>Ga0302046_10000060_pt1 | contig 107573 bp, 83 predicted proteins | sample RVTome_11_FD_200261 | JGI IMG/M metagenome (GOLD analysis project Ga0302046, IMG submission 200261) | Soil microbial communities from uranium-contaminated site in the Upper Colorado River Basin, Wyoming, United States - RVT147D111 (version 2) ... | reverse complement strand
CACGGGCTCCATCCATCCCGTTGAGTGGTGGCGGCTCCCCATGAACCGTTGCCCGCCACGGGGCACGTAGCCACCTCCCGTAAGGGGGTGGATGGTCACGTTCTTCATCACGACTGAGTCCGCCGCCTCACGGCGGCGGCTACGTGGCATGCTCGCCTGCTTGGAATCGTCATCAAGATGCGTGGTTCATGGCCCACGGGCTCCATCCATCCCGTTGAGTGGTGGCGGCTCCCCATGAACCGTTGCCCGCCACGGGGCACGTAGCCACCTCCCGTAAGGGGGTGGATGGTCACATTACATTCTTCATCACGACAGAGTCCGCCGCCTCACGGCGGCGGCTACGTGGCATGCTCACCTGCTTGTAATCGTCATCGAGATGCGCGGTTCATGGCCCACGGGCTCGATCCATCCCGTTGAGTGGGGGCGGCTCCCCATGAACCGTTGCCCGCCACGGGGCACGTAGCCACCTCCCGTAAGGGGGTGGATGGTCACGTTCCTCATCACGACTGAGTCCGCCGCCTCACGGCGGCGGCTACGTGGCATGCTCGCCTGCTTGTAATCGTCATCAAGATGCGTGGTTCATGGCCCACGGGCTCCATCCATCCCGTTGAGTGGTGGCGGCTCCCCATGAACCGGGGACCCGGACCGCCTAAAGGCGGGACTACAAACGGAGCCGCCCACGGTTGTAATCATGGCTCGCAGTCGCGGGTCGCCTGACCGCTTGCCACCGCGGGGTGAACCCGGTAAAACTCCGCCGTGTCACAGCAGCATACCTTGGGGGAACGCGTCGAGTTTTCAGGGGTGGGACTCCACAGCGGTCACCGCGTCACCATGGCCTTTCTGCCAGCCGCCCCGAACACGGGCCTGCGCTTCCGCCGGGTGGACCTGGAGGGCAAGCCGGAGATCGAGGCCCATGTCAGCAACGTGAGCCAGACCACCCGTTCCACCACGCTGAGCAAGGGGAACGTCAAGGTGCAGACGGTGGAGCACGTGCTGGCCACGCTCACCGGGTTCGAGATCGACAACGCCATCATCGAGCTGGATGCCAACGAGCCGCCCATCGGCGACGGCAGCGCGCGGCAGTATTGCAACATGGTGGAAAAGGCCGGCATCGTGCCCCAGGCCGAGCCGCGGGAGTGGTGCGAGTTGACCGAGCCGGTGGAACTCCAGACCGACGGGTCGCTCATCTCGGTGTTTCCGAGCGACCGCTTCAAGGTGACGTGCACCAGCGCGGACGACGCCGGGCGCTTCAGCCAGTTTCTGACCATCGACGTGACGCCGGAAACCTGGCGACGCGACCTGGCGCATGCCCGCACCTTTTGCTTCTTCGACGAGATCGAATTTCTGATCAAGAACGGCCTCATCCGGGGCGGGAGCCTTGAGAACGCGGTGGTGATCCGCGACGACGCCGTGCTGACCACCGAGCCCTTGCGTTACCCGGACGAGTTTGTGAGGCACAAGATCCTGGACATCATCGGCGACCTGACGCTCTTGGGCCGTCCGTTGTGCGGGCACGTGGTGGCCGTGCGGACCAGCCACGCGATGAACTGCGAGATGGCGCGGCTCATCCTTGACCGGGCGCGCAAGCCGATCGAGGCGGCGCAGTCCTTCGCACCGCCTCCGCTGGCAGCCCGGGAGGGCAGTCCGGGCGGGGGCGGCGGATCTCACGCCGACATGGTGGCCGATGGCGCCACGCTGGACGTCAACCAGGTTATGAAGATTCTGCCCCACCGTTATCCCTTCCTCATGGTGGACCGGGTGATCAAGATCCAGGGCAACACCGTGACCGCGGAGAAGAACGTCACCGTCAACGAACCCTACTTCCAGGGCCATTTTCCCAACCACCCCATCATGCCGGGGGTCCTGCAGTTGGAGGCCATCGCCCAGGTGGCGGGCATCCTCATGCTTCGCCAGGCGGAGAACTACGGCAAGCTCGCCTACTTCATGGCGGCCGAGAAGGTCAAGTGGCGCAAGCCGGTCAAGCCGGGGGACACCCTCACCATCCAGGTGGAACTCACGCGCTCCAAGGGCAAGATCGGCAAGGCCAAGGGGGTCTGCATGGTGGACAACGAGCAGGTCAGCGAGGCCGAGGTGACCTTCATGCTAATTGAACGGTAATGGCGGCGCCCGAGGTTCATCCGTCCGCCATTGTGCATCCCGGCGCCCGCATCGGAGAGGACTGCGTCATCGGCCCCTATTGCGTCCTTGGCGAACATGTCGTCCTGGGATCCGGCTGCCGCCTGCACTCCCACGTCGTGATCGACGGCCACACCCAACTGGGCGTCGGCAATGAAATCTTTCCCTTCGCCTCCATCGGACTCAAGACCCAGGATCTGAAATGGCAGGGGGGCGTGCCGCGCACGCGCATCGGGGACCAAAACACGTTCCGCGAATCGGTCACCGTCAACGCCGCCACGGCCGACGGCGAGGAAACAGTGGTCGGCTCCCACAACCATATCCTGGCCTACTGCCACGTAGCCCACAACGTCATCCTCGGCAACCACATCATCATGTCCAACGTCGGCACCCTGGCCGGGCATGTCCACGTGGCGGACCACGCCGTCATCGGCGGCCTGGCCGCGGTGCACCAGTTCTGCCGCATCGGCGCCCACGCCATTATTGGGGGTTGCTCGAAGGTGGTGCAGGACGTCCCCCCGTTCATGATGGCGGACGGCAACCCGGCCCGCACCCGCACCGTCAATCGCGTGGGGCTGGAGCGGCGCGGGGTCAGCGAAGAGGCCCAGACCGCGCTCAAGCAGGCCTACCGGATCCTGTTCCGCGAAGGCCTGACGATGAGCAATGCCGTGCAGCGCATGGAAGAGCGCCTGCCCGACCTGCCGGAGATCCGGCACCTGGCGCAATTCGTCCGCGAGACCGAACGCGGCATCAGCAAGTAGCCGGCGGTTTTATGAAGACCATCAAGCAGCGTCTGCTCGACGGCGAGGAGGTCAGGGTCATCACCCTGGCCTCGTTGGCCCACGCCAAGTGGGTGGAATTGGCGGCCGTGGCAGGAGGCTACCACGGACTGTGGGTGGACCAGGAACATGCGGCGGTGCCGTTGCGCGACCTCGAATACATCCTCATGGCCTGCCGCGCCTCCGGTCTGGACGCGTTTGCGCGGGTGGCCCCGACCGACTACGCCACCGTCATGCGCCCGATGGAGGCGGGCGCCGGCGGCATCATGGCGGCGCAGATCCGCACCGTGGAGCAGGTCCGGCAGGTGGTGCAATGGGCCAAGTATCCGCCCCAGGGCGTGCGCGGACTTTTCATGAGCAACGCCGAGGCGGGTTATGGCTCGGCCAAGCCGGCCGAACATGTCGTGCGCTGCAACCGTGATCGATGGGTATGCATCCAGATCGAAACGCCCGAGGCCGTGGAGTGCGTGGAGAAGATCGCCGCGGTGGAAGGGGTGGATTCGTTGTTTGTCGGCCCGGCCGATCTCTCCTGCACGCTGGGGGTTCCCGGGGACGTCATGCACCCCAGGTGTCTGGATGCCCTTGAAAAAGTCGCCCGGGCCGTCAAGACGGCGGGCAAGAGCTGGGGAGTGCTGTCCCGGCTGCCCGCCCATGCGGCCATGTGCCGGGAATTGGGCTGCCAGTTGTTCAGCCTGGCCAGCGACACCGACCTGGTCATGCGCGGCTTCGCCGCCACCCGCGAGATGTTCGCGGAGTTTTATCCTGCTACTTCAACTTCTCAAGCGCCTCCTGGGGAATCGTGACATGGGTTTCGCCAAGTTGCTTGAAGGTGACCGTGGTGGTGCGGTCGATGGGAGACTTGGGTTGGTCGGGTTGGAGGGAAATGGGACCCTCGATGCGGTAGGCGTATGTCTCAAGGCGCCCTTCCTTCGTCCAGAACTTGACGGTTCCCTTCATGTCCTTGGGATCGTCAAACACCTGCCGGCCGCGCGAGAGGAGGAAGCGGAGGGCGGTTCGGTCCAGTTGCCCGTTGTAAACGCCGTCGGCATCGCGCTTGAGGCCTTGGGCATGCTCGGACAGGAAGAGCGCTTCCTCGGCGGCGCGCTTGTAGGTCATGAGGCGTTCAGCGATCCAGGCGTATTCCCCGGACAATTCCGAGGCGGCCTTCCATTGGTCGGACCACTTGATGGCGGACTTGTCGCCCTGGAAGGCCATCGAGATGGTGTTGTCCTCCATGGTGAAGGTGACGAAGGTGGCGCCGTCCTTTTCGGTTTGCCCCTCGGTGGGGCCCTGTCGCCAGGTCAGCGTGCCCGGAGCGGATTCGGAGAGGGAGGTCCAGCTGTAGCTGGGTTGCTGCAGAACAGGCTGGATGGCCCGGGCGATCTCCTGCGCGGCCTCCTGCGCCCGCGTGCAGATCGGTTGCGCGACGGCTCCGGCCACGCACATGACAATGGCAAGCAATGATCTCATGAAATGCGTTTGGGTGCGAGTCACCTCCTGCAAGGAAGTCCGTGCCAGGACGGCAAGGACGGGCGCACGCGCCATGCCGCCGGCGGCACGCGCATCATCCCCGGGCGGCCTCGGCGACACGTCAGGCTAAACAGGGCGCGCAGCGGGTGACAATGCAAAAATCACGGGCTGCGCAGCTGGTAGAACCTCTGTCGGTCGTTCGCAAAGACCACGACGTAGAAGTTGTCGTTGGTGGTGGCCGGCGTGAGCCCCACGGGAGTCCACACGGCGTCCGGGGGCAGTGCGGTGCTTTGGTAGAGCGAGAAACCCACCGCGGCCTGCGGCCATTGCAGAAGAATGCGCCTGAAGGTCAATGGCAGGAACTGGAGTTCCGGCTCAGGTTGCAGGCCCGAGGTAAATCCGTATCCGGTCAGGCTGAGATCAAAGCCGAGGTCCGAGCTGGTGGCATTGATCTGATGCACTTCGGCCGCAATCACGTTGTCTCCCGGCACCAGGTTGGCCGCGCTGAGCTCGGTGGTGAACCAGTCCGTCTCACCCCCGCCGCTCACCGTTCCGGCTGCCGGCGTCGTGTAGCTGATCGCGCCCCCGGGCATGTTGCTGCGGAAGATTTCCGCGCCGTTGAGATAGACCACGGCGCCGTCGTCACGTTGCAGGCGCACCAGGAGATTGGTGTAGATCACGCTGGCGGGCAGCTCGAAGGTGTGGCGGAAATAGGTCGTGAAGTACTTGTTGTTGGCGTTGCCGCCAAAGCCGACGGTCGTGGCTTCCCCATCGCCGCCATAACCGAGCCGGGCCGGGCCGGAATTCCATCCGGTATCACTGTAGCCGGGCTGGGCCCACGCGGTGCCCTGGTTCGAACCGTTGTCCAGGAAGCGCCAGACCGACTGTTCCGGCACCAGGGCCGTCGCCACCTGCGGAAAGCCGACCGTCACCTGGACCGGTTCGGACTGGACCAGGGCGCCCACATCGTCCACCGCCTCCACCGCCAGGGTGTACTCGCCGATCTCAGGATCGGCCCAAGGCAAGGTCCAGGGAGGCGAGTTGAGCACGCCCAGGGAAGCCCCGTTGGCGAAGAATTCCATATGAGTGATGGAACGGCCGGGTCCGGCATGGACAAACGCCTCCAGCGACACGTTGCCGGGCAACTCGACCGTGTCGTTCATCCCGGGCGAGGCCAGGTAGAGGCGGCGATCGGTGGATCCCGCCGCGGACAGGGCCAGGTCGAAGCCGCTATCCGAACTGTTGGCACTGGACTGGTGGATTTCCACCGCCAGCACGTTGGTGCCCCGGATCAGGCCCGAGCCGGACATCGGCACGTAGGCCTGGAGATACTGATGTTCGTCCAGGCCGTGCATGGTAGCCACGGCCAGGGTGCTCGCCGTGGGCAGCCCGGAGGGCATGTTGCTGCGGAAGATCTCGTGGCCGTTGAGATAGACCACGGCGCCATCGTCGCGCTGCAGCTCAACCAGGAGATGTTCAAGCAACTCCGGGTTGTTGACGGTAAACGGCCGGCGATAGTAGGTGGTGACAAAGCCGTTGGTCACGGTGGTGGTCTCCCCATCCAGCCCGTATCCAAACCTGCCCAGGCCCGTTCGCCAGCCAATCTCGGTGAAGTTGGGTCGCTGCCAGGCGGTTCCCAGGTCGGCGCCGGAATCATTCACACGCCAGAACGTGCGCGCCGGAATGATGATTTCGGCCACCGGTTGGATGATAGTGGGCGGAGCGTCCACCTGCACGGTCACCGGCGGGCTGTCCAGGGCCAATGCGCCATTGCGCGTGGCCCGGGCGGTCAGGACATGGGAGCCGACAACCGGCGCGGACCAGGTGGCGGCGAACGGCGGGGACGCAGACTCGCCCACCTTGAAGCCGTCGGCGAAGTACTCAACCAGGGTCACCGCCTCGGTCGAGGCCACGAAGGATTCCAGGGGCACCGTCCCCGGCATGAGCAACGTGCTGCCGGCGGAGGGGCGGGTGATGTAGATCCCCTCCGTGAGGTTGGTGTCGGTGCAGCCGATCAGTTGCAGATCGAAGCCCAGGTCCGAGCTGTCAATGGTGGCCTGATGCAGTTCGACAGCCAGGACATTGTCCCCGGCCACCAGGAGCGCCGCGCTGGCTTGCCCCTCCAGGATCGCCGCTTCATCGGCACCGCCGATGCCGGCGGTGGCCAGGGTGCTGGGATGGACGGGCCCCGGCTGGATGTTGTCCCGGAGGACCTCCGTGCCGTTGAGGTAGATGACCACACCGTCATCTCGCGAGAAGCGCAGCTTGAGGAGATCAAAGGCGGACGGGTCCGTGACCGCAAAGTGGCGACGCAACCAGGTGGTGATGTGCTTGTGCCCGGCGTCGCTGCCGTAGGAAATCTCCGTCACCTCGCCGTCGCCGCCATATCCGATGCGGGCATGGCCTTCGTGCCAGGCGTCGTCATCGTAGGCCCGCTGGCTCCAGTTCGCGGCGGGTTCATAGCCGGCGTCCCAGAACTTCCAGGCACCGCCAGGGGGCACCAGTTGGGTGGGCACATCCGGGTTGGTCACCTCCACGAGCACGGCATCCGAGGTCAGGACGCCGCCCCCGCTCAGGTGTGCTTCGGCGACGAGCATGTGGGACTGCGCCGGCGGGTTGTCCCATTGGTAGGTGTAGGGCGGCGTGGTGTCGGTGAAGAGGGGAACGCCGTTGGCCAGGAAGGCGACCTCGGTGACGGTCTGGCCCGGTTCCGGCGTGGCGACCGCCGCCAGCGGGAGGGTGGCCGGGGCGGTGAAGAGGGACCCCTCCGAGGGTTGGGTCAGCCGGACCCCCGGGGTGGGGGAGCCGGCCAACTCCGCGTTGAGGTAGAGGTCGAAGCTGATGTCGGAGCTGGTCTGGTTAACCTGGTGAATCTCCACGGCCAGGTGATTGGATCCGACAACCAGCAGGGCGGGATCGACGGCCGATTCGCTGTAGGCATCCTCGTCGTTCCCTCCGACCACGGCTGCCGCCGGAGTCAGGTAGTCGATGGTGCCGGCAGGCATGTTGCTTCGGAACACCTCGACACCGTTCAGATAGACCACGCCGCCGTCATCGCGCTGCAGGCCGACGATGAGGTCGGTTACAAGTGTGGGGTCGTCCACCTGGAAGGCGTGGCGGAAGTAGGTGGTGTAGAACTTGGTGCTGCTGGTGCCTCCAAAGCCCACCACGGTGGCTTCGTCGTTGTCGCCGTAACCGAGCGGGGCGGGTCCGGAGCTCCAGGCAAGGTCGTTGTATTGCGGTTCCCGCCAGGCCGTGCCGAGGTCGCTGCCGTTGTCCAGGAATTTCCAGCTCGATCCTGCCGGCACCAGGGTGGAGACGATCGGGGCGGTGGTCACAACAACGCGGACGGGCGGCGTCATGGAGGTGGCGCCGGTGCTGTCCGTGGCGCGGACCTGGATGGTGTGCTCGCCCAGGGTGGGGGCACCCCAGAGCGCGACGAAGGGGGCGGTGGCGTCCTCGCTGATCTCGGCGCCGTCCACAAAGAACTCCATGAGGGTGTAGGAGGCGCCGCTGCTGAAGGCGGCGACCCGGATGGGAATGAAGGACGGGTCAATGAGCACCTCATTGTCCAGGGGTGAGGCGATGTAGAAGAGGGAGATGCCCTGCAGATTGGTCACCGCCGTCGCGGTCAGGGAGGCCGAAAAGCTGATGTCCGAGCTGTCCGGCAACACCTGGTGGATTTCCACGGCCAACACGTTGGGACCCTCGTTGAAGAGGTTGTTGGGGACGCCGGCCAGGGCGGCTTCCTCGGAGGCACTGCTGGCGTAGGTCTGGTAGGTGATGGTGCCGGCCGGCATGTTGTCACGGAGGATTTCCGTGCCGTTCAAGTAAACCACCCCGCCGTCATCCCGGAACAACCGGAGGTTGATGTTGGTGATGGTGGAGAGGTTGTTAACCGTGAAGGTGTGGCGGAAGTAGGTGGTAGGGTACTTGTTGTCCGGATCGGGACCGAACCCGACCTCCGTGGCCTCGTCATCGTCGCCATAGCCCAGTTCCGCGGGACCGGAATTCCAGCCGGCGTCGTTGAAGCCGGACGTGCGCCAGGCCGTGCCCTGGTCCGAGCCGTTGTCCAGGTATCGCCACACCGCGTTCCCCGCCACGAGCACCACGTCGTCGATGGCCGATTCCAATCCCAGGAAATCGATCGACTGCGCATCCGGACCCACCGTGACCGGGTTGGAGAACCAGGGGCCGGTGAAGGAGTAAGGATGGAGCTTGGCCGTGACATTGTAGCTGCCTGCCGCCAGGTCGGTGATGGTGTAGGACCCGTCGCTGTCGGAGTAGGCGTAGCCGCTGGCACTGGCCGACACCAGCACGCCGGCCATCGGTTGACCGTCCTTGACCACGCGGCCGGTGATGGTGAACGTGCTGGGACCACCGATCCGAACCAGCACCGAGTCGGAATAGGAGCCGCCCTTCATGTCGCTGACCGTGCATTGCACGGCATACTCGCCGGCGCTGGTGAAGGCATGCGTCACCACGGGCCCGTTCTCTCCGAACCCGTCGTCGCCGAACTCCCAATGGTAGGCCAGCTCGTCCCCGTTCGGGTCGCTTGCCTCGACGCTGAAGGTGATCGCGCTGCCCGTCCCGGCATCGGTCAGGTTGGCCTGGACCCGCGCCAGGGGCGATTGGTTGGCGGGATAAGGCCCGAAGTTGACGACCACATCCAACGATTCCGGATAGGTGCGGCCCTTGCCGATGGGGGTCACATAGACATCCGTGACGGGGTCATGCCAGGTGCGGCCGATCACGATGGGGCTGTCCGTCTTGCCCTGGGAGGTTCCGGGAGTGGTGTCGATCAACTGGCTGCCGCTGCCCGATCCCCAGCGCAGCCCCAGGCCGCTCATCATCCACGGGTTGCCGGTGTAGCGCTGGCGAAACTCCAGGGAGAGATCGGTCGATCCCTCGTGCGGCAGGGCCAGCCCGCGCAGCCCCGTGGAATCGGGATGGTCCTGCGCAAAGAGACGGAACCGTCCGCTCGTCGTGATGCGGGGGTAATCCGTGTCGGTCAGCCAGTCGAGGCGGTTCTTGAATTTCGAACAGTAATCCCCGTTGTCGCTCGGGCCTCCGCCCATCACGTCATAGCTGTCGCCATACTCCTGGTTCCCTCCGGGGCCGATGTCGCTTTCGTCTCCCGTGTCCCAGAAGTTGCCGTGCGGCAGGCCCAGGTTGTGTCCGATCTCGTGCACCGTGACACCCGTGCCGAAATAGCCGTTGGCCAGCCAGGCACCCGGCGCCCCCACGTAGCCAAGGCCCGCGAACGAGTAGGCGGGCGTGCCGCCCACCGCCGTGATGTCGAAGTCAAACAGGGAAAGGTCAATGCCCGACGCGCTGGCCGCGGATCGGACCGCGCTGCGCAGGGCGCCCGCGTCGCCGTCATACACGCTCGAGGGGCTGGCCAGCGTGACCTGGACCACGTCGGATCCCTGCCCGAAAGGCGCGATGGAGAGGCGCCCGTAGCTGACGCGCTGGAACCAGTCGTTAATGTTGGCGAGCAGATTGATGCCCGTGTCCTCAGCCATGGCCGGCGTGGGGACGTTCGGAAAGGCCACCCGAAAGATGATCACGCGCTTGCGGCCTTCGGTGTAGCTGTTCCGCCCGCCCGGCGGAGTGGGGGAGGGCAGGTCCTCGTGGCCACCGGACGTGCCGGCCTCCTCCAGGAGTTGCATGTCCATGAGGGCCGCATGCTCGAGACTGCAGAACCACGCCGTCTCGCCGCCCAACGCCGCGAGCACGGGGCTCGGGCCGGACGCCGCCGGATGATCGTCCAAGAGACAGGTTGAATCCTCCAGCCGCGCGGGATGATACCCGAGCAGGGCGGCCTCGTCGGGATCAAGCACCTGGACCGGATGCTCGTTGACCGCCATCACCGCGTTGTCCCCCTCGACCAGCGCCACGCCATGGAGGGGGAGGTGGTCGTGCGTGGGATGATCCGCGCGCGCGCCATACACCGAAGCGCGGTACCTCTGTCCATTCAGGGCCACCGTGCGTTGCAGGGGCAGGGGACCTTCCGGGTGGTTGGGGTCGGCCTCGATCGGATACACGCAGAACACATGATAGTCGCCCCGGCCCTGGACAAAGTGCTCCAGCTCGTCCGTGATGGAGGCAGGCAGGTCCCGCCGCTGCGCCAGTGGCAATGCCTGTTGCAGGGCACGTTCCGGATCGGTCCGGACCAGCGAATACATGGCGGCGCGCCGCTGCCTGGCCAGGCGCTCGCCCTCCGCCAGGAGTCGCTCCCGATCGGCGGCCGTCGCCGCCGCGTGGCGATGTCGCCATGCCTCGAACGCCCCGAAGACCTCCAGCCCGCCTTGCGCCGCCGGAGCGACAAACGGAGCGCCCGGCAACGCCAACGGCGCGGAGACGTTCGCCGCCTTCTTGACCTCAGGTGCCCCGGTCGAATCCGTGGCTGCGGCGGGCGCGTGCTGATGCCCGTGAGCCTCCGCCGGATGCGCCGGTGCGTTGGCTTCTACAACCTGGGCCGAAGGCGTGGCCGATGGACTTGGTTCGTCATTGGGTGACGACAGGAAAATGATGGCCGCGAGGGCCGCAGGAAAGACACACAGTCCCCGGAGGATTCTTTGCTTCATAAACAACCGAGATTGAGGTGAGACGCTAGCGCAAAAGCGGTGCGATGGAAAGTATGGAAATTACCCGTTCCTGTTACAGTTGCGCGTAAGGAGCGCCCCGTGGCGCGCGAGCCAGGAAGCGCTGTGGCTCGGTTCATGGTCCGTTGGTGTGTGCGGCGTTTCGCCACATTTCAACTCCCCCTGAACTGGCACCCAACACGGGACGCGTAGCCACCTCCCGTAAGGGGGTGGACATCGCGTTGCCCATCACGAGGGAATCCACCGCCTCACGGCGGTGGCTACGTGGCTGCTCGTGCTCGTAACCGAGTTGAAATGGTTCATGGCCCATTGGCGCGTTTCCCTGAACGTGGAAGCTCCCCATGAACCGGAGTCCCTGCTTCCCTCGTGAAGGGGGGGACCCTACCGCTCGATCAATTCGGCCGCCTCGGCATCGAGGAGCAACTCGGCGTGGGACTGGCGGCGCAGGATGGAAGCGGGACATGCCGTGCTGATGGGGCCCTGCAGGGTCGTGCGCACGATCTCCGCCTTGTGGGCTCCCTGCGCCAGGCACAGCAGGCGCCGCGCCTGGCACAGCGTGGGGATGGAAAGGGTCAGGGCATAAGCCGGCATCGCATCGATGGAGGTGAAGTGCCCCTGATCCACCTGCTGCTGGCGGCAGACCTCGTCGAGCTTGACAATCTTGACCGGGAACCCGTCGTCGAAATGCGCCACGCGAGGATCGTTGAAGGCCAGGTGTCCGTTGTTCCCGATACCCAACATGCACAGGTCAATGGGCTGCGCCTGCAGCAGGTCTGCGTAGCGGTCGCACTCGGAGCAAGGCTCGGCCACGTCGCCTTCGAGATAGTGAAAGGCCCTGCACTTGACCCGGTGCTCCACGCGTGCCCGGAGGAAATGCCGGAAGCTGGCCGGATGCGTCGCCGGCAACCCCAGGTATTCGTCCATGTGGAAAAAGGTCACGCGCCGCCAGTCCACCTCAGGCCGGGTGAGGAACGCCTCCAGGAAGGCCAACTGGGACTGTCCGGTGGCGAGGATGACGGCGGCTTCGCCCTGCGAATCCAGCGCCTGGCGCACCTGCGCGCCCGCCTTGGCCCCGGCGGCGGCCGCCACGGCTTGGGCGTCCGCATAGATGTGGATCTGAAGTTGATCCACCACCAGGGATGGGTCGGCGAGTTCGGCTTTCCGTTTGGCATCCAGTTCGACCGTCGTCATGAGTGCGCAAACCATGGGGGAGGACCGGCACCGGTTCAAGCCGGGAAAGGCCGAGTTAGGAGGCAGCTGGCTAGTCCGGAGCCGGTCTCTGCATGGAAGGCATGCAGCGGTCCTGCCGTCGCGGGACGGCTACCTTGAATCAACTCCCAAAGCCCGGACCGGCTGAAGCCGGGACTACGAACACGGGCCACGTAGCCGCCGCCGTGAGGCGGCGGACCCAGTCGTGGCGCACCTCGTAATTCGCGGTTGCATGCCTGCCTGCAGAGGCCTCCTGCCGTCGGCGGCTACTGGTGGAACCGGTGGCTATCCTTCCGTGGTTCGCTGGCGGAAATGAACCTGCACATAGGTAAAATACACTTCACGCGTGATCTCCCACGGCCAGATGTCGCCCCGACGATAATAGGCTCCCATCTGCCTCCAGCACGGAGTCCGATTGGGCTGGGCGAGCCGTTCGGAGTTGATCCCGGGATCGGCGCTGATGGTGCGAAGCCAGTGCCGGTCATAGGCCGAGGCGAAGGCGGCAGGCGCCAGGCGCACGTCGGCGTCCGCCACGGCGAAGCGATACTGGTCAGCCAGGCAGCGCCGCATGGAATCCTGTGGGCCGAGTTGCTGGAGGAACTGGATCAGGTGGACGGGCGACGCCTCCCGTTCGCAGAGTCCGGCGCGGTAGGGGATCGTGCCGTCCAGGACCGTGTCATGGAATCCCAGCACCAATAACCAATGATCGCAGGGCTGGTCGGAGACGCCCGCGCAGTTCTCCTGCACGACCTGATGGAGGTCCGCGAAGACGGCCCGGCGAAGGAGCACCAGGGGCAGTCCGGTCTGGAACCGGGACAGCCAGTGGGTGTCGAGGTCCCAGTCCAGCGCGTCTCCGGAAGCAAGGCTGGCCGAGGCGGACAATTCCACAATGCCCGTCTTGCCGCTGGACAAGCGAACCAGTCCCGTGCGTTCCATGTGAATGGAGGTGTTGGCGGGCAGCGCGATCTGCTCCCCGTTCTCCTGACGAAACTCGCCTGTCTCGCGGATGCGCAGGTCCCGGCTGCCGTCATAGACCGCCGGGAGGTCCTCCTCCAGCAGGAGCGACCGGCCCAGAGCGGTGATCTGGCTGCCTGCGGCCAGCGTGAAGCCCTCGTCGGGCTGCAGCCGCGCGGATTCCCCGTCGGCCAGACGGACCTGGGTGGACCAGGTCAGTTGCAGTTCCTCCACGGTCAGGATCCGCTTGCGATCGCACTGCCGGCCGCGCTGGCGAAGGGCGTCGTAGTCGATGCTCTCCAGCGGATTGAGGCCGTCGGCCACGGAGATCTCCACGGCGTCGCTCACGCTGCCCCAGAAGTTCTCCTTGGTGACATGGAGCGCGAAGCGGGGCGGACCCAGGAATCGGGTGTGCGCGCCGTCCACCAGCTGGACCCAATGGTCGGTCTCCAGGGGGCGGAGTCCTTGCTTGACCGTCTCCAGGGCCACGCCGCAGGCCGCCTTCAAGTCGTTCAGGGTGGTGACAACCGGAACGGGGCCGCGCAATTCGCGGAGACCGTCCCCGAGCCGGATGGTGCCGCTGCGCAGGAGCTGACGCAGCCACTCCTCGATGGCCAGGGCGCCTTCCTTGACGGGGGCACCCAGTTGGCGCAGTTGGTCGGCACCGAGCTTGATCATGATGAGCCAAGCAAACTCTGCGGGCCGGACAAAGTCAACCGCCCCGGGCGAGGGCTGAGGTGGGCGTGATTAAAAGTGGGTGCCCCAGTGGAGTCAGAGTAAGAATTGCTATCTTGCTCTTACCTTTTACCTGAAAAGAACGACCCACATGTTGTCGTTTGTACCTGGCCCCTCACCCTAACCCTCTCCCAGGGGGAGAGGGAACAGCATGCCACCCCAGGGAGAAGGGATCAGGGCAGCAGCCTCTCTCCGCGGAGAGGACAGGTCTCCCTCTCCCGCCGGGAGAGGGCTGGGGTGAGGGGCCTTTGATAGGGTGCGATGTAGAGTGCTCTGGCCGCCCATGGTTCACCTTGTGTCGCAACCCGCTGCGCAGCCTTCTGTCCCCAGCAACGTCTGGGAAATGACTTACTCATACTCTTACTCATACTCTTACTCCGTTCCCAAACCAGCGGTTGAATGCCATCCCAGCATCACCCATTACCAATCGCTCCCGGCTGACGTGCAGCGCGAGGATTCTGTTGGCCAGGCAGGGGGACTGCATGTAGCTTTTGCGGCGTCGTCCACTGCGGCCGGGGCGCGTCCCGGGATGGGGCGACACGCATCGTCACGCGGCGCGCGACCCACCGGCGGTCTTGAAGTCATGCCAGAGGAATCCGAGACACCGATCGACAAGGAGCAGGATCCGGGGCCGTCGCAGGCACCCTGGGAGCGCACCCTCTTTCGCATGTTCGCGATCGTGATCGCTGCGGGCTGCGGATTGTATGTCTTCAAATCCTGCCGCGATCTTCCCGTCGAGACCGCCGAGAAGGCGGTGGACAAGACGATGCAGGTGATCACGAACGTGGGGCAGGCCGTGGCCACCGTGGCGGCCGCCTTCCACAAGGGCACCGTCAGCCTCTCGCTGGACAGCACCGGCACCGAGTTGGAGAACACCCAGTACTTTCAGTTCAAAAAAGTTCGCCAGACCGAGATCTTCACCCACACCGACCAGGCTGTGACGGGTTTCGGTTACCTGCCGTTGCCCGACGTGATCGTCGAGGCCCGCGCGCCGGTTGAATACACCTACTACCTGGACCTGAGCGACGCCTGGCGCTTCCTGCTCGAGGGGGACACCGTCCATGTGCTCACCCCGGACATCCACTACAACAAGCCGGCCGTGGATGTCTCCAAACTGGAGTACCAGGTCAGGAAGGACAGTTTCTTTCGTGACTCCGACGCCGCCCTGGAGCATCTCCGCAAAAGCCTCAGCTCGCTGGCCTACCTCAAGGCGGCCGAGAATCTCAAGCTCGTCCGATCCACCGGTCGCGAGCCGGTGGCGGAGTTCGTCCAGTCCTGGCTGCTGCGCTCCTTCGCCGACGGCACCAACTACGAGGTGAAGGTCTATTTCCCGGGCGATGCGTTGCCCGAGGAACTGGGCCGCACCTGGGCGGTGGAAGGAGATTAGTTCCCGGCCGCATCGACTTGCCCACCGCCTGACTGCCTGAAGGCAGGACTAAGAACGTGGGCCGCCACGTTGGTAGTCCTGGCTTCAGCCAGTCCGGGGGACCGGTTCATGGAGGGAACCCGCACAAGGCAAGCGAATGCTATGGCAGCCATGAACCAAACCACAGCGGCCTTCTGACTCCCGCGGAGGCGCTGAGGACGCGGAGTATGAGGAGGAAATTCCTTCGATTGCCTTTCTCATAGGTTGGCCTCGGCGACCCCCGCGTCTCCGCGCGAGGCCTTCAGGTACACGAAGAGGCCTTCAGGCGCATGCGCGCACTGCCCCTTTGCGGGCACGCCCGCTGCGCCCAACGCGGACTTGTCTTTGGCCCGGAAGCGGGGAGGATGCCGGCATGGCAAGCAAAAAGCCTCACTTTGACCGGCTCCGTCCCGCCTTGACGGCGCGACGCCCGAAGGGTTCTAGTGGCCATATGCAACAAACCCTCCTGCCAGCGGTCCTGTCCGTCCTCACCTTCCTCTTCCTTGGCATGCCCGCCGCGCCTTGCGCCTCGGCGGCTCCCGACACCTGGCAGGTGTTTGTCGGCACTTACACGGGGCGGGACAGCAAGGGAATCTACCGCCTGACCCTGGACATGAAGACCGGGAAGCTCTCCTCCGCCGAGTTCGCCGCCGAAACGCCCAGCCCCTCCTTTCTCGCCCTGGATCCCCGCGGTCGTTACCTCTACGCCGTCAATGAGGTGACTCGCTTCAAGGACCAGCCCACCGGCTCGGTCTCGGCCTTTGCCATCGCCGAGGATGGCAGCCTGACCTTCCTGAACGACGAAGCCTCCGGCGGCGGGGCGCCGTGCCATGTCGTGGTCGATGCTTCGGGCCGGCATGTGTTTGCAGCCAACTATGTCGGGGGCAGCGTGTCCGTCCTGCCCGTGGACAAGGAGGGGCGGCTCAAGCCGGCCAGCGCCGTGATCCAGCACAAGGGATCCAGCGTGAATCCCCGGCGACAGGAGGGACCGCATGCCCATGGCGTGTATCTCGACCGCGGCGACCGGCATCTGCTCGTGACGGACCTGGGCCTGGACCAGGTGCTCGTGTATCGCTTCGACAGCAATGCCGGTGCTCTCTCGCCCGCGGAGCCTCCCCACGGCTCCCTCACGCCCGGCGCCGGTCCGCGTCATCTGGCCCTCCACCCGGACGGACGCCACGCGTATGTCCTCAACGAACTGGATTGCACCATCACGATCTTCAGCTACAACCGGCGCCGCGGCGAACTGGCCCGCCTGGATTCGGTGTCCACGCTTCGCGACGGCGAAACCGTGCAGCCGGGCTACAGCACGGCGGAGATCATGATTCATCCCGGCGGCCGGTTCCTCTACAGCTCCAACCGGGGGCATGACACCATTGCCGTGTTCGCCGTGGAGGAAAGGGGGGGGCGCCTTGGGTTGGTCGAGCATGAATCCTCGGGAGGACGCACCCCGCGCAGCTTTGGCATTGACCCGACCGGGACCTATCTGCTCGCCGCCAACCAGGACTCAGGCAACCTGGTGGTTTTCCGCATTGATTCCGAGACGGGGGCGTTGACGCCGACGGGGCAGACCGTGGCGGTGCCCAGGCCGGTGTGCGTGGTGTTCAGGGAAGGGAAGTAATCGTCAGGGTCCCTGGCGACGGCTGAAGGTTTCCGGAAGGGTTCCCCGTTCGGTGCGGATAAAGGCGCCCTCGCTGATGTTGTGCCGCTTGAACCAGCCCTGCTTCATCTCCAGCACGTACTGAACCTGGTCCGTGGCGGCCAGGACGGGATCCTCGTCGAGCGGTTCCAGGTCGTGCAGTTCCAGGATGGTTCCTTCCGGGTCGATGTAGGCCGCGGTCAGGGGCACCTTGGTGTTCTTCATGTAGAACCCGGTCTGGTGTGGTCGTGGGAAGACGAACAGCATGCCTTCCTCCTCCTTCATCGTTTCACGGAACATCATTCCGGTGGCCACCTGCGTGCGGGTCAGGGCCAGCTCAGCCGTCACCTCGAAGGGTCCGACGTAGAGCTTGAGCGTGTCCAGCTTGGGCTGCGCATGGTCGAGGTGAAGCGGCGCTTTGGGTGCCGTGGCCTGGGCTGGAGGCGGGGAGGTCGATGTCTTGGAGGCTGCAGTGGTGGAGGGCGTGGGGCTGCACCCGCCAAGCAGGAACGCTCCCGCCAACCCCATGACGACCGCCTTCCATGGCGTCCGCCGCGCCGAGCGGAGGATCCAACGTGGCGAAGTCGATTGCACACGCGAACCCTGAACGATGGTGCATCGGATTGCAATGAGCGATTCCCCGGAGAGACCCGCCTCTCATCCCGCAAACACACTTGACGCGAGTCACGAGTAAAAGTGGGTGACCCAAAGGAGTAAGAGCAAGAGTAAGTCATTCCCCCGGACGCTGCTGGAGAAAGAAAACTGTGCAGCGGGTTGGGTCACAAGGTGAAACATGGGCGAGGAGAGCACACAACATCCCACCATATCAAAGGCCCCTCACCCCAGCCCTCTCCCGGAGGGAGAGGACTTCGACGAGCTCAGTCGAGCGGAGACCTGTCCTCTCCGCGGAGAGAGGCCCCTGCACTTATCCCTCTGACCCATCCCGGCTCGCTGTTCCCTCTCCCCGCGGGAGAGGGTCAGGGTGAGGGGCCCGGTAAAGCGACAACATGTGGGTCGTTCTTTTCGGGTCAAGGGTAAGAGCAAGATGGTAAATCGTACCCCTGCTGCTCCTCCTCCTATGTGTCACTCGTATGTGATGGCGTCCGATGAAGCGATGAAGTGTGGCAAGGGACTTTGGGATTGACTCGTCTTCGCTGCCTCCTAGACTGCTGTCCATCCCAGATTTCACCTGCCAACCCGGTGAGACTCACTGAAACGGATTTCGGTGAGTTCACGGGCAGGCCGGTTCCTCGCCCGCCCGGCACGTTTTCAGTCCAGCTCGCACTGTTCCGTGTTGCCAAACTGTTGGCAACACGTTACAAAAGGCCCGTTCCTGGCATGGCCTGGTCGTGCTTCAAGGCAAGGATGCAGATATACGTCCCTTAGGTTGGTGTGCGTTCCCGCGTGCCCAAGGCGCATTGGAGCGGGAATGGAACATGGAATGGAAAGCCCGCAATGACTCGATTGTTTCGATCCTCATGGTCCGCTTGGTCGCCCGAAGGACCTTTCTCGGTGGGATTGGAAAACCGGCCTCAAACGCGCAACTTGCGTCTCCCAGCTCCCGGCTCACAGGAAGCTCCTCATCCCTCGGTGCCTCCCGTCAAACCTCGCGCCCGCCGGTCCATGCAATCCCAGCGCCGCTATCTCTGAGCACGCAGCCCGCAACGCTGGATGGCCTTTCGCTTCGTGCAGGGGAAGGAATGGCCTGACAAATCTTCTTCAAACGCTTCACAAGGCAGGGATTGCCGCCTTCCATGACCGTCATCGCCTTGAGTTGCTCCAAAGTGCCGTGGCACAGGCTCTGCTCAAATGGGTGTGGAAAAGGCACCTATGCAGCGCCACCAGCATCAGCTACCCATCTCGACGCCCGCGCGCGGCACGCGCCGAAGTACCCTCGCCTTTCCCAACGGCCTTTTTGGATTCGAGAGCGCCAGGGATCTGACTCTCGTCCAGAGCGACTCCGAACATCCCTTTGGCTGGCTGGAATGCAAAGGTGAGCAAGGTCCTTCATTCCTGGTCGTGGAACCCCAGGACGTTGGGCAGGCCTATCAACCGGAGATCAGCCGGGAAGACGCCGCCGCCCTGGGACTTGGCGGCCGCGACGACACCCTGGTCCTGGCCGTGGTCACACACCACGACAACGGACGCCTCACACTCAATCTCAAGAGTCCCATCATCATCAATCTGAAGCGTGGCACGGGCAGGCAGATCATCCCCCGCAATGTCTCCGCTTTCACCAGCCAGTTTCCGCTGGAGATTCATCCCGAATGACCCTCATCCCCTGAACCTTTGCCATGTTGGTCCTCTCCAGAAAATCAAGCCAGAACGTGGTCATCGACGGCACCATCATCATCAAGGTGGTCCGCGTCGATCGCGATGTCGTCAAGCTCGGGATTGAAGCTCCCGCATCCATTTCCGTGCATCGCCAGGAGGTGTATGAGGAGATCGAACGCTGCAACCGGGGCGCGGCCCAAACCGGCAAGCGCAAGCCTCCCCGCCTGGCTCAGTCCACCACCCGACCCGAACCCATCTCCGAGGATCGTCTCGCCCCATGACCTTTCATCATGCCAACCCTGAACCCCGTTCCGCCTGGCTTCATCCGCGCCGATTTGAGATGCCCTCTGCGCGCCCGCGTCCGGCGGAACGGGTTGACTTTGTCCGTTACCAGCGGCGCGCCGTGACGGTGGTCATGCCCCGGTCCTTCTTTGCCTCGCTGCTCGACAACCTGCGCTGGTGGTGGCGCCAGCAGATCCCTCGCAGGCGCGCTGATCCCGCCAGCGACCAATCGTTGAACGTTGAGCGTTGAGCGTTCGTCACGCCTCACGGCGGTGGCTGCGTGGCGCCCTCCACCGTTGAACGTTGAGCGTTTTCGCAGGGACCACCTCCTTCCGTCGGCGGCTACTTCTCTTCTCCTTGAACGTTGAGCGCTCCCCATCCTGCCCTAAGGATTTGAAGGCCCCTCACCCCCTCCTGCCTCTTCATCCTCCTTCCTTGTCCTTTTTGCATGGCTATCACCTTGCCCCTTGTTGCCGGTCGCAAATCGGATTGACAGGCCGGCGCGCGCGGCATTAGGAATCGACCATGAAAACGCCTCCCCTTATCCTGCCTCTCCTGCCCGTCTTCCTCTGCGCGGCCCCGAGCTTTGGCCAGAACCTTCCCGACTTTGCCGGGCGCTGGTATGTGCATGGGGACATCGGTCCCGCGTTCATGCAGGACGTGGACATGACGGAGTTTCTGGGCCCGGTGAGCGGTGCGGAGGTGGAGTTTGATCCCGGGGTGCAATTCGGTGCGGGCGCCGGTTTTTTCTTCACCGACTGGCTGGCGGTGGAAGGGCAGCTTGGCTTCGTGACCGGCTACATCGACCGCATCTCCGGCATCGGCCCGGCCGATGTGAACGATTCCAGCATGACCCAGGTTCCCTTCCTCATCAACCTGATCCTGCAGTATCCCACCCGCACCGGGTTGGTTCCCTATATCGGCGGCGGCGGCGGTGTCTCCTATAGTTCGTTGGACATGGACGAGGTCACGGATTACGCCACCTACTACGTGGATGGCTCCGATTCAGATGCCGTGGCGGCCTACCAGGGATTCGCCGGTCTCCGATATCAGCTTGCCAACGACATTGAACTGGGCGTGGTCTATCGCTACCTGGCCACCGACGATGCCCACTGGGATGTCAACTCCAGCATCTTTGCCCCGCCCCCCGGCGATATCGCCATGGACGGCGCCGAGATCCACTCGGTGAGCTTCTCCTTCCGCATGCGGTTCTGATCCGTCCGGAAGGCGGTCTCCCGCGGACCCGAGCCCAGGTGCGGGTCCGGGTTTCATCCTCCCCCCAGGACGCGGTCCAGTCGCGCCGTCACCCGTTCCTTGCCCAGCACTTCCATCAGGTGATACAGGCTGGGTCCGACCTTGCTCCCGGTGCAAGCGAGCCGGACCGGATGCACAACCAGTCCCACCTTGACGCCGCGTTCCGTGGCCACGGCCTTGAAGAGTTCCTGGATGCCGTCGGCGTGGAAGGCGGGCAGGGCCGCCAGGCGGTCCCGCAACTCGCGCACGTGCTCCAGCTTGGCTTGGGTGAACTCCTCCTCGGCCAGCTCCGGCGGGGGATGGATGCTGTCCGCGAAGTAAAAGCCAATGTAGGGGGGCAGCTCGGAGAACACCTTGACCTTGTCGCGGCAGGTGTCGATGGCGGCCTTGACGTATGCCAGCGGGTAGCCGTCGGTCTCCAGGCCGGCCTTCTCCAGCGCGTGCACCGCCAGTTCATGAAACCGGTCCGGCGTCATGCGTCGCGCGTGCTCGAAGTTCATCCACTTGAGCTTGTCGATGTCAAACCGCGCATTGTGCCGATGCACCTCCGGCAGGTCAAAGCGCCCGATGATGTCATCCAGGGGCAGGAGTTCACGGTCCTCCTTGGGGGACCAGCCGAGCAGGCAGAGGTAGTTCACCACCGCCTCGGGGACGTAGCCTTCCTCCATGTAGGCGGCCAGCGAGGCGCCCGTGTCCCGCTTGCTCATCTTCGACCCGTCCTGGTTCAGGATCAGGGGAATGTGGGCGAAGCGTGGCGGCTCCACGCCGAAGGCGCGGAACAGGGCGATGTGCTTGGCGGTGTTGCTGAGGTGATCCTCCCCACGAATGACGTGTGTGATCCCCATGTCGAGGTCATCCACCACGTTGACCAGGTGAAAGACCGGCTGCCCGTCGGACCGGACGATGACAAAGTCGGGATCCTCCTCCTCGCGGTCGGTCAGCGGACGTTCGACGTCCCCCACCACCAGGTCGGGGATGAGAATCGGCTCGCGCGTCATGCGGAAGCGGATGGCGCCGTCGCGCTCGTAGGCCAGATCGCGCTCGAGCAGGGCCTCTACGCGACGCTGGTAATTCTCGCGGCGTTGGCTTTGAAAGTAGGGGCCGCAGGCGCCTTTGCCGGCCGCCGTGACATCGCTGTGGATCGGGCCCTCATCCCAGTCCAGGCCCAGCCAGCGCAGGCCTTCCAGGATCACCTCCACCGCCTCGTGCGTGTTGCGCGCCGCATCGGTGTCCTCGATGCGCAACACGAATTGCCCGCCGTGATGACGGGCGTAGAGCCAGTTGAACAACGCGGTGCGGGCCCCTCCGATATGGAGGAACCCGGTGGGACTGGGGGCAAAACGGACGCGCACACTCATGGTCAAGGACCGGGCCGACCCGGTGAAAGGAAGCTTACCGGCAATGGGGTGATGGCCGAAGCGAATTCCTTCAACCGTCCGGCGCATGAACCGCACGCCGCCCGGACCGGCTGAAGCCGGAACGACAAACGTGGGCGGGCTCCGTTCGTAGTTCCGCATTGACCATGGCCGGGCTTCAAGGTAAGCACGCGGCCATGTCATCTTGCAACCAGCCCGGGCGAGGTGTTTGTGGGGAGGATGGGCGGTGAGCGAAGGCTGGCAGGCTCTGCTGGCCTTGATGCCCATTGGAGTGGTGGGTGTGTTCCTGGTCTGGCTTCGATGGCCGGCCAGCCGGGCCATGCCCCTTTCCTACCTGACCGCCTGCGCGCTGGCGCTCTTTGTCTGGCGCATCGCTCCGACCCAGGTGATGGCGGCCACCCTCAAGGGGATCCTCGTCGCCGCCACGTTGCTCTACATCATCTTCGGCGCCATCCTGCTCCTCAACACCCTCCAGGAAAGCGGCGCACTGCGCGTGATCCGGCTGGGCTTCACCGGCATCACACCCGATCGCCGGATCCAGGTCATCATCATTGCCTGGCTGTTCGGCTCCTTCATCGAGGGCGCCGCGGGTTTCGGCACACCGGCCGCCGTGGCTGTGCCGCTGCTGGTGGGGCTTGGGTTCCCGGGCATGGCGGCGGTCATGGCCGGCATGATCATCCAAAGCACGCCCGTCTCCTTCGGCGCCGTCGGCACGCCGATTCTGGTCGGGGTGAGCAAGGGGCTGGGGAACGATCCGGCCGTGACGGCCTACATGGCCGGGCAAGGGATCCCGGATGAGCCGGCCTTTCTCGCCCTGATCGGCGTCCGGGTGGCCCTGTTGCATGCCATCAACGGCACCTTCATCCCGCTCTTTGTGGTGGCCATGATGACGCGGTTTTTCGGAAGGAACCGATCCTTGGCCGAAGGCCTGGCGGTGTGGCCGTTCGCGCTCTTTGCGGCGCTGGCCATGACGGTGCCCTACCTGCTGCTGGCCCGGTTCCTCGGACCGGAATTCCCATCGCTGCTTGGCGCCCCCATCGGCCTGGTACTGGTGGTCACGGCGGCGCGCATGGGGCTTTTCATGCCCCGGAAAGGAGAGGAGTGGGATTTTGATGAGCCGTCGCGATGGCATCCGACGTGGACCGGACTCATCGAGGTTCGGGATGTGAAGCATCATCGGGGTGACATGAACCTGATTCACGCCTGGGTGCCCTATGCGCTGGTGGCGGGGTTGCTTGTGGCGACACGCCTGGTGCCCGCTCTGGGCGGTTTTCTCAAGGGTGTGGAGTTCCAGTGGAACGGCATTCTGGGTTCGGATGTGGGCGCGTCGGTTCAGCCCTTGTATTTGCCCGGCACCATCTTTGTCGTGGTGTCCCTGGCGACCTGGTGGTTGCACGGCGTGAAGGGCAACAGCTATGCCCGGGCCTGGCGAGCCTCGGGTCGCACCACATTGCGCGCGTCGGTCGCCCTGATCTTCACGGTCCCGATGGTGCAGGTGTTCATCAACTCGCACGGCGGCGCCGCGGGATACGAGAAGATGCCGCTGGCGCTGGCGGAAGGGGTGGCTTCGGTGGCGGGATCGGCCTGGCCATTGGTGGCGCCGTTGATCGGCGGACTGGGCGCCTTTGTGGCTGGGAGCAACACGGTGAGCAACATGATGTTTTCCCTGTTCCAATTCGGCGTGGGGGAACGCATCGGGGTCGATCCGGCCTGGATGGTGGCGCTCCAGGCGGTGGGGGGCGCGGCCGGGAACGTCATCTGCGTGCACAACGTGGTGGCGGCCTCCGCCGTGGTGGGACTGATCGGCCGGGAAGGGGCGGTGATCCGCATGACACTCATCCCTTTCGCCTACTACGCGCTCATGGCCGGCGCCGTGGGTTACGGGATTGTGTGGCAGGCGCAGAAGGGCTGGTTCAACGCGGGCTTCCTGATCGCCGCCCTGATCGTGGCGGCCCTGGTGACCACCATCTGGAGGAGGGGTCAGACTTGACTCATTGACTATTTCCAGCGGCGGTCGTCCGACCGCCGCTGGAAATAGTCAATGAGTCAAGTCTGACCCCTTCGGAGGCTGTCGGTGATCCAGGCGAGGTATTTTCGGGTGCCGGATTCGATGGGAAACACAAGGAACTCCGCCGTGTCGTAGGGATGCAGCCGGAGGATCAGACGCTCCAATGCCTTGAGCTTGGGCCGGGAGGTTTTCAGGAGCATGAGGATTTCCCGTCCGGTCTCCACCTTGCCCTGCCAACGATAGATCGATTCGATGTGGGGCACCAGGTTGGCGCAGGCGATGAGGCGTGCGTCCAGGGCGGCCTGCGCCAGGCGACGCGCGGTGACGCGATCGGGCGCGGTGACCAGGACGAGGCGGGCGTTGGTTGGCATCGCCGGGAGAGAGGGACGCTTGATTAGTAGCCCAGCCAATGGTCGATCGGCTTGGGGGCGTGTGGGGTGAATGGCAGGGGGATCCTGGCGCCCGACCGTGCCGAGGCGTAGGCCGCGCACATGATCTCCAGGACGGCCTGGTGATGGAGGAAGTTGGGCAGGCAAATGTCCACCACGTCGCAGCCGGATGTGGCAATCGCCTGGTGCAGGTCGTCGTAGGATTCCGGGATGCCATGCCGTTTGGCGAACGCCTGTGCCTTCTGGTCGTTTCGGGCGAAGACCCCCACCACCTTCGCCTGCGGGACGAAGCGGTGGTAACACTCCATGTGAATGTCCGCGATGAACCCGGCGCCGAGCAGCAGCACGTTGGTCTTGGGCATGGGCCGAAAGTCTAGCGGGACGACGCGGATTGGCGAGTGGATTGTGGGGGGGGGTGGTGGGCGGCATCAGGACTGATGACAAAGTCGGCACGGGCTCCTGTAGCACAGGTCCTTGCTCCTACTCTTACGCTTACTCTTACTCGCCTCCGCAGAGTAGGAGTAAGAGTAAGCGTAAGAGCAAGATGAAGTCGGCCTGTCGAGGGGCGACAACGCTTCGACCCGCGGACTTTGTCAACGGCCCTTGGCGGTAGGCGGTGGCATTGTTAATTGTTAACTGGGCATTGGTCATTTGGCATTGCCAACCTTCAGGCTGGTGGTCAATCAGCAGTCATCGGCCAATGCCAAGTTAACAATGCCCAGTGAACAATTCCCCTTGTGCCCCCTCCAAACGGATCTCCATCCCACCAGGCCTGCATCTTGGAATGTTGAGCGTTGAACGTTGAACGTTCTCCCCATTGCCCCCCCGTCATGGATTCACACCCCCGACCGTTTCTTGATCTCCTTGAGCGTGCGGGCTTCGGGTTTGGCGGCGTAGTGTTTGTCCAGCGGATAGCAGCCGCTGATCAGTCCGTTGCGCGGGGCGGTGGTGCAATCGCTGAAGGTGCGGCAGATGAGACGCTTTTCCAACTGCCCGGTGCGGGCCGCGTCGGCTGGCAGTTGCGGATAGGAGAGAATCATCCTACCCAGTCCCACCATGTCGGTCCAGCCTTCGCGCACATTGTGCTGGGCCACGTGCGGGAGGTATTCCTGGAGGTAACTGTAGGCGGATCCGATCAGGATCAATCCCGCCGGCGCTTTTGATTTCAGTTCCCGCACCACCTGAACCTGCCGCGCCACGTCGATGAGCGGATCGTGCGCGGGTTGGTATCCGTCCGACGGCGGGTAGGCCGCGGGGCGCTGGATGTGGGGATTGTAGTAGGGAGAACCGGCGCTGAGGTTGAGCAGCCTCACGCCAAGCCGATGGCAGAGGTCCACGAATTGAACCGACTCGCCCAGGTCCGGCTCCAGTGGGTGATCCTGGCGAACCCCAAACCCGTAGCGGTAGGGAAGGCATTGGGAGAAATCCTCCGGGATTCCTGGTCCCAGCTTGCCGGCTTCGGCGAGGGTCGGATCGGGCTTGAACGGGACGAAGTCAAACGCGCTCAGCCGCACCCCGATGTCGATGGGATTTCCCGAGGCGCGGATGCCCGCCACGATGTCGCGCAGGATGCGGGTGCGGTTCTCAAAGGAGCCGCCGTAAAGACCTGGCCGCGTGTGGGCCCCGAGAAACTCGTGCAGCAGGTACCCGTGGCAATGCTTGATGTCCACGAAATCGGCCCCCGCCTCGGCTGCCACACCCGCGGCGGCGACATAATCCCGGATCAATTCCGAAATCTCCTCGTCCGTCCACACCTGGTCGTCGGAGGTCACACGAAAGCGCCCGTCCAGCAGGGGATGCCGGAAGGCCACACGCGGTTCGTATCGGGCGGGATCATGAGGCCGGCAAAAGCGGCCGGAATGGGTGAGCTGAAAGCCGATCACCAGGTCGTCCGCCGAACCGTGATGTTCTTGGTGGGACTGGACGAGGATCGAGCGCAGTTCGGCGAGGTCCTGGAGTTGGGCGCGTTGAATGATCAACTGGTTTGGGTTGGCACGGCCGTCGGGGCGCACGGCCATGGCTTCGCCGCCGTAGATGAGCTTGGCGCCGCTTGCCCCGAAGCGCTGCCATCGTCGTCGCACGTCGTCCGTGGCGTGGCCATCCCGGGTGCCATCCCATCCCTCCATGGGATGCACGGCCCATCGGTTTCCGATGGTCTTGCCGTGGATGCGCTGGTCCGGCACGGGCTGGGCGAGGGGGCTTTCCCGCCCGGCCTGCAACGTGTCGTCGCAGCGAAGGTCCAGTCCCAGGTTGCGGACGTGGGCACGGAAGTCCTCCACGGTCTTGAGCGAGGGAATGCGGGTGAGTTTGAAGGGGGCAGCCATGAGATCGCGGGGTCAGCCAAGGCAACCGAAGAAGGTGAGGTAAGGCTTGCGTTCCGCCTCGCGGAGGATGAGCAGGGCCAATTCGCGGAGGTGATAGTCACCCCACATGGAGCTTTCGCCGTTGGGAATGGCCTGGCCGGGGGCGATGTGATCCCAGCCGTTGGGACGATGATACACCGAGTGCAGCAGGAGCCCCTGATGCCGGGGCCGCGTGGAGAGGTACGGCTCGGCAAACAGCGTCCGGGCTGTGGCCAAGCCGGCCTGTCGATAGCGTTGGCCGTCGCGGCCGTTCCGTTGCAGGTAGCGGCCGAGTCGGAACAAACCCTGGGCGGCAATGGCGGCGGCGGAACTGTCCATGGGTTCCCACCGGTTGTAAGGATCCGAGGGCCGATCCAGGTAGGCGCCCAGGCGGTGCAGGTTGGGCGCGCCGGTATCCCACGCCGGCACCCCGTCGGTGCAGGTGTTGCGGATGTAAAAGTCAGCCGTGGCCCGGGCCGCGCGGAGCCAGGTGCGGGCAATGGCGGCCCGCCCGCCCAGCAGCTTGAGGTCGGCGTCCGGCACTGTCTCCAGGAATTCCAGTTGCTCCGCATACCCGCAGATGGCCCAGGCCAGTCCGCGTGTCCAGGTGGTGAAGGGGGAATAGCCCTGCTGCGAACTGGGGCAGCGAAACCGTCCGTCCTTGAGGTTGAAGATGCACTCGTGGACGGTTCGCCCCTTGACGTCGTAGGCGTCACGGTCTTTCCCATAATAAATCGAGTAGCGCGCCGTGGTGCGGGCATGGACGACCAGCCGTTCCAACAGCGGGATGCGGGTATCGCCTTCGCCCATCAGCACGTGGCCCAGTCGGTGCGCCACTCCCAGGGACCGCAGGGAACGAACGGTGTCGATGAAGAGGGAATGCGGACCGTTGAAGGAATGGATGTAACCGTCCCCGTCGCGGACATCGGTCCAGCGAGCCGCCTGCACGGCCCCCGACACCTTCAGCGCCAGTTCATAGAAGTCGCGCTCCTCCTGCTTCCGGCCGATCCGCCCCTCGTGCCACAGGCGGAGCAGGTTCCCATAGGTGGAGAGGTTGTTGAAACCGTGGTCATGCACCCCCACGTGCGAGACATGCGAAGCCATGTGCCGCACGGTGGCGCGACGGCCGGACTCCAGGAAACGCTTCTCGCCGGTGGCGTCGAACTGAAGCAGGGCCGAGCCGAACTGAAAGCCCTGCGTCCACTCGGTCCATCCCCGGCTGGTGTAGCGCCCGTTCACCGTGAATACCGGCGTTCCCTGCCCGGGATTCCAGGAGCGTTCCAGGCTGGCGATCTTGTCCGCGGACAGCTCGAAGACGCGGCGGATGGCGGGAGCCAGCGCCCGGGAGGTCAGTTGGGTGTCGATCTGGATCGGCATGGGATCGCGGCGGGGGAACGTGGCTGGCTACAGTCGTCGTATGTGATACCCGCCATCCACATGCAACACCTCCCCGGTGGTGTAGGGGAACGCATCCGAGGCCAGGGCCACCACGGCACGCCCCACGTCCGCGGGTGTCCCCCAGCGGCGGATCGGCGTGAGGCCGTCCTCGAACAGTTTGTCGTACTTTTCCCGGACCGGTGCGGTCATGTCCGACTCGATGATGCCGGGGCGGATTTCATAGACATGAATGCCGTGGTCGGCGAGGCGGGCGGCATAGAGCTGGGTCATCATGCCGAGGGCCGCCTTGGCCATGCAGTAGTCGGCCCGGTTGGTGGAGACAGCGATGGCACTGATGGAGGAGATGGTGATGATCTTGGGGTGGGGCGCGGGCAGGATTTCCGCCGACGCCTGTTCGATCATCCAGTTGGCGGCGAGCTGGGTGAGGAAGAAGGGGCCCTTGAGGTTGACCGCCATAAGCCTGTCGAATTCCTCCTCCCGCGCATCGAGGATGTCGCGCCGCCCGATGGAGGTGATGCCGGCGTTGTTCACGAGCAGGTCGATGCGGCCCAGTTGATCGCGGACGGCATCGATGAGCCGGGCCCGGTCGTCGGCGACGCCGATGTCGGCCTGGCAGACCGATGCGCGGATGGTCCGGCCCTCAGCCTGCGCGGCCTCGCGCGCATGCTGCGCGGTTTCAAGAGCGGCCTCTTTGCGGCCGGCGTAATTGATCATCACGTCATGCCCCGCCCGGGCCAGGGCCAGCGCAATGCCGCGGCCGATGCCGCGCGAGGCGCCTGTGATGAGTGCGACCGGATTCACGGCCCGAAGTGTAGAGGGCATGCCGGAGTTGGAAAACAACAATTCCGGCCGTGAGCACGAGCGTCGCCACCGCCGTGAGGCGGTGGACTCTCTCCCTGCCGCCAAGCCGCCAAGCCGCCAAGGAGGGAGAATGGAACAACCACCTCCCTACCTTTGCGCCTTGGCGTCTCTGCGGGATGCAACGCGTTCAGGTTCCAGTGCGCCTCTAATGGGATTGGAACCTGGGAGCGTTCCAGGAACCGGAAGTCCCCCGCTGAGGCGCCGGGGCGCGGAGGGGAGATGGGAAGCACACGAGTCGCATGGATCTCTCCGCATCTTCAGCGCATCGCATCTGCATGAACATGGCCTTCCCGCTGATTATCCGTGTCATCCGTGACATCCGTGACATCCGTGGTTCACTCCTTTTCCCTTTCAACCAGCACCTCGATCTCCAGGAAGTCACTCAGGTGAAGGTGCCCTCCATTGAGCCAGTTCGTTCCTCATGCTTCCCGGGACCTTCGGAGGTGACCACGGATTTCACGGATGTCACGGATGGGAGCAAGCCTTCAACTCCTACTCCGCGCCTCCGCGCCTCCGCGGGAGAAAAAGTCCATTGAGGCATGCAACCGGTTCATGTTCCAGTGTGATTCCAATGGGATTGGAATGGGGAGTGTTCCAGGAAACGGAAGGCCTCCCGCCAAGCCGCGAAGACGCCAAGGAGGGAGAATGGAACAACTACCTCCCTACCTTTGCGCCTTGGCGTCTTGGCGGGAGATTCTCCGGTTCATGGAGAGTCCAAACTCGCACTTGCATCATAAGGCCCAAGCCGATTCGCGGCTTGCGCCGAAGGAGCCCGGCCCTATGCTCGCGGCCATGCACAGAGTCAGGGTCCCCGTGCCGGGGCGAGATTATCAGATCCTGATTGGACCCGGATTGCTTTCCCAACTTGGCCCGCAGTGCCGTCGCCTGGGATTGGGGACCCGTTGCGCGCTCATCTCGGATACCCACGTGGCGCCGCGCTACGGCAAGGCTGCTGTTGAGAGTCTGCGCCGGGCCGGCTTTGAGCCCGTCACCCTTTCCGTGCCGCCCGGCGAGACCTCCAAGTGCGGACGCCAGGTGCAAGCCTGCTACGAGGCCCTGGCCCGGCACCGCTTGGAGCGGGCCTCCTTCGTCGTGGCCCTGGGCGGCGGGGTGGTGGGTGACCTTGCCGGGTTTGTGGCCGCCACCTACCTGCGCGGCATCGATTTTGTGCAGGTGCCGACCAGCCTGCTGGCCCAGGTGGACAGCTCCGTGGGGGGAAAGGTGGGGGTCAATCTCAAGGCGGGCAAGAACCTGGTCGGCGCCTTTCATCAGCCGCGCCTGGTCCTGTGCGATCTGGAGACCTTGGGCACCCTGCCAGCCCGGGAACTCCGGGCAGGGCTGGCGGAGGTGATCAAGTACGGCATTATCCAGGACGCCCGGCTGTTCGCGCGGCTGGAACGCGATCTGCCGGCGCTGTTGCGCCTCGATGCAGGCGTGCTGGGGCCCGTGGTGGCCCGTTGCTGCGCAATCAAGGCGGACGTGGTGGGGCAGGACGAGCGCGAGGGGGGACTCCGGGCCATCCTCAACTTCGGGCACACTATCGGTCATGCCATTGAAAACAGCATCGGCTACGGAACCTTCCTGCACGGGGAAGCCATCTCGATCGGCCAGGTCGCCGCGGCCCATCTGTCGCATGAATGCCTCGGCCTGAGCCGGGCCGCCGTCGAGCGCATACGCGCCCTGTTCGAGGCGGCCGGACTGCCCGCGCGACTCGCTCTTTCTTCCCACCAACGGCGGCGCCTGCTGGCTGCGATGAAGCTGGACAAGAAAGTGCGTGGCGGCCATGTCCGGTTCGTGCTTGCCCGTCGCATAGGGTTTGTAGAGTTTAACCAATCGGTGCCCAAAGCGGCGATTGGGCGCGCGCTCGACGCCGTTCAACCTGTGGCCCCAACCTCCTGACCCATCTCATCCGTGTCTGCCATCAGCGAAACCTTTGTCCGGGAATACTTCGAGATGCACGGATTTCTGGTGCGGCAGCAGCGGAAGTTTGTCGCGCCCAACCGGCGTGAAGACGAGGAGTTTGATTTCTTCGTCCTCAATCCAGGCGTCCAGCCCTCCTCCGAGCCGATGCCCTTTGTGCTGGGCAACCGGGACCTGATGCGGCTGGGGCAGGGGGTGGTGGTGGTGAAGGGGTGGCATACCGAGACGTTTACGCCCGGGCTGCTCGCGCATGCTCCGGAGATATACCGTTTCGTGGAGCCGTGCGTCTTCCAGCAGGCGGTCAAGGCATTCGGCAACCGCCAATCGCTCACCAAGATTCTGGTGGTGCCCGCTCTGCCCCAGGCCCTCGAGGCGCGGGAGGAGAGCATTCAGTTCCTGCGGGCCAAGGGTGTGGACGCGGTCATTCCCTTCAGCCACATCCTCACTGACCTGCTTGAGCGCATCGAGGTGAACCGCAACTACCAGAAATCCGACCTGCTCCAGGTGCTGCGCATCCTCAAGAATTATGGCTTCGTGCGGGACGCGCAGATGGAGCTGTTCGGAGCGCCCAAGCTGCGCGCCCGACGCAAGTCCCCCGCCAAGTAGCCGCCGACGTCAGGAGGCGGGCCTGGCCGGTCAACGGCGTGAGGTAATCCCCGACGTCAGGAGGCGGGCTATGTCATCACGAATGACGTTGGGTACCACCTCGTGACCACGTGGAACGTGGCTGGGCTCTTGGCGGCTACCGCGTCAACCATCAGGGCCCGGATTCCACGCGCACCCGATAGAACCGTCGCTGACGGCCCACGGCCGCGGCATCCTGCCACGAGGCCACGGACGTTTCATTGGTGCGCTGCTCCAGAGTCTGCCAGGCTGCCAGATCCGGAGAAGCCTCCAACGCCAGGACCGCGCCCTGCGGGGCGGTGGTCACGAGCGTCACGACTCCCTCGCTGTCGCGCGCCAGGGAATCCAGACGCACTGCCGTGTCCATGACACTGATGAAGGCGGGCAGGCCGGTTCCGACCGCGCCGTCGTCATCGAACGCCTGGACGCGGATCATGTGGTTGCCTTGCGGCACGTCGGTCCAGACATTGCTCCACACGGCCACCACGCCATTGCCCATGCCATACACGCCTAACCCGTCTGGCGAAGTGAATTCCACGCGTCGCACCAGCCCGTCGTCATGCACCCAGGCCTGGAGCGGGACCGTGGCCGGCATGCCAAAGAGCGATGACGGTGAGGGGCTTTGCGTCACGACGTAGGGGGGATTGTTGGGGGTGTCGGTCCAGGTCGCGTCGAAATCCAGCCCTGCCACATTCGAATCGGTGAGGGTGATGGTGCGGGACAGTGGACTGAAGGCGTTCCAAGCCAAACCGGGATGCAATTGGTATGTCCCCGGAGCCAGGCCTGTGGCGGTGTATCGCCCGTCCGCGTCTGTGTAGGTCACCCGGTCCGGCCCCAGCGAGACGCGAGCGCCGGCGACCGCGCTGCCTTGGAAAGTGATCCGCCCGGATACACGCAAGGTCCCGGGTTGCCCCACCAAGACCGCGAGCGAGGCGCAGGAAGTGCCACCCCTTCGATCGGTGACCACGCAGCGGACCATGTAATCACCGGGAGCCGGCCATGTTTTCTGGATGGTCTTACGGTCATCTCCAAGGGTGCCATCGCCAAAGTCCCAGCTCACACTCAACGGATCCCCGTCGGGATCCTGGGTCACGGCGCGCAGCGCGATCTGGGATCCGGGAGTGATCGGCTCCGTAGGGCCCTCCAGACTGAGCACAGGGGGACGATTGGATGGGAACGAACCGATCTCAACTCGGAGGTCGATCCAGTCCGGCCCCATGGAACTGCGGGCCAGCGTCGTGACATGGATGCCGTGTTCCGGATCGGAAAAGGTTCGGCCCAGGACGAGCGCCGCATCGCTGGAATCATCCTCCCAATGCGAGTTGGGCGTCATGTCCAGGAGAGGGCAGGCGCCATAGCTTTCGGGCCAGGCGCCGAAGTAGATCAGCGCTCCGTTGTCGGCGGAGGGGTTGTTGGTGAAAAGGCTGCGTCGTTCGATCCAGTATTGGCGGCCATCGCTGCGTGTGAGCACCAGCGCGTAGTGGTTGCCGCTTTCCAATGAGGCTGCATCGAAGGCATAAAGGCGGTAGGTGCCCGAGGATTGCACGGAATGGACATGCTCGGGGGGCAGCCAGCCGAGCCGGCTCTTGTGGGCGGCGTTGAAGTGGCGGCGGGGCCAGGTGCCGGGCAGGGCGAGCGACATGGTGTCAAAGCGATTTCCGTAACCCAACATGCGTCCCGGGCCAATGACGGTGTCCCCGCGTCCGATCCACAGGTTGGCATGGCTGAGGCCAAGGTTATGGCCCAGTTCATGGATGATGGCGTCGGAGTCCAGCCCTTGGGCCCAGCAGCCGCGTCCGCCGACCTGGCCCTTGTAGCCGAACAATTGCCCGTTCACGACCAGGTCCAGGTCGTAGGCCTCCTCCGGGAAGCCCGCAGCCAGGGCGGCGGCAATGGCATCGGTGCGGAGCGTGTGACGCTGGCCCGGGTCGTTGCCGTAGTCCTGGACCGTTCGGGGCAGGGTGAAGACCGGTGTGAGGACGGGTTCGAGGGAGAATTGCCTGTAGGAGTTGGCGAGGTAAAACTCGCAGACATCCTCGAGCATGGCCAGGGTGTCCGCTTCCGAAGCGGGTGGTGCGGGCGCATCGGGAAACGCCACACGGATCACGAGCAGGCGCTTGGCACCCAGCGTCCAGGCGTTGGCCGGTGGCGGGGGAGGAAGGTCGGGTGTCTGCGCCGCGCGGACGGGCAAGGGGGCATCCTGCAACCAGGCGAACCAAAGTCCCAGGAGCAAGGCCAGTCCCCCCAGCCATGCGCACATCTGATGTCTATTCCCATTCCCGATCACAACCCTGGACCCGACAGACTCCGATGTCGTGCCTCAGGAGAGCCACGCCGGAATCGCGATGAGAACAAGCTAAGTCACATGCGGGTCAGGGCCAAGAGGGAGGGCCTAGGGGATTCCCCGTATTTATGACCGGGGAAGGTTGCATGGAACCTCGCACCGTCCTCATCCTCTTGCCCTTTACCCGAAAAGAACGAGAACAGGTTGTTGTTTTGCCGGGCCCCTCACCCTGACCCTCTCCCGCGGGGAGAGGGAACAGCATGCCACCCCAGGGTGAAGGGATCAGGGCAGCCTCTCTCCGCGCGGAAGACAGGTCTCCGCTCGACTGAGCTCGTCGAAGGCCTCTCCCGCCGGGAGAGGGCTGGGGTGAGGGGCCTTTGATATGGTGCGGTGTAGGGTGCTCTCCACGCCCATGGTTCACCTTGTGATCCAACCCGCTGCGAAACCATCATTCCCCAGTAGCGTCTGGGGAACCGCCTCATCCCTTGACCTGGGCGGCGAGGCGGCGGGCGCGGCGGATCCAGATGCGATCCCGCCGGCGCTGGAACGCCGGGGCATGCTGGAGGTCGCTGAGCACCTCCTCGACGTGGCGGCGGGCTTCTTCGCGCTCTCCCTGGGCAAGGAGAAGTTCGGCCAGTTGGACATGGGCGCGCGCGTAGGAATTGTGGGACAGGACATGGCGCCACAACTCGATGGCGTTCTCCGGATCGCCCAGGAGCGCGAGGGTTTCGGCAAAGGCCATGCAACTGTGTCCGTAATCGTGGCGCGGATCCTCCCGGCATACCCCTTCGAGCAGGGGACGCGCCTCCTCGGGACGCTTCTGGCGGAGCAGGCATTGGCCGAGGTGGGCGCGCGTGTCGAGATCGTCCCCGTCCCTTTCCATCGCGGCGCGGTAGGCTTCCTCGGCCTTGGCGAGCTTGTCCTGGTGAAAATAGATGTCGCCCAACTGCGAATAGTGGTGGGCCTTGTCGAGGTGATGGATCTGGGCCTGCAGTTCCTTGATGCGTTTTCGATCGAAGGCGCCGGGCAGCTCGAACCCCCGGGTGGCCGGGGCGGCAGCCCGATAGACCATGAAAAAGTAGAGCAGGGCGCTGAAGACGGAGAACACGAGGATGAGCACGGCCCAGATCCATTCGCCCCTGCGGATCGCATCGACGAGCATCCAGATCTGGAAGACCACCCCGACCAGGAAGATGGGGGAGGAGAACAGGTAATCCAGGTGTCTCAGGCTGTCGAGCAGGCTGGCCAGCATGGCGGCGGGCACCTCGTTCAGGCGATCCAGTATGGGTTCACGACTTCCGCGCCGGGCGCCCCGTCCACCTGCAGGATGAAGTGGGTGTCGTGCTCCAGCTTCCCAAGGGCGCGCCGGGTCAATCCGGCCATCGTTGGCACCTCCTTCAGCAGTTCCAAACTCCGCCGCTGATCCACCGTGAAGGGGACGTGGCGGTCCGAGGTGCCGGTGAGACATGCGCGACGATGGATCATGGGCTCCGCGAGGTTATCCCACGCGAAGGGACCCTTGGCAATGAGACATTTGCGGCTTGTGTTGGCCCTGAGCGTTGGCTACTTGTGTGCCGGTCCCGCCATGAGCGAGAAAACCCTGGTCATCATTCCCACCTACAATGAGAAGGACAACCTTCCCAAGCTGGTGGACCGCGTCATGGGCCTCCCCGTGGCGGTGGACATCCTCGTCGTGGACGACAACTCCCCCGACGGCACCGGGCAGCTCGCCGATGAGATCGCCGCCGCCAATCCGCGGGTTCATGTGCTGCATCGCTCGGAGAAGAACGGCCTGGGGCGCGCCTATTGCGACGGGTTCAAGTGGGCCCTGTGCCGGGACTACCAGTTCGTCTTCGAGATGGACGGCGACTTCTCCCACAACCCGGATGACATCCCCGCCTTCCTGGAGAGCGCTCGATTGGCGGACTTGGTGCTGGGATCGCGTTATCGGAACGGCATCCGGGTCATCAATTGGCCGCTCAAACGACTCATGCTGAGCATGGCCGCCGCCAAGTACGTGCAGGTCATCACCGGCATGCCCTTCTCCGATCCGACCGGAGGCTACAAGTGCTTTCGGAGGCGCGCCCTGGAAAGCATCGACCTGGATCAGGTGCGCTCCAACGGCTACAGCTTCCAGGTCGAGATGACCCACAAGATCTGGCGACAGGGGATGACCATTGCGGAAACCCCGATCATCTTCACCGACCGTTTCCAAGGCACCTCCAAGATGTCCTCGCGCATCGTGCGGGAAGCCTTCTGGATGGTGTGGCGCCTCTGGTTGCAGAACGGCCTGCGCCGACGGCCGCGGCCCAAGGCGGGTTGAGATGGAGTCGGGCATTCACCAGCACAAACAAGCCCGTTGAAACAAAGTTCAACGGGCTTTTCCCCAAATGAGTCCCTTGGCGTCTGCTGCCTTCCATGACCCAAGCAGGGCTTGGAGCCCTGCTGACGGTGGCGGCATTGTTGCCTTCCTGCAGATGCTTGGAAAGTCGCATGAAAGTGGTATGAGCAGGACGACTTCGCCCGGGCCTTGCGTCGAGGTGCGCCTGGACGATGGACCAGGGGATCTCGATGACGAGCACGCGTGGCCACGTAGCCGCCGCCGTGAGGCGGCGGACCCTGTCGTAATGAATCACGTCCTTATCCACCCCCTCATCCCGCGGCTGCGGGATGGCTACCTGTCCCGTGGCAGGTCCGGTTCATGGAGAGACCCGACCACCAAACAGGATGGATGGCGCCCAGGGAGCATGAACCACGAGACCCACGAAACACACGAAACTGGGCCATTCCCGTTCTCGTGTGCTTCGTGGTTCATTGGGAGTCTAAAAGGATTGAACCCGCCCGGGTCGTTCCCTTAGCGTGTGCAGCCATGAAATGGCTACTCCCCTTGTGTGGCGTGGTGTCGTTGCTGGTCGGATGCGGTCCCAGAAATGCCACGGAAGGCCCCCAGGGCTACACCCTGGCCGTGATTCCCAAGGGCACCACCCATGAGTTCTGGCGCTCCATCGAGGCCGGGGCCCGCAAGGCCGAGCAGGAACTCAATTCCAACGGCGTTCCCGTCCAGGTGATCTGGCAGGGCCCCCTGCGCGAGGACGACCGGGAATTGCAGATTCAGGTGGTGGAAAACTTCATCAGCCGTCGCGTGGACGGCATTGTCCTGGCCCCGCTCGACGACCAGGCCTTGGTCAATCCTGTCAACACCGCCGTCGATGCCGGCATTCCGGTGGTCATTTTCGATTCCGGCCTCAACACCGACAAGCAGATCAGCTACGTGGCCACCGACAACTACCAGGGGGGCGTCCTGGCCGGTCAACACCTGGCCAAGCTGCTCGGCGAAAAGGGCAACGTCATCCTCCTGCGCTACCAGGAGGGCTCGGCCAGCACGTCCCAGCGCGAGAAGGGGTTCATGGACGCCATCGCCAAGTTTCCCGAGATCAAGGTGATCTCCGACAACCAATACTCCGGCGCCACGCGTGAAACCGGCTACCAGGCCTCGGAGAATCTCCTCATCAAGTTCGGCAACCAGGTGGACGGCATCTTCTGCCCCTGCGAACCGCCCACCATCGCCATGGCCAAGGCCCTGCGCGACATCGGCAAGGGCGGCGGCAAGGTCAAGATGGTCGGGTTCGACGCCGGCACCCAGTCGGTCAAGGACCTCGAAAACGGCGACGTGCAGGGATTGGTCGTGCAGGATCCCGTCAAGATGGGCTACCTCGGCGTCATGACCATGGTCCGGCATCTCCAGGGTCAAACGGTCGAGAAGGTGATCGACACCGGTGTGCGCCTGGTCACCGGCGAGAACATGACCGAACCGGCCAACGCCGAGCTGCTCCATCCGCCCCTGGATCGCTACCTCAAGTGAGCGCGCCCCCGACGCCTCCCGGACAACCTGGCGACACGCCGCGCCTGCTCATGCGCGACGTCACCAAGCGGTTCGGAGCCAGCCACGCCCTCCGGGGCGTCTCCCTCACCGTCCAGCCCGGAGAGGTCCATGCCTTGATCGGTGAAAATGGCGCGGGCAAAAGCACGCTCATGAAGATCCTCAGCGGTGTGCATGCCGCCGATTCGGGATACATGCGGATCGAGGGCGCCTCCTTCGAGCCGCTCAATCCCCTCCACGCCCGTCGGAGCGGCATCGCCATGATTTACCAGGAACTCAACCTGGCCGCCGACCTGAGCGTCGAGGAGAACATGCTGCTGGGACGCGAACCGTCCCGCTGGGGATGGATCGACCGCCGCGCGCGACGTCACGCCGCCCGCCAGGCGCTCGCCCAGCTTCAGCACGAAAACCTGCCCCTGGATGCCCCCGTCTCCCGACTCACCATCGCCCAACAGCAGATCGTCGAGATCGCACGCGCCCTGGTGGACCGGCCCAAGGTCCTCATCATGGACGAACCCACCAGCAGCCTGACCCGCATCGATACCGAGAACCTCTTCCGCGTCATCGTCAACCTCAGCCGGCAGGGCGTCAGCGTCGTTTACATCAGCCATTTCCTGGAGGAATGCCGGGAGATCTGCCAACGCTACACCGTCCTGCGCGACGGCCTGACCGTGGATGAAGGCGACATGGGGGCCGTCTCTCTGTCCCGAATCATCCATCACATGGTGGGGCGGGAGATGGAGGACATCTACCCGCGGCGTCCCCGCCGCCGGGGCGAGGTGCTTCTGTCCGTGCGCCGGTTGCGCGGCGTGAGCAAACCGCGTGATGTCTCCCTGGACCTGCACAGCGGCGAGATTCTGGGCATCGCCGGATTGGTCGGCGCGGGACGCACGGAGACCGCGCGTGTCTGCTTCGGACTGGATGCCCAGCAGGGAGGTGTGGTGGAGGTGGGCGGCGTGGCTGCCCGTCGGGCCAGTGCTTCAGCACGTCTTGCCCAGGGCATGGGATTGCTGAGCGAGGATCGGAAGGAGGAGGGGCTGATGCTGAACCGAAGCCTTGCCGACAACCTGACCTTGACCCGGTTCCGCGGACTGGGGAGGGCCGGCTGGATCCTGCCTGGCCGGCAGCGGGCCGCGGCCGCGCGCTGGCTCAAACGCCTGGATGTCCGTTGCACCGGCCCCGATCAACCCTGCGGCAGCCTCTCCGGCGGCAACCAGCAGAAGGTCGCGATCGGACGACTGCTCCATCACGAGGCGCGCATCTTCCTCCTGGACGAACCCACCCGCGGCATCGACGTGGGCAGCAAGGCGCAGATCTATCACCTGATGTGCGACTTGGCGGAGCAGGGGAAGGCCGTCCTCTTCATCAGCTCCTACCTGCCCGAACTGCTTGGGGTCTGCGACACCATTGCCGTCATGTCCCGCGGCCGGCTGGTGGAAACCCGCCCGGCCAGGGATTGGACCGAGCACGACATCATCCGGGCTGCGATCGGACAGTCGGAGGGGGAGACAACATGAGCACCGAGGCCCCGCCGAGGCCCTCCGTGCCCTGGAAGCAAATGCTCAACGCGTTGGCGCCGTTCCTGGGCCTGCTTTTCGTGGTGGCTCTCGTCTCACTCAACGCCGATGTGCGGGCCCATTTCTTCACCGGCGGCAACCTGAAGGTGATCCTCATCCAGACCGTGATCGTGGCTCTGGGGGCGCTGGGCATGACGATGATCATCGTCAGCGGGGGCATCGACCTGAGCGTCGGATCCGTGGTGGCCCTCACCAGCGTGATCGGGGCCGGCCTGCTGGTCCAACAGGTGCCGGTGGGGGCGACCGTCCTGATCACGCTGCTGGCGGGCGCCGCCATCGGGCTGGTCAATGGGTCCATCATCGCCGGGTTTCGCATGACGCCGTTCATCGTCACCCTGGGCATGATGGGCATTGCGCGAGGTGTCGCGAAGTGGCTGGCCGGCAACCAGACGGTCAACGCCCCGGAAACGGCTCTAAGCCATCTGATGGCACGCCGCGATCCGCTCGATTTCCTGCCCCTTCCTCCGGGCGTTCAGCTCACGGTGGCGCTGGCGCTGGTCATGATCCTGGTCATGCGCTACACGGTCTTTGGCCGCTACATCTTCGCCATCGGATCCAACGAGGCGACCGCCCGCCTCTGTGGCATCCGCGTCCGGCTCTGCAAGGTCGGCATCTATTCGTTGGCGGGCTTGTTCTTCGGCTTGGCCGGATTGATGCAGATGACGCGGCTCAACCAGGGCGATTCCACCGCCGCGGTCGGGCTGGAACTGGACATCATTGCGGCGGTCGTGATCGGCGGCGCCAGTCTGAGCGGGGGCAGCGGGAGCATCCTGGGCTCCCTGATCGGGGCGCTCATCATGTCCATCCTCCGCAACGCCTCCACCCTCATCGGCTGGGAGAACTACATCCAGGAAATCATCATTGGCGCCGTCATCATCGTCGCCGTCGGCATCGACCGCCTCCGCCAACGCCGGACCGCCTGACGGCGGAACAAGATGTGGTCGGTCTGGAGAGGGAAGAAACACCCAATGCCACGGCTGGGCGAAGGCCCCTCACCCCAACCCTCTCCCGGCGGGAGAGGGAGCCGCAAGCCTCGTGGAGGGTATGGGTTCAGATCGGAAGACCTTCTCCGCGCGGAAGACGGTACTCCCTCTCCCGCCGGGAGAGGGCCGGGGTGAGGGGCCCGGCAAATCGACAACATGTGGGTCGTTCTTTTCGGGTAAAAGGGAAGAGCAAGAGTAAGAGTAAGAGCAAGAAGTAACCATCTTGCTCTTACTCCTACTCGATTGGGTCACCTATCGATCATCACGCCCCCACCGGGCATGCGGCTTCCTCTCCCCCGGGCCTTCGCATCCTTCGTGCAAGATTGCGAGCGCCTCACTCCAAAAAGTTGCATCAGGCGTTTCATCTGAGGCGGCGGATTCCTGCTGCAACCCGCACCGCTTTGTGCCACACTCCGGCCCGTATGAAGAACCCGTCCGCGTCCGGTGACGAAACCCGCCCGCTCCAGAGCCTGGATGAGTGGGAGGATTTCATGAAGGAACGTTATCCCGAGGATGCGCCCCGGGACGCGTCCGGGTTCAAGGCGGTCGATCCGGACAAGAAGAAGGAGGCGTTCCGCGACTATGCAGCCCAGGCACGTCCTTCGGTGCGGGAGTTTTACCGACTCAATCATCAATACCAAACCCGGGACTTCGTCCTGGGCAAGAAGGACGATTTCCTGCGTCTCAATCGGCGGCGCATGGGCATTTGGGAGGCCATGGAGTTTCTCAACACGCTCGTGGACGACAGTGATCCCGATACTGACCTCTCGCAGCTCGAGCACCTGCTGCAGACGGCGGAGCAGATCCGGCAAGACGGCCACCCGCGCTGGTTCATCCTCACCGGGCTCATTCACGACCTGGGCAAGATCCTTTGCCTGTATGGCGAACCGCAGTGGGCGGTGGTCGGGGACACCTTCCCGGTCGGCTGCGCCTGGGACCGCTCCATCGTTTTCCACGAGTTCTTCCGTGACAACCCCGATGCGGAGGATCCCTCGCTGCAATCGGAGACGGGCCAGTATGAGGAGGGCTGCGGACTGGGCCGCGTGCACCTCTCCTGGGGCCACGACGAATACCTTTACCATGTGGTGAAGGATTACCTGCCTGAGGAGGCGCTTTACATGATCCGGTACCATTCCTTCTACCCGTGGCACCGGGAAGGCGCTTACGCACACCTGACCAACGCAAGGGATCGGGAGATGCTGGCGTGGGTGCAGAAGTTCAATCCCTACGACCTCTACACCAAGAGCCACCATCGCCCGGACGTGAAAGCCCTGCGTCCCTTCTACGAGGATCTGATCCGGGAATACTTTCCGGCAACTTTGTCGTGGTAAGGGCGGCGATTGTTGAAAGTTGAAAGTTGGGGTCCCTCCTGACGTCGGCGGCTGCTGGGGTGGGAGGTGGAGCAGGTCACGTAGCCACCGCCGTGAGGCGGTGGACCCGGGTGTGTGTGAAACGGTGAGTGGCGATTGAGGACCACCTCGTGATCGCGGGGCCGCGGGACGGCTACTTGGGGTGTGGATTGGAAAGAGAAAGTTCTCCCGCCAAGACGCGGAGGCGCAAAGAAGGGAACCACCTCCCCAATGGTCTGAACGTTGAACGTTTCTCACTTCGCATCACGACTGGATCCACCGCCTCACGGCGGTGGCTACGTGAGGCCGCCAACGCTCAATGAGGTACATGATAAAGGGCCCATCCCACTGGGGATGGACCCTGTTGGAAAGGGCAGATGATGGACGAGGGCTGCGGTTATTCGCCCTCCTCGCCGCCGCCCGGGACGGGCGGGCCGGCATTGGGCCAGGGCAGGTTGGGGGTCACCATTTTGTTTGCCTCAATCCACATGCGCAATTGCTCGGGGCTCAGGGCCGGCTGTTGGGGGACGTCGGTCTGCTGCTGACCGGGATCAACCACACCGGGTTGCTGGGTGCGGACGGGCCGGGAAGGGATGTTGCGAAGCCGGTTGGCAGCCGTGGCGGCGGCATTGTAGCTGCCAGCTCCCGTAGTGTAGGTTTGTTGGGCCGGAGCGCCCCCACCGCCATCACTGCCCAGCAACGTCACGCCCGAACCGCCTCGATCCCGGCCGCCTCGGCCGATGATGGTGGGGGAACCGGTCGTGGGCACGGTGGGTATCACCCCCGGGGTGGCCGTTATCCCGGGCGAACGGCGGCTTCGCGGATCAGGCCGTCCTCCGCGCGAGGGGACCCTAGGGACGGCCGGTGCCGCCGCGGCTTGTTCAACCGTCGAGAAAGTGACGTTGGTGGTGCCCTTGGAGGTCTTGACCACCACGATGTCCTTCACAAAATCGATCGACACCACCTCAAGATCGCCATCCCGCTCGCCTTCGCTGAGGACCAACTTGCGGGGGGCGGCGCCGCCGGTCGGTTCGGTCACCTCAAGGAGGGCCTTGTGCTTGTCAAAGAGACTGGTGATGCCGGTGAGCTTGATGGTTTGAGCGGGGGCGGGCGGGGCCGTTTCCACAGGGGTGTCGATGGGGGGTGGCGGGGGTGGTTCCTTGAGGCCAAACGGGTTTCGGCTGGCGATGGTGAGGTAGGGATTGGACTCCTCTGCGGTCAGCGGGACGGTGCAGGTCGCGGCGAGCCATAGCGCGACGGCCATACCTCCAATTGATCCGATCTTTCTGACGATCATGCGCATACTATACAGGGGTTGGCAGCTTGCGTCATACCAAATTCTGGCGATCGAGCCATTAGGCGCTTCCCCTCCGAAGGGAACCCGGGATTGGGCATGACCCGCGTGAAACACCCTGTCCCGGCAATGGTTGTGCCAGCGGTCGCTGTCGGCGGATCGCGTCGGGGTGGGGCTCGATCATGGTCCGGCCGGACCGCCTCCTGACGTCGGCGGCTACTTCAGATCGACGGTGGATGGACCTGCCGCGTAGCCACCGCCGTGAGGCGGTGGATCCCAGTCGTGATGGTCCGCATCACGTTCCGCCTCGTGACCACGGCGGCTACTTTCCTTGGCGGCTGCCCATGGCGGTGACGATCAGTAGGCGGCCTGGGCGCCTTTGATGGAGCGTTTCTGCATCCAGGGCATGAGCGAGCGCAGGCGGGCGCCCACCTTCTCGATGGAGTGCTTTTCCCCATCCTTCAAGAGGCGGTGATAGCGCTTGTAGCCGGTCTGGTATTCGCGGATCCAGCCACGGGCGAACTTGCCCGACTGCACCTCCTTGAGGGCCGCCTTCATGCGCTTCCTCACGCTGGCATCGATGATCTTGGGTCCGACCGTGATGTCGCCCCACTTGGCGGTTTCGGACACGGAGAAGCGCATGCCACTGATGCCGGCCTCGTTGATCAGGTCCACGATCAGCTTCAGCTCGTGCAGGCACTCGAAGTAGGCCATCTCCGGCTGGTAACCGGCTTCCACGAGGGTTTCATACCCGGCCGTGATCAGGGCGCTCACGCCCCCGCACAGGACGGTTTGTTCGCCGAACAGATCGGTCTCGGTCTCCTCCTTGAAGGTGGTTTCGATGACGCCCGCGCGGGTGCCGCCGATGCCCTTGGCCCAGGCCAGGGCCGTCTTCTTGGCCTGGCGGCTTGGGTTCTGAAAGATGGCGATGAGCGCGGGCACGCCTTTGCCCTCCAGGTACTGGCGGCGGACGATGTGTCCGGGCCCCTTGGGTGCCACCAGGATCACGTCGATGTCCTTGGGCGGCTTGATGGTCTTGAAGTGAATCGAGAAGCCATGGGAGAAGAGCAGCGTCTTGCCCTTGGCCAGGTTGGGCGCGATCTGGGTCTGGTAGGCCTTGGGCTGTTTGGTGTCCGGCAGCGCGACGAAGATCACATCGGCCTTCTGAACGGCCTCCTCGGTGGTATAGACTTTGAATCCCTTTTCCTTGGCGACGGGGGCGGACTTGCTTCCCTTGTAGAGGCCGATGATCACGTTGAGCCCGCTGTCCTTGAGGTTGAGGGCGTGGGCGTGGCCCTGCGAACCGAAGCCGAGCACGGCCAGGGTTTTGTTCTGAAGGAAGCTCAGGTCGGCGTCGCGGTCGGTGTAGAGTTTGGCTGGCATGATGTTCAGTTGGAATCTGGTTGCGGTTTCAAAGGAGGCGCCGGTCAGCGGCGGGGCAGGGCGACCTTGCCGGTCCGGGTCAGTTCGAGGATCCCGAACGAACCCATGAGGTCGATGAACTTTTCCACCTTGCCCTCGTCGCCGGTGATCTCGATGGTGAGGTGCTTGGGTTGCACATCCACGATCTTGGCGCGGAAAATGTCGGTGAACTGCATCACCTCGGCGCGGCTCTTGGAATCCACGCCCACCTTGACCAACACGAGCTCCCGGTCCACGTATTCGCCTTCACGGAAGTCCTGTACGCTGAGCGCGTCGGGCAGCTTCTTGAGCTGCTTGACGATCTGCTCCAGGGTGGCGTCGTCGCCCCGGGTGACGATGGTCATGCGGGAGATGCTGGGGTCGTGGGTGGGGCCGACGTTGAGGGTGTCGATGTTGTAGCCCCGGCCGCTGAACAGTCCGGCCACCCGGGTCAGCACGCCGAACTTGTTCTCCACCAGCACGGATATGGTGTGTCGCATAAACTGCCTCATCAAAAAACCCGCGTTCCAGGCGGAACGGCGGGATGCATCGGACGACGGGCGCTGAGGGGCGGCCCGTCCCGGAAATCACAGGCGGGGACGGTAACAAATGGCCAAATTCAGGGTCAACCGCAAATCCGGGTGAGGCGGCGCGCGGGGAAGGCCCGGTGCCGTGGTCGGAACCGATCGGCCTATTGCTGGGCCTTCGGCGCCTGGAACTGAGCCTGACAGCCCGTTCAATAACCCTTGGACTGCATGTAGCCGTCCCGCCGTCGCCGGCCGGCTACATGTGAAACGGCCTGCTGACTGTGAAAGAATGCGCCCGGAAACAGGGGGCAGACCCCAAATACCTCAATGGCCGGGAGAGGGGCAGGCACGAGCCCAGCCGCCGGAGCCGGGAGAGGGTGGAAGACATGCTCTGGGGATCCGTCAGGTCGTTGGCTGCGGGGAATCAGGATCAAGATCGATCCATCGCTCCTTTCCGTGTCGCATTTCCATACCACATAGCCCGATATTGCAGTCGGACGATTGCTCCTTGGAGAGGGACCTCCCCTCGCTCGGACAGGTATGGGCGACATCTGTTCCAGCGGGCCTCATCACTCTTCCCGGAAGCGGATTCGCTCCTTGGCAGCGGCCATCCCTGTGCCTAAAGTCGCCACCAGACACAACGCTTCTGAGCGAGCGACGCTCCAAAAAGCGACAGTACCGACGACCCGTTCGCTCGAAAGTTTTGTCGCTCAAAATGAACTGTTCGACTGAGAGGCCTTCTTTACTGTGGCTTCATTCCGGTAGGAATGGATCGCGCAGAGGCGCAGAGGCCGCGGAGGGAAGGAAGGCAGATGATCCCAGCGGTTCGCGGTCGGTATGATTCACCTCTGCGTTCTCAGCGCCTCTGCGCGAGGACTCCTTCTCGTTCGACTCGTGGATGGATACCGAGAAAGGAATGGTCGAACCAATCGGTGGACCGAACAGAGACCACTGCCGCATTGACCCCGGCGACCCGGGGCGTTACAAACAGCACGGTGGCTGAGCAGAGTCTCGCGTTGGTCTCTGTCGGTCACCTCTACGTTAGACGCCCTGGCACACTTGCGACACAGGTACGATGCATGAATAGACCCAAGGCAGCAGACATACGGGTAGGCTCGGCAGTGTCGGCGCGTTGGCGCGCTCTCGCTGCCGGCCCTTCACCCCAACTTCTATTCAGTGATGAGGACATGGGGCACCCCATCGTCCGGCTTGAACCTACGGCCGGCCGCCGCGCTATCGAGGACGATTCATTCCCGTTCGAGGCGCTGAGCGAAATCGCGGAGATCGAGAGCTGGCGCAAGGAGATCAACCGTCCGACCACCCACATCCATAAGTGGTGGGCGCAGCGGCTCGGGACCGTCTTCCGGGCGCTAACTATCGGCGCGTTCGCGCCGTCGGGCGCGGATGTACTCGATCTGTTCTACAGGCCCATACGCATCCCCGGAGGTACGGTCTTCGATCCCTTCATGGGCAGCGGCACGACTCTGGCCGAAGCGGTCAAGCTGAGCGTGAAGGCCATCGGCCGGGACATCAACCCGGTCGCGCACTTCCTCGTGAAGTGCGCACTCTCGCTCCACGACCGCAAGGCTATCCTCGAAACCTTCCGGGCCATCGAGCGCGACGTGGCAGACGAGATTCGTAGTTACTACCGCACGACCCTCCCGAACGGAGCGCAGGCGGACGTCCTCTACACCTTTTGGGTCAAGACCGTCGATTGCCCGGCCTGCGCGGCACCCGTGGATCTGTTCGGATCGCAGATCTTCGCGCGCCACGCCTATCCGAAGAAGGTTCCGCAGGCGCAGGCCGTCTGTCCGCATTGCGGTTGGATCAACGAGGTCTACGTCGAGGACCGCAATGCGCAGTGCTCATCCTGCAAGAAGGCGTTTGATCCCACCGCCGGTCCGGCCAAGGGTCAAAGCGCAACCTGTCCCTCCTGCGATCACGGTTTCCCGATTGCGAAGACAATCCGCGCGACGGGCAAGCCGCCCGCGCACCGGATGTACGCGAACCTGGTCTTGCTGCCGGACGGCAGCAAGGCTTATCACCGCATCACCGATGAGGACCAAAAGCGCTTCGCGAAAGCAGAACACGCGTTGGCCAAACGCAAGAACGCGTACCCTGTCGTCGCCATCGATCCGGGCTACAACACCAATCAGGCGCTCGGCTACAACTACCGCCACTGGCACGAAATGTTCAACGCGCGCCAGCTTCTCTGTCTTTCGATCCTGGCCGACCGCATCCGCGCAATCCCCGATCCGGTCCTGCGCGACCTCTTTACGTGTTTGTTCTCCGGCGCGCTGGAGTTCAACAACATGTTCGCCTCCTACAAGGGCGAGGGAACCGGCGCGGTCCGGCACATGTTCGCGCATCACATCCTGAAGCCCGAGCGTGTGCCTCTCGAAGCCAATCTCTGGGGCACACCAAAGAGCTCGGGATCGTTCTCCACCATGTTCGAGGGCCGCATCCGCCGGGCGCTCGACTATGCCGACGATCCGTTCGAGCTGTGCGTCTCCTGCAAGGGCGGCAAGACGGAAAAGGTCTACGGTCTCAGTGAGAAAATCGGCGCACCCGTCGCCGACGCCTACGGTGCGTTCGCAAAGGGCGCGCGCGTCTATCTCTCCTGCGGAGATTCGGGATCAACGGACCTGCCGGATTCCAGCGTCGATGCTGTGCTGACTGATCCGCCGTTCTTCGATAACGTGCATTACTCGCAACTCGCCGACTTCTTCCATGTCTGGCAGCGCCACATCCTAGGCGCGGACGGATATCGCGAGCCCGATTCAACGCGCTCGGACCGCGAAGTGCAGAACTCGGATGAAGGCGGATTCACCGACCGCCTCGCCTCCGTCTGGAGGGAGGCGCACCGCGTCCTCAAGGATGACGGCCTACTGGCCTTCACCTATCACCACTCACGGCCCGAGGGCTGGCGCTGCGTCCTGCAGGCGCTGATGGAGGCCGGGTTCGGGATCAGCGCCGTGCATCCGATCAAGGCCGAAATGTCGGTTGCCATGCCTAAGCTCCAGGCGAAAGAGCCGATTGATCTTGACATCATCCTCGTCTGCCGCAAGCGCGCGGGAATGAAGGTGCACCGCTGGAACGGCGATCTCTGGGGGACCGTCGCGCCGCGAGCGCAGGCGCAGGTCGACAGACTGCGCGCGTCCGGGCGCAGGCTCAGCCGCAACGACGTGCGCATCATCGTGATGGCGCAGCTTCTGCGGCTGATTTCACGTTTGCCGACACTGGAAGCCGCGCTGGACCGTCTGAACACTGCCAACGGCGAGACGGAAACGCTGATCGACCGCGTTCACGCGGCGGGCGGCGGAACAATCAAGAACAAAACCCGCGCAACGGAGCAACCCTGATCATGTCGAATGCCTCCGCCATCTTCAAAGTCTGCGTGCAGGCGATACAACGCGGCGAACTGATCAAGCGCGAGGGCCGCAGCGACAAGGAGTTTCACTTCCAGAACTGGTTCAAGCGGCGGCTCAAAGCTGTGGGCCTGAACTTCGACTCGCCTGGTCGCATTTCCTACCCGGACTTCCGCCTCGTGCGGTTCGCTGAGGGCTTCGAGCTCAAGGGTCTTGCTTATCCGGGCCGCGAAGCCGATTACGACTGCAATTCGCAGGTTCCGTGCGGCGAGCATAACGGGCGGCAGGTTTACTACGTGTTCGGGCGCTATCCCGTGAACCCGGATGGCAACCACTATCCCGTGCTCGATCTCGTCCTGTGTCACGGCAGCTTTCTGAACGCCGATAACACGTACGTTCACAAGAACAAGAGCTTCCGGGGCTTCGGCAGCTACGGCGACATTCTCGTACGCGACCGCAAGATGTATGTCGCGCCCACGCCTTTCGCACTAGCCGAAGGGACCGCCCACCGCCGTACGCTCATCCTTCCCGAAGGCCATGAAGTTGATGCCGACTTGGTGGAGGTCGGCACGGTCACGCGGCGCGAAGTCGATCAGGTCGTGGTCACCTACAGCTTCGATCTGCGCACGAACGAGATTGCCACCGCCCACGTCCCGAATCCGAACGCGGGCCGCGAGCACGTGTTCAGAGCCTACCGCGTCGCGGACGACCCTACGGACACTGTGACCTTGCGCACGCGTAGTCAGGTTCTCGCTGATATGGGTGCCGAAAGTGCGGAAGACGAAGGCGAATAACGCGATGACATTGGGTTCAGCAGCAGCACCAGATGGGGCGTCTAACAACAGCATGCAGCGGACGGCGCTGCGCGCCGCCGCTGATGCTGAGCGTCGCTACCCACACACCATAATGGACGACATCCGCAAACAGCTTTTGGGCGAGTGCCGACGCATCACCGAGAACTCGATGTGGAACGTCTCCGAACCGAAATCAGGCGACGATGTCATCACCTCGGAGGAGCGAGAGGCCGTGGCACAGGAGTATTTCCGAGCCGCCGAGAGCGCTCTGGCTTACATCGCTAGTGATGCCGACGCACCACTCGCAGGCCGGGTCGCTGAGCTTGGGTCGTTCGCCTGTGACGAGAGGCATCCGATAATCTTCGCACAAGCAGATGCACTTGGTGGCGCACTACAAACAGCAGTTCCGCTGGAGAGACTGGGCGAGGGCCATGGGCGCCCTACCCGATTTGTCCGGCCAGGTTGTGCTTGATCTGGGCTGCGGAATTGGAGACCAGGCAGAAATGTTGGCAATGAAGGCGTCAGTGATGGCGGCGGCTTGCTTGGTGGAGGCAAAGCGGTGCCCCAGATGAAAGCGGAAGTGGGAGGCGACACCCGCCTCATTGGGTCTATTGTCTGACTCGACGCATGAAGAAGGTTGCCGAAGGTCGAAAGTCGCAGTGGCGGTTGGCTGAACTGAAGCAGCTTGGCCGCCTCCCCGACTCGGTGTTAGCGCGCCGAACCGGTCGCACCATCAGCGAGGTCGTGGCCATGCGCGAAGCGCGTCGCCTGCGTTTGCCGACGCCGCCCCGCCGATGGACTGCGCGAGAAACGAAACTCCTGGGGCGTTACACGGACGCCGAACTGGCCCGGCGGCTCGCCCGCACCAAGAAGGACGTGTGGCGCCATCGTGTCCTCCTCCACATTCCTCCGCTGCGCCCGCGTCCCAGATTCAAAATGTGGAAACGCGCCGAGGAACGGCTGCTTGGCACGATGTCCGAAGCCGAAGTCGCACGCCGGACCGGTCATCCGGTGGGCTCCGTGCTGGCCCATCGCAATGAAATCGGCTTGAGTGACCCCACGCGGCGGCGCTTGTGGACAGCCGAAGAGGATCAATTGCTGGGAACCAAGTCGGATAGGGAACTTGTGCCCAGGCTGCGTCGTTCCCTAAGCGGAGTCAAAACCCGCCGCCTCATGCTGGGCATTCCGGCTTTTGGCAATCGCCGACGTTCGCGGAAGAGAGGTCGAAAGCAGTGTGAAATCCGAGGGAAAACGCCCAAGCCGCGCCAGGCCAAACCCGGTTTGGCTCCATCCTAGCTGCCTGGAGATTCCGGGCCCATAACTGACGCTTCGCACGCCCAATTACGGTGCCGTCGCCGAGGCGGTGCCCGAGGGGGCGCTTTCGCCGCCCGCCGTCAGGGCGGTGACCTGGTAATAATAGGTGGTGCCCGAACTCAGCCCGGGATCGGAATACGAGGTGGTGGCATTGACCAACGCGACCTCGGTAAACGGCCCGCTCGCACTTTGGGATCGGAGGATGCGGTTCTGGAGGACGCTTGCCGCAGGGTTGGGCTGCGTCCAGGACAGCTCGATCTTCTTCTTCTTTCCGGGAGTCGCCACGAGATTGGTCGGCGGCTCGGGCGCAGACGGAGCGTCCGGAGTCGCGCTGGCCACCGCCGAACCCGGTCCTTCACCCACGGCATTGATGGCGGAGACCACATAATAGTAGGTCGTGCCGTTGCTGACGTTCCCATCCAAGAAGGAAGGATCGGTGGGGCTGCCGATGGTGGTGAAGGGACCGGAAGCCGATGCCCCGCGCTTGACGTTGTAGCTGGTGGCTGTCGGCGCCGGGTCCCAGGCCAGTGCCACCGAACCGTCCTGGCCGGTGGCGACAAGATTGCCGGGCGCCTGCGGCGGGGTGCTGATCGTGCCGGTGTCGGTCTGGATGAGGAGATGGTCGATGAACACTGTGTCCAGGCTGTTTTGCCCCTGGGTCTGGTCGGTGTCGCGCACGCGCAGATAAACGGTGCCGCTGAGGGTGGCGGGCAGGACGGCGATCTGGGGCGTGTCGTCATCGGCCGGTTTCGTCACGGTGAGCGCGTCGGTGAAGTCCTGGTTGTTCTGCGAGTAGCTGAACACGAAATCATCGCCCTCGGCGTTGGCGGTGCGGTGTGCCTCGATGAAGAGGGTGACCGTGGTGCCGGGCGTCACGGAAAAGGTCCACGTGTGGTCGAGGTAGCTGTATCGGTTCTGGGGGCGGCCGCCGGATTCCCGTTCGGTGATCGACTCGCGCAGGTCGTCGCTGGAATGAGTGGCGACGTAGGAGCCGTTTACAGTGCCCGCACTTGGCAGGTCGGCAGTGGCCAGGGCGTTGACGAGGCTGTCGGGCGTGGCGCTCACCTCGGCCGAGTTCGGGCCCTCCCCAACGGCGTTCTCCGCGGACACCACATAGAAGTAGGTGGTGCCGTTGCTGACGTCCGTGTCGAGGTATCCGGGCGAGGCGGGTGAGGCGATGGTGGTGAAGCTGCCGCCGCTGGTGCGCCGCTTGACATGATAGGTCGTCGCGCCGGAGGTGCTGTTCCATGTCAGGTTCACCTGGGCATCGCCCGCCGTGGCGGCCAGCCCGGTGGGGGCACCCGGCACGCTGATGGATCCCTTGATGAGGGTGAAGTAGTCGTCCACCTGCGGCTGGCTGGGCGAGCCGTCCAACTCGCGCAGGAACTGCACGTCCATGCGGTTTCCGTCCACGTCAATCAGCAGGGAGCCCAGTTCGTTGAGGGAGACGAACATGGCCGGGTGGTTGAGGCTGCCGCCGCTGGTCTTCCCGGAGGAGCCGGCGGTGACATAGACCGCGCCCTCGTGGCCGCCGAGTCCGTCGGTGGGTTTCTCATACGCGCCATTGCCGTCCTCGCGCCCGCCTCCGTTGTCCAGGATCATGGTGGAAGGATTGAGCGTCCCGGAGTCTCCGTAGTGCCCGTCCAGCAGATGGCTGCGCTCGTAGCTGTGGCTGTGCCCGCACAGGACGAGATCCACGCCGGCGGCTTCCAGGATGGGCAGGAAGTTCTGCCGCATTTGGACCAGGCGCGACTCGGTGTCCGAGTTGTGGCTGCCCTTGGAATAAGGGGGATGATGCCAGAAGGCAATCAACCACTGGGCCGTGGTGGCGGCCAGGTCGCTTTGCAGCCAGGTGCCCATCGCGCCGTTGGCGCTGAGGTCGCCGTCCATCGAGTTGAGGCAGATGACATGGATGTTGGCGTAGTCGAAGGAGTAATACTCCTCGGTGCCTGACGCCACGCCGCCGGCCTGGCCCGACACGGGCAGGGTGAAGATGTTGTAATAGGCCGGATCGTTGTCGTGGTTGCCCTCGGTGGGCCAGAGAACGGTGTTGGCCAGGATGGAGGGATACATGTTGAACACCCCGGCCTGATACTCCGAATCGGTGCCGTTGTTGTAGGCGTTGTCTCCGAGCATGAGCCAGAAGTCGGCGGTGGTGCCGCCCATGACGGCCAGGTAGGCGTCCCGAACCGCGGCGGCGTTGGCGTTGGCCGTGCCGGAATCCCCAAGGACCCAGATCCGCGTGGGATGGGCCGGGCCGACGGGCGGCGAGGTGTGGAAGAAGTAATCGGGGCTGGCATGCGATCCGGTCGCGACACTGACCTCGTAGAAATAGTCGGTGTCCGAGGTCAGGCCGTTGATCAGAACCTCGTGTTCGGTGGTGTTGGCGGGGCCGGTGGCCTGGCCGGTCAGGTTTTGCGGATCGGTGCCGTAGAGCACGATGGAGTCGCTCGGCGCGGCGGTGCGCCAGCGGATGATGATCGAGTTGGGCGTGCCTTGCTGCAGGTACGGCCCGCGGGTCGGGCTCTCGGCCGGCAGGGAGTCCAGCCCCTGCAGTTCCATGTCAAAGCTGATGTCCGAGCTGGTGGCGTTGGCCTGGTGGATTTCCACGGCCAACTGGTTGGCGCCGGACACAAGCAGGGCGGCGTCGGCGACGGCCTCGCGCAGGGCGCTCTCGTCGGCGCCCCCGTAGGCCGAGGAGGCTGTGGTGGTGAAGCTGACGGAACCGCCGGGCATGTTGTTGCGGTACACCTCCTGGCCGTTGAGATAGACCACCACGCCGTCGTCGTTCATGACGCGCAGGTTGAGGGCGACGTAGGCCCCGGGATCGGGGACGCTGAAGGCGCGGCGGAAATAGGTGGTGATGTACTTGCTGCTGCTGTTGGGGCCGAAGCTGACCACGGTGGCCTCGTCTCCGTCGCCGTACCCGAGTTGGGCCGGCCCGGAAGGCCAGTCGCTGTCATCGAAGGAGCCGGCGCGCCATGCGGTGCCCTGGTTGGACCCGTCGTCGAGGTAACGCCACGCCGCCCCCAGCGACACGAGGGTGTCGGCGGCGCGGGCGGACATCGCGGTGGTCATCACGAGGACGGCCAGGGCCAACGTCCTCAGGATGCGATTCGGTTCGAAGGACAACGAGGGATTGCCATGGGGGTGTTTCATGGTGTGGTGGTGGTGTCTGGTTGGGTTGCGATCGATGCTGGCCTGGGGGAAAAGGCTTCGAGATGTTGTTCGAGATCCCGGCGGAGATCCTGCATGGCGGGCACGTTGCGGCGTGCCGGCGGCAGGGTGTCCAGGGCGCGCAAGGCCTCCTGAAAGGCCGCCTTCGCCTCGTCCGGCCGCTTGGCTTCCAGGAGGATTTCCCCGCGACGCTTCAGCCAGGTCTCCTTGCGCGGCGACTGGGCCGCGACGGTTTCCAGGCGGGCCAACGCCTTGTCATAGGCCTGACGTTTCATCTCGATGTCGATGGCGGGCAATTGCAGGGTGACAAGCGGCCCGAGCTTTGCGATGCCCTCATCCAAACCGGCCAGGGCCGCTACCCAATGGTCCGGCCCCGCCGACGCCATGGCCTGCGCCCGCTGGATGTACAGTTCCGGCCGCGGCATGGCAGAGGTCTGAATGGCCGTGGTGAAATCCTTGGCCGCCTCCAGCGGAAGATCCAACTGAACCAGGGCCCGGGCTCGCAGCACGTAGGCCTCGTCAAAGTCCGAGTGCGCCTTGATGAACCGGGACAGCACCGTGCGGCCTGTCTCGGGCCAACCGGCATCGACGTAAAGCCGGCCAAAGAACAGGTCGATCGTGATCGGGGCGTCGGGCAGGGACCGGGCCGATTCGAAGTCGGCCAGGGCCGCGTCCCACAGCCGGTGCAGGCGATAGAGTTCACCACGGCGCAGGTAAAGCTCGGGCTGGTCGGGGGTCTCGGCGATTTTCTGCGTGAGGTCCACGATCTGAAGGTGGACATCGCCATGGGGACGGGCGAAGAGGATGCCCGCGGCCAAGACGGCCAGAGCCATCCATCGGATAGGGAGGGGGGACATGGTTCTGCATCGGGGGGGCACAACCTCTTGCTCCCCGTGCCGTGACATCGCCAGGGACACCTCCTTCATTGCAGGATCGTAGTAAGGCCGACGCATCAGGTGCCCGTCTAGGGTCCATGATCCGACCGGGAATGCAACCCTGAACCTGTTGATTTGACAACGAAAGTATGCCAAGTCGCCTATGCGCGAGGCGGGACGGCTGCCGGTTGCGTTTCTGTGCCGGCCAGGTCACATGCGTATCGCGCCGGGCCGCTCATTCACGCTGTCGCGAGTCGATGACGATGGTGACCGGGCCGTCATTGACCAGGCGCACCTCCATGTGGGCGCCGAATTCTCCCGTGGCCACAGCCCGGCCCAGGTCCGCAGACGCCTGCTTCACAAAGGTTTGGTAGAGAGGGACGGCCTGCTCCGGCTTGGCGGACCGGACGTAGGAGGGGCGGTTGCCCTTCCGCGTGCTGGCAAACAGGGTGAATTGGCTGATGACCAACAGGTCTCCTCCCTCCTCAAGCAGGGACCGATTCATCACGCCCGACTCGTCGTTGAAAAGGCGCATCCGGACAATTTTCCCGCTCATCCACTGGATGTCGTCCAAGGTGTCGGTCTCCTCGAAGGCGGCCAGGACCAGCAGGCCCTTGCCGATGCGTCCCTTCACGGCACCGTCCACCTTCACGTCCGCCTCGTTCACTCGTTGCAAAACGACTCGCATAGCTATAGCAGGGGATGACCCGCCTTCTCGAACACCATGGCCTTCATCGCGGCCGCATCATGGGCCAGGCCATTGCGCAACTGAAGTCCAATCCAGCCCGGAACCCTCTGCCGGGTGTGATGAAAGGTGGGTGACCCAAGGGAGTAGGGGTAGGAGCAAGATGGGCATTTCTTGCTCATACCCTTTACCCGAAAAGAACGACCCACATGCTGTCGTTTTGCCGGGCCCCTCACCCTGACCCTCTCCCGGGGGGAGAGGGAACAGCGAGCCGGGATGGGTGAGAGGGATGAGTGCAGGGGCCTTTCTCCGCGGAGAGGACGGGTCCCCCTCTCCCTGCGGGAGAGGGATGGGGTGAGGGGCCTTTGATGGGGAGCGATGTAGGGTGCTCTGGTCGCCCATGGTTCACCTTGTGACGCAATCCGCTGCGCATCCTTCTTTCCCCCAGCAGCGTCTGGGGAATGACTTACCCTTCCTCCTTACCGGGACCCCCTGCAATCACACCCGGAACCATGCTGCGATCGAAGCGTCAGGCGGAATTTGCGGACAGATGGGGCAAAAAGCGGTCCGGCACAACAAGCAGTGCGTCATCGGCGCCGGGAAGCCATGGTACATACAGACATGGGAAGGAACACGGGTGACACAGGAGAAGGCTGGACCGCCCTTCGAATCCTCCTATGATCTTGTCCATGGCCAGGGCGCCACACCGCCAACCAAACGTTTCCGACCGGCTATGGGCTTTCCTTCCCGCAGGCCGGCGGTGCGGTTGTGCCGCCTGGGAAGGAGGGGGCACGACGTGAGAAAGGTGTGCGTGATCGGATTGGGCAACGAACAGCGGGGGGATGACGGAGTGGGCCGGCACGTGGTCCGGGCCCTGCAGGCCGTGGAGTGGCCCGAAGTGAATGCCGTGACGCTGGCCGAGGAGAGCGGGGAGGGGTTGGCGTTGATGGACCGCTGGAAGGGATACCGCCTGGTCCTCCTGGTGGTCGCCGTCCACTCCGGCGCGGCGCCTGGGACCATCCATCGACTGGATGCCCAGGCCAAGGCCCTGCCCAGCCGGCTCTTTCATTTCTCCACTCACACCTTCGGCGTGGTGGAAGCTGTGGAACTGGCCCGGGCCATGAATCAGTTGCCCCCCGTGCTGATGGTGTATGCCATTGAAGGACGACAATTTGAATCCGGCGAATCCCTGTCCGGCGAGGTGGCCCGGGCCGCCCAGGAGGTGGCCGGCCTGGTAGGGAATGTTGTGCTGCGCTACCTCGGCCAGCCCTCCGGCGGCAACTGACGCCCCCATGCACGCCCTGCATCCCATGCACGATTCGCTCCCGCACATGACCGGCCGGATGGCGTGCGGGCGGTGGATCCCGCCTTCACCCCGCCCTTGGCAATCCCTGCGGGTCGCTCACCCGGAGGGATCGCGATGACGCCACCTGCCGAGCCCGACGTGCGTTCCGCCACCCTCCGGCGGGTGCGCATGGAGTTTGGCGGCGCCGTGCAGGGTGTCGGGTTTCGTCCCATGGTGCACCGCCTGGCGCGGCGCTTTGGGTTGCATGGTTGGGTGGCAAACACGCGCGATGGACTGGTGCTGGAGGTGGAAGGGCCCGCCGAGCACCTGGAACTGTTCGAGGAACAGTGGCCCCGCTTCTGTCCGCCGGCCAGCCGCCCGGAACGGTTGTCCGTGAGCCGCGTGCCTGTGCAAGGGGTGCGCGGCTTCAGCATTCTCGATTCGGTGGAGGAGGGGCAGGGGCTGGCGGTCATGCTGCCCGACCAGGCCCTCTGCCGGGATTGCCTCAACGAATTGCTCTCGCCCTCCCAACGCCGCTACCACTACCCGTTCACCCATTGCACGGTCTGCGGCCCGCGATTCTCCATCCAGCATCAGGCTCCCTTCGACCGCGCTCACACGTCCATGGCGGGGTTTCCGATGTGCCCCGCCTGTGAGCGCGAGTATCATGACCCGGAGGATCGCCGCTTCCATTCCCAGGCCAACACCTGCCCCGACTGCGGCCCCCAGATCGCTCTCCGGGACGCCAGTGGAAAGGTGCTTGGAGAACGGGCCGAGGCGTTGGATCGCGCCTCCGCCTGCCTGATCGAGGGCGGCATCGTCGCGGTCAAGGGCATGGGGGGATTTCAGCTGCTCGTCCGGGCCGACGATCCCGCGGCGGTGGCCCGATTGCGCGAGCGCAAGCACCGCGACGCCAAACCGATGGCCCTCATGGTGCCGGACGTGCACCACGCGCGGCGCTTGTGCCGGTTGACCCAACTGGAAAGCTCGCTCCTGCTCTCCGCCGCCGCACCCATCGTCCTGCTGGACCGGCTGGAACGATCGGAGTCGCGGGTTGCTTCGGAGGTCGCTCCCGGACTTGGAACTCTGGGCATCATGCTTCCCTGCACGCCGCTGCATTGGCTGATCTTCCGCAAGCTTGATGTGCCTCTGGTCGCCACGAGCGGCAACCTGAGCCGGGAACCCCTTTGTCATGACAACCAGGACGCCCTCCGGCAACTGCAGGGTGTGGCCGACGGCTTCCTGGTCCATGACCGGGACATCGTCAATCCGGTGGACGACTCGGTGGTGCAAGCCGTGGCGGGAGAACCCATGATGATCAGGCGCGCGCGGGGTTACGCTCCGCTGCCATTCCGCCTCGATCCGAAGCTGTCCGGGGAGCCGGACCCCGCCTGCTGGATCGGGGTGGGGGCGCAGGACCGCAGCACGGTGGCCCGCCGGATCGACCAGTCGGTCCAGGTCAGCCCGCATCTCGGCGATTTGGAAACGGACGGCGCCCGCGGGCAGTTCGTCCGGTGGCTGGATCGCTGGGCGTCGCTCCATGCGGATCGGAACATCACCTGGGTTGCGGATCTTCAGCCCGGACTTGCCTCGACCATCGCCCTGGGCGAACGCGGTCCGGTCGTCACAGTGCAGCATCACGTGGCGCACGTTGCCGCCTGCATGCTCGAGCATGGCCTGCAACCCCCGGTGCTGGGCATTTGCTGGGATGGCGCAGGGCTCGGCCACGACGGCACTTGGTGGGGAGGGGAAGCCTTCGTCTGCCGGCGGACCGGTGTTCAGCGCTTCGCGCATCTCCGCCCCTTTGTGATTCCGGGAGACGCCGCCGCCCTGCGCGAGCCGCGCCGGGTCGCGACGGGACTGCTGAATGGTGTTCGCGGCCAGCCGCTGGTGGAGGAGGCGCTGGAGCGCATCCTCAGGACGCAGTTCGATCCGCGGGAGGGAACCGCGTTCGAGGCGTTGTCCGCCCCGCCCGAGCCGGGCGTGGTGACCTCCAGCATGGGGCTCCTGATCGATGGCATGGCGGCCTTGTTGGAGTTGTGCCCCATCAATCGCCACCAGGATGAGGCGGCCAGGCGACTCGAGGCGGCCGCGCGTCGTCATCGATGCGCCGTGCCACCCTATCCTTTCATCCTGGAAGAGCCCGTCCTGGACTGGAGTCCGATGATTCTGGCGTTGCTCCGGGAGAAGGCCGAAGGGGCGCCTCTTCCGCATATCGCCGCGCGCATTCACGCGACGCTGGCCGCCATGGTGGTCAAGCTGGCCCGGCGCGGACGCCGCGGTCGCGTGGTTCTGGGTGGGGATTGCTTCCAGAACCGCCTCCTGACCCGGCGCGCGATCGAGGAGCTTAAGCATGCCGGCTTCACCCCGTTTGTCGGGCGCCGGATTCCCCCCAATGACGGAGGATTGAGCGTGGGGCAGGTGGCGGCGGTGTCCGTGTACCGATGGTCTTGAACCGGCGTTGGAGCCGGATCCAATCAATGTCGGAATGCAAAAGTTATGGAAAAAGGACTCAGGAAATTCATCGAGGCGGTGCGGCCGCGCAACACGCGTGAACTCGTCCAGGACCACGTGCGACGGGTGGAGGTGACCCGTGGCGAGGTTCTCCTGCATGTGGACAAGCGGTATGCCTTCAACCTGATCAATTCAAGCGGTCACGTGGAGAACGTGATCGCCAGCGTGAAGCGGGCCTTCGGCAAGGAGGCCCGCACCGTGATCCAGTTGGACAAGAACGCGGCCGGGCGCGAGCGGGAGAAGGCTGTTCCGCACGCAATCCATTACAGCTAGCCGGTCGTTGGGCACGTAGCCGCCGACGTCAGGAGGCGGGCTCCGGAGGGGATGGCTCTGCCAGACCCGCCTCCTTCCGCCGGCGGCCGCCATCTATCTGCGTCGGCTTCGCAGCGGAGGTCCAGAGCGTGACTCAGACAGGATGACCATGCAGATCGCCTTCCCGAATGAAGTGGGCGGCCCGGAGAGGCGCGCGCCCGCAGTGCCGGAGCTGGTGGCCCGGCTTCAGGCCCAGGGCCTGACCTGCCTGGTCCAGGCGGGCTTGGGCGGGCCGAGCGGTTTCGCCGACGCCCGCTACGAGGAGGCCGGTGCCCAGGTGGTGCCGGATCGCCAGACCCTTTTCAGCCAGGCCGAGATCGTGCTGCGCATTCATCCGCCCAACGATGAGGAGACCACCTGGTTGCGGAACGGGTGCATTCACGTCAGCCTTCTGGACCCCTTCCAGGACCGTTCGCGCCTGGATCGGCTGGCCGCCCGGGGAGTGACCGCCGTCAGCCTGCAGATGATCCCCCGGATCACCCGGGCTCAGCGGATGGACGTGCTCAGTTCCCAGGGGAGCCTGGCGGGCTATGTCGCGGTTCTTCTGGCGGCCAACCACCTGAACCGGATCTTCCCCCTCATGATGACCGCCGCCGGCACGCTGCAGCCGGCGCGCGTGCTGGTGATTGGCGCCGGCGTGGCGGGCCTCCAGGCCATTGCCACGGCGCACCGCCTCGGCGCGCGCGTGCAGGCCTTCGACACGCGCCCGGTGGTGGAACAGGAGGTTCGTTCGCTGGGCGCCCGCTTCATCAAGGTGGACCTGGGCGAGACCGGCCAGACGCGGCAGGGCTATGCCCGCGCCCTCACCCCGGACCAGCTCCGCCGCCAACAGGAGGCCCTGCAAAAGGTCTGTCGCGAGTCGGATGTCATCATCACCGCCGCCCAGGTCTTTGGCCGGCGCGCGCCGCTGATCCTCACGCGGTCCATGATCGAGGAGTTGGCGCCCGGCACCGTGGTGGTGGATCTGGCCGTGGAGAACGGCGGCAACGTGGAGGGCATTGTTCCCGACCAGGTCACCCGCGTGCACGGATGCGAATTGATCGGTCCCAGTATTCCGCCCGCCCGCGTGCCGGCTCATGCCAGCCAGATGTTCGCGGCCAATCTGGTCGCGTGGCTGGAGGCGTGGTGGGACAAGAAGGAGGGGCGGCTGAACCTGGACCTGGACGACGAGATTCTCAAAGCCTGTGTCCTCACCCATGCCGGAGAGGTGCGGTTTGGCCGGGATGCGGATGGCGTAAAGGAGGCGGCCTCATGAGCGCGGACATGGCCTATTTCCTTCTCTTTGTCCTCCTGCTTTCCGTGGCCCTGGGTTTCGAACTCATCTCCAAGGTGCCGTCCACGCTGCACACGCCGCTCATGTCAGGTTCCAACGCCATTTCCGGGATCACCATCATCGGGGCCCTGCTCGCGGCGGGCGCGGCCGATTCGGACAGGCTTCGCCTGGTGCTGGGATTGGGTGCGCTCATCCTTGCGACGCTCAATGTGGTGGGGGGATACCTGGTGACCGATCGCATGCTGCGCATGTTTCGCAAGCGGGGCGATGACCGGAAGGATGCCTCTGGAAAGGAGGGGCCATGAGCCGCCCGGCCGACTTCATCTACATCCTCTGCGCCCTCTGCTTCATTCTCGGCTTGAAGTTGCTCAGCTCGCCCGTGACGGCGCGCCGGGGCAATCTGCTGTCCGCCCTGGGCATGCTGGTGGCCGTGGTGGTGACGTTGTTCGACCGCTCCATTCTTGACCTGCGATGGATTGCGGTCGGGTTGGGGGTTGGGGCCGTGGCCGGGGCGGTGCTGGCAAGGTGGGTGGCCATGACCAGCATGCCGCAGATGGTCGCCGTATTGAACGGATTCGGCGGGCTGGCCAGCGTCCTGGTGGCCTGGGACTCGAGCCTGCGCTTCGAATCCCTTGGGGGCTGGAGCGCGGGCGGCGTGGTGGTCTCCATCCTCGTGGGCGGGATCACCTTCACCGGGAGCATGGTGGCCTGGGCCAAGCTCAACGAGACCCTCAGCGGGCGGCCCCTCCTGTTCCCCGGCCAGACCGTGCTCAACGCCATTCTCCTGGTGGCGGCGCTGGGGGCCGGCGTGTGGTTCGTCCTGGAGCCGGGCCAGGCCCGTGTGGTGTCCATGGTGGCCTTGGCGAGTGTTCTGGGAATCCTGGCGGTCATTCCGATCGGCGGCGCCGACATGCCGGTGGTCATCTCCCTGCTCAACAGCTACTCTGGCCTCGCCGCCTGCGCCACCGGATTCGTGCTCGGACATCCCGTGCTGGTGGTGACCGGATCCCTGGTCGGAGCCAGCGGTCTCATCCTGACGCGGCTGATGTGCAAGGCCATGAACCGATCGCTTGGCAACGTCCTCTTCAGCGGCTTCGGGGCGGTCTCCGGTCGCTCCGCCGGGGTCGAGGGGTCGCCGCATCCGATCTCGATCGACGACACCTATGTGCTGCTCGAGGCGGCCCGTTCCGTCGTGGTGGTGCCTGGTTACGGCCTGGCCGTCGCCCAGGCCCAGCACGCGCTGCATGAGCTGGGTCAACTCCTGGAGGCCAACGGTGCCGATGTGCGCTTTGCCATCCATCCGGTGGCCGGACGCATGCCCGGCCACATGAACGTCCTCCTGGCCGAGGCCAGCGTGCCCTACGAGTCGTTGATCGAGATGGACGCCGTCAACCCCACCATGCCCATGGTCGATGTCTGCCTCGTGATCGGCGCGAACGACGTGGTCAACCCTGCCGCCGGCGAGGATCGGTCCAGCCCGATCTATGGCATGCCCATCATCCATGCCGAGGCGGCTCGCACCGTGGTCATCCTCAAGCGCTCCATGGGGACCGGGTTCGCCGGCGTGGCCAACCCCTTGTTTGTCCGGGACAACGCGCGCATGCTCTTCGGCGACGCCAGGGCCTCCATTCAGGCCCTGGTCGCCGCGTTCAAGAAGTGATATGAAAAAGAAAGCTCCCTCGAGGAAGTCCGCCGCAACCGGGTTCCATCCCGGTCTCATCCTGGCGCCGGTGGACTTTTCCAACCCCAACAAGGACGCCTTAAAGCAGGCCGTCCAGCTCGCCCGGCAATACGGCGCGAAGCTGCGTCTGCTCCACGTGATCGAGCCGCCGCCCTATCCGGAGTTTGGCTACGCCCACATTGCGGCCAAGGAGGCCCGGCTCAAGCGGGTCGCGGCCCAGCGCCTGCAGGAACTGCGTGCCCAGGCGCCACTGCGATCGGTGTCCGAAGTGGACATCGTCATCCGATATGGGCGGGCCAGTTCCGAGATCGTGACGGAGGCCGCGGACAGCAAGGCCGACCTGATCGTGCTCGCCACCCACGGCTACACGGGGCTCTTCCACGTGCTCCTGGGCAGCACCGCCGAACAGGTGGTGCGCGGCGCTCCCTGCCCGGTGTGGGTGGAGCGGACGGGGAACAAGTAGGGGATCATCTCCCGAATGAAAGAATCCGCCGCGGCGGGCTCGATAGGGAAGAAACACCTATTGCCATGAATGTGCGAAGGCCCGTCACCCCAGCCCGGCGGGAGAGGCCTGCGACGAGCTCAGTCGAGCGGAGACCCGGTCTCCACGCTGAGAATGACTGCCTCCCTCAACCCGCCTCCTTGGGGTGGCTTGCTTTTCCCTCTCCCGCTGGGAGAGGGCCAGGGTGAGGGGCCCCTTGCAGGCCTGCTGGCTGGAATGGGAGCGCTCAACTCCAACCCAATTGTGCGCGGCATGTTCGTAGTCCCGCATTCAGGCGGTCCGAGCTTGAACGTTGAACGTTTCGGTCCCATTCTCGTCACGATTGGGTCCACCGCCTCACGGCGGTGGCTACGTGGCGCCCTCCACCGTTGAACGTTCCCAACCACTCCCCAACCGTCGCGCCTTTCCCGTTTACAATCCCAATATGCTCAGCAACGCCGCCTCCTTCTCCGGGCCCTTGTGGAAGTCCAGGGCGCGCATGTAACGATCGCGCTGGGCCGGGTCGGCGTTCGGGGCGGTGATGATCTTGGCCAGGAGCGCCGGGGCCAACGCGGAGCGTGAGCGCCAGATGATTTCCCGACCGGCCGGTGCGTTCCAGCCATCTCCGACCAGCTTCAGATACGCATTCAGCCGGGCGTCCGGATGCAGATCCGATCCGATGCCCAGCGCTTCCAGATACCATCGGTCTTGACCGTCGTGTTGCAGGGCAAGCTGCGCCCAGAGTTGATCCGCCTCGGGGGAGGCGTCGAAGCGCAGGGCCACGGCACATTCGCGGCGCACCTGCGGCGAGGGATCCTTCACCAGTCGAGCCACGACGTCGCGCGTGTTCACGCCATCGAGTTGGCGGGCCAGGCGAAGTCCGGCAATGCGGATGTCCGGATCGGAATCGGTGATGGCCGCCTCCACGTAGTGGGCGCCACGGCCCTCGATCTTGCCGAGCAACCAGAGCGCGCGGGCTCGGTAGCGGGGATTGTCCGAACCCCACAACGCGAGCAACGCCGCCTCCGCCTTGCGCCCCATGCCATGCAGCGCCTGCCACGCGACATAGCGCACCGCCGGCGCCGGGTTCTGCAACGCCCTCACCGCCCCTTCCGGCGTGGCGTAATCCTGCTTCGGCACCTTGTAGCCCAGCGATTGACCGGAAGGCGTGATGCGAAACAGCCGCCCGCGGTCCATGTCCCGCATCGCGTGTCCCCCAACGCCCGGGTCATACCAGTCCGCCACGATCAGCGAACCGTCGGGGGCCGCCTTGACATCGGAGGGACGGAACCAGCGATCCTGCTCGCCGGTGAGGAGGTCGAGGATCCCGGCCTGGTAACCGGCCCCGTCGTTCGTGACGGGATAGGCGCGGCAGACGTTCGGTCCCGCATCGGTGTGGATGACCTGGTTCTGGAAGGCCTTGGGGAGGAGGTCGCCTTCATAGACCATGATGCCGGTGGGCGACCCGGCGCCCGTCAGGAGAAGGTTCGGCACGACGCCCGGGTCGTTGAGGTGCCAGTGGCGTTCGGGAATTTCCTTCTCCATGTTGGTCCGTTTGTCCTGCCAGCCCGCCCCGGTCAACTCGTCCCGGTAACCGTAGTTGCCGAACTCCATCACGTAGTTGATCCGCACGCCCCGATTGCCGTCGTCGTCGTTGTCCGACTGCCAGATCGATCCGAAGCTGTCCACGGTGACCATCCAGTTGTTGCGGAAATTCCAGCCGAGCGTCTCCACGTTCGAGCCATCCAGGTCGCAGCGGAACACCATGCCTTCCTGGTAGGGCTTGCGCTTGTCGTTGATCTCGTTCCCGGCCGCGTCCACGACCGACTTGCCGTCCTTGTCCTTGAGCTGCCGCCCGGCGTTGCCAAAGTTGAAGTACAGCTTGCCGTCCGGCCCAAACAAGAAGGCGTGGATTCCATGGTCGTGCTGCGTCCCGGCAATCCCTGTGAACATCGCCTCCTTCCTGTCCGGCTTGTCGTCGCCGTCCGTGTCGGTGAAGAGCCAGACATGATCCCCCGCCGACACGATGACCTTGGTCCCGGCCCCATCGGGGGTGGGTAACACGCAGACGCCATGCGGCGAGTCAATGTCGCGTCCCTGGTAAAAGACCTGCTGCCGGTCGGCTGCGCCGTTCCCGTCGGTGTCCTCCAGGATGAGGATGCGGTCGCCCTCGGGCCGGTCGTTGCGGTGGCCGCGGTAATTGACGATCTCGCAGACCCACACGCGACCGCGATGGTCGATGTCGATGTTGGAGGGGCTGAGCAGCATGGGTTCATGGGCAAAGAGGCTGGCCTGCAGGCCGTCGCCCACGATCAGGGCCTGGAGGGAGTCTTCGGCAGCCATCCCGCCGCCACCACCTCCACCTCCACCTCCACGACCGATCTGCGCCAGGAGCGCCGCCGGAGGCGTCTGGGTGAAGACCATGAACTGCACGCTGGTGGCGCCGCCGCCGCCCTGGTCGGTGCCGCCGTTGTCCAGGCCGCAGCGCGCCTTGAAGCGTGTGGCTCCTTCGGGCACGTCGAAGACGATCTGGGAAAAGGCATGGGTGCCGATGCCGTACTCGACCGCGGTGCCGTTGATGCGCAGGGGACCGCCGCCCGCGTTCTTGTTCTTGTTCACCTGGCCCCAGTCGGACGTCGCCTTTTGCCATTTCAACCGGGTCAGCGGTGTCTCCTTGCCGCTGGCATCCACGAAGCGCGGCTCCGCCCAGTCGGCCCAGTCGCAACCGAATCCGTTGCCGCCATCCGTCACGATCAGGTGGATCTGCCTGGTACCGTCCAGGGCCACGTCCGCCTCGACGGCATGGCCCGGCGTGCGGCTGGTGATGATGGGGGATTGGAAGGCCGGACCCGACGAACCGGATCCCTTGTTCACGGCCGGCGTTGCGCCTGCGCCGCCTTGCGACGGCTTGGGATAGGCGAACACGCGCGCGCCCAGGTCGCCGTGCACGTCCTGGTTGGCGAGCAACTGCGCCTCGGACGGCGTGGCCGAAGGGACCCCCTGGCTGGGCACCTCGCCCTGCGCGCACCAGACGATGGCGTTGAGCACCACCTTGCGGAAATCGTCGTCGGCCCAGTTTTTGTGGAAGTGGGCGCCGGTGAATCCAAAGCCCCGGCCGTTGCCGTAGTCCGGCCCGCGCTGGTAAGCCCAGGCCACATGCTGCGGCTCCTTGCGTTCCAGAACCGCGGCGCGCACGTGCGGATTGCCGCTGTGCGCGCCGTCGCCCCGGTTGAGCGTCTCGCGGGGAGGCAGCGCCGTCAGGATCGGGGTCACGCCCTTCATCCCTTGGCGGAAGCGCATGTGGTAATACCATTCGTCATTGATCTGGAACGGGCGCACGCCCCGGGTGATGGCGTGGTCGGGCAGCTTGGCGAAGTCGGCGTTCCAATGCGGGTTCACCGACCAGTCCGTCTCGAAGTAGCCGCCGATCCAGTCCAGGAACTTCTCACCCGACGGCCCCTTGGGCACCTCGACCCCGTAATGGAGGCAGACCAGGCCGACGCCCTGGCGCATGAGGGGATCGAATTCCTCGAGATGCCGGTTCGCGTAGTGTCCGCCGCCGCCATCGCAATAGAAGACCACCGCGTCGGCCCCCTTGAAGACGTCGTCGCTGGCGGGCCACCCTTCCGTGGTCACCGTGGCCTGATACCCGGGCATGCCGCGGGTCAGGGCCTCGGCCAGCAACATGCATCCGGCGCGATGTTCGTGGTCGCCCTGGCCGTGGCTTCGCTTGCCGGCCACGAACACAATCCGCTTGCCGCCTTCGGCGGCGGCGGCGGCGGCGGGGGCGGCACAGGAGGACAGGACCAGGCCGAGCATCAGTGGGACATGAACTTTCATAAGCATTTCCTGGACGGCCAGCATGGCTGACCCGGGTCTTTGGCGAATGGCCGACACCTTATCGGGCCCGGCCGCGGCAACTCAAGGAAAAGGAGAAGGTGGGGATCGCTGCCACCCTGGCGCGTTGGTGCGTGGAGCGTCAGGACCCATGGCCTCCGCCTGCCTCCCCGAACTTCCCCTCTGCGCTTCTCGGCGAGCTCTGCGTTGGATGTCCTGTCGCCACCTAGGCGCTCGCGCCCGGCAGGGCCACGCACGGCGGGATCTGACGCCATTCCTCTTCAGAGATTGCAGAGAAGCGCAGAGGGCCGCAGAGGTCCGGGCGTGCGGGGCTGGCTGAAGGCGGTTGGCCGGGGCGGGAGTTTCGTGCTTCACGCGCCGCCCCTGATGTGGCATGGTGCGGGGCGTCGTTGTTGATTGGGGACCATGAATGCCGAAAACACCTTCTGGCTTCTGCCTGCTCACCTGAAGTTCGTTGATCTGAGCGCCCTTGTTTCGCTGGAGGTGGGTCTCCGATACTTCCTGCTAGCCGGTTTGGCCTGGCTGTTCGCCTACGTCCTCTTCCGCAAGCGCTGGCGGACGCGCAAGATCATTCCCCGCTTTCCAGCCACTTCCGAGGTGCGGCGTGAACTGCTCTACTCCGTCCTGACCCTGGTCATCTTCGGGCTGATCGGCGCCGGCACGATCTGGGCGGCGCGGCAAGGCTGGACACGGTTGTACTGGCGCCTGGGCGATCATGGCTGGGTGTGGTTCTGGTGCAGCCTGGCCATCACGATCCTGCTGCATGACACCTATTTCTACTGGACCCATCGGGCCATGCATCATCCCCGCCTCTTTCGCGCCATCCACAAAGTGCATCATCTCTCGACCAATCCGAGTCCCTGGGCGGCCTATTCCTTCTCGCCCCTGGAGGCGATCGTGCAGGCGGGGATCTTTCCCCTGGTGGTGATGCTGGTGCCAATCCATATCCTGGCTTTTGCGCTCTTCATGACCTGGCAGATCGTCTTCAACATTCTGGGTCACACCGGATTTGAGTTTCATCCCAGGTGGTTGATGGACACGCCCCTCAAGTATGTGCTCAACACCCCGACCAACCACGTGATGCATCACGAAAAGCACCGGGGCAACTACGGGATCTACTTCAACATCTGGGACCGGCTCATGGGCACCAACCACGCCGAATACGAATCCCGATACCGGGAGGTGACGGGCGCGACCAAGGCGCCCCAGCCGACCCCGGCCGGCGTGAATCAGCGCGCCGAACTCTCGTAGCCGCCGACGTCAGGAGTCGGCATCCGCCTCCGCACCCTGCCCGCAGCCGGGTCCGCCGGCTACGGCACATGCCCCACGCGCAGCCCGAACGGCCTGAAGCACGGACCCCCGAAGGGGGCTAGATGGGAATGAAACGTTCGGTACCACGGCTATGGAAAGGCCCCTCACCCCGGCCCTCTCCCGGCGGGAGAGGGAGCCGCAGTCCTCGTGGAGAGGACGGGTTCCAATCAGATGCCTTTCTCCACGCGGAAGATGGTGTTCCCTCTCCCCCCGGGAGAGGGCCAGGGTGAGGGGCCTTCGATTTCGTCGTGCTTTAGGGCCAGCCCTTAACTCCAACACGTTGAACATCGAGTTTCTTAAGAGGCGGAAGTACAAACCTGAGCCGCCTCCGTTCGTAGTCCCGTCTTTAGGCGGATGGGGCTGCCCATGCAACGTTGTCCCGCTTCAATCCAATCTCGTTGCACTCCAACCTCCACCCGCTGCCATTTTTTTGGAGAACCGCGCGCCGCTACCTTCTCAGCCCATCAACTCGCGCAGGCGCGCGAGGAGGGGAGGGACCGCCTTCCACGGGCTTTCCGCGGACTCGTATTCGAGCGCGACAAAGCCCTGGTAATTGGCGGCGCGGAGGATGCCGACCATCCGTTCCAGGTCGGCGGCCTGCTGGGCTTTGCCGCGCGGACGCAGCTCCGCCTTGAGCTGGACATTGACCGCAAAGGGGGCGCAGCGCTCGAAGTCCGCGTAGGGATCCTCGGTGTGGAAGTTCCCGGTGTCGAGATTGATGCCCACCCAGGGGCTTTGCACGGTGTGAATGATGTCCAGAAGGTCGTCCGCCTCCGCCACGATGCCCCCGTGGTTTTCGATGCCGAGAAAGATGCCGTGCTGTCCGGCGAGCGCGGCGCATTCCTCGAGCGCCTCGATGCAGTGCTTCTTTGCATCGGCCTTGCTCATGCCGGAGGAGGTGTCTCCGGCGAAAACGCGGATGTGAGGCGCGCCCAGCACGGAGGCGTTGTGGATCCACTGCTTGACGTATTGCATCTGTTCGTCGCGCATGGATCCCGCAGGATGGGTGAAGGCGTTGCCCACGGCGGTGCCGCTGATCGAGACGCCCTTGAGGAAGGCGTGCCGGCGGAGCTTGAGCAGGAACGCAGTGTCCACCTTGGGAGGAAAGTAGTACCCGGTGAGTTCGGCTCCGTCGCAGCCGTGATCCGCGCAGTAGTCCACGAACTGGAAAAGGTTGATCGGGTGCTTGGGGGGAGCCGGACGCTCGTGGCTGGCGTCGATGAAATCGTCCCGGAAGGAGTAGGCCGCCAAACTGAGCCGGAGCCGGGCGGGCGGCTTGCGCTCGAAGGGGGCGATGGCCCAAAGGCGCAACGGTGTGGCGGCTGCGGCCAGGGCGGCGAGGCTGGTGCCGGCCAGGAACCGGCGTCGGGTCCAAGGGGATCGCATGGCAATCACTTAAGCATGACGACCATGGGTTGGGAATGGGAAAGTGCCGCGTGGGCGCGCGAGCGTGATTCAAAGTGGGTGACCCAATGGAGTAGGAGTAGGAGTAAGAGTATGTCATTCCCCAGACGCTGCTGGGGAAAGAAGGCTGCGTAGCGGGTTGCGTCACAAGATGAAACATGGGCCAGGAGAGGACAATAGATCTCACCCTATCACAGGCCCCTCACCCCGGCCCTCTCCCGCGGGGAGAGGGAGAAGCAAGCCACCCCAGGGTGAAGGAATCAGGGCAGCAGCCTCTCTCCGCGCGGAGGACGGGCCTCCGCTCGACTGAGCTCGTCGAAGGCCTCTCCCTGCGGGAGAGGGCCGGGGTGAGGGGCCCGGTAAAACAACAACATGTTGGTCGTTCGTTTCGGGTAAAGGGCAAGAGCAAGAATTGCTATCTTGCTCTTACTCTTACTCCTACTCTTACTCCGTTTCTCAACCAGCGGTTGAATGGCATCCCAACATCACCCAGTTCCACCCTGGGCGCGCCGCGCGGCAATAGAAGTCTTGCATTCAGGCGTTGCTTCGCTAAGGTCGGCCCTCCGCGTCCGGCCCGTCCGGATGTCTCTGAGACGCCAACGCTTATCGCCAGCTATGCCGACCGCCAACGATCTCCGAAAGGGAATGGCCATCAATTACAAGGGTGACATCACCGTGGTTCTCGACTCGACGCACCGCACGCCGGGCAACCTGCGCGCCTTTGTCCAGGCCACGCTGCGCAGCATCCGGACGGGCAAATCCTCCAATGTCCGGTTCAGTTCCACCGAGCCGATCGAGGTCATCCCGATGACGACCAAGAAGATGGAGTTCAGCTACATGGACGGCTCGGACTATGTCTTCACCGATCCGGACACTTACGAACCCATCACCCTCAATACGGACATTGTAGGCGACGCCAAGAATTACCTGACCGAGAACGGCGAGGTCACCGTGACCTTCGTCGAGGACCGGGCCGTGCAGTTGGAGATTCCAGCCAGCGTGATCCTGACCGTCACGGAGGCGCCCGAAGGCGTTCGCGGCGACACAGCCAGCAACGTGCAGAAGCCGATCACCCTCGAGACGGGCATCACCATCCAGGCCCCGCTCTTCATCAAGGCCGGCGAACGCATCCGCGTGGACACCCGGACCGGGAAGTACATGGAGCGGGCTTAGTAGCCGCCGAGGTCACGAGGCGGTTTTTGGGGTGGAATTGAAGGACTGAATTCCACCTCCTGACGTCGGCGGCTACCACCTCTCCGGTTGAAACGCTCAACGCTCAACCCTCCATCAGGGTGCGGGCCTTGAGGAGGCCTTCCAGCAGTTCGTTCCACTGCTCCTCGGTCGTCTCCCAACCGCTGCTGAATCGCAGGACGCGTCCCGCCTCGCCGGGCAACAGTCCGAGAGCCGAGAGCACATGGGAGGGTTCCTCCTTGCCGCTCGAGCAGGCCGAGCCGGTGGAGACGGCGTAGCCGAGCTTGTCGAGCTTGACGACCCAGCGGACGCGGCAATCGGTCTGGGGCATGATGGCCGAGACGGTGTTCCAGAGGCGCGGCACATCGCCGCCGGTCAACCGCGATTCCGGCAGCCGGGAAAGAAGTCCTTCTTCAAAGCGCCTACGCATCTGCAGGCGCGACTCGTGTTCCCCGCGGTCGATGAGTTCGGCGCGATGGCGGAGGGCGGCGATCATGGACAGGACGCCGGCCACGTTTTCGGTGCCGGCGCGGCGTCCTTCCTCCTGCGGTCCGCCCACGAGCAGCGGCTTGACGGGCCGGCCGGAGGGGACCTTGAGAAACCCGATGCCCTTGGGGCCTCCGAACTTGTGCGCGCAGCCGCTGAGATAATCGCATTGGCCAAGCCCAGCGGGAGGAAGCTTACCAATCCACTGCACGGCGTCGCAGAGGAAGGGCACCTCGTATTGCTGGCACATGACCAGGATTTCCTGCCATGGCTGGAGGATGCCGGTTTCGTTGTTGGCAGCCATGACGGCAACCAGGCCGGGGCGGCGGTCGGCCAGCTCATGGGAGAGCCAGTCCAGGTCCACGACGCCGGAGGGGGAGACGGGGATGAGGCGATGGCTTTGGGGAAAGAACCGGCGGGTGGACTGCATCACGCAGGGATGCTCGATGGCGGAGATCCAGACCTCCGCATCGTCCGGGAGCGTGGCATGTGCGTGGTGCAGGACGGTGTTGTTGGATTCGGTGGCGCCGGAGGTCCAGACCAGCGAGTCGGCGGTGCACCCCAGGTAATCGGCGAGGAAGTCCCGGGCTTCGTTGAGGGCGTGATCGGTTCGCGTGCCGACGCGGTGCTGGCTGGAGGGATTGCCGGCGAACTGATCCGTGGCATCGAGCCAAGCCTGGCGCGCGGCGGGAATGACCGGCGTGGTGGCGTTGAAATCAAAGTAAAGCATGGTTGTGTCCGACAAGCCGGGCCCGGTGCCCGTTCCCCCTTCGTTTGGCCGCCGGGTGGGCCAGGCGCGGCGCCGAGGAACCTAGCGGCAGCGGTGAGTTCCCGCCAGCCTTTTGTCGGGCTTGCCAACGCCGGAGCGCGCTGACTAAGGTGGCCCGCCCATGGGTTCGGAACGTGCCAAAGTGATCCCATACAAGCGGTCCCGGTTCAGCACCGCGCTGCCTGCGGCCTATCTTTACAGCCCCTCCCATGCGTGGCTGGCCCGGACCGATGACGGCGCATGGCGCGTGGGATTGACCCGCTTTGCCACACGCATGCTGGGCGAGATGGTGGACAAGGGAATTGAGGCCAAGACCGGGGAGACGGTTGCCCCGGGGCAGATCATCGGATGGGTGGAGGGTTTCAAGGCCATCTCGGATCTCTACTGCGTGGTCGAGGGAACCTTTCGTCGCGGCAACCCGGACCTGGATGCCTCGATTCAGTGGATCACACGCCACCCCTACGACAAGGGCTGGCTCTATGAGGTCCAGGGGCAACCCGATGCCAAGTGCCTGAGCGTGGAAGACTACATCGTGCTGCTCGATGCCACCATCGACAAGATTCTTGCCCAGGATAAGCATGACGCCGAGGAGTCTTGATGGGGGCCGGTGCGGTTTTCCCGTGCGCCCGGTTGGAATTGGAGGTAGCCTTCCCGTCGCATCCCAAGGGTCCGCATTGACCGCGACCGAGGCGGTGCCACCCCCACATTTCGCAGAACCAACGACATGACAGCCAAGCAATCCAACTCCGCCGTTCCGGTGGCTCGCTACATCATGGTGGGCGGGTTTCTCGGAGCGGGCAAGACCACCGCCATTGCGCGCCTGGCCCGGCACTTTGCCGATCAGGGCCTGCGCGTGGGATTGATCACCAATGACCAGGGCGGCCGCCTGGTCGATACGGCCCTCCTGAAGTCGCGCGGCTTTCCCGTCGAGGAGATTGCGGGTGGGTGTTTCTGCTGCCGTTTTCCTTCCCTGACCGAGGCGGCGGAACGACTGGGCGCGGACACGCGTCCGGATGTGTTCATCGCCGAGCCGGTGGGCAGTTGCACCGACCTCGTCGCCACCGTGTCCTATCCGCTGCGGCGCATCTACGGGGATGCGTTTGCGGTGGCGCCGTTCAGTGTCCTCATGGATCCGTTGCGAGCCATGCGCATATTCGAGCTCAAGGAAGGCGGCCGCTTCAGCGAGAAGGTGCGCTACATCTACTTCAAGCAGCTCGAGGAGGCCGACATCATCGTGCTGAACAAGCAGGACCTGATCACCACCGAGGAGAGCCTGCGCCTGCGCAGCGAGTTGACGGAACGATTCCCGCGGGCTGCCCTGCTGAGGATGTCGGCGCGGCACGGGGAAGGGTTGGAGGAGTGGTTTGCGGTGCTGGGCCAGTCCCTGCAGGCGGCGCGCCCCATCATGGAGGTGGATTACCAGCGTTACGGCGAAGGGGAAGCCCTCCTGGGCTGGCTGAACGCGACGGTCCAATGCGAGGGCTCTGAGGACTGGGACGGCAATGAGTGGGTGCGTGCCTTGGGGCAACGGCTGCAGGCGGGACTGCGGGCGCACCAGGGTGAAGTGGCGCATCTGAAGATGACCCTGGATCCCGACACGGGCCTGGGCGATCTGGCCGTGCTCAACCTGGTCCGGGACGACGCCGAGCCGGAGCTGTCGCAGGAACTGGACGACCCACTGCGCCGCGGTGAACTGATTGTGAACATGCGAGCGGAAGCCGCGCCGGATGTGTTGGAAACGGTCCTCCGGCAAACGCTGGTCGAGATGCAGCAGGGCGAGGGTGCGGTGACCTGCCGGTTGGATCACCTGGAGGCATTCCGCCCAGGCCAACCCACACCGGTCTATCGCGAGGAAGCCCCGGCCACATGACGGGCGCGCGGCTCTCCAGAGCCGCAGCGGGTGGGATGGGTTGGAGGCGGCAGTTGTGCCGCCAAGGATGAGACAACCCTCTGGGCTTCCCTCTGCTGACGATGGGCCTCACCATTCCCGCTGCGGCTCTGGAGAGCCGCGCGCCCGTGGTTGTTACTTCGGTTCCTTCAGCAAGGCTTCCACCAGCTTGCGGTGGGCTCCGGTGAAGGGGAGGCGGGCCAGTTGTCTGGCGGTGACCCAACGGCCTTGCCCGTTTTCGGCCGGTGCCTTCCCCGAAGGCTCGCCCCGGTAGGCGGTCAGGGTGATGCGGTAACGGGTGATGGAATGGCGCACGACCATCCACCTGGTCACGGCGCGTCGATCCAGACCGTGGGCTGCAGCCATCTCCTTCACACCCCGTCCGCGGTCCAGCTCCATGGTGGGAAACTCCCAAAGCCCGGCATTGACGACGCCTTCGGGACGTTGCCGGACGAAGTGATTTGATCCCCGGGTCAACACGAGCGCGGCGTGTTGCAGGGTGGTGGCGGTTGCCCGCGGAGGCTGGGCCGGGAGCGAGGACTGCCGCTCATGCTGATAGGCGAAGCAGGCACCTTTCAAGGGGCATTCGGAACAGCGTGGTGAAGCCGGAGTGCAGACCAGCGCGCCCAATTCCATCAAGGCCTGGTTGAGGTTGCCGCACGAGCCGAAGGTGTTCAGGTAGGCTGGCCGCACAGGGATGCCCGGGCGGGAAGCAGGCAGCCTCGAGGCGGCCGTGACCAGGCGCTGGGCCCAATCCCAAAGCTGATCCTGGACCGCGCGTGCTTTGGGGTTGCCTTCAATGCCGATGACGCGCGTCAGCACACGCAGAACGTTTCCGTCCACGATCGGCGTCGGCAGGTTGTAGGCGATGCTGCAGATGGCGCCGGCGGTGTAGCGTCCGATGCCGGGCAGCGCCAGGACCGACTCCGGCGTGTCGGGGAAGACACCTTCGTGTTCCTCCACGATGCAGCGGGCGGCCTGCTGCATGAGTCGTGCGCGGCGGTAGTAGCCGAGTCCTTCCCAGAGTTTGAGGATGCGATCCTCCCGGGCGCGAGCCAGTGCAGCGACGGTTGGCAGGGCGCGCATCCAACGTTGCCAGTAGGGGATGACCGTCTTGACCTGGGTTTGCTGGAGCATGATTTCGGAAACCCAGATCGCGTAGGGATCGCGCGTCTCGCGCCAGGGCAGGGGGCGGGCGGCGCGTTCGTACCACGCCAGAAGCGAACGCGCCAGGCGGACCGGCGAAGACGGGGCCCGATCCGGTTGGGGCGAACGGGAGGAGCGGCGCATGCGGCCGGGAGTATGGGGCGGAGTCCGATAGAAACTCAAACTTTGAACTCGCCCGGCATCGCGGGGACTTCGAAAATAGCGCCGTGAAACCGTTGACGAATCACACCTGCGTCGTGACGCCTGACCAGGCAAAGTCGCTGGAGATCCTGCTGCGGGACCGGGACTACCGGTTCCGGGAGGTGCCGCACGCGCGGTTTGCGGCCGAGAAGGACAAGGTCAACGTCGTGGCCTACCAGAGCGGCAAGCTGGTGGTGCAGGGCAAGGGGACGCAGGAGTTTGTCGAATTCATCCTCGAACCGGAGATCCTGAAGGAGGCGAGGGTGGGTTACGAGGAGGTGCTGGATCCCGACAGGCTGGTGCCGCGGATTGGCGTGGACGAAAGCGGCAAGGGCGACTTCTTCGGGCCGCTCTGCATCGCGGGTGTGTATGTGAACGAGTCGGTCGTGCGCCAATGGACCGAGGCGGGCATCCAGGATTCCAAAAAGATCGGCAGCGACCGGCGCATCGAGGCCCTGGCCAAGCTGATCCGCGAGACGGCCGGATGCGTGCACACCGTGGTGCCGATCGGCAATGAAGCCTACAACCGCCTTTACACCAAGCTGCGTAGCGTCAATGCCATCCTGGCCTGGGGCCATGCCCGGGTGATCGAGAACCTCCTCCTGCTGCAGTACAAGATGAAGCCGGTCCCCGTCCGCGCCATCAGCGACCAGTTCGCTTCCTGCAAATCAGTGGTGGGCAAGGCGCTGCTTAGCCTGGGACGAAACTTCGAACTGGTGCAGCGGCACAAGGCGGAGTCGGACATGGCCGTCGCCGCGGCCTCGATCCTGGCCCGGGATGAATTCGTCCGGCGCCTGGACGGGCTGAGCGAGACGTTCGGCGTTCACCTGCCCAAGGGTGCGTCCAAGGCCGTGGATGACGCGGCCAAGGCGTTTCTGGACAAGCACGGCGTCGCGGCATTGGGCAAGGTGGCCAAGATGCATTTCCGCACCGCCTTCCGCGCCCAGGGATTGCCGGAGCCGCCGCGGAAGGTGTTTCGGCGGTGAGTGCAGAAGCCGCCGACGTCAGGAGGTGGCATGGGGTTCATCTGAACCGACCCAAGCCGGGACCACCTCCTGACGTCGGCGGCTACTTCATCTTAATCAGGAACCACCTCCTGACGTCGGCGGCTACTTCATCTTAGAACGACTCGCAGGAGAGGATCTCATTCGCGTCGTTGGTGCGCAGGAGACAGAAGTCCGCCGGGTTGCCCACTTCCAAGCCGGCCTCCAGATGCATCCAACGCGCCGGGATGTCGGAAAAGTGCGGCCATACCTCCTGCCATTCACAACCCAGCATGGCGGCGGCACGGCGGATGCCGTCGATGGGACGCAAGGCGGATCCAGCGAACAGTGCGCTGCCCGGCTGGCGCACGACTTGATCGGGGCCGACTTCCAGTTCACTTGCCCCCAGCGTGTAGCGTCCGGGCGGCGCGCCGGCCGCGGCCATGGCGTCGGTCGTGTAGTAGAGCCGTTCCGGTGGCAGGGCCTTGTGGACCAGGCGAAACAGGGCGGGCGAGACGTGGATGCGATCCACGATGAGGCTGATTAGGAGATCGGGCTGATCGAGCACGCGCCAGATGATGTTGTCGTGCCGGTCCAGTTCCCGCGGGCAACCGTTGCCCAAGTGGGTGAAGCCGGTCGCGCCGGCTTGCACGGCCTTGGCGATCTGCTCGGCGGAAGCGTTGGTGTGTCCCAGGCTGACGCGGAAGCCCAGTTCGATGGCGGCACGAATGGCCGACTCCGCGCCGGGCCGTTCCGGGGCCACGGTCACCAGCACCGGATCGTCGCCGGTAATTTCCTTGAGCTGCCGCATGTGATCGGGCGCGGGATCGCACATGACCTCGGCGCGGTGTGCGCCGGCAAACCCGGGTTGGTCGGAGAGGAACGGGCCTTCGATGTGCCATCCGACGATGGCCTCGCGGAGGGCGGCGTCCTGCTGACGCAGCTCCCGCGCGTGACGGAGGCGGTTCAGGAGGAGCGGCCAGGCCTCGGTGATCAGCGTGAGGCACCAACGCCGGCAGCCATCCGCGGCCAGGCCCGCGCAGGCCTTGCGGAGGTCGTCGGCCGTGAAGCCGTCGCGTTGAAAGTCGATGCCCGCATAGCCGTTGACCTGAAGATCCACCAGGGTGGGGGCGACCCAGAGATGCGGGTCCGCCGGTTCGGAGACGGGGCACACCTCGGTGAGGAGGCGGTCCCGCCACGTCAGGCGGACCGTGTCACGCGTGGTGACATGGCGGGCGACCACAGACGATTCCGGCGCGGACATGGATTGGGGTGATACGCGGAGCGGGCCGGGGATTCAAGGAGGAAGGCGAAGGGGCGGCTTGGGAGGAGGGCGCTTGACAACGTCGGCACGGGCGCCTGTGGCGCAGGGTCTTACTCTTACTCTTACTCTTGCTCTTAAGCTTACTCTTTACCCGAGAAAAACGACCAACATGTTGTCGTTTTGCTGGGGCCCCTCACCCTGGCCCTCTCCCGGGGGGAGAGGGAACAGCATGCCACCCGAGGGTGAAGGGATCAGGGCAGTAGTCTCTCTCCGCGCGGAAGACAGGTCACCCTCTCCCGCCGGGAGAGGGCAGGGGTGAGGGGCCTTTGATAGGGTGCGATCTATTGTCCTCTCCTCGCCCATGGTTCACCTTGGGTCGCAACCCGCGGCGCAGCCTTCTTTCCCCAGCAGCGTCTGGGGAATGACGTATTCTTACTCTTGCTCTTACTCTTGCTCTTACTCTTGCTCTTACTCCTACTCTGCAGAGGCGAGCAAGAGTAAGAGTAAGAGCAAGATGAAACCGGCAGGTCTGATGGCGACAACGCCTCGACTCGCCGACGTTGTCAGCAGCCCTGGCTTGGGAAGAGGGTCCGCATCAACCGGCGCGCGGCTCTCCAGAGCCGAGCGCCGTAGAGCCGATTCACGGGAAGAAGAATCAGAATGCCGACCTCCCGCCAAGGCGCCAAGACGCGAAGGGTGCGAGACCATGAAGCGCTCTTGGCGCCTTGGCGGGAGGAAGAGATTTCGTTCCCAAGCAGCCGGCTTGCTGTGCCGGTGGCTTGGGAACGTGGGTTCGTCACGACTGGGTCCACCTCCTGACGTCGGCGGCTACTACAACTTAATCAGGGACCACCTCCTGACGTCGGCGGCTACTACTACGTCGGCGGCTACCGGTCAAGGTGGTTACGTCTGAGGTCGGCGGGGGCGGTAGATGATTTCCACGACGTTCTGGACGTATTGTTCGTCGGCGATGTCGCGCACGACCTCGTCGGGAAAGGGGACCTTGCGTTTGAAATGCTCGGCGATGTCGTGGAAGAGCTCGAGGCGGGCTTCATCGTCGAGGGTGTCGCGTCGGTTGAGGGCCTGGAGGGCGACGGCGGCTTCGACCGGGTTGACCCTCTGGCGCAGGCGCCCCTCCAGGTGGGGGTAGTCGCGCAGGGAATTGTATTTGTCGGAGAGGATACGGGCCAGGTTGGGCTCGGAGAGTTTGGGCATGCGAATCACCACGGTGTTGGCGGCGAGGTCGCCGAGCCGCTGGGCCTTGCGCGAAAGAAAGACCGCCAGTCCTCCCACCATGTAGAAGGCGGGCAGCATGTCCACGAAGCGGAGCACGTTGCGGACGATGATCTGGCCGGGCTTGAGATGGAGGCCCTCGGCATCCACGACGCGGAGGCGGAGGATGCGTTTGCCGAGGGTTTGGCCGCGCCAATACCATTCGAGCACCATGGCGTAGCCGATGCTGATGGCGAAGAAAAGGAGAACCCCCAGCGCCTCGAACACGCCCGGGCTGAGCAAGGTCAGGAGGGTGACAAGGATCTGGACCAGATAGACCACCGAAAACACCACCACGAAGTCGATGGACCAGGCGAGGAAACGGGTGACCGGCCCGGCGAGCAACTGGGAGAACAGGACCCCTTCCGGGGTGCGAATGGACAAGGTGGCAACGCGCTCGCTCATGGCTGTGCAGGGGCAGACTCGGTCCGGCGTCCGCACCGGGTGAGGTAGAGGAAGAGGAGCACGAGCTGCATCGACCCAAAGGCGATCTTGACCTCGTAAGGCAGGATCGGCGCGTGGAGCTGGGAAAAGAAGGCCTCGACGATACCGGCCCAGATGAGGAGCAGGACAATGCCGCCGATCAGGGTGACCAGGTCGGGAATGAGACGCCGGAGCCGATGGCCCAGGGGACGCCGCTCGCCGCGTCCCAGCAGGGCGCTGGCGATCATCAGGCCGGCCTGGCCTCCGATGAGGATGGCGGGGATCTCCACCGAGCCATGCGGGAGGAGCCAGCCGGCCAGGAAGACGCCTTGCCCGGCCAGGAGGTAGTCGCCCATGACCAGGCCGAGGATGATGCCGTTGTAGAAGAGGAGCAGGATGGTGCCCAGCCCGTAGGTCATCCCCAGCGCGATGGCCTTGAGCGAGACCCCGATGTTGTTGGTCATGAGCTGCGCGGAAAAGCTGGTCATGCCATCAGGGGTCAAGCCCGCCCCGGCGGCCTCCTCCTGGGCCACGCGATCGGCGGGGTTGTCCATGAGATGTCGGAACTGGCCGGGGACCAGCGCCTCCTTGGCCTCGGGATCGAACGTGACGGCGAACCCGCCGAAGAGCGCCCCGGCGATGGTGATATAAACCGAGAGCCGAAAGGCGCCGACGTGACGCCGAAAGGTCTGGGGGAGGGTGTGGAGGAGCCAGGTCAGGGGCTTGAGGCGATGCTGGCGCTGGCGGGTTTCGTGGATCTCGCTGTAGGCGCGTGCCACCAGCGATTCCAGGAAGCGTCGCGTGGTCGGCTCCGCCGAGGCGGTGGCCAGCTTGGCCAGTCCGGCCGAGGCCCGCTCGTAGAGGTAGTGAAACCGCTGCAGCTCCGTCAGGGACCACCTGGACGTGGTGCCGGATTCCAACTGGTCGAGCATGGATTCCAGTTCCGACCAGTAGGCCCCTTCGGCGGCGATGAAGCGTTCCAGGTCGAGGATCACAGCAGTTGGCGGCGTTTCACGCCGAGATAGTGGGTGACCAGTTGGGCACTGAGCTTTTCGTTCTCCAGGAGATGGAAGGCCACGCCCCGACGCTGCAGCACCTTTTCCAGTTCCCGGAGGGTGTGCCATTGCAGATGACCGCCGAGGCGGTCGTAGAGTTCGCGCGCATGCGTCACGTCCGGCCGGGTGAAGAGGGGACGGGCGCGCTCGGGTTGGATCATGTTGACCAGGACGAGATGTTGACGGGAGACGAGGTCCAGTCCCTTGACGAGGCCCTCGGCCTGGATGGGGTCGTCCAGCGCGGTGAGGAAGAGCAACAGGGCGCGCCGCCGCAACCGCAGGCGGATGAAGGTGGCCAGCTCGTCGAAGTCGGGGCTGACCGGCCGCGACCGCACGGTGTAGAGGGCGTCCCGGCAGGCGTTGTAATGGTGCCGGCCGTTCTTGGCGCGCAGGAAGGTGTCCACCGTGTCGCTGAAGGTCATGAGCCCGAACAGGTCGCCCTGCCGTTCGGCGGCCAGGCCCAGGACAAGGGCGGCGGTCAGGTAGCGTTCCAGGATCGGTTCATGGCGCGGGACGGCCTCGCCGGAGTCCTCCGTTTCTCCTTCCCTCCGCGGCACCGGGACCGGCCGGGCGCTGAGTCGGGAGGCGTCGATGATGACATACACCTCCTGGGTGCGCTCGATCTGGAAAACCTTGGTCACCGGATGCCCGCGCTTGGCGGTGGCTTTCCAGTGGATATCCTCGAAGCCGTCGCCCGGAATGTATTCGCGCAGTTTCTCAAACTCGCGGCCCTTGCCGACCTGGCGCTGGGTGTGGATGCCCAGCGTGCCGCGATTGAGGAACAGCCCGGCGAGTTGGCGGCGTTCGTGGAGGAGGTTGGGATAGACGCGGATGTGCGCCGGGGTAGGCAGGGTGGAACGCACGGCCCAGAACCCGAGCGGGGAGCTGGTTTCCAGGCAGGTGCGGTCCAGTTGGAAAGCGCCGCGTTCCCGGGCGCGGAACGGCCAGGACATCCGCAGTTCGCCTCCATCGGGAGGCGTGACCAGGCGTTGCTCGGGCATGGGACTGTCGATGGATTCGGGCCAGGGAAGGCCCACCCGCAGGTGACGCCTGCGCGGCTGGTCGTCGCGCAGGATCAGATCCAGGCGGGCCGTGCGGTCACGGGAAACACGCACGATTTCCGGAACCTCCACGCGCAGACCGTCGAGGCGGCCCAGGCCGCGGATGGCGTCGAGGAGGAAGGCCAGCAGCATGGCCGTGATCAGCATTGCCGCCACGATCCCCGCGCCCGGCACCAGGATGCCCAGGACCGAGAACGGCAGGGCCACGATGGCGAACCAGGTGAGCAGGCGTTTCTGCGGGACGAGCATGGCGTGCGGTGCGGGAGTGGCGTCGGCTAGCGGGGCACGGCGATCTGTTGCAGGATGCCTTCAATCACCTCCGCGATGGACAGGCCCTCGATCTCGAACTCAGGACGGAGGATGAGGCGGTGCTCGAGCACGGGGCGGGACATGGCCTTGACGTCGTCCGGGGTGACGAAGTCGCGTCCAGCCAGGGCGGCGGCGGCGCGGCTGGACAGGATGAGCGCCTGGGTGGCGCGCGGGCCCGCGCCGACCAGGATGCTCTCGTGGCTGCGCGTGGCCCGGATGATGTCCACCATGTAGGCGGTCAGTTCCTCGCGGAGGGTGATGGTCTGGAGGAGGGATCGGACCTGGACCAGGTCCTCGGCGGTGAGGACCACCTGGACGCTGCCATCCAGCAGGGTGGACTCGGGGGAATCGCCGGAGAGGGTGCGCTGGGCGAGTTGAAACTCCTCGTCGCGATCGGGTGTGCCCATGGGGATCTTGAGCATGAACCGATCCTTCTGCGCCTCGGGCAGCGGATAGGTGCCCTCGTACTCGATCGGGTTCTGCGTCGCGAAGACGGTGAAGTTGGGGGAGAGCTCGTGGGTTTGGCGGTCGATGCTCACCTTCCGCTCCTGCATGGCCTGGAGCAGGGCCGACTGCGTCTTGGAGGGGGCGCGGTTGATTTCGTCCGCGAGAAGGAAGGTGGTGAAGACCGGGCCCTTGACCAGGGTGAACTCGTTTCGCTGCAGGTTGAAGACGTTGGTCCCGATGATGTCCGCCGGCATGAGGTCGGGCGTGAACTGGATGCGGTTGAACTCGCAGCCGAGCACATGGGCCAGCGTGCGGACGAGCAGGGTCTTGGCGACCCCGGGCACGCCCTCGATGAGCGCATGGTTGCGGGTCAGGATGGCGATGAGGCATTGGTCGAGGACCGCGGCCTGGCCGATGATGACCTTGCCCACTTCCTCGCGGGCCCGGGACAGGGTGGTTTTCAGGGCGTCGTTGTTCATGATGACGATTGGGATGTGTGCGGGATGCGTCGTTGGTCGAGAATCTCGGCGAACTGGTTGTAGAGCCTGACGGGATTGCGTTCCCTCGGCGGCAGTTTGTTTTCCGCCTCGATGAGCCGCTGCATTTCCTGGAGGCGGGCCGGGTGGATGCGGCGCGTGCCGGAGACCTGCTCGATCCATTTCTCCAGGCACAACGGCATCAGGTCGGCCGTCCCGATGCCGCGGCTGAGCAGGTTGACGAAGCCGGTGGCCGAATCGCGTCCCGCCACGGTGGAAGGCTCGGAGTCATCGACAGTCTGGCGCGGGAGGAAGGGAACGGATTGCTGCCAGACGAACAGACCCGCCAGGATGAGAAGGGCGGCGAAGAAGGCATGGAGCCGGTATTTCCTGGCCAGGGAGGCCACGCCCGGGTTGCTCTGCACGCCCAGGTGCGATTCCTCGAAGAGGAAGGAGGGGGAATCGCCGGCCGACCAGGCGATCAACCCCGCTTCCCGATCCAGGAGCAAGGCCTCGTTGCTGAAGGGATAGGCGTCGGCGATGAAGACGATGCTGCCCCGGCCCAGGGGGCGCTCGATGACGACGGGCAGGTTGGTCTGATTGAAGTGCCGCTGGTAAAGCACGCGCCAGGCCTCGCTTTGAAGCTCGAAGTAGAGCGAGGTGTGGAGCGGGAGCGTGAGCGGGAGCAGGTCATGGGGGACGATCCGTCCGGCGGCTTCGGGCACCACCATGCCTTCGATCTTCTGTGGCGGCCTAAAATTGAAGGCAACGCCCCATTCCTCCTCGGCATGGATCCAGTCCTCCTTTTCCGGATCACGGCTGGAGGCGCCGGTGGAGAAGGTCGAGAAGTAGGTGCCGGGCGTGGGACGGAAGGCGGTGATCAGCCGACCGCCCCGCTCGATCCAGCGCTGAAGGGATTGCCATTCCGATGCGGGCATGTGGAGGTGGTCGTCGGTGGTGCCGAGGAAGAACATGGTGCCCTCCGGTTCGCCGGCGAGCTTGACGAGCGGCCGGACATGGCGCTGGACGGGGCGGTGACGTTCGAGGCTTTGAAAGAGCGCCTTGCTGCCCAGCGGATCGGATCGGAAGGAGGAGTAGGGGGGATAGACGTCGCCCGTCGCGAAGCGCAGGTGCAGGAGGTGGTAGAGCCCGGCGAGGAAGAGCGCGAGCACCCCGAGCAGGAGCATGAGCGGCAGGCGTTTCATCGCGCGCCCGCCTCCATCGTCGGGCGCGGCCCGCTCCCGCTTGTGTCGCGCCGGCGGATCTTGTCCACGTTTTCCGCGAACGCCGACACCGTCTCCGGGGTGACGTCGTGCAGCCCGTACCAGACACGGTCGAAGGCGGAGACATTCTCGTGGAAGAGCGGGGTCAGGTCGGGCAGGGCGTGGGCGCGGCGATGGAGTTCCCGCTCGTATTCGAGGTTGGACTTGAACTTGGCGAGCGCGATGAGGTTGCGGCTGGCCAGGTGCGCCAGGCTGGCCAGGTAGAAGGCGCGCATCGAGAGGCGCAGGTCGCCCCTGGCCAGGAGCTCGCGGGCCAGTTGCATCCATTCGTCATCCGGAAGCTGATCGGCGCCCACCGTCTCGTCCGCCACATCGAGCCGCGCAAACTGGAGCGGGGACGAATCACCGTCAAGCGGCGAGGGTTGCCGGCTTTTCCAGGCGCGATAGAACAGGACGCCCAGCAGCACGGCCAGGCCGACGATGAGCAGGATGAGCAGCAGGCGCAAAGGGGAGACGAAGTCGTAGCCCGGATGTCCGCCGGGCGGCGTGGTCGAGCGCCCGAAGCGGAGCCAGTTGGTCAGGTCACGCAGGCCGCGGCCGATCCATTTGAGTCCGGACTCCAGTCCGCGCCCGATGCCCTTGAGGAAGCGGGCCAGGGCCGAGTCGGAGGATTCGTCCTGGTCTTCAGCCAAGCCGCCTTCCCTGGGGAGGCGCCAGCTATATTCGCGCTGGCGGATGACGTCGCGAATGGTCTGGTCGAGTTCCTGGGCGTCGAGCGGGTCGGACGCGGCGACAGTGGGGGTTGGCACGGGACGGGAAGGGGTTTCGGTGGCGGCTTGGAGGGGGAGCATGGGCAGGGTGAGGAGGAAAAGGAGGGCCGCGCGGGAGGTGGCCGCGCGGAACGGGGCCAGGTCCACCTGGAGGTCGAGGCCGCTCTGCAGGGATTCACCGTAGAAGCAGCGGAGCACGTAGCTGGCCTTGATGAGGGGATCCAGGCAGAGGTAGGCCAGGCCCAGCAGGCACATGAAGAAGCTGGTGTTGAACATCGACCACGGGCTGAGGGTGAAGGCCGATTCGACGCCGAGGAAGAGCTTCAGCAGCCAGGGAAGACCGGCCAGCGTGACGGCCAGGTTGAGCAGCACAAAAAGGAAGAAGAGTTTGTAAGCCAGGAGCAGGACGTGGTTCTGGCGCGGCCACAGCAGGCATTGTCTCCAGGCCCGGCGGATGTCATGACGCAGGAGTCCGTCTCCGCCGTTGCCAAGGACGGTGATGTTGGCGAAGAAGGCGAAGGACCATCCGAAGGGGACGAGCACGAGCAGGGCCATGGGCAGCACGAGGAAGCCGAGTGGCTGGAGGAACGCCTGGGTGGCGGCCATGCGGGCGATGCGGGCGGGCGTCCAGGGGGTGCGGCGGCGATTGGCCAGACAGGCCATGAGGCGGTCGGCATAGACCACCTGCCAGGACCTCATCCAGAGGTAGAGGAGGGCCAGGCCGAGGGAGGCGACGCCGATGCGGCCGGCGGCGAAGGCGCTACGGCTCATGTCGGAGGTGAAGTAGAGCAGGCCGAGCAGGAATGGGACGGCGCCGATGTAGTAGGCGGCCAGGGCGGCGACCGGGACGCGGCGCAGGAGATGGCAACTCTCCTCCAGCAGGTCGATCGGCCCGCGGGCCTGGCTGGCGGCGCGATCCTTCATCAGCGGCTCAGTTGGTCCCAGGCATCCTGCCAGAGGCTTCCCTCATGGAACGAGCTGGGCAGGAGCAGGAGACATTTGCCGAAGAGATAGTAGAAGCACCAGGCAAAGATCAGCCCGCAGGTGCCCTGCATGGCTCGGAGCAGGCCGACGAACAGGGGGCGGCGCGTGAGGGGCGGCTTGGCGGTGGCGCGGAGGCAGGCGGCGCAGATGAGCCGCTCATGGTGTTCGATGAGGCATTCCCGGCAGAAGAAGTGGTGGCAGCTCAGGCATTGCCCGCTGGCCTCGCGCTGGGCGTGGTTGAAACATCGCTGATGAAAGAGGGCTGCCATCCGTGTGAACCTTGCCTCAGGAAGGTAGAGCGGATTCCGTGCCGGGTTCTGCAGGGGCCTGCGCGCCGGCTTCCGGGGCGGGCGCGAACCGGGGCGCCAGGTCGCGTTGGGCTTCCTCGATGAGGGGCTGAAGCCGGCGCATCACCTGGCGAGCGGTGGGCAGGCGGTAGAGGGAGGGCATGGGTTCCACCTGCACGGCGGTGCGCAGAATGGTCTTCACCGTGCGCCCCATGGCGAGGTGGATCAGCAGGGCGAGGAGGAACAAGCCCGCGAACGATCCCAGGACGATCTGCGCCGTCCCGGTTGCGGCCAGTGTCAGGGCCAGGAACAGCACGGTCAGGAAGGCCCAGAACGCCGTGGCGATGTCCCCGAGCGGGGTCTGGCGGATGACGACGGCCTGGATGTCTCGATAGTAGAAGCGCTTGTAGGACTCCTGCCCCCACATCGAGCTCACCTTGAGGAGATGATCGGGCCCGAGGTAGAGATGGTGGTATTCCAGAAGGCTGGCGCCTCGTCCGGGCAGCCGCTTGTATCTGACCTTGTCCTCCGCCATGTGCCGATTCGTGGTCTTTAGACTATTCGAGGATATTCCAGAAGAACAGCACCAATAACCACACCCATACCCCGGTTTCGATGAGGCCCAGCACGATGGCCAACCAAGCCCGCCAGCGGTTTTTGCGAAGGATGCTGAGCGGTTTCTTGAGCGCGATAACGCCGAGCACCACGGCGGCGGGAGCGGTCGCCACGGTGAAGTACCAGAAACAAGGGACCAGGCCCAGGACGGCCAGGATGAGAGCCGTGCTGTCCCACAGCATGCGGCGCTGCTGCAAGTTGGTCAGTGTGCCCCTGGTCTGCCCGCTGTGCATGCACGAGGAGCAGACGTGTTCCTCGCCGAGCGTGATGTCGCAGAGCTGGCAGAGAAACCGTCCGCAACGGGCACAGGGCACGACGGCCCGCTTTTCCGGATGATAAAAGCAACTGGCTTCGCCCTCGACGAGGATCGCCTCCCCTTTGGCCCCCGGTCGCTGCGGCAGGTGGAGAGCGGGAAAGTGGGTCACCCAGAGGGGTGTGCCGCAACCGGGGCAGGGGGTCTTTTGCCCCATGGCCAGCTCCTCCAGTGGAAGGGGAAGGCGACACTTGGGGCAGGTCAGGACGCCCGGTTCAAGCGTGGCCGCGGCCATGGGATCAGTCCTTGTAAACGACGCGCGTGGTGCAGATGTGGTCGTGCAGGGCTCGTTTCTGATCGTCGAACGCGGCGATGATGTAGCCGATCATGATGGTCGGGCATCCGCTGAGCATCTCGGCGAAGTAACGTCCGGTGGCCCGGGCGTAGGAAACCTGGCCGCCATCGGCCGTGATGACCTGCAATCGGCAGACCATCTTGCCCGGCGTGGCGGCGTATCGGCCGACGAAGAAAATGGTGTAGGCGCCGGCCACGGCAATGCTGATCACCGTGCTCAATGCCTGCGCCACCAACATCGCCTGCGGCTCGGCATTGGCCGAGCCCACGGAGGCCCCCAGCACGAAGCCGACCGGCAGCGTGACCACGGTGGTGATGATGTTGTCCACAAACTTGGCCAGGAACCGGATCCAGAAGCCGGCGTGGCGAACCGAGCCCGCGACACCAGGACCACGCGCCACGCCTTCCTTGAGCTTCTGCACAAAGGCGGGCTTGCAACTGCTGCAGACCCAGACTGACCCATACTGGATCGCATCGGTCTGAAGGGTGGGATTGCCGCATTCGGCGCAAATGACCCCGCCTTCCGAAATCGTGGCGGACGCCGCCGCTTCAGGTCGCTTCTGCAGGGTCAAACCTCCGGTTCCCGCGGCGGGGCTGGACGCCGCCGTGAATGCCGCTTCGGGCAACGTCGATGCGGTGGGTGCGGAACTGGCGACTTGCCGATAGGCCGTCCATTCCGCCATGCCCTGGTTCCAGACCAGGGTGTCGGGCGTGATTTTGCCCGCGCTGATGAGTTGTTGGAAATCGGCCTCCGATACCGGCCCCGCCTGCTGCCCGTTGTCAACGTAGTACCAGTCCATGAGCTTGTCGCCGTCCCGCGTCGCGTCTCGGACCGGATCCGGCGGCCCGAGAATTCTATGGAACGAATTAAAAGGAAAGGGTTTTTTCGGGGAATTGAGGCGGTGTGGGGCGTGTGCGGGGATCATGCCCTCGCGGATGTTCCGGTGCCTGGGCGACTGATGCCGCCGATCGGACCGATCCGACGGATCCGACCGATCGGTCCGATGCACGCACGGACTTGGAGGGGAACCATGTGGCCATTTCGCAAAGGAGTAAGAGCATGAATAGGAATAAGTCATTCCCCAGACGCGACTGGGGAATGAAGGCTGCCCAGCGGGTTGGATCACAAGGTGAACCAAGGGCGAGGAGAGTACCATAGATCTCACCCTATCAATGGCCCCTCACCCCAGCCCTCTCCCGCAGGGAGAGGGAGGCACAAGCCCCGTGGAGGGTACGGGTTCAGATCGGAAGCCTTTCTCCGCGCGGAAGACGATACTCCCTCTCCCCCTGGGAGAGGGCTGGGGTGAGGGGCCCGGCAAAACGGCAACATGTGGGTCGTTCTTTTCGGGTAAAGGGTAAGAGCAGGAGCAGGAAGGGCACTTCATTGGCTTATTCCCGCCCCCCTCCCTTGCCTTGACATCCAAAGGCCCTTTGCGAAGACTCGCCGGCCTGTATGGCTGATCTCAAGCGTCACGAATTGATGGAGAAAATCGTCGCCTTGTGCAAGCGGCGCGGATTCATTTTCCAGTCCTCGGAAATCTACGGCGGGATCAACGGGTTCTGGGATTACGGTCCCCTTGGGGCCGAGCTCAAGCGGCAGGTCAAGGATTACTGGTGGCGCTGCATGACCCAGCAACGAGACGATGTGGTCGGCCTGGATGCCACCATCATCATGCATCCCCAGGTGTGGAAGGCTTCCGGTCACGTGGACACGTTCAGCGACCCGATGGTGGACTGCAAAACCTGCAAAGCCCGCTTCCGCGCCGACCAGCTCGACGACAGTCCCTGCCCCAGGAGGCCGAGCAGGATGGCTTCGCAGTGCGAAGGGGAAAAGACCGAGCCGCGCGCCTTCAACCTTATGTTCGAGACGCACGTCGGGCCGGTCAAGGACGACGCCAGCGTGGCCTATCTGCGTCCGGAAACCGCCCAGGCCATCTTCGTCCAGTTCAAGAACATCCTGGAAACCTCCCGGCAGAAGGTGCCGTTCGGCATTTGCCAGATTGGCAAGGCGTTTCGCAACGAGGTGACCCCGCGCAACTTCACCTTTCGCTCCCGCGAATTCGAGCAGATGGAGGTCGAGTTTTTCATTCGCCCGGACGAGGTGGTTTCGCAGGTGGCCGGTTCGGTGGCCGCGGTGCAGGGGGACGACGTGCCGGATGCGCCCGAGCCCAACTGGGGCTGGGAAGTGTGGCATCGCTACTGGGTCGAGCAGCGGATCCGTTGGTATGAGAGCATCGGCCTGCCGCGCACCTCGCTCGAGGTGTACTGGCAGGGCAAGGACGAGCTGGCCCACTATGCGCGGGCCACGGTGGACATCCTCTACAAGTTCCCCTTCGGCACGCAGGAGCTGGAAGGCATCGCGGCCCGGGGCAACTTCGACCTGACGCAGCACCAGACCTGCAGCGGCAAGTCCATGGTGTATTTCGACGAGGAAGCCCAGGCCAAGTATGTCCCGCACGTGATCGAACCTTCGGCCGGCGTGGATCGCCTGGTGCTGGCCCTGCTCTGCAACGCCTACCACGAGGACGAGGCGCCCAACGACAAGGGCAAGATGGAGCAGCGCATCGTGCTCCGGTTCCATCCCCGCGTGGCGCCGATCAAGGTGGCGGTGTTTCCCCTGTTGAAGAACAAGCCCGAGCTGGTGAACAAGGCACTGGAAGTGCGCGACCTTCTGCGCGGGCACATGACTGTGTTCTACGACGAATCAGGCGCCATCGGCCGGCGTTACCGGCGACAGGACGAAGTGGGCACGCCCTTTGGTGTGACCATCGACTTTGACACCCTGGGCGAGAATGACACGGCCCTCAAGGACACCGTCACGCTGCGCGAGCGGGATTCGATGAAGCAGGAACGGGTGCCCATCTCGGAGCTGCTCGGAAGGATCCTGCCGCAGGTGCGGTGAGGGGGGCGGTGGATGCGCTACGGCGCGCGGCTCTCCAGAGCCGCAGCGGGTGGGCCGCCGCACCACAAGGCGGAGGGAATCCCGGAAGGTTGCCTTTCCCGACTTCGTGCCAGTGTCTGCCCTTGAACCCCTCCCGCGCGCTGCAGCTCTGGAGAGCCGCGCGCCAGCTGGGACCACCTCCTGACGTCGGCGGCTACTGGAACGTCGGCGGCTACTGGGACATTTGAACGGGCTTCTAGCCGTTGTCTCCTCCGAAGACGCTGCTGAGGATGACTTCCTTGGTTTTCCAGAGCAGGGCCATGACCATGGCCATGGGCATGAGGATCAGGAAGAGGATCAGCCAGAGCGAGGCGCGTTCCCGGAGGATGGCCAGGGGGGAGTGCTCGCCGGGGAGGATGTTGAACCTGTCGAGGAAATGCACCACGGCCACCAGGATCATGGTGGTCAACAGGAGAATGCGGTTGAGGAAGGTGAACGCGCGCGTTTCCTGGCGGAGTGTTTCGTCGGGGAGCATGGCCGCCAGGCGCCGCAGGACGGGGTTCATGGCGAAGAGCAGCATCAGGCCGGAGGCGGCCAGCAGCACCACCATGAGCCGGAAGAAGGGTTGGTCCTGGAACTGATTCCACCAGTAAAGAAAGGGGGCCAGGCCGAGGATGAGCAGGGAGAAGATCTTGGCCCGGTCAAGGGCCTTCTGCCAGACACGTTCCTGGGGGCGGAAATGGCCGAGCTGCCAGAGTCCGTAGTAGAGGAGGGCGGCGGCGAGGGTGGCGGGCATGATGCCGAGCGGGCGGAGCCAGTCGCCGGTGGCCGTCTGCACGCAGAGGACAAGCGAGAGAGGCAACCCCCAGAACAGCGCCGACAATCCGCGCGCCAGGCGTCCCAGCGAGGCCAGGATCTGGGGATCCACCGATTCGCGCGTGGCGGAGTCCTGCACTCGCAAGGGATCCTTGAGGTCCATGTTGGGCAGATTCATGGACGCGTTGGGCCTGGGCGCGACCGGGGCCTGGGTGCGAGCGCGGGTGTGGGGCGGAACATCAGATGCTCAGGTAAGTGTATTCCTTGAGGCCGCGCTCGTATTCATCCAGCAGCCGCATGGCCTCGGAGGGCTTCATGCGGTTGGTGCGGATGGCCTGGTCCATCTGGGCCTTCATTTTGCGTTTCAACTCGTTCTCGTCGTACTGCACGGCGGTGAGCGCCTCGATGATGGTGGATCCCTCGATGACCTCCTCCACGTAGTAGCCGCTGGACTCGTCGGGATCGAGGAAGACGTGGACCTCGTTGACGCGGCCGAAGAGGTTGTGCAGGTCCCCCATGATGTCCTGGTAGGCGCCCATGAGGAAGAAGCCAAGGTAGTAGGGTGAGGGTTGCCCGTTGGTGGTTGGGATGAGCGGATGGAGCGGCAGGGTGCTGCGCACATCCTTCAGGTCGATGAACTTCTTCACCTGCCCGTCGGAGTCGCAGGTGATGTCCACGAGGGTGGCTTCCCGGCTGGGACGCTCGGAGAGGCGGCTGACCGGCATGATGGGAAAGAGCTGGCCCAGGGCCCAGTGATCCAGGAGGGACTGGAAGACCGAGAAGTTGCAGAGGTATTGGTCGCCCAGGCTGCCCTTCAACTCGAGGATCTCCTCCGGCACATGGCTCTTGCCCTGGTAGCTCTTGACCACGGCATCGCTGATCTCCCAGTAGAGGGACTCGATCTTGGCCTTGTCGGAGAGGCCCAGCATGCCGAGCGTGAACATGTGGTGGGCGTTCTGCTTGCGGTCGCGCGCGTCGTGAAACGCCTCCAGCTTGTTGAGCTTGGAGAGGTTCTTGCGGATGTCCAGCAGCTCGACCACCGAGGGATGCTCGTTGTCGCACGGCTGCCAGATGGGCAGGGGATGAACCTTCTCGATCGACCCGAAGACCTCCACGATGAGGACGCTGTGATGGGCGACAATCGCGCGGCCACTCTCGCTGATGATGTCCGGGTGCGGCACCTTCTCCGCATTGCAGATGTCGCCGATGTGAAAGACGATGTCGTTGGCGTATTCCTGCAGGGTGTAGTTGGTCGAGCTGTCGAAGTCGGCCCGGCTCCCGTCGTAATCCACCCCCAGCCCGCCGCCCACATCCATGTAGTCGATGGCAAAGCCCATCTGGCGCAGCTTGGCGTAGAAGCGGGCCGCCTCCTGGACGGCCTTCTTGACGGTGAGGATGTTGGGAACCTGGGAGCCAATGTGGAAGTGAAGCAGCTTGAAGCTGTCGGCCAACCCCTCGGCGCGGAGCAGCTCGGTGGCGGTGAGCAGCTCGGCCGTGGAGAGGCCGAACTTGGCGTCCTCGCCGCCGCTTTCCGCCCACTTGCCGGCGCCCTTGCTGGCCAGCCGGGCGCGGATGCCGATGAGCGGCGTGACGTTGAGTTCGCGGGAGACCTGGATGATGGCGCGCAGTTCCTCGAGCTTCTCGACCACCATGATGACCTTGCGGCCGAGCTTGTTCCCGACCAGGGCCATGCGGATGAACCCGGCGTCCTTGTAGCCGTTGCAGATGATCAGGTCCCCGATCTGGTTCTGCAGGGCCAGGGCCGCGAAGAGCTCCGGCTTGCTTCCCACCTCCAGCCCGAAGTCAAAGGGCTGTCCGGCGTCCAGGATCTCCTCCACCACCTCGCGGAGTTGGTTGACCTTGATGGGGAAGACGCCCCGGTAGTGGGCCCCGTAACCGTTCTCGTCGATCGCCTTCTGGAAGGCCTGGTTGATCGACTGGACGCGGTGCCGCAGGATGTCCTGGAAGCGGATGAGGAGGGGGAATTTCAGGCTGCGCTCGCGCGCCTCCGCGATGACCTGCGTGAGGTCCACGGCGGCGCCTTCGTTCTGGAGCGGGCGCACCTCGACGTGGCCGGCCTCGTTGATGTCGAAGTAATCCGCGCCCCAGCGGTGGATGTTGTAAAGGCTGCGTGCCTTCTGCACGTTCCAGTCCGAGGCTGCAACTGCCTGCTCCTTCATGATTGTGTCGGGGGGGTTCGGGCGATCCCTACGCATCGTTCCGCCCATTCAATAGGCTGGACCGGGGGGAATTAAAGACAAATTTCCGGCCTGACGCGGGGGGAAGTCTTCGGGCAGACTGCCGACGCCATGCCTGACACGCCATCGACGCACAGCCTGGTCATCGGATACGTGCTGTGGATCCTCGGTTTCACCGGGGCGCACCGCTTCTATTTCGGCAAGCCGATCTCGGGGGCCATCTGGTTCTTTACCCTCGGTCTCCTGGGCATCGGCTGGCTGATCGACCTGTTCCTGATGCCGAGCCTGGAACGGCAGGCCGAACGCCGCTTTGTCGAGGGCCCGGTGGATTACAGCGTGGCCTGGCTTCTCCTGGCGTTCCTCGGGCCCTTTGGCGTGCACCGGTTCTACATGGGCAAATGGGGGACGGGCCTGCTCTTCCTTCTCACCCTGGGCTGGTTGGGCATCGGGTATCTCTACGACCTGATCACGCTCAACTCCCAGGTCAGCGAGATCAATCACGCCCGCCGGGGCGGGCATGCCGCAGTGGCGCAGTAGGAGGCGGCATGGATCGCGAAACTCGAAATCCGAAGCTCGAAACCCGAAACAAATTGGAATTCCAAAAGGGGGCAAAACCACGTGCCCTGGCCCCAGGACGCTTGACAAAGTCGGGACGGGCGCCTGTGGCGCAGGTTCTTGCTCTTACTCGCCTCTGCAGAGCAGGAGTAAGAGCAAGAATACGTCATTCCCCAGACGCTGCTCGGGAATGAAGGCTGCGCAGCGGGTTGCGACACAAGGTGAAACAAGGGCGGCCAGAGCACTCTACATCGCACCCTATCAAAGGCCCCTCACCCCATCCCTCTCCCGGCGGGAGAGGCCTTCGACGAGCTCAGTCGAGCGGAGACCCGTCCTCCGCGCGGAGAGAGGCTGAATTCCTGATTCCTTCACCCCAGGGTGGCATGCTGTTCCCTCTCCCCCTGGGAGTGGGTCAGGGTGAGGGGCCCCAGGAAAACGACAACATGTTGGTCGTTCTCTTCGGGTAAAGGGTAAGATGAAACCGGCAGGTCTGATGGCGACAACGCCTCGACTCGCAGACTTTGTCAGCAGCCCTCCCCCGGACTGCCACCCGTCTTGGGAGGCGCTGGGTGCCCCTTCCGAACGGCTTGTTTGTGACTTGAACCTTCGGATATGTTTCGAGCTTCGGATTTCGGATTTCGGAATTCAAGCATCCCCCTACCACCGGGTGGGTCGTCCCATGATGCGGTTGAGGGAATCCGCGGTCTGGTAGATGAGGGCCTCGGGGTAGTGCGGGTAGGGGTGGAAGTATTCGAAGGTGAGGTGGCCCCGGTAACCGGCCTGGTCAAGCGCCTCCATGACGGCCGGCCAGTGGGTGGTTCCATCCAGCAGCGGACGAAACGTCTCGAGCGAAAAGTCGGTCCCCTTCTTGGTAAACTCCTTGAAATGGATGTTGCGGATGCGCGGGCCCAGGACGGAGATCCAGTGTTCGGGGAACTGGAACATCATAATGTTGCCGGTGTCGAAATGGACCCGGACATGGGCGCTGTCGAACCCGTCCACGAACGCGGCCATCTCCATCGGGGTCATGAGATAGCCGTTGAAGAAGATGTTCTCGATGTTGAGATAGACGCCGAGTTGCTCGGCCTTGGGGAGCAGGGAGCGGACGGCGGCCTTGGCGCGCTCGTCGCAGAGGTGGTTGGGCACGGGCTCATGATCGTCCCGCCAGGGGATGTGGACGGCGCCGGGGACCACGAGGAGGTTTTCCACGCCCAGTTCGTGGGCGGCCTGGGCCATGAGCCCGGCCAGCTCCAGGCCGCGGGCCCGCTTGGCGGGATCGTTGCTGGTCAGCGGATAGGGCCAGAAGAGGAACGAACAGAGGCCGCTGATGCGGATGCCGATGTCGTCGGCGAGGCGGCGGATGCGTTGATAATCGCGCTGGGTCGCCTTGGGGGAAAGGTCGTTGTCGAGATCGTAGTTGAGTTCGATGCCGTCGAACCCGGCCGCCTTGGCCAGGCGCAGGCAGGCCTCCAGGTCCATGCGGTCCGGATAGGGGAAGGCCCACTGGTTGATGGAGCTCTTCATGTCGTAGCGTTTGGGGGAGGCGCGGCGCTCGTCCGGCGCGTCGGCCGGCTCCTGGGCACGGGCGCCTGCGGTCAGCGTCGCCCCGGCCGCCGCGGCCAGCGTGGTCTTCAACGCGTGACGGCGGGACATGCCGGGATCGAGGGAAGCATCCTGGTTTTCAAAGGGCGGAGGGGTCGGTATGGGGAAGAGGCCGGGGCCGGGTTTCATGAAGTCTAGATGGCAGGAATCCGGAGGGGGATCAAGCCGATTGAACGGCTTGACCTCCGAGGGGATTGCTGTAGGACTAGCGCCCGAACCCTTAACGCAAGGAACCCATTCATGCATTACCTCTTGGCGGCAGCGAATCCGGTGGAAGCGTCCTACTGGCCCTTCGGGGTGCTGGCGATCAGTGTGGCATTCATCGTCGTCGCCATCACGGTCCTCCGTCTGCATGCGTTTCTCGCCTTGATCCTGGCCGCCCTGCTGGCGGGCTGGCTGAGTGTGGGCAACCTCATGCCGGTGGCGGAGGGCACCTCGGGCTTCTCCCATGCGGTGGCCGTGCTTGATCAGGTGGCGGTGGACTTTGGCGAGGCGGCGGGGAAGATCGGCATCGTCATCGCGCTGGCCTCGATCATCGGCGTGGGCCTGATGGAGAGTGGGGCGGCCGACCAAATCGTGCGGCGGTTCATACGCTTCTTCGGGGAGAAGCGCGCGGCCCTGGCGTTGCTGGCGAGCGGCTTCGTCCTGTCCATCCCGGTGTTCTTCGACACGGTGTTCTTTCTTCTCGTGCCCCTGGCGCGAGCTTTGGCGGCGCGCACGGGGAAGAACTTCATGTTTTACGTGCTGGCCATTGGTGGCGGCGGCGCGCTCACCCACTCCATCGTGCCGCCGACGCCGGGGCCCCTGCTCGTGGCGAGCGAACTTCGGCTGGACCTGGGCATTGTCATCGTGGCGGGCCTGGTGCTGGGCATCCTGCCCGCGGTGGGCATCTATTACGTGGCCCGCTGGCTGGGTGACCGCGTGCCGGTGCCGCTGCGGGAGGTGGCCGGATCGACCATGGCCGATCTGAACGCCGTGATCTCGAAGAAGGACGACCAGCTTCCCTCCTTCTGGTTGTCGATCCTGCCGGTGGTGCTGCCGGTGGGCCTGATTGCCTTCACCTCGTTCCTGGGCCTGGCGGGAAGCAACGTGCCGGGCGTGGTGAACGCCCTGGGTGGTCCGGAGGGGTTTGCGCGGTTCAAGGCGGTCTTTGACTTCGTCGGCAACAAGACCTTCGCCCTGCTCCTGGGGGCGGTGATCGCCATGGTGCTCTACTGGCGCCAGTCCGGCCTGAGCCTGGCCATGCTGGGCGAGAAACTCGGGCCCGCCTTCGAGACCGCGGGCGTGATCATTCTCATCACCAGCGCCGGCGGGGCGTTTGGGGCCATGATCAACCACGTGGGGGTGAAGGGCGCGGTGGACGCCATGGTCCAGGGACGCCAGGTCAACTACATCCTGCTCGCCTGGTTCATCACCGCCGTGGTGCGCGTGGCGCAGGGCTCGGCCACGGTCTCGATGATCGTCGGCTCCGGCCTGATGTATTCCATGATCCAGGGCGTCGAGCTGCCCTATCATCCGCTCTACATCTACGCGGCCATCGGCTTCGGCTCCATGATCCTCTCCTGGATGAACGACAGCGGCTTCTGGGTGGTGGGCAAGCTGAGCGGGTTCACCGAGAAGGAAACCTTCAAGACCTGGACCGTGGTGGTGTCCGCCCTTTCACTGATGGGACTGGTGGAGATCCTCCTCTTCTCCAAGATCCTTCCCCTGACCTCCCTGGGCGGCTAGTTTCAGCACGGGTTGTTTGCGTGATTCCTGGGAAGGCAGTCACTGTAAACGGTCGCGGTGCGCGCGGATCACCTCGCGGATGGATTGCTGCTGCTCGACGGTCAGTTCCGAATCGGCGTCGATGGTCTTGAGTTGCGTCACGGCCTGGCGGGCATCCCCGGTCTGGAGGGTTTCCACGGCCTCGTACACCCTCTGGCGCGTCTGGGCCGGAGCTGCCGCGAAGGTGTTGGTGAGCGCGTTCAAGGAGGCCAGGGCGGGGCTGGCGTTGGGGGATGGCGCAGGGACTGCCGCGGCAGGCGTGGCGTTGGTTGCCGGCGGCGTGTCGGGCGCCTTCTCGCGCTCCCCGCAGCCGGTGGCCAGGGTCCATGCCAGAAGAAGTCCGGTCCCGACCATGGCGCGGAGACAAGCGGAGTTGGGGAAGCGGAGACGGGGCATGGGGTTCATGGGGTGTAGGTGACCTTGGGCGGTTGGGCGTAATCAAGGTAAAGGGATTCGAAATGTTCCCGGCTGGCCGGCCCATCCACCGCCACGCAGCGGTAGCGTGAGACATAGGGCTGCCGCGGCTCGATGCGCATCTCGCCAAGCTGCTGGGGTGCGAAGCAGAAGAACGGCTCGCTGGGATGCACGCGCATCGGTTGCGGTGCGCGGAAGTTTCCGGGGTGACAGAGGATGACCACGCCGGCCTGATGGCCATCCACCTTGCCGCCTATGTAGCACCAGCGACCGCGCGTGGCATGAGCCTTGACGCGGTTGGTCTCTCCCTCGGAGGTGAGGAAGTCGCAGTTGGGGGGGCCGTCCCATTCGCCGCGGCCGCGGAACCCCAACCCCCCGTAGTGGTAGTTGGGCAGGATGAGGGGATCGGAAGTGGCGCATGACTGGCGCACGACGATGTCGAACACGCGGTGACGATCCTGCAGAAGCGAGCCGGCGTAGTAGCGCACATCCCAGGTTTCATTGAGGGCGGCGGTTGGCTCCTTCGCGGTCAGGTCCAGATACTGTTGGCGCGATCGGAAGCCGGCATGGACCGATCCGCTCCAATCATCCACCACCGCATCAAACGCCACGGTGCCGAGCTTTTGGCCCATGTTCCAGAAATCCGGATGACGCCCCTGGAACTCGGTCTTGGTCCAGGCAAACCAGAGCCCGTGATGGTGCAGGTGCTTGTGGGGGTAATCATCGGAGACGACACGGCCCGCCGGTGTGCGGATGGGATGTAGGTAGGCCCCCCGACGATAGATGGGGTCGATGCCGGGCCGGGGCAGGGCGCTGGGTTCAGCCTGGAAGGTGAGCGGGGCCGGGGAGACGGGGCCAAAGCGAACTTGGGAGTCCTCGTAGGCCGCTTCCACAGCCGGACCGGCCGGAGTGGAGGCAGGCTGGTCGAGGATGGTATAAGTGCGCATCGTGCCGCGATTCAGCTTGGGGAGGACAAAGGTCAGGGTCCCCTCGGCATCCTGCTGGGCCTGGATCAACTCGCGATCGGGTCCGGACATCCACGTGACCACGGGTGCGTCCTTGGGCAGGGGCAAGCTCACAATGGTCAGGACCCGGTCGTGCGGGCCGGCGTCCACGGTCAGCGACGCGCACGGGGCTGATGGAGGCAAGGCGAGCGGCAACAGGCAGCCAAGGCCGGCGAGGATTCGATGCATGACCCCTTCTTGGAGGAGCCACGGTGGGAAAGTCAAGTGTGGAAGGGGCGACCAGGAGGGCGGGGGGCGTAATTGGAATTGCGTGATCATGAAATGCCATGCAGCTACAGGATGAGGGAAGGAGTAAGAGCATGAGCACGAAGTACCGATCCTGCTCTTACTCTTTACCCGCAAAGAACGACCCACATGTTGCCGTTTTGCCGGGCCCCTCACCCTAACCCTCTCCCGGGGGGAGAGGGAACAGCATGCCACCCCAGGGTAAAGGGATCAGGGCAGCAGCCTCTCTCCGCGCGGAGGACAGGTCTCCCTCTCCCCGCGGGAGAGGGCCGGGGTGAGGGGCCCTTGATGTGGTGCGACGTAGGTTGCTCTCCTGGCCCATGTTTGACCCTGTGACCCAACCCGCTGCGCAGCCTTACTTCCCCAGTAGCGTCTGGGGAATGACTTGCTCTTCCTCCTTTGGGTCATTCGCTTTTAATCGCGATCATGAGTGCGGAGGGCGGTCCTGGCGGCCAAATCCCTCTTCAATACTGATGTTGGCAAGGTTGACGCTCTCTCTTCCTTGTGGGAATGGATCAAATAGAATCATGGGGTCGCATGACCCCGGAGTATCTCGATGCGGTGGAACGCTTGGTGGGACGGGAACCCGATGTCGAGCATGTGGCGGAAGAGACTGTCCTGGAGGTGGAAGAACCCGAAGCGACGGTTCCGGGCGCGTCCATGATTCGCAAGCTGGCCGCCTACTGGAGCGATTCGCGCGACGCGTGGCTTGTGACCTGGCAGTATGACCGGTCGGCGCGCGCGTATGAACTGCAGACCAACTCCGACCCGTCAGTGGCGCACCGATGGTCGTCGGTGTGGTGCGGACGCGATGAGGGCACCTGGGTGGTTCCCTACGCGAGCAAGTCCGGTTGCTGGGTGCGCCTGCGCGCGATGTATGCCGAGGGCTATGGTCCCTGGTGCGATCCTCTGTTTCTCAAACCGGGGGAAGGGGTCCTGGACCAGGCGGCCTGAGGGGGGGGAGGTGCTCAACGCTCAACGCTCAACGGAAAGCCGCCTGAAGGCGGGACTACGAACCGGGATCACGTAGCCACCGCCGTGAGGCGGTGGACTCCGTCGTTACGGGTCACGGTCAACGTTTATGCGGAGAAGGTATTCAGCAGGTGCCCGACGCGATCCCCGAGATGGATGGAGGCCAGGCGGGGCAGGTTCTGCCTGATGGGCGTGATCAATCTTGCCGCCGAAGGGGCGGATTCCGCGCACACGCCGGCGGCGACCAGGAGGTAAAGCTGTTGTTCAGGCCGGGGTCCCGTCTCGAGCCATGATTCGGAGGCTTCATCGGGATTCTGCACCACGTAGGCGATGCCCATGAAGAGGCAGTGAAAGGCCACATCCTCGGGTAGCCGCGCCATGGCACGGGCCATCGACTGGGGCTCTGACTGAAGGGCAAAGTCCACAGCGCGTTCCAGGTCGTTGCGGCTGGCTCCGTCCAGCACGGCGGGGAGCGCCGGCTCAGGGAGGCCGGACCGCTCGGGCTGATTGAGGGCGCACTGGAGTCCGGCCAGAAACAATGTATAGGCCGACACGAACTCGTGCGGCTTGGGTGGGGCCTGCAGCTTGGCAAAGAGGTGATACCATCGCCCGGGCGGTGCTCCGAACAGGTCGGTCTCCTGGAGCGGGCTGCGACCTGGGGGCACGCCGGTGGAGGCCAGTTCCGGGTGCCGGGCATTGCGCCACTGGGAGAGGTAGCGGGCGTAGCCGGGAAGTTGGGGATGCGTGGCGCTTCCGTGGCGGGCTGTCTCGACGGCGGCGCCGAAGCGCTGCAACAGCTCCACTTCAAACTGGTCATGGGGGTCTTCACCCTCGGACAACCGATCCAACCGCGAATGGAGGTCCAGGGAAAAGGCATAAGCATCGCCCAGGTCGAAGTTGGCGGCTGCCAGGGGTCCTTCCAGATTCATCAAAAGCCCCATGAAAACCCGCGTCTTGCGGGCCAAGTTGTGCAGGGTTGGGTCGCGTTCCCAATGCATGTCCAGGCACAGCTAGCCAGTTGCGTGCCGTCAGGGTGCGACGTCATGGGGTCGTGATGAGGATAAGCGGAGCTGGCTGAGCTTCATTGTTTGGGAGAAGGGGCGCTGTGGGGGCTGGCGCTGAGTTGCCGGAATCCCTCCACCACGTAAAAGACGCCCGAGATGCCGGTGGTCAAGGCGGCGAAGGCGGCCCACCAGGGGAGGGCGGATGCGGGCCACTTGAGCAGGATCCAAAGCACGAGGGCCATCTGCAACACCGTCGAGGCTTTGCCGAGCAGGATGGGATGCACCGTGACCTTGCCGCAGATGAAATGGATCACAATCGAGCCGATGAACAGAAGCATGTCGCGGCTCAGGATGATCGCGGTGACGTAAAAGGGGATCCTGGGCAGGTGCGGTGTGTTGTCGAGGCTGAGCAGGATGACGCCGGAGGCCAGGAGCAGCTTGTCCGCCAGAGGATCCAGCACGGCTCCCAGTTCGCTTTTCTGCTGGTAACGCCGGGCCAGGTAGCCGTCGATGCCGTCGCTGAGGGCGGCGGCGGCGAAGGTGACCAGGGCGCCGAGTCTGTACCATTCGTTGCCCGAACCGGCATAGGAGAGAACCTGAACCACGAAGAGCGGCACGAGCAAGATCCTGGAGATGGTGATCTTGTTGGCCGTGGTCATGGTGCACGATCTTATGGGGCGGCGAGGCGCAACGGTCAACCCTGGGCCACAACGCACCCGATGAAAAAGGTTGCCTGGCCCAGCATGACCATTGAAGATGCCGCCTATCATTCCGTCTATTGCTGCCACGCAATGCGACTTTAACCAGGACTGATTTATGGCCAGGAAAACGATCAAGACCTATTCGCGCCGAACCTTCATCGGCACCTCCGCCGCAGCCACCTTCGCCTTCACCTTCCTGCCACGCCGGGTCTGGGGCGCCAACGAGCGGCTGCACTTCGCAGGCATTGGCGTGGGCGGAAAAGGGTCGGGGGACATCGATCAGGCGGGCAATCTGGGCGACGTCGTGGCCATCTGCGACATCGATGACAACAGCCTCAACAGCAAGGCCAAGAAGTTCCCCAACGCCAAAACCTACAATGATTTCCGGGTCATGCTCGATGAGATGGGCAAGGACATCGACGCGGTGACCGTGAGCACGCCGGACCACACGCACGCCCCGGCGGCTGCCCGGGCGATCCAGATGGGCAAACACGTCTATTGCCAGAAGCCGCTGACGCACTCGGTCCATGAGGCGCGCCTGTTGCGGGATCTGGCGCGCAAGCACAAGGTGGCCACCCAGATGGGCAACCAGGGCACAGCCGAGGATGGCCTGCGCCGCGCCGTCGAACTGATCCAGACCGGCGCCATCGGGCCGGTTCGCGAGGTGCATGTGTGGACCAACCGACCGGTCTGGCCGCAGGCGCCGCAGATCACGGCGCGGCCAACCGACACACCCGCGTGTCCGGAACACATTCACTGGGACCTGTTCCTCGGGCCGGCTCCGGAGCGCCCCTACAATTCCGCCTACCATCCGTTCAATTGGCGAGGTTGGTGGGACTTCGGCACCGGAGCGCTTGGGGATATGGCCTGCCACACCGCCAACATGGCCTTCATGGCGCTCAAGCTGGGCCACCCGGTTTCCGTCGAGCCCACGTCCGGCCCCATCAATCCGGAGACCTTTCCCGCCTGGGCCACCATCACCTTCGAGTTCCCGGCCCGCGGCGACATGCCCCCGGTCAAGCTGGTCTGGCACGAGGGCAAGTTCGAGAACGGGGAGAAGAACCTTCCGCCGGAGGATTTGCTCTACGGCGAAATGCCTCCCGGAAGCGGTTCGCTGCTGGTGGGCGACAAGGGAACGCTCTATTCGCCCAACGATTATGGCGCCAGCTACAGGCTGTTTCCGGCCAAGGATTATGAGGGCTTCCAGGGACCCGAAGCGTGGCTTCCCCGCAACGGCAAGGGCGACCAGGGCATGAAGAACGAATGGGTCGAAGCCATTCGCGGCGGCCAGCCCGGGATGTCCAACTTCGACTACGCCGCCATGCTGACCGAGACCATCCTGCTGGGCAACGTTGCCATGCGCGTGGGCAAGAAGCTCTACTGGGACGGGCCCAGTCTCAAGGCCACCAATGCCCCCGAGGCGGCCCGGTTCGTCAATCCCCTCAAGCGCATAGGCTGGGACATCTGAACGACGACACCCTGCGCCAGCAGGGCTACACGGTCGTGGGCGGACATTGAGATGGGGAATCGAGCTGTAACCGCGAACTTCAGTTCGCGCACCGTGACCACGTTGGCGAAGGCACGCGATCCAAAGATCGCGGCTGCCAGGAAGGGAACTCCTTTCCTTGCCAACAAATCCTCCCGGTCTGGCCCCCACTCGTCCTGTGCGCCATGAAACGCCGATCCCTCCGCACGCTGCGCCAATCCTCCGGTCGCCCGTCCCGAGGCGACAATCCCGACCTGCATCACCACGTCTATGTCGTGCTGCTCGATCCGGCCGTGGCCGATAGGGCCTCGGTGCAGCGTCTCAACCCGGCGCGCCAGCCCGGGCGGCCGTGCGTGTATGTCGGCATGACCGGACTGGATCCGGAGATCCGCTTCCTCAATCACAAGGAGGGCGTCAAGGCGTCGGGCTGGGTCCGGCGCCATGGCGTGAAGTTGTTACCGGAGTTGTTCGAGCATCTCAACCCCATGCCCTTCGAAGCCGCCGCCGCCATGGAACGGGACCTCGCCGAGGACCTGCGCCAGCAGGGCTACACGGTGGTGGGCGGACATTGAGGCGGGGGACGTCTCCCCGTAGCGTGCCGAGCGTGAAAGGGGGAGCCAACGAATCAACATGAATCCCTCCATGTCCTGAGCGCATCGCACCTGCACGAACCAGGCCTTTCCCAATGACTATCCGTGTCATCCGTGAAATCCGCGGTCACATCCCAAGGCCCCGGGGAGGGGGACGAGGAACAAACTGCCTCAAGGGCGGGCACCGTGACATGAGCGGCTTTCAGCAGATCGTGGAGCTGGTTGAAGAGGAATTGGAGTAAACCACGGATGGCACGGATGACACGGATGGGAACAAGGTTTCAACTCCTCCTCCGCGCCTCCGCGGGAGTTCGCCCGTTTCGGAAACAAGAACGTCCCGCCCTGGTGTGGGGCGGGACGGTGTGAAATGCTGCGTGGGCGCCCGGGCCTAGTAGCGGTAGTGGTCGGGCTTGTAGGGGCCTTCGATCGGCACCCCGATGTAGTCGGCCTGCTCGGGGGTGAGCCTGGTCAGCTTGACGCCGATCTTCTCGAGATGCAGACGGGCCACCTCTTCGTCGAGCTTCTTGGGCAGGCAATAGACGCCGGGCTGATAGCTCTCGCGCTTGTCCCAGAGGTCGAGCTGGGCGAGCACCTGGTTGGCGAAGGAGTTGGACATCACGAAACTCGGGTGGCCGGTGGCGCAGCCGAGGTTGACCAGGCGTCCTTCGGCCAGGAGGTAGATCTGACGGCCGCCGGGCAGGTCGTAGCGGTCCACCTGGGGCTTGATGTTGACCTTCTTGACGCCGTCGCGGGCGTTGAGGGCGTCCACCTGGATCTCGTTGTCGAAGTGGCCGATGTTGCAGACGATGGCCTGGTCCTTCATGGCCAGCATGTGGTCGAGGGTGATCACGTCGCGGTTGCCGGTGGTGGTGACATAGATGTCGCCGCGGCCAAGGGTGTCCTCGATCATGGTGACCTCGTAGCCCTCCATGGCGGCCTGCAGCGCGTTGATGGGGTCGATTTCGGTGACGATGACGCGAGCCCCGAAGCCGCGCAGGGAATGGGCGCAGCCCTTGCCGACATCACCGTAGCCGCAGACCACGGCGACCTTGCCCGCGACCATCACGTCGGTCGCGCGCTTGATGCCGTCGGCCAGCGACTCGCGGCAGCCGTAGAGATTGTCGAACTTGGACTTGGTGACGGAGTCGTTGACGTTGATGGCGGGGACCAGGAGCTTGCCTTCGGCCTGCATCTTGTAGAGGCGATGGACGCCGGTGGTGGTTTCCTCGGAGACGCCCTTCCAGTCCTTCACGATCTCATGCCAGCGATAGGGGTTGTCGGCATGGATTTCCTTGAGGAGGTTCTTGATGACCTGTTCCTCGTGGTTGTGGGAGGGGGTCTGCACCCAGTCGCTGCCTTCCTCGAGCTCGTAGCCCTTGTGGATGAGCAGGGTGGCGTCGCCGCCGTCGTCCACGATGAGCTCCGGCCCCTTGCCGTCCGGATGGCAGAGCGCCTTGTAGGTGCACCACCAGTATTCCTCGAGGGATTCCCCCTTCCAGGCGAAGACCGGGTAGCCGGCCTGGGCAATGGCGGCGGCGGCGTGGTCCTGGGTCGAGAAGATGTTGCAACTGGCCCAGCGCACCGAGGCGCCCAGCGCGCCAAGGGTCTCGATGAGCACCGCGGTCTCCAGCGTCATGTGCAGCGAACCGGTGACCCGCACGCCCTGCAGCGGCTTCTGTTGGGCGTGCTTGCGGCGGATGGCCATCAGGCCGGGCATTTCGTGCTCGGAAATGGTGATGGATTTGCGGCCCCACTCCGCAAGGGAGAGGTCCTTGACCTTGAAGTCGCCGGTCTGGTTGGGCTGTTGGGTGGCAGTAGTCATGTCGGATGCGATCGGTGCGGTGCGTGTTGTCTGTCAGGCGAGGTGTCGTTGGAATCCGGGTCGGCGCTCAGCGCACGGCACGCTTGAGGGCCGACACCTTGTCGGCGCGCTCCCAGGTCAGGCTGTGCGTGTCCTCTTCCTTGCCGAAATGGCCGTAGTTGGTGGTCTTGGAATAAATGGGACGGAGCAGCTTGAGCTGCTTGACGATGTCCGCCGGCTTGAAGCTGAACACGTCCTGGACCGCCATGGCCAGGGCTTCGTCGCTGACCGCGCCGGTGCCGAAGGTGTCCACACAGACCGAGACAGGGTGGGGGTGGCCGATCGCGTAGGCGAACTGGATCTCGCAGCGGGTGGCGAGCTTGGCGGCGACGATGTTCTTGGCCACGTAACGGCCCATGTAGGCGGCGCTGCGGTCCACCTTGGAGGGGTCCTTGCCGGAGAAGGCGCCGCCGCCGTGGCGGCCCATGCCGCCGTAGGTGTCCACAATGATCTTGCGACCGGTCAGGCCGGTGTCGCCCTGGGGACCGCCGATGACGAAGCGGCCGGTCGGGTTGATGAGATACTGGGTGTTGCGGTCCAGCATCGAGGCGGGCAGCACCTTCTGGATCACCTCGCGGATGAGGTAGCCGCGGATCTCCTTGTGCTTCACATCCGGGGCATGCTGGGTGGAGATGACCACGTTGGTGATGCGCACCGGACGCCCGTCCTCGTATTGCACGGAGACCTGGCTCTTGGCGTCGGGACGCAGCCAGGTGACCTTGCCGGACTTGCGGATGCGGGTCAGCTCGCGACCGAGTTGGTGGGCGTACATGATCGGGGCCGGCATCAGTTCGGGCGTCTCGTCGCAGGCGTAGCCGAACATGAGCCCCTGGTCGCCCGCGCCCTGCTCGGCGGTTTCCTTCCCGCTGGCCTTGCGGGCGTCCACGCCCTGCGCGATGTCGGCGCTCTGGGCGGTGATGACGTTCGAGATGAAAACCTTGTCGGCGTGGAAGACGTCGTCGTCGTGGACATAGCCGATCTCGCGGATGGCGTCGCGGACGATCTGGTTGTAGTCCACATAGCCGCCCGTCTTCATGGTGATCTCGCCGCCGATGACGACGAGGTTGCTTTTGGCGAAGGTCTCGCAGGCGACGCGGGCGTGCTTGTCCTGGGCCAGGCAGGCGTCGAGGATGGCGTCGGAGATGGTGTCGCAGACCTTGTCGGGATGCCCTTCCCCGACCGACTCGGAGGAGAAAATGAATCGCTTGCTCATGCCATGGATGCGGGGTGACTTATCTCATTTAACATATTGACGTATCAGGATAAGAAGATATATAAATGGGGCCAGCCGTCAACGGTTAATTTTGGAAATGTTTCCGAGCCGGGGCGATTGGACATGGGGAAGGCTGCGATCCCCCATTGAACCGCTGGATAAGGAACGGAGTATGAGTAGGAGCAGGAGTAAGAGTAAGAGTAAGAGTAAGAGCAAGATCGCCATTCTTGCTCTTGCTCTTACTCTTACTCTTACTCCTGCTCCATTGGGTCATCCATCGTGGACCATTCCCGGGCAACCCGGTGCCAGCCCCGGCCGGTGACCAAAGGAATCAACCCGACATGTCCCAGACATTGCGATCGCTGCGTGCCCTGGCGGACCCGACCCGGATCCGCCTGCTGGCCCTGCTCGACAAGGAGGAGTTGTCGGTCAACGAGCTTCAGGACATCACCGGCCTGGGCCAGTCCCGCATTTCCACCCACCTCAGGCTGCTGCAGGAAGCGGAATTGCTCTGCTCCCGCCGTGAGGGCAAGCGCACCTATTACGCCATCCACGAGTCCTCACGCCATGCCGCGGGCGGGTTGCTGGGAGCGGCGTTCCAGGGAGCCGAAGAGCTCGAGGAGCATCGCACCGACGAGGTGAACCTCAAGCGCATCCTGGCCCGCCGCAAGGATCAGGCCCAGGTGTATTTCAACCAGGTGGCCGGCCGCTTCGACCGCAGCTATGGCCCGGGCCGTTCCTGGCAGGCTTTCGGACAGATGCTCCTGCGTCTGGTGCCCCCCATGGTGGTGGCGGATCTTGGATCCGGGGAAGGGTTGTTGAGTGAACTGCTGGCTCGCCGGGCGCGCAAGGTGATCGCCGTGGACAATTCGGAAAAAATGGTGGCCTTCGGCAGCGCCAAGGCCAAGAAGAACGGCGTGAAGAATCTCGAGTTCCGGCTGGGCGAGCTGGAGGCGCCTCCCATCACTCCGCGCAGCGTGGACCTGGTGGTGTTGAGCCAGGCCCTTCATCATGCCGAGGACCCGGCGCGGGCCATCGAGTCCGCCTATCGGATCCTTCGTCCCCGCGGACAGATCATGATCCTCGACCTCTCCGAGCATCACTTTGAGCAGGCGCATGAGCTCTACGGGGACCGATGGCTGGGGTTCAAGGAGGGGGACCTGCATCACTGGCTGGAGCAAGCGGGCTTTTCCCGCATCGAGGTCACGGTCGTGGCCGAGGAGGAACAGGAGCCGCATTTCAAGACGCTGCTGGCCTCGGGGGAGAAGGGGGGCTAGCAGGATTGATACGTACGGAGGTGTGGCGCCTGTTAGTCGTTCCGCCTCTTAAGAAACTCCTTGTGAAACGTGTTGGAGTTACGGGCATGCCATCTTGCACGACGAATTCAAAGGCCCCTCACCCCAACCCTCTCCCGGGGGGAGAGGGAGCAGCATGCCCGGTGGAGGGTACGGGTTCAGATCGAACGTCTTTCTCCGCGCGGAAGCCGATCCTCCCTCTCCCCCCGGGAGAGGGTTGG
>Ga0302046_10000059_pt1 | contig 107777 bp, 80 predicted proteins | sample RVTome_11_FD_200261 | JGI IMG/M metagenome (GOLD analysis project Ga0302046, IMG submission 200261) | Soil microbial communities from uranium-contaminated site in the Upper Colorado River Basin, Wyoming, United States - RVT147D111 (version 2) ... | reverse complement strand
GGGGACGCCACAGGCCCCCGGGGGGGCTGGGGGACCCGAGCCGCCGCGCGACGCGATCGAAGAGGCGATGATGGAAGAATTGGACGAAGCGATCGCGGAGGAGGACCGCACGGAGAAAGCCCCCGTCGGTGGGCTGGCCATCCCTCGGCCGCCGCGGCCGCCGCGGCCGCGCGCGCCGACGGCCCCGCCCCCTCCGCCTCCCCCGCTTGCGGGTGGCGACCTCCTAGCGCTCGGCGCGGGCTCCGCGCCACCACCCGAGGTTTCCGATGCGCCGGCGCCCGCCCCCTCGCCGGGGGCCGGCGCAAGGAAGCCGCCCCCTCCGGGGGCCTCGAGCAAGCCACCGCCGCCCGGGGCCGCGCGCCCGGGGGGCGCCCCTCCGCGCGCGGCGCGTCCGGTCCGTGTCGTGGCAAAGGCCACGGCGCGAGCGCCGCCCCTCGGAGCGAAGCCCGCCGCGGTGGCGGCGGGCCCGGGCGCCACCGAGGTCCTGCCGGCCCGCCACAGGGCGCGCGGCCGCGTGGGTGTGGCCGCCGCTCTGGCTCTCGTGCTCTTGGCGTCCGCCGCCCTCTACTACTTCATGGCCAACGCGGCGCCCGTCGCGGTGGTCAGCGTGGGGGCGGGGCCCTTCGAGGCCGGGCAACTGATCGGCTTCAGCGCCAATGGCTCGAGCGACCCCAACGGCGACCCGCTGAGCTTCTCATGGGACTTCGGGGACGGCGCGTCGGCCATCGGCCGCTATGCCGAGCACGCCTATGCGCGCTCTGGCAACTACTCCGTGAGCCTCACCGCCACCGACCGCGAGGGCCTCTCCCACCGCGCGCAGGCCCCCGTTCGGGTCACTCCGGGGACCATCACGCCGCCACCCTACCGGTACGGCGACCGCCTCGACGCGACCGTTTCGGGCACCTCCAACATCGAGGCCACGGGCGAGAACCCCCCGCCGCTCGGCACCTTCACCGCCGCCCTGCCGCCCGTGGAGACGCTCCCGCGGACATACAACATATGGGGGGTCAACCTCACCTACAGCGGCACGCAGTACCGGGAGGTCGGCCCGCGGTCGGTGACCGTTCCCGACGGCTACCTCGTGCCCCACGACACCTACGAGTCCAAACGGTTCCTCGACCTCGACCTCTCCGGCATCGTCGACAACGATTCGCCGAAGGGGGAGATTGCGTACACCGGGGAGTCGCAGGTCACCCAGTCGGACTTTGCCACGCTGGTTGCCAACGACACCGTGCGCCGCTTCTCCACGCAGCACACGACCGTGCAGATCGAAGACACCAACCCGCCGACGGTGCTCGAGTCGTACGCGCAGCTCATCGAGTACCCCGACCTCGCGTCGGCGGCCGACCAGCTCCGCCTTGAATCCGTCTACGTGGGCCGCGCGTTCTCGACGGAGGAGCCACAGAACGGGGTCCTGCGCGCCGAAGGGCTCAGCTGGATCTGGGAGACGCAGGAGGTGGAGCTGGTCGCCGGGCAGCTCGCCGTCTCCATCAACTTCACGCTGGCCGACCGCGTGGCCGGGACGAGCTTCATCAGGCTCTACGTCAAGCTCTGGGTGTCGTCCGCCTCCTCGTTCCCCCTCAAGGAGCAGTACTTCGTCCGCTCCATCGAGCCCGACCGGACCTACGACTCATTCTTCGAGTCCGTCGCGGTCGACCGGGGCACCGTGGGCCCCGGCGCGATCCCCTTCGGGAACACGAGCGGCTCGTACCCTAGGCCCCCCGCGTCCGCGTTCGCGCCGCTCGGGGCCGTCCCGGCGGGCGGGTCGCCCCCCGACTTCGCGTTCAGCCCGGCCGAGGCCTACGTCGCGGCCCAGAGCCAGCCGGACTTCCAGAGCTTCCTCGCGTCGAACCCGGACGCGTACACGGTCAACGGGTCCTATGGCCTGCAGGCCGGAAACCCGCGCTGGCTCCTCGACTTCGACCAGAACGGGACGGGCGAGACGATGCGGGTCGACGTGGAACGCGCCGGCACCTCGCAGTCGGTGAAGACGGGCCCGGGCCAGGACGATGCGGACCTTGCGGCCGCACACATCGGGTCGGTCGTCTCGTTGGACTTCGCGGCATCGGCCTTGGAGGACGAGGAGCAGGCGGCCGCCCTCTTCCCGGGCGGTGTGCTCACCTCCATCCGCGCCAACTTCACGCTCCGCACGTCGCTCTCCATCCCCAGCCTCAGCTTCAACGCCGCCAGCGCCGCCACCCGGTCGGACATCGCTTACGCCTTCGGGGTGGAGTCCCGACCGGAGGAGCAGAGCCGGGTGAGCGCGTATGTGGACGCCACGACAGGGCAGATCGCCTTCTCGCTCAGCGAGAGCGGCGACGCGCTCCCGTAGCGGCGAAAACGTTCAAGTCGCGCGCGCCCGGTGCCCTTGGGATGGCCTCCCGGCGCGTGCTCGTTGCGATCACCGGCGGCTCGGGGGCCCCGTACGCCACCCGGCTCCTCGAGGTGCTCCCGGAGCCCCCCGACCTCATCCTGTCGGACGCCGGCCGCAAGGTCATCGAGCTGGAGACCGGCCTCACCGCCCGCCAGGTGGAGGCGCGCGCGCGGCGCGTCTACTCCAACCGGGACCTGGCGGCCCCCCCCGCGTCGGGGTCGCACCCGTTCGGCGCGCTCGTCGTCATCCCTTGCTCGGGCACGACGCTGGCCAAGATCGCGCACGGCATCGCCGACAACCTCGTCACCCGCGCGGCCGCGGTGTGCCTGAAGGAGGGCCGCAAGCTCATCCTCGTCCCCCGCGAGACGCCGCTCTCGGCCGTCTACCTAGAGAACATGCAGAAGCTCGCCTCGCTCGGCGTCGTGATCCTCATCGCCGCGCCCCCGTGGTACATCGCCCCCCGTTCCCTCGACGACTTCCGCAACTACATGGCCGGCAAGGTGCTCGACCACCTCGGGATCGAGAACCACCTCTTCCCGCGGTGGAAGGAGGGCGAAGAGGACCGGAAGGAGGACGCCACGGGCCCCCGACGCGCGGGCCCGGCGGCTCCCCCCAGGAAGCCGACGCGCCCCCGCGCCGCTGCGCCACCCAGGAGAGCCCGCTGAGACTGGCTCCACAAGGTTTATGGGGGCGCCCGGGCCAGCCGGTGGGCAAGGCGGCGGCCCGGTGGTCGAGGACAACCCGGAGCAGCGGGGGCCCGCGAGCGGCGGGGAGGACGGCGCCCCGCCGGAAATGGACTACTCCACGCTCCCGCGCGTGATCATGGACGAGAAGAACATCCGCATCCTCTCGGCCACGGCGTTCCGGCCCCTCTCGGCGCGCGAGATCGCGTACATGTTCAACATCCCGCTCGTCTCCTGCTACCGGAAGATGGGGGAGCTCGAGAAGCTCGGCCTCATCAAGTGCGTCGACCGGCCGCTCACGCAGAGCGGGAAGCGCGTCAAGGTGTACAAGTCGCAGCTGCTCAAGGTGGCCGTGACGTTCGAAGGCGGGAAGCTCAAGATTGTGATGGACGTCGCCTGGAGGAAGACACAGCACTTCGAGATCAGCTGGTCCCAGGCCGGGCCCAAGGACGACCCGTCGGCCGCCCCCGAGGGCCCATAAATATTACCGCGGGCGGGAACTGCCTGGCTAGGCAGATTCCTGATTCTCCCCCGTGAAAATCTCTGTTTGAGATTGATATACCCGTTGCCCCCGAAATAGGGCTACCCGGTTCGGGGGATACTACCATGGAAAACCTAGAGCTACCGAAGATCCTGATGGATGAGACCAACCTGAAGATCCTCTCGGCGACGACGTTCAAGCCGCGCTCGGCCCGCGAGTTGTCCTACATCTTCGCCATCCCGCTCGCCTCGTGCTACCGCAAGATCAAGGAGCTCGAGGAGCAGGGGTTCATCAAGGCCGTGTCGCGCGAGCTCACCCGCGAGGGGAAGCGTTACTCCAAGTACCAGTCGCAGGTCGGGTCCGTGAAAATCGCGTTTGAGAACGGGCACCTGCGGATGCAACTGCAGCTCGCGTTCCGCCAGCCGATCACGATCGAGGAGAGCGCCGAGTCGATGATGAACCGGGTCGAGAAGCCTTCGCCGATCCTGAGCGAGGGGCCTGCCCCGGTCGGCCCGGTCGGCGCGGGCGCGTGAGGCCCCGCCGCCGCGGTCGCAGCCTACTTATCCGCCGCCCGGCTTGCGCGGTCGGGGATCGAAGCGGCCACGCTGATCCAGCACAAGCACTGCCCGTCCTGCGGGAAGGCCATCCTGCCAAGCCAGACGACGTGCAGCGGGGCCTGCGAGGAGCGGCAGGCGCGCGTGGCGCGCACGCGCAAGTGGTTCTGGCGCGGCTGGTTCGTGGCCACCGCGATGATCTTGCTCCTGGTCCTGCTCTACGGGCCGCGCTAGGGGGAGCGCCGGTGATCGGCGGCAGGAGCGTCGTGTGCGTCGGCGGGACATTCAACCGCCTCCACGTGGGCCACCGAGCGCTCCTCCAGGCGGCCGCAGACGTCGGCGACCTCGTCCGCGTCGGCGTGACGACCGACCCCCTCGTGGCCCGCGCCCGGGGCCCCGCCGCGGGTGTCCGCCCGTACCGGGAACGGGCGGCCGACGTGCGCCGCCTCTGCCGCGAGATCGCGCCGGGCCGCGCCACCGTCGTCCCGCTCTCGGACGCGCTGGAGCCCGTCCGCCGGCCGGAGTTCGACGCGATCGTGGTTTCACCCGAGACCCTTCCGACCGCGGAGCTCATCAACGCCAAGCGACGCGCGCGGGGCGCGCGGGCCCTCAAGATCGTCGTGGTGCCCCTAGTGCAAGCCTTCGACGGGCGCGCGATCTCCTCGACGCGGGTCGCGGCCGGCGAGATCGACGGCGAGGGCCACCCGGCGCGTGCCGGCCCGGCTACCGGAAGGGCGGGCGCATCGACAGGCGCAGGGGGCCGTTACGGGGCTCGAACGGGTAGCCGCGCAGGCGCTCCTCGAGGTCGCGCGCCACCTCGCCGGCGGTCATCGTCCGCTCGGGCCCGTCGCGCGAGCGGACGGGGTAGGACCCGGACTTCGCCTCGCGTTCGCCGACGACGATGATGAGCGGCACCCAGGCCTTCTCGGCGTCGCGGATCTTGCGGCCCACCTTCTCGTCCCGGTCGTCGATGTCCGCGCGGCCCGGGAGCCCGCGGACGAGCTCCTCCGCAGCACCCACAAACTCCTCGGAGACGGGGATCACCCGGACGTGGATGGGGGCCATGAAGAACGGGTACACGGGCTTCTCCCCGCGCGCCGCGCGCTTCTCCTGCTCCTCCAGGACCGCGTAGAGCACGCGCTCCACCGCGCCGGACACCGACGTGTGGAGGATGAGGGGGCGCCTCGGCTTCCCGTCGTGGCCCACGTACTTGATGTCGTACGTCTCCGCGTTGCCCACGTCGATCTGGACGGTCGAGAGCGCGGCCGCCTTCCGCTGCCCGTCGACGTAGTTGAACTCGAACTTGGTTACCCAGTAGGCGAAGCGCTTGTCAAAGAGCTCCACGAGGATCGGGCGCCCGAACTCCGCGGCGATCTTCCGGTAGAAGTCCCGGTGCTCCTGGAAGAAGGACTCCTCCGCCCGGAACGCCATCTCGAACGGGATGGAGAAGGTGTTCAGGCACTCGACGGAGAGCAGGAACTGGCTGTGGAACTCCTCCTTGGCCATCCGGACGTCCGCCACGAGCGTGTGCATGTCGGGCATGGTGAAGGCCCGCAGGCGCCTCAGCCCCGCGAGCTCCCCCGACTGCTCGCGCCGGAACGAGTAGCGCGTGAGCTCGTAGAGCCGCACCGGCAGGTGCCGGTACGAGAGGTTCGCCTTCGAGGCGATGAGGAACTGCCCGAAGCACGCGGCGAACCGGAGGAAGAACTGCTTCTCGTCGGACTGGACCGTGTACTGGCGCGCCGGGAACCGGTCGAGGTAGGCCTTGAGGGCTGGGTGCTCGAAGTCGTACATCACCGGCGTCTCGACCTCCATCGCCCCGGCCGCGACGCAGAGCTGGCTGATGTACCGCTCCAGGACCTTCTTCATCACGCGGCCCTGCGGGTAGTACTTCAGGTTCCCGGAGTCGGAACCCTCCTCGTAGTCGACGAGCTCGTGCTTCTGCATGAGCGCGACGTGCGCCGGCGGCTCCTGGGCCGTCCGGTCCTTTCGCATCTCGTAGTCCGCGAAGGCCTTAAGTTCGGGGTGCTTCGAGAAGTCGAAGCCCGCGATGTCGTGGAGCTCGCCCTGGGCATCCATCACCATGAAGCGCGAGGCCGTGGCCGCCTCGGCCGCGATCGACCTCGAGACATGCTCCTTGGGCCCTCGCGCCGCCCGGCCGGGCGCGGCCGCGCCGTCCGGGCGGATCGTCCGCGAGAGCTCGGAGAGCGGGTGGCCCTTGCACACCAGCTCGAACGCCTTGTACCAGCCGAACGGCGCGCGCAGCACCTCGAAGCCGTCGTCGCGCAAGGCCTCCTCGGCCCCCGCGAGCACCCCCTGGGCGAAGTGGGGGTCGGCGTGCGAGTCCGAGAGGTGCGCGTAAGGGTACAGCGTGATGTGCCCGGCCTTCACCTGCCGCGCGACCGACGCGGCCTCGGCCGCGAGCGCCCCGACGGACCCCGGGTGGCTCGCCTCGTCCTCGGCCTCGACCGTGACGAAGCAGACGAGCGTCTCGCGCGCGCTGCCGGTGCGCTCGCCCTCCGTGGCCTCCTCCGCCACGGGCGTCTTCTGCCTCGCATGGAACTCCATCTTGTCCGCGTGGATGAAGAGCGCGCGCATGGGGGACGGCCGCCTCGGGCGGCGCTGGCAGGCGTGGTTGTTTCATAAATGTTCGGTGCGCGCGCGGGGCGCGCCGCGCCGCTCCCGACGGCGGCCCCGCCCCCAACGCTTTATCTAGGGCCGCACCCGATGAAGAACGGGCAGGAGGGCGGTCTGTTGTCGGTCGTTGTCAGGGTGCGCGACGAGGCGACCCAGCTCCTCTTCGAGGTCAGGCGGCGCGCGACGGCCAGCCGCAAGACGCTCGCCGTCTTCGTCGTGGCGGTGGTCGCGCTCGCGGGCGCCCTCACGGGGGTCACCGTCGCCGTCCTCGGCGGGGGGCCCGGCGTGCACGTCGTGGGCTTCGACGAGGACCGGGTGATGCGGTTCGAGCAGGACCTCGTCGGGATGGGCCCGAGGTGGTCGGGCACCGCCAACGAGACGCACACCGCCGAGTACGTGGCCGAGCACTTCCGGCAGGCGGGCCTCTCCGACGTCCGGATCGAGGACTTCTCCCGGATCCTCTGGGAGGCCGACACGGCCGAGATCTCGATCGTCCCCTACAACCCCCTCGGCCTCACGCCGAGCCTCCGGGAGAGCCCCATCGCGTTCCAGCACAAGGTGGACTTCGTCGTGCAGGGGTACTCTGGGTCGCGCCCCTCGCCGAACTTCCGGTCGGACCTGCTCCCGTTCTGGGCGACGGGGGACGGCTCGAACGCGTCGCACTTCTCCGGCGGGGCCGGCCGCGCGTGCATCGTCGAGTGGAAGGAAGCGTCGATCGCGGGGAACACCGCCATCTTCACGAACGCGGACGCGGCCGGGTGCGCCGCCGTCCTCGCGCACAACATGGTCTACACCGAGCACCTCGACTACCTCCCGATCTCGAAGGGCTCGGCCGTCCCGGACACGTGGCCGAACGCGAGCTACCCCAGCATCCCCTTCGCGGCGATGTCCAAGGCGATGGGCGACTCGATCCGCGCGCACAGCGGCTGGAAAATGCGGGTCAACTTCGATGTGACGATCGAGCCGCGGATCATCCACGTGGTCACAGGCGACGTGAAGGGGACGCTCGACCCGTCGCGATTCGTCATGCTCGGCGCCCACCACGACAACGTCTACGTGAACCGCGGGGCCGTGGACGACGCCACGGGGACGGCCACCATCCTGGAGCTCGCGTACCAGCTGGCAGGAACGGCGCCGAAGTACACGATCCGGCTGGCCACCTTCGGAGGCGAGGAGCAGGGGCTCCTCGGGTCAAGGGACTGGCGAGACGCGCACATCGAGGAGGTGAACGCCAGCATGATCGCCATGCTGCAGTTCGACATGAACCACGTCGACCTCGAGCGCTGCAACAACGTCCAGTTCTACACGAACAACAACGACACGCTCCCCGGGCTCCAGCGGTCGCACGAGCGGATCGTCGGCGAGCACCCGGCCTACGGGGCCAACTACGCGCCGACCATCGGCTGGGCGGACACGTCCATGATGGGGTCGGACATGGCCTCGTTTGCCGCCGTGGGCAAGACGGCGATGTTCGCGTTCGGGTGCGGCTCGTGGGAGTACCACACGTACCTCGATGACATCGACCGCGTGAAGCCGGAGAGCATGGCCTACACGGGCCAGGTCTTCGCGTCGTACGCGCTGTCGCTGGCCAACGGGTGAGGGACGTGGGGTCGCAGGGGGGCGGCGGCGCCGCTGGGGGCGCCGAGGCGGGCCGCTGCGGCTGCGGGGGGCGCGCCGTCACCTACCTCCGGTACAGCGGCACCCACCGGTGCGGGCCGTGCCTCCTCAAATCCGTGGAGGAGCGCGCGCGGGGCGAACTGCGGCGGCAGGCGGACCTCGCCCACGGGACGAAGGTCGCGGTGGCCGTCTCCGGCGGCAAGGATTCGCTCGTGGCCCTCCACGTGGTCGCGCAGGCCGCCGCGAGGCGCCGCGGGGTCGAGGTACTGGCCATCACGGTCGACGAGGGGATCGCGGGGTACCGGCCTCCGTCGGTCGGGGCCGCGGCAGCCGCAGCGGCCCGCCTTGGCGTGGAGCACCGGGTCGTTGCCCTCGGCGAGCGCGACCGGGTGACGGTCGACGAGATCGCGGCGCTCGAGCGGGAGATGGCGCCCTGCTCGTTCTGCGGCGTGTTGCGCCGGAGGCTGGCGAACGCCGAGGCCCGCCGGTGGGGGGCCCACTGGCTCGCGACGGGGCACAACCTCGACGATGTGGCGCAGTCCATCCTGCTCTCGTTCGTGCGCGGCGACCTGGGCAAGCTCGCGCGCTTGGCGCCCCACGATTCCGCCTACGAGGGGCTCGTCCCGCGGATCCTGCCGCTGCGGAGCGTCCCCGAGAAGGAGGTCATGCTCTACGCGCTGCTGCGGGGGATGCCGGTGCTCGCGGGCCAGTGCCCGCACATGGGGCGCGCGGCGCGAGGTTCCATCAAGGAGATGCTCCTCGCGCTCGAGGACGCGCACCCGGGCACGCGCCACACGGTCCTGCGCGCGCACGAACGCCTCCAGCCGCTGCTGCGCGAAGGCCTCGCGCCCGGCCGGTCGCCCGGCCGGTCGCCCGGCCCCTGCCCGCGGTGCGGCGAGCCGTCGGCCGGTGGCGTGTGCCAGGCGTGCGCGCTGCTCGACGACGTCCAGGCGGGCCGCGCCCTGCGCGCCTCCGGCCTGTGAGGGCCCAACGGTTATCCGGGCGGTCGGGCCTTCCGTGGGCCGATGGCCCCCGTCTCGCTCAAGTTCCTCGGCACGGGGGGCGGCCGCTTCGCCACCATGTACCAGGCCCGCTCGACGGGCGGGTGCCTGCTCGAGGCCGGGACGCGCGTGCACATCGACCCGGGGCCCGGCGCGCTCCTGCGCGCGCGGCAGGAGGGCGAGGACCCCACCCGCACGCGCGCGGTGCTCGTGACCCACGCGCACCCCGACCACTACACGGAGGCCGAGGTCGTGATCGAGGCGATGACGCGCGGGGGCACGGCGCGGCGAGGGACGTTCGTCGGCTCGGTGAGCGCGCTCGAGGGGACGGAGTCGCACGACGCCGTCCTGTCGCGCTACCACCGGTCGCGGCCCGAGCAGGCGTTCGCCGTGCGCCCCGGGGAGCACTTCAAGCTTGGCGAGGTGACCGTCCGGGCCACCGTGTCCCACCACCGCGACGAGACGACCGTCGGCTTCCGCTTCGCGACACCCGAGGGCGTCATCGGGTACGTGGCGGACACCGCGCTCGAGGAGGACGTCATCCGCGCCCACAGAGGGTCGCGGGTCCTCGTGCTCCCGGCGACGCGGCCGCGGGGGAAGCGGATTGCGTGGCACCTGTGCACGGAGGACGTGGCGCAGGCCGTCGCCGCGATCCGCCCGGAGGTGGCGCTGCTCAACCACCTCGGGCTCAAGATGGTGCGCACCGGGCCCGACGAGGAGGCACGGTGGGTCGAGGAGCAGACGGGGGTCCGGACGGTCGCTGCGTCCGACGGGATGCGCGCGACCGTTTCCGACTCCATCGAGATCGGCCGGATGGAGCGCGTGGGCGGTGTCCCGCCCGCGGGCTTGGACCCCGGCGAGGGCCCGGAGTAGCGGGGCGCCCCGGTGGCCCTACGCCGGGGCCGGCCCTTGGGCCTTCTCGAACTGCCGGCGGTACATCGACACGAGCTCGGCCGTCGTGGTCGTGTCCTTGGCGCCCTTGTCGTCGCGCCATTTCTCGAACCGGGGGAAGCGCAGCGCGAGCCCCGCGTCAGGCGAGAGGGCGCCCCACGCGGCCCGGTGGACCGGCGACAGCGTGAGCTCCGCGCCGCGGACCTCGGCCACCACGCGCGGCTCGAGCCACGTGTCGGGGACGAGGCCCGACTCCACGCGGGCCGGCGGGCCCGGCAAGGCCAGCGGCCGCAGTCGGCCGTCCAGCTCCCTCAGCTCCTCGTCGTTGAAGCCGGAGGCGAGCTTGCACACGCTCACCCACGTGTCGCTCTCCTCGTCGTAGGCGGCCATCAGCAGCGAGCCGTAGCGCCCCGTCCGGCGGCCCCGTCCGGCGAATGCCCCCACGACCACGAGGTCCAGGGTGTCGCTGAGCGTGGCCGAGTAGTCGCGCTTGAACTTGATCCACGCCCACCCTCGGGCCCCTGCCCGGTAGGCGCTGTCGGGCCCGAGCGACTTGGCGATGACGCCCTCGCAGCCGGCCCCCAGCGCGGCCATGAAAAACGCCTGCGCCGCATGGTCGTCCTCGACGACGGAGAGCGTGGAGGGCTGGAGGCGCTCGGATGGGTTGATGGCCGCCAGCATGGCCACGCGGCGCTCCAGGAGGGGCAGGCCGGTCAGGTCCTTCCCGTCGAGGTACATGCAGTCGAACAGGAAGACCGCGAGCGGGTACTCCTCCATCGCTGCCTCCATCCCGTACTTGCGGCCCCGGCGCCGCGACGCCTCCCGGAACGGCCGCAGCTCCCCCGTCTCCAGGTTGACGATGACCCCCTCCCCCTCCATGATGAAGGACCGCGCCTTCGCGCGGGCCTTCACCTCGTCCACCAAATCAGGGAACTGGTCCGTGTAGGGCTCGAGGTTCCTGCTGAAGACGCGGACGTCCCCGCCCCGGTAGTGGATCTGCATCCGCAGGCCGTCGTATTTGTAGTCCAGGGCCATGCGCCCGCCGAGCTTCGCGCGGACCTCCTCGAGCGACTTCAGCCGCTCTGCGAGCATCGGCCGCATCGGGACGAAGGGCGTCACCTCGGTGTGGCGGACGGCCTCGAACCCGCCCGCCTTGACGCGGACCGCGAGGTCCGCGAGGTCGGGGTGCCGGTTGTACGCGTCCTCGAGTTCGGGTTTCCGCTTCCGGTCACCCGCCATGGTGGCTACCGCCTCGAGCAGCTGCCCCTCCCCGATGCCGATCCGCATCTTGCCGACCACGAAACGGACGACGTACTTCGCCTCCGCGGGCGAGCACCCGGCGAGCAGGCCCTTGAGGAGGCCCACCCGGCGGTCGTTGGCGCCCTTCCCGGAGGCCCTCGAGATGTCCGCGACGTGCCGGCGCACCTCGTCGAAGGTCGCCGACCGGGCGTCGAGCGTCGTCTGGCGGGAGGCGGTCACGACCTCCTCGGCCACCACGCCGAGGTCCCCGACCTCCCGCATGCGCGCGGCGATCGCAGCCTCCGGCCGGCCGGCGACCGCCGCGATCGCCTTGACCGCGAACTTGTCGCCCATCCCCACCGGCGGGGCCTCGAACGGTGGCCCGAGCTGCCCGAGCAGGAAGTTCACGGCGAAGCGCAGGTCCGCCTCGCCGAGCTTCCCGAGCGCCTCGGAGAGGACGGCGGCGGTCTCAAGGCGCGACGCGGTGGCTTCCGCGCGGTTGAGTGCCTCGATGAACTCAGCGAAGCGCACGTGGGGGCCCCCGGGCCAGCGCCTCGGGCCGGTCAGCCCGCCTGGGCCTTCGCCTCATCGTCGCCGCCGGCGCCGTCGTCGACCTCGATGAGGACGCCGCAGTTCGGGCACTCTCCTTCCCGGCCGACGATCCACTGCTCCATCGCGCAGTTCGGGCAGATCACCTTGTGCTCCACGCCGGCCGGCGCGCCGGCCGCCGCGGCGGGCGCGACCTCCGCGGGCGTGGCGCCTTCGCCCTCCGCCTCGAGCTCGTCGAGCCCCGCGAGCGCCGCCTCCTCACCGCCCATGGGCGCCCCGGGGGCGGAGGCCGCCTTCCGCCGCCTCCCGCCGCGCGCCACGAACCCGCCAACGAACCCGACCAGCAGGCCGCCGACGAGGAGCATGGGCAGCAAGGTGTCCGACGTCAGCCGCTGCAGGAAGCCCTGCTCCACCCGGTCGACCGTGACCGTCCCCGGGACGGGCGCCTCCAGGTCGCGGCCGGCGATGGCCACGGAGAGCGCGTGGGGGGCGTTCGCGTCGCCCGCCGACGTGACCCACGTGAGCAGGACGGTGGCGGTCCCGCCGGGAGGCACGACGCCGAGCGGCGCGCTGTCGACCATGAGGGAGCCGTCCTTGCGCAGCTCCACCGTGAGGCCGGCCAGGGTCCCCGGCCCCACATTGCGCACCGTGACGCCCACGGTGACCGCCCCACCTGCGTTCGTGCGCGTCGGGCTCAGCGTGAGCGAGTTGACGTCGATGAAAGGCACCCCGCGCGCGAAGAACACGGCCACCGACACGGAGCGGTCGATCCGCCCGTCGCCGCTCTCCACCGTCACCGTCAGCGTCGCGTTCTCGCCGTTCGTGCCGAAACCGGAGGCCTCGATGGCAACCTCGGCCGCCGCCCCCGGTGCCAGTGTCAGCGTGATGGACGAGGCCCCGTCGATGAGCACGGTCCACCCCTGCCCCTGCGGGACCTGCCGGGTGATCGTGAGCTCCTCGACGCGGTTGCCCGTGTTCACCAGGTAGGCGGTGTACTCGAGCGTGCCCGGGGCCGCGCGGTCGACCGTGAGCTCGATGAGGCCGAGGTCCGACGCCGCGTCGAGCGAGAACATGAGCCCGGGGAGAGCGCCGACGGTGATCGTGCCGTTGATCATGCGCGCGGTGGAGGCCGACTGCCCCTGGGCCACCACCTCGACCGTGAAGGCCGCAGGGCCCGCGAGCGCGTCGGCGGGAAGCGTAAAGGTCAGGGTGATGAGGGCGGACGCCCCGGCCGGGAGCGCCACGAAGCCGATGGCACCCGCCGTCCAGGCCGCCGCCGCCCCGCGGACCGTCCAGTTGGCGATGTCCGGGCCGTTGCCCCGGTTGGTCACCTCGAACGTGAGGTCGACCGTGCCGCCGGGCGCGGCGGCGCCGCTGAGGTCGCCCTCCGGGATCCCGCGCGCCGTGAGGTTGTGGACGGGTAGCACGCTTGCGTTCAGGAACACGTCGGCCGGCGCCCCCGTCGACCCAAAGACGGTGACGCGCAGGGCCTGCTGCCCGGCGGCCGCGCTGGCGGGTGCCGTGTAGGTGACGCTGACGTTCCCGGTCTCCATCGCCCCGAGCGAGAGGTTCGTGGGCGCGAAGCTCACGTACTGCGGGAGGTTCGCGACCAGCGAGTAGGTGTCCGCGGCGTTGCCGGTGTTCGTGATCGTCACGAGGAACACCGCGCTCTGCCCCGGGACGACCGGGACGGGCGTGTCGGTCCCCGTGACCTCGAACGAGAGCACCGGGAGGACGGTCACCGTGAACGTCAGCTCGTTGTTGGTGAGCGTCGCGCCGCTCGACGGGGCGGCGGTGACGCGGAACGTCCGGCCGCCCTCGAGCGCCGCCTGCGGGACCGACACCACCACCGTGACCGTGCTCGTCTGGAGGGCCCCAAGGCTGACGAGCGGTGGCGTGATCGTGACCCACGGGGCCGCGAGCCCGGAGGCGGCGAAGGTGTAGGTGTCGCGCGCAGACCCCGTGTTGTTGAGGACGAGGGTGAAGCTGCCCGACGAGCCCGGCAGGAGCGGCAGGTCGGCCCCCGTCCCCGCAAGCTCCAGGCGCACGCTGTAGCTTACGCTCACCGCGAGGGTGAGCACCACCCGGACGGACGTGTCGTTCGTGCTTGTGGCGGCGACCACGTGGTTGTACTGCTGTGTCGCCCCGGCGAGCGCCGCGGGGGCCGCGACCGCCACCGTCAGGTTCGCCACCTGGCCTGCGGCCAAGGTCACCTCGCCGACGGAGAAGGTGACGGACCAGCCGGCGCCGTACGGCGTCCCCGTGAGCGAGTAGGTGTCGGTGATGTTCCCCGTGTTGCGGACCGTAAGGTTGTACACGAGGGTGTCGCCCGGCCCCCCGGCGGCTTGGGAGACCGGCGCCTGGAAATCGAAGGCGCGGATGACCTCCAGCGTGATGTTGGCGCGCGCCGTCGACGAAGCCGTCGGCTCAACCGCCGACGTGGCCACGATCTCCACGAGGTAGCTCCCCGTGTAGGGGTGTGACGCCGTGAAGGCGAAGTTGCCTGTGGAGGTGGCGCCCGGCGTGAGCGAGACGGTCCGGTTCGCCTGCTGGAGCGTCGGGAAGTGCGCGGTCGCCTCGATGAGGATCACGTCCGAGAGCGTCCCGTTGTTGCGCAAGGTGTAGGCCACGGTGACGGACGCGCCGGGCGTCGTCGGGTAGCTCGCGGCGAGGATCCGGACCTCCGGCCGGAACACGTCGTTGACCGACACCGTGAAGGGGGCGCTCACGGAAGGGATCGAGGAGCCCATCGACACCGCGGTCAGCGTGAAGGTGTGGTTGCCGTTCGAGGGCGCCGGGCCGGTGGCCACCGCCAGGTCGAGCGCCACGTTCTCGTTCGGGTTGAGGGTGTAGTTGTTCCCCGGGAGCGTCACCCACGCGGCGTCGGCGCCGACCACCGAGATCGTGTAGGTGTCCGCCTGGTTCCCGCTGTTGCGCAGGATGAACGTCACGATGTATGTGGTGTTCCGGTGGGCGCTCGTGATGTTCCCGCCGGCCGGCTGGAGGGCCACCTGGAAGAGCGGGTTCAGCGAGATCGTGAACGCGGCCGAAGAACTCACGTTGCCGTCGCCGCCGGAGACCGCCACGACCGTGAGCGCCGTGTCCCCGGCGTCCGCCCAGCTCGGGGACGTCGCGGTGACCGTGAAGTTGAAGCTGCCGCCCGCCAGGATGCTCGCGCTCCCGGTGGCGATCGCGACCCACGACTGGTTCACGCCGGCCCTCTGCAGCGTCACCGTGTCCGCGCCGTTCCCGTTGTTCGTCACCGTCACGGTGTACGTTGCGGGCGAGCCGGGGTCCGCCGTCCGGTACGACGGCGAGGCGGAGGCGCCAAGCGCGTACGTCTGCTCGACCGCGAGGCCGAGGAGCACCGACGACGAGCGCGACACGTTCCCCGAGGAGATCGCGGTGACGGCATAGAAGTAGGAGCCCGCGGCGGGCGCCGGAACGCTCTGGACCTCGACGGTGACCGTGACGTTCTGGCTCGATCCCGCCGGCACGAGCGTGAGCGTCGTTGCCGAGAGCGTCACGAGCCCGGCCTGGGTCGCGTTGGTCACCTGGACCGTGAAATTGTCCGCGCCCGTCCCGTTGTTGCGGACACTCACGTTGAAGGAGACCGTGGCACCGGGCAGGCCAGACCGTTGGCTCACCGCCGACGACACCAGCACGCCATACACCTGGTTGACCTCGAGGGTCAGCGTGAGCGAGCGGTCGCGCGGGGGGGTGGACCAGTTGATCGCCCCCCGGGCATCGAACGAGAAGCTCGTGGGGCCCTGCGTCCCCGGGATCGTGAAGTTGTAGTAGACGATCCGAAACGCGCCCGGGGAGAGCGTGAACGGCGTTGCGGAGATGGCAAGCCACCCGCTGTTGGGTCCGGAGTAGGTGAGGTCCACCCGCTGGGTGAAGGCGCCGGGGTTCGACACGTTGACCGGGAAGGCCACGACGGTGCCCGGGTCTCCCGAGAGCTTGGCGACGAGCGCGTCGTACCCAATCGCCAGGTCGTGCTTGGGCGTCACGGTCACCGTGAGGTTGAGGAAGGCGATCACGGCGGTGGAGTTCGTCGAGACGATCCGGAATTCCACCGTGTAGTCGCCGGTGGCCGAGGCGGAAGCGGGGACGGTGACCGTGACGCTGAGGTACTGCTGCGAGAAGGCGGAGAGGGAGATGTTGGCGTTGGTAAACGACACCCAACTGCCGTGGCGGCTCGCGTTGGCCGTCCCCAGGAGCACGTACGAGTCCGCGACGTTTCCGTCGTTGGCCACGAGGATGTTGGAGAAGACGACGGAGGCCTCCGGCTCCGTCTGCACGATGAGGTCGTCGGTCGTGAGCCCGCGCAGGGACACGGCGCGCCGGGCGTTCACGGACGCTGCGAAGGTGACCGTGTCCTGCGAGGACGAGTTGGCCGTGGAGACCGCCCGGATGTACGAGGGGAGCGTGCCGACCGGCGCGGTCTGGCTGATGTTGATCCACACCTGGATGACCTCCGTCGCGGCGGGCTGGACGGTCACGAGGTTCGTGGTCAGGTTCGTGTTCGTGTACGAGGTGTTGTCGACCGTGACGGTGTAGGTCTGCTGGCTGTTGCCTGTGTTCTTCAGGTACGCGAGCCACGACACGTTCGCCCCGGGGTTGCCCGAGGTGCCCGCCTGCGCGATCACCGTGAGGGAGACTCCGAAGGTCTCCGTCACGCGCGTCGTCGTGGCCACCGTCTGGGCGGACGTGTTGTCGTCCGGCGTGGCGGTGACGTTGACGAACTTGCCCACGGCGTCGGCGAGCGCCGTGGAGGGGGGGGTTACACTGAGCGTGACTTGCAGGGTGCCGGAGGGGCTCACCGTCACGGCCGACTGGCTGAGCTGGCCGCTCCACCCTTGGGGGAGCGCGACGACGGAGAGGTTGAACGAGATGGCGGAGGTCGAGTTCAGGTTCGTGAGGTTGAGCTGGTAGTCCCGGGGCACGCCCGGGGAGGTCTCGCCGACGGCCGACCCGGAGGCGTAAAAGGTGTAGGTGGCCGCCGCCGTTGCGGGGGGGGCGAGCGCGGCAAAGGCCACCACCCCGAGGAGCATCGTCAATACGGCGGTCGTACTCAACCTTAGATGCAGTCGGGGGAGCGGCATCGCTCGAACCTCTTTCGCGGCATCCGGATTGCCCGTTATAAAGCTAGCTAAGCTGTCGTGAAGATTCTCGGACTGCTGGATGGGCCGCCATGGGGCGTTGCGGCGGTGCCGCAAAAGTGCCCGATTCGGGGGGCCCTTGCGCCCGGGCTACCCGAACATCTGGGGCGCGGGGGCGCGCTTGCCGCCCTTGGCGGACTTGGCCTGCCGGTGGATCGCCTTGATCTGCTTCTCGATCTCCTCGGCCTCGCGGTAGAGGGGCTCTGCGGTGAGCTCGATGTTGAGCACGAGCTTGTCGATGATCTCGATGACCTTGGCGGCCGCCCGCGCGTCCGGGAAGTTGCTGTGGGCCTCCGCGAGGATGGTGACGACATCGAACTCGCGGCGGTGGCCCTCGTTGAGCAGCACGCCGGCCACGCCCGTGATGACGCCCTCCTGGAAGGACTGGATCCCCTTCTCCTCGAGCCACCGGTTCGCGCGCTTGGTGGAGCCGACCCCGTACACATCGATCGTCTCCGCTGGCCGGGCGCCCTCCGGGACCTCCTCGGAGGTGGCGCCCTCGCGCTCGATGACGAGCCCCTCGGGGGAGATGAGCGCGCGGCACCGCTGCTCGGTGACCCAGTCGAGCAGGGCCGCCGAGATCGGGCGGATGAGGTTCGGCGGCGGCTGGAACTCGGAGAGGAAGACGACGAGCTGGTCCGTCTCGTCGTCCGCGCCCACCACGCGCTCGCTCGCGTAGATCCGGACGGTGGAGAGGGGCTCCCCGCGGCGGACGAGCGAGATGGCGGGGAAGTGGTCGCTCTCCATGATCCCGATTTGCTGGAGGTGGAGCGCGTTCACCAGGTAGTTGGCGACGATGGAGCTGACGAGCCCGATCGACGGGAACCCGTCGATGACGGTGGCCCCCTTGAGGTTGGTCTTCTTCAGCTCGTAGATTCGGATGTCGTTCCCCGTCGTCCTTCCAGCCTCTTGAGTTCAATCTGGAGCGGGCGATATAAGCGTTGAGGGATGCGGCTCAGGCGGGGCCGCCTCGCGCCGCGCGGCATGGAATAAATGGGGGCCGGGCCCCTGCGAGGTGCGTGCGGCCCCATGTGCTCGTGAACTGCGCGGCGTCGGCCGACGGGAAGCTCGCGACCGCCGCCCGCGTCCAGACGCGCCTTTCGTCCGGCGCGGACTTGGAGCGCGTCCGGGCCCTCCGAGGGTCGTCCGACGCGATCATGGTGGGCGTGGGGACGGTGTTGAGCGACGACCCCGGGTTGCTGGCGCCATCGAGCGCCGGGCGGCAGCCGTTGCGTGTGGTCGTCGACTCGAGGGGGCGCTCGCCTCCCGGCGCCCGCGTCTTCGACGGGAAGGCGCCGACGCTCCTTGCGACGGCCCGCGGGTCGTCCCCCCGCGTCCCGAACGCGGAGGTGGTCTCCGTGGGCGACGGCAAGGTCGACCTGGTGGCGCTCATGGGGATCCTCGCCGACCGGGGCGTCCGCCGCCTCCTCGTCGAGGGCGGTGGGCAGCTGATCTTCGCCCTCTTCGAGCGCGACCTGGTGGACGAGCTCTCGGTGTTCGTGGCCGACGTGATCCTCGGCGGCGCGGCGGCCCCGACGGTGGCTGACGGGGAGGGGTTCACGGACTTGGCGCGCGCGACGCGCCTCACGTGCACGGAGGCGCGCCGGATGGACGGCGGGACGCTCCTCCGGTACGACGTGGCGCGTGGCGGGTGAGGGGGTTGTCCGTGGCGGGGGCCCGTCCGCGGTTCGCGGCCGACGCGATGCTCGGGTCGCTCGCGCGGTGGCTCCGGCTCCTCGGGTACGACACGACCTACGAGCGCGACGCGCCGGACGAGCGGGTCGTGCAGCTGGCCCAGGCGCAGGGGCGCGTGGTGCTCACGCGCGACCGCGCGGTCGCGCGCCGCGCGGGGGCGTCCCTGTTCGTGGCGAGCCACGACCTAGAGGGGCAGATGGCGGAGGTCTTCGCCTGGCTAGGTCTGGAGGTCCCGGCGAAGATCGCGCTCGAGCGGTGCTCGGTCTGCAACGCGCGACTCGTCCCGGCGGACGCCGCCGCCGCACGGCAGGCGGGGGTCCCCGACCGCGTCCTTGGATCAAAGGACACGTTTTGGAGGTGCCCGGGCTGCAGGCGCGTGTACTGGGAAGGGACGCACGTGGCGTCCATGGGGCTGCGCCTTTCGCGCGTGCGCGCGCGCGAGCCAGGCAACCCGCCGGGGGGCCCCACAACCGTTAAGTAAACCCGGTCGTTTCCCCGCACGCCCCCAGGGTGGGGGAGGTCCCTTTGACTGAGCTGCTCTTCCATCTAGGCACCCTGCTGGGCATCGCCGGCGGCGCGGTCGCGCTCGCCTGTGCGGCGCTCTATTTCCTGCTGATCCGAAAACTCCCCGCCGGCTCGGCGGCGATGCAGGACATCGCGGAAGCCATCCGCGCCGGGTCCATGGCGTACCTCAAGCGGCAGTACCGCGTCGTGGCCGTGTTCGGCGCCTTGATCGCGGTGCTGCTTGCCGTCGCGGTCCCGGGGGACGGCCCGCGGATCGCCCTCGGGTTCGTCGCCGGCGCCTTCCTCTCGGGTCTTGCCGGGTTCGTCGGGATGAGCGTCTCCGTCCGCGCCAACGTGCGGACGGCGGCGGCGGCCGAGAAGGGGCTGGCGGCGGCGATGAGTGTCGCGGCGCGCGGCGGGGCCGTCTCGGGCCTGTTCGTCGTGGGGCTCGGGCTCCTCGGCGTCTCCGCCTTCTACCTGCTGTACAACCTGCCGTACCCGCAGTGCCCCCCAACCGCCTTCTGTCCCCCCACCTTCTTCGTGGGAAACCCCTCCTCGCTGATCGGGTTCGCGTTTGGCGCCTCCCTCATCTCCCTCTTCGCCCGCGTGGGCGGCGGCATCTACACGAAGGCCGCGGACGTCGGGGCCGACCTCGTCGGCAAGATCGAGGCCGGGATCCCCGAGGACGACGCGCGCAACCCCGCGTGGATCGCGGACAACGTCGGCGACAACGTGGGCGACTGCGCGGGGATGGGCGCGGACCTCTTCGAGACCTACGTGGTCACGCTCGTCGCGGCCATGCTCGTCGGGGCCCTCCCCCAGGTCTCCGGCCAGCTCGGCGAGGCCGCCGTCGTCTTCCCCCTTGTCCTCGCCTTCGTCGCCATCCTCGGCTCGGTCGCAGGCACCTTCGCCGTCCGCCTCCCGAAGAGCGGCAACATCATGAACGGCCTCTACCTCGGCGTCGCCGTCGCCGCCGCCGTCTCCCTCGTGGGCTTCGCCGCCGTGACGCTCTGGATGTTCCCGGGCGTCCCGCCCCTGCTGCTCGCCTCGGCCGGCGTCGGCATGTTCGTGACCGTGGCGCTCATCGTCGTCACGGAGTACTACACGGCCACGCGGTTTGCCCCCGTGAAGGACATCGCCAAGGCGTCGGAGACGGGGGCAGCGACGAACATCATCTCGGGGCTTGCCGTCGGCCTCCAGTCCACCGCCCTCCCGGTCATCATCATCTGTGTCGCGATCCTTGCCTCGTACGCCGTCGGGCTCTCGAGCTTCGCGGGTGCCCCGGCCGCCGACCTGGAGGTCCTCGGGATCTACGGGATCGCGATCGCGGCCGTCTCCATGCTCTCGACGGCCGGGATGATCGTCACGCTCGACACCTATGGCCCGATCACCGACAACGCCGGCGGGATCGCGGAAGGCGCTGGCCTGTCGAAGGAGGTGCGCGAGCACACCGACAAGCTCGACGCCGTGGGCAACACGACGAAGGCCGTCACCAAGGGGTACGCCATCGGCTCGGCGGGGCTCGCGGCCCTCGTGCTCTTCTCCGACTACACGCAGCACGCGGTCGTCGGCGGCCAGCCACTCGTCTTCGACATCAGCGACCCGATCGTGCTGGTCGGGCTGCTCATCGGCGGCTTGCTCCCTTTCCTCTTCGCCTCGTTCCTGATGAACGCCGTCGGGCGCGCCGCCTTCTCCGTGGTCAACGAGGTCCGCCGGCAGTTCCGCGAGATGCCGGGGATCATGGAGCGCACGGCGAAGCCCGACTACGCCCGGTGCGTCGACATCGTCACGCGGGCGGCGCAGAAGGAGATGGCCGTCCCCGCCGTCATCGCCGTCGCCGCACCGCTGGCCACCGGATTCGTCCTGGGGCCGCTCGCGCTCGGCGGCCTGCTCATCGGCGTCATCATCTCGGGCCTGCTCGTCGCTATCTCCATGGCGGTCGGGGGCGGCGCGTGGGACAACGCGAAGAAGCTCATCGAGGCGGGCGCCTACGGAGGCAAGGGTTCCGACGCCCACAAGGCCGCCGTCGTCGGGGACACCGTGGGCGACCCCTACAAGGACACGGCCGGCCCCGCGATCAACTCGCTCATCAAGGTAATCAACACGATCGCGCTGATCTTCATCGAGCTCGTGCTGCTCCACAACCTGGTGGGTGCGGCGGGGCTGTAGGCGCAACCCGTCCGCTCAAAGGTAGAAGTGGCCCTCGGTGGCCTTCTTCTCCTTCTCGGGCTCCTCCTTCTTCGCCTCGATCACGTCGAGCGACACGATCATGTGGCTGGGGATGATGCGCAGCTTCCCGGCCATCTCGTCATGCGTCTTGTCAAGCCGGATGGCCACGCCGTCTATGTTGCCCATCATGGTGAAGCCGAGGAACTCGCCGTTGCTCACGATCGTGCGCTCGCGCGACTCCAGGCTCTCGATCCGGTACTTGGAGCCCTTCGTGAGCGTGAGGTCGGGGTCGTGGGGCGGCATCTGCTCGCGTCCGGGGGGCCGGGAGTCTCCCTCTTCGGTATATATTGAGCATGATCGGGGGCGGCCGCCGCCTCACCCGCGGCGCCGCGGGCGCGCCTTCTTCGCGCGTTCCCGGTCGGCCGCCGCCAGCGCGTCTAGGTGGGCCGCCCACCGGCCCATCGATTCGAGCGAGAGCCTCGCGCGCGCGTCGGTGAACTCGAACGCGCGGACGAGAGACCCCTGGCGCAGGCGCCAGTGGCGCCGGGGGAACCCGTTCTCGTCCGGGAAGGCGGCACGCTCCACGAGGTCGAGCCCCTCGAGCCTGCGCAGGTGCTTCTGCAGGGTGGGGCGCGTCGAGCCCGCGACCTTCGAGAGGGCGGCGAAGTCCTGCCACCGGTCCCCCTGGAGGAGGAAGCCTTGGAAGAACACACGGAAGGAGGGGAGCTCAACCGGCTTGCGCCCACCCGTCCGCTCGGGGATCAGCCCCGTCGCGTGCAGGAACGCCACCGCGAGGTCCTTCGGAGCCCCGTCCCGGGGCAGCGGGGCGTCCGTGAGGGCGATGAGGAATTCGCCGCGGCCCGCGCTCTCCGCGGCCTTCCCCCGGGGCTCGGGCCCGGCGGGCGCGCCGCGGCGCGCCTTGACCCGCTCCTCGATCGCCTTGGCAAGCGCGGCGTAGCGCGCGAGGCAGTGGCCCGCGGCTAGCTCCGTGAACGACCACGCGTCCTGCAGCCGGCCGAATCGGAGCTGGAAACGGCGGCCCGCGAGCGCCGGCTGGGCCGGGCGCCCCGCGTCGGAGAGCCAGTCGAGCGCCTGCATCTTCCATACCGCGCGGTACACCTGCCCCGCCGGGATCCTCGTCGCGCGCGCAAGCTCCGCGACCGACCACGAGCGCGCAGGAAGCAGTCGACGAGGACGCGCACGGGCGCCGAGCCCTCGGGGCCTCCTCCCGCCTCGGAGAGCGGGTCGTACCCTTCGCTGACGACCCCCACCTTCCGCAGGAAGGAGAGCGCGACGGCGGACGTGTCTTCGCTCGAAAGCGGCGGGGGCGCGCGCTCCAGCCGCAGGGCGAAGGGCATGGGCCCCGCCACGCGTCCCGGGGCGGATGACCTTTTCGAGGGGGGCGGGCGCGAGGCGCTACCGCTCCGGGATCCGGACGCCGCGGCGCGCGGCCTCTGCGGGCACCTCGGCCGCTTCCCCGAGCACGCAGCGCTCCACCGTCGCGCCCGGCCCCACGACGGCTCGCGCCGCGAGCACGCTGTCGCGCACCGTGGCCCCCGCCCCCACCTCGCAGTCCTCCAGCAGGAGGCAGCGCTCCACGCGCGCGCGCCGCCCGACCGCCGCGCCGTTGTGGACGGCGCTGTCCGCGATCTCCGCGCCCTCCCCGACGCGCACGAGGTCGGCCAGGTACACGGCCCCCGTGAGGCGCACGCCGTGGCCGAGGCGGACGCGGGCCCCCTGCACCACCGACGACTCCGGGTTGCCCGGCAGCGGCCGGCCCTCGCGCCGGATCATCCGAATGTTGGCCTCGATGAGGTCCTCCGGCCGGCCCACATCCATCCAGAACCCCTCGATCGGCTCGCCGTAGAGGGGCATGTCGCGCTCCAGCAGGTCGGGCCAAAGGTCGCGCGCGAAGTCGTATGGCTGCCTCGGGGGCACCTCGGCGATGGCCTCCGGCTCCACCACGTAGATCCCGGCGTTGACGAGGTCTGAGAAGACCTGCTCCTTGCGAGGCTTCTCCCGGAAGCGGGTGACCCGCCCGCTGGCCGCGATCTCCACGACCCCGTACTGGGTCGGGTCGGCCACGCGCGTGAGCGCGAGCGTGGCCACCGCCCCCCGGCCCCGGTTGGCCTCGTGGCGCTCCAGGAGCCCGCGGATGTTCACGTCCGCGAGCACGTCGCCGCTAGCCACGACGAACGCCTCGTCGCCGAGGAACGGCAGGACGTGGCGCACGCCCCCGGCGGTGCCCATCGGCTCGTCCTCGAACGAGTACACGACCGATACCCCGTGGCTCGCGCCGTCCGCGATCCCGCGCACGACGCGGTCGGAGAGGTAGCCCGTCGTCACGATGACCTCGCGGACGCCCGCGCTCGTGAGCGACCGGAGGACATAGTCGATGCAGCGGGAGGGGCCGACCGGCACCATCGGCTTGGGCAGCCCGTCGGTGAGCGGGCGCAGCCGCGTGCCCTTTCCCCCGGCCAAGATCACGGCCTTCGCGCGGGTCCCCCCTAGAGCGTCAGGCGCCGCTTTGAGCGCAGCGCGGCCACCGCCTCGTCCTCCTCGGCGGCGATCCTCGTTTCGTCGTAGAGCGCGTCGCGCACGCGGCCCGCCTGCTCGCGGACGGCCGCCGCGGCCTCCTGCTCCTGGGCCTTGCGCTTCGCGCGCTCGGCGATCACGAGCTCCCGCATCTTCATCGCCTTCCCGTGGAGCTCGTCGGCCCGCTCTCGGTGCGCAAGGACGCGCTTGTGGTGGGTGTCCGCCTCGGCCGTCAGGCCGTCGATGTCCCCCGAGTGTCGCGAGGCGTCCTCGTGCGCCGACTGCGCGCGCTGCCGCAGCTGCTGCGCCTCCGCCCGCAGGCGCTCGACCTCGCGCCGGAGCTCGTCCGGGTCGGACGGGACGTCGGGCCCCAGCTCGCCGGAGAGCGCCTCGCCGGCCTCGGCCACCGCCTTCCGCAGTCCGTCGGCCTCCCTGCGCTTGCGCCGGACCTGCTCGAACGTGGCCTTCTCCTCGGCCAGCGGCATGGGCCTCGTTTCCAGGTCCCGCAGTTGCGCCGCGACCTCGCCGTCGAGCCGAGCGAGGCGGTCGGCGTCCGACTCCTGCTCCCTACCGCCTGCCCCGCGTTTCCGAGGCGCCGGCGCGCCCGGCAGGTGCGCGAAGAGCGCGCGGGCCTGTTCCTCCAGGCGCCGCGCCTCGTCGGAGAGCGCGTCCCGTTGGGCGCGGGCCGACCGGGCCTCGTCGACGAGCTCGCGGCGCCTTGCGGCCAGCAGGTCGCGCTTGGCGCGCGCCTCGTCGGCCAGGCGGGCCTCGTGGTCGCGCCGGTCGAGGAGCGCACGGTAACGCTTCTCGGCCGAAGCGGTGGGGGAGGCTGGTTGCCCAGGCACGGTTGTCGCTCCCCCGCGGCTCGTCGTCGGCCGGCCGCGCGGCGCGCTTCAACTCCAGAGCGCGCTATAAAAGGGCTTGCGGGAGGCCGCCCGCCGCGCGCTAACGCCAGGTGCCGTACTTGTCGAGGAGGATGTAGATCTCGCGCGCTGTCTTGTCGTCGAGGATTCCCTCGCGAACCTTGTCGTCCACGAAGTCCTTCGCGTCCTCGATCGAGTTGCGCGACCCCTTCGCGAAGATCATCCCCCCGAGCGGGTCGGCCACCTTGGGGTCGAGCTGGTTCTTGTTGAACACGTCGCGCAGCCCCCAACGGAAGAGCTTCTCGTTGTGCATGTTCAGCATCGCGGTCCGGCGGAAGCTCGCGCCACCTGTGTTGAAGAAATTGTGCGAGCGCTTCCGGGGGTTGCGCCTCGCCATGGGGTCTCGGGTTCCGGCGAAGGGCTGGATGCAATTATAGATTGCCATTTTCGCGTGGCCGGGGCGGGGCGGCGCGCACGCCGGCCTCACGCGCGCTCGATCGACGCGGGCAGCGTCTCGAACCCGGACCGGCGGATGAGAGCGACCCGCTCCGACGGGAAGACCTCCGCGTCGTAGACCACGATGAAGACGGTGCGCGACTGCGCGACGAGGTCCGCGATCCGCCGCAGCGCCTTGAGGTAGGCGTCGAACTGGTCTCCCGAGTACGTGATCAGGAACTCGAGGCCGTCGAGCAGGATGACCCCGTTCCGGTTCTCCGCCTCCTCCACGAACGACTTGACCTGGTTGACGAGGTACTCCGGCGCCGGGCGAAGCTCCTTCTCGCCGCGCCGCTCGGTCGTCAGCCAATAGACGAGCGTCCCGGGCTCGAAGGCGTACCGCTCCGCGAGCTTGGTGGGCTCCGTGCGGCTGATGCACAGGCCGAGGTACCCGTGGCGGACGAGCTCCTTGAGGATCTCGTAGCCCCGCCCGCGCGTGCCTACGGTCTCCTCGAGGAGGTACGCGTCGCCCCCGCGGACGATGAAGGCGTACGGCGACAGGCCGAGCCCCGCGATCTTGCGCAGGACCTCCTCCCGGCTCGCCACGGGCATCCGGTCCTCGAACTGCTTGAGGAAGATCCGCACCTTGTTCGTCACGTCGAGGTTGAGCACGTCGACGCGCTCGCCCACGGACTCCGAGAGCAGGACGCCCTCCTGCGTGAGCTCGACGTTCCCGAAGAACGGGTCGACCCCCTGGAGCGTCGCCAGGCGCCTCGAGAGTTCCAGCTGCGGCTGCTGGCAGCGCTCGAGCACCGCGTTGAAGAGGAAGACGAGCACCGCCTTCTTCACGATGGGCAGGTCAAAGAGCGACGGCAGCTCGACGGTGGTGGTGCTCTCCGCCGCGACCGAGTAGAGCCACGTGATCTTCGGCATGCCGGCCCTGGGCGTCCCGAGCTCGCTTCCGATCTCGAGGGCCGCCTTGGCCGTGATCCAGCGCTCGTCGAGGATCTGGTCGATGAGGTCGAGGTAGATGACGCCCTTGCGCGCGGTGCGCGCGTAGTGGAGGATGGAGTCGGAGAAGCCGCGCAGGTTCGTGGACGGCACGTGGCGGATGTTCCCCTCCTCGCGTACGCCCCACCCGTGCTGCTCGATCACGATCACGGGGATCTTCTTGAAGGTGCCAGCGACCGCGGGGTCAGGCTCCCCCACGCCGACATACACGCCCTCGAACCCTTGGTTGACGAGGTGCTTGAAGGTCTCGCGGGCGCGCTCGCGGCCGAGGACGTAGATCCGCCCGGACACGACCCGGGAGTCCGCGGTGTCGCCGATCCCCTCGACCCGCTCCGTCACCGGCGAGAAGAGCAACACGCCGCGGCGCGTGATGCCAAGCGCGATGACGAAATTCATGAGGACGATGGCTATGGAGGACAGGCTGGGTAGGTGGACCCCGAAGAGGAGCGGGATGACGATGTCCGACGGGAGCCCCACAACGAATAGGACGGCTATCCCGCCGCCGATGTAGCGGATCTCGCGCTCGTAGGCCGGCGTTCGCTTCTCCGGGGGGGGGAAGGCGAGCAGGAGGGCCCCGACGGCGTAGAGGCCGAGCGTGTTGACGAGCCCGAAGAGGTACCAGTCCCCACCGAGGAGCGCGAGGCTCGTCGGCTGGAACTCGCAGTACAGGGCGTTCTCCCCTGAGAGGCACAGGGCTGAGACATCTGAGGTGGCGACGATGTAGACGGACCGCATGAAGGTGGCCACCTTTGGCAGGACGACGACGACGGCGACCCACAGGTGCGTCCGGTCGACGACGTGGTAGCCGCGGGTGTAGGAGAGCGCGAAGAACACGAACAGGCACGGCGAGAGGTCCGCGAAGAGGTACGCGGGCAGGAGCCAGGGGACGGCGGCCGGGTCGCGGCCGATGAGCCGGACGGCGACCTCCGATACGATCCAGGAGAAGAAGAGGAGCACGAAGAGGAGCCAGAAGAACGACGGGTGCGAGGCCTTGACGCCCCGGCGCAGCATGTAGAAGACGACATACGCGTTGGAGGCGGCCGCCAGGAGCGGAAGGAAGATGTCTGGGGAGACCACGCCTGCCGTCCCTCCGCGCGACCCATCCCATCAAGGGAGATAGCCTGTTCGCCCTCCGTCGCGACGGCTGGAGCGGCCCGTCCTCTCCGCGTGTTATGCGGCGTCCAGCAGGGTGTGGAGGCGTGCGGGGGGCGGCGCCCCGCTACACGCCCGTCGGGTTGCCCCAGAGCCAGAACCCGCCGACCCGGTGGCCGAGCCCCATGACGGTCTCGGCGTTGCGCTCGTAGTACCCACGAAGGTACTCGAGCGCCTCGGGCTCGAGGTCCTCCTTGTAGCTCTTGGCGCCGAAGGTGCGCCGTCGGACGAACATGAAATCGTAGATCACCTTGCGGTACCAGTTGCCCTTCACTTCGGTTACGGGGATCGGCGTGAAGTAGCACTCCGCGTACTCCCCGAGGAAGGGAGGCATGGTCTCCGAGAGGCGGCACTCGCACGGCCGGATGAAGACGTCCACGGGGGGCACGTCCGCCCCGTAGTAGTCTCGGATCAGGTCCGCATAGCCGGAGTGGAACATCCGCTGGTTGTGCCGGCGTCCCCCCCCGACGACGCGGTCCTCGGTCACGCGGATCTGCTCAATGGACGTCGAGCAGGCGTAACCTAGCCAGAGCTTGCGCGCGTAGCCCTTCGTCTCCGCGTGGAGCGAGTCGGCAAGCTCGAGCACCTTGCCGTACCCCTGCTCCAGGAGCATGGTCCGGTCGCCGTAGACCCGGCAGTCGATCTGGTTCTTGTGGAACCACTGGCGCCAGAACTCCCCGGAGAACACCTCGATCGAGTAGGCGTGGATCTGCTTCTGGTAGTTCGAATCGAGCGCGAAGCGCGCGTGGGTCATCGCCGGCGTGAAGATGTGGTCCGCGCCTTGGGCAAAGATCGACTCGTAGACGTTCATGAACGGTTGCGCGAGGCGCCGGTTCAGTTTGAGCATGAACTCCTCCTGGGTCAGGTTCATGCGGTAGCTGATGAGCCCCGTCCGGCGTGTGCCGTCATCCACGAGCGTAACCACCCGCGGGCCTTCGTTTTCGCGGACGAACCGCGCTGCCCCATCGTCGCTCATCGCGAGGAATTCCCGTCCTTGCATCTTCCCTAGGTCCCCCTGTGTTGTTGGCTCACCGCAACCCGCGCCGCCGGCGCCTGCGCACGGCGGGCGCCCGTGGGGGGCGTCGCGCCAGGCGTCGCGAGGCTGGGTGAAAGGGAGAGGCCGCCGCGGGGCTCGAGGGCCATCGCGCACGCGGCAAGCGCGCCGGCCACCGCGGCCTTGGCCATCGTGGTGGGCGCGTAGAGCACCTTGGCGACCCACTCCGCGCAGGGCGGGTCGCCTGCGTGGGCGGCGAGCCACCCCGCGCCGCGCTCGATAGCGTCGGCAAACTCGCCGGGGTGCGCGCGCTCCCAGGCGGCGAGGCCGAGGAGCGCGTAGGCGGAGCCCTCGGCCGTGGCGGGGGCGACTCCGTCGTCGAAAGCGCCGTCGTCCCGCTGGCGGGAGGCGAGGAAGCGCGCGCACCGCTCGGCGCGCGAGGCGTCGACCTGGCCAAGCGCCTCGATGGCGTGCCAGGTGGGGTAGAAGGGGGAGAGCGAGTAGTGGTCGAGGAACGCCCCGCTAGCCTGCTGCTGGCCGCGGAGGTAGCCCAGCGCGACCTCGCTGAGCGCGTCCCGCTCGGGGTGGCCGAGGACACGCAGGGCCTCGACCGCGTGGAGGTTGGGGGCCACCGCGCCGCGGCGGTCCGCGAGGTAGCAGAGGAAGTAGCCGTCGTCGAGGAACCGGTCGAGGAAGTCGGGAGCGACCGGCTCGCCCGAGGCGTGGAGGACGAGCGCGGCGATCGCGCTGTCGTCGAGGTCGACGGCGGGGAACTCCCGCGCGAACCCCACGCCGCCCGGGAGCCACGCCTCCCGGAGCAGGCGCAGCGGGGCGCGCGCGTGGGGAAGCGCGAAGAGCGGCGTGTGGCGCAGCGCGTAGAGGCTGTACCCGGCCTCCATGACCTCGTAGGGGCCGAAGTGCCGCACCCCGCCGTCGGCGTTGGCGCTCGCGCGCAGGTACGCGACGGCCCGCGGGTCCGCGCGCCCGGCCCGCTCGAGGACGAAGGCGGTGGCGGAGGGGGCGCACATCACGGACCCCGAGGGCCCGTTCGCCAGGCGCCGGAGCGCGCGGGGCGCGTCGAGCCGGTCGCCGAGGACCTCGAGGAGGTGGCCGACGGGGTGGCCCGAGTAGAAGACCCGCCCGTAGAGCGATGTCGCCACGCGACCCACCCCCCGGTAGGGGCTGGCGCGCGCGTCGATGCCGAGGCCGGCCTCGGAGGCCCGCTCGACGAGCGGCGGGATGAGCAGGTCGGAGCCCACGAGCTGCCGATCGCCGGCAAGCCGGGGCATGGCGTCCGCGAGCCACGCGGCGGCCCGCTCGAGGGCCGGCCGGTCGGCCGGGTCGCGCGCGGCGGCTAGCCCGCAAGCGGCCGAGAGCGTGGAGAGGACGCGGTCGTGTCCGGAGGGCCGGGCCGAGCCCCACCACCCCGCCGGGGACTGGGCGGCCCGGAGGTAGCGCAACGCCCCCTCGACGAGGGGGTCGCCCCCCATGAGGGGCACGAGGCGCGCGACGAAGCCCGTGTCGTACGCGACCGAGTCCATGCGCGAGGACCCCGCGCGGCGCAGAGCGTCCGCCGCGAGGTCGCGCCCGGCGGAGAGCATGGCCCGGGGCGTCGCCCGCGCGCGCGCGCGCGCGGGCGAGGGCCCTGCGGGTAGCTCGGTTGCGGTGACCATCACGACAGCCTCTGCAGTTTCAGCTCGATGAGTTCGGCAAGCTTCGCGTCGCGCGTGAGCGCGACGACGGCCTGCTTCATGTCCTGCAGGAAGGCGGGCGAGAGGTCCCGCTTCTGCATCGTCCGCGCGTCGACGTCCCACTTGCGGCAGAACATCGTGAAGAGGACCTGCGCGTCCTTGATCCCCGCCTCGCTTGCGATCGCGTCGACGCACGACTGCGCGAAGGCGCTCAGCTCGAGCTCGGCGAACGCGGGCAGGGGCGAGACGCGGCGGACCGTGATCTCGAAGATCTCGTCCTCGTCGGGGGCGAGGACTTCCATGTCGTCGGCCTTGATCGTGATGCGGTTCCCCTGGATGATGTGGCCGAAGAACGTGATCTCGTTGCGCAGCGGACGAGCCATCAACACACCTCCGGTTTCGGGCCGTCTCCAAGCGCCCCAACTTGGAGACTTTTCAGGACTTCTAACACACAGGGAGCCCCCTCGAATAGTATATAAATGTGGGCCTGACACTCTCCCTACGACGACCGGCACGGGCAATATTGCGACTTTTTGAGACTTCTCGCACCCGGGCGCGCGCGCACGCGTGAGGGGCGCTGCCCTGGGCAGGTTATGCGCCGCCCCCCCGGCGGGGGTCGGGCGCGGTCCCATGCGTTGCCGGCCGGGCATTTGTCCCCCGGCCCTCCCGCCCGCGAGCGGACGGGGCCGTGCGCGGACGGTCTCGCACGTCCCCGTATTTTTCGCGTCGGCGGAGGGCCCTTACCCTTGGCTCTCCGGGAGAAATAGGTTTTCGCTTCCCCCTTCAGGCGGCCGTCGGCGCTCACGCGCAGTGGGCGCACCACATCGTCAAAGGTTATCTCACGCCCCGGCTCTCGATGCGCACGGCGATGTGTCTCGTGAGGCGACCGCGGACAGGAAGGGCCCCCCGCGGGAGGGCCCCCGCGGGCCTTGCCGTCGCCTGGGTTCTCGTGCTGGTCGCGGCCTCCCCGCCCGTTCCCGGCGAACGCGTGGCGATGGCCACCGACCTCTGGGGCGACGGGGCCGTGACGGACGCCTCGGGCTTCGGCGTCTTCGGGGCCGCCGTCGAGGTGACTGTGTGGGCAAGCTCGGGGATCGCCGCGGGCCCCGCCTCCCTGCAGGCGGGACCGGGGGGCGCATACAACTGGTCGTTCTCGCAAGTCCCGGACGGCTCACTCGTCAACCTGACGCTTCGGGCGTGGTTACCGTGGGACGCGAATGTCTCGGTCACCGCGGTGTTTGACCTGTCGAACGGGTCGGCCCCCACCGCGTACCCGGGCGTGGCGCTCGCCCTGCCCTTCGACGCGGTGGAGTCCGTCGTCCTCGCCGCACCGGCGGGATCGGTCGAGGTGCCGCGGGGCCGAAGCGTCACCGTGGCGGTGGAGGTCGTGGTCGACGGCAATGTCTCGGTGGGCCACTCGGGCCCCGCCCTCTCCCCCGGCTCACCCAACGTGACCGCGCAGTTCGTCGGCTCGGCCCCCGCCGACTCCCGCCTGCCCGGCGGCGCGTTCACGTACAACGTGACGCTTGCGGCCGCCGGCGCCGCCGCCCCCGAGAGCACCCAGGTGGCGCTCGTCCTCCCGTCGAGCTCGGGAACCAACTTCACCCTCAACCTCCCCCTGCGCGTCGTGCTGAACGTGCAGGCGGCTGTCCTGTCGGTCTCGACGGTCCCCGCGCCACCAAGGGAGGCCGAGGCCGGGCTGCTCGTCGTGGAGGTGGCCAACCAAGGGGCTGACGTGGCCTCCGGCGCGACCGTGCTCGTGAGCGCCCACAACGCGACCGAGCCGAGCTTGTACTCGAACACGACGGCGGTCGACCTGCCTCCCGGCGGGGACCCAATCAACGTGACGTTCGGCTGGACGCCCCCGTGGTCGGCAGCGCCGATCACTGTCCGCGCGTCCGTCTTCATCCCGTCTGACTACGACCCCTCGGACGACGTCCTGAACGCCACGCTGGCGGTCCAGTCCACGAACCTCCCGCCGGTGGTGAGCCTATCGTCCCCGGCCGATGGGACCCGGGCGGCGGGGAACACCACGGTCACGGGGTCGGCGACCGACCCGGAGGGAGGGCCCGTCACGGTCGAGTTCTCCGTCGACGGCCTGCCCCCATTCATGACAGGGACCGGCCCGGCGTTCGGGTTCGTGTGGGACCTCCGACCGCTCGCCGACGGCCCCCATACCCTCAACGCCACCGCCGAGGACGACCGGGGGAACCGGGAGACGGCCTCCGCGACGGTGGTCGTCCTGAACCGCGGCCCCAACATCGCCCCCGGGCTGTCCGTCACGTCGCCCCGGGAGGGGGACACCGTGGGCGCGTCCGTGTGGGTGAACGGAACGGCCTCGGACGAGCGGGGGGAGCTCGTGGCCGTCCTCGTCTCCGTGGACGGGGGGCCCGAGGCCACCGCCACCGGGCTGGAGAACTGGAGCTACCTGTGGGACGCCTCGGCCTCGGGGCCCGGAGCGCACGTGGTGCGCGTGCAGTCTTTCGACGGGATTGACCGCTCTTCCCCCGCGGTGGTCAACGTGAGCGCGAACCTGACCGCGCCCGGGGAACTCGAGGTCTACGATGTGGCGGTGGCCCCATCGATCGTCCAGCCGAATGGCGCGATGCAGGTGACGGGGTCGGTTCGGTACGACACCGGGGTCCTCGCCGGTGGGGCGGAAGTCTCCGGAAACCTCCGTGGTTTCGCCGCGGTGGGCGCGGCGGCCGCCGGGGCCCGGGGCGACTTCGCGTTCAGCCTGCCAGCCCCTTCGGCGGAGGGGGACTACGCGCTCGACGTGAATGCCCGCCTCGGGGCGCTCGTGGGGAACACGACGGTGGCCGTGCGGGTCGCGCGTGGGAACGCCCCGGACCTGGAGCTTGCGCCCGGCTCCCTCCAGGTCGACCCCGACCCGCCGCTTGCCGGCCGCGTGGTCCAGCACACGGTCGACATCCGGAACCTCGGCCCGGTCGCGGCCAACGCGACGCTCCGGGTGTGGGACGAGTCCGGGGGGGCACCCGTGCTCATCTACGAGTGGCCCTTCGCGGTCACCGCGCAGCGCCAGGCCTCGTTCGACCACACATATTCGGTGGGAACGCACAACTTGACCCTCCGGGTGGAGGACGTGGTCCCCCCGGACGTGGACTTCGCGAACAACGAGCTGCGCGTGAGCCTGCGCGTCCACGCGCTGCCGGACTTCGCGGTCGTGGCGCTTACGCCCTCCCGGTCGGACCCCGTCGCCGGGCAGAACATCAGCTTCCTCGCGGTCGTGCGCAACACGGGCGACGTCGGCGGGACGGTCGCCCTTGAGCTGTGGGACGGCCGGCCGGCCGAGGAAGGCTCGACGCGCTTCTTCGAGCAGCAGGGCATCGCCGTGCTGCCGGGCGAGGAGGAGCGGGTCGTCGCGCCGTGGACGGCGGTGGGGGGGGAGCGCGACATCTACGCCGCCCTCGTTCTCGCCAGCCCGGCGGAGGTGAACCTCACGAACAACGTGCTGAGCACCCGCGTGCATGTGTCGGCGCCCGAGGCGCCCGACGGGCCGGTCTTCCTCCCGGGCCTGGGAGGGGCGGCAGCGGCGGCCGCGCTCGCGGCTGCCGGCCGGCGCCGGGCGCGGCGGCGCCAGGCCGCGCGGCCGCCGCGCGCGCGGCGCGGGCCCCACGCGGCCGTCGGCCTGTTGGTGGCCGCCGCCCTTGCGGCCGCGCTCCTGCCCGGCCCCGCGGACGGGCGGATCGAGGACGCCGATGCCGTCCCCGGCCCGCTCGGCGGCGTGTGCTTGACATGCCATACCGACCCCAACGGCGGCCGCGACCTGAACGCGTTCGGCGCCGACTTCGGGCGGGAGAAGAACGACACCGGGGGGGCCGTGGACCTCGGGCGGCTCGGCGCGCTCGACTCCGACGGCGACGGGTTCGCGAACGCGGAGGAGTGGGAAGGTGGCTACCTGCCGGGAGACCCGGCGTCCAACCCGTCCACGGGCGTCCGGTATTCCGGCTTCTCCGGAGAGGGGCTCGCCGGCGCGGCCGTGGCGGGGGTGGCTCTGATCGTCCTCTGCCTCGCCGGGACGTGGCTAGGGTTCAGCATGCTCAAGCGGCGCGACGCGCGGCTCGAGGCGCGCGCCCGGGGAGCCAAGGACAGGGACGGCGTCCCGCCGAAGCCGTAGGCGCGCGAGAAAGCCCTTAACGGCAGGCCCGCATCGGCCGCGCATGCCGCTCGCGTGGTCGCCCGCCCGCCCCCGCACGCGCCGCACGGCGGTGCGGTCGGAAGAGCCGCTCGGCACGCCGGAGCAGCGCCTGGCCGCCAAGTGGGCCGACCTGCTGCGCCGGGCGGAGGACCGGCGGGTCCTCGTGAGCGCGGAGCCGGAGGCGGGCGTCGTCCTCTTCGCGTGGTACTACGACAAGTACGGCGTCCACGAGCTTGGCGAGGCATCCGCAGACCCCGCCGCGCTCATGGAATACCAGCCCAAGCTCCGCATGCGGGAGCGGGCCGCCGACGGCGCGCGCAAGGAGAAGATGAAGGCGACCGCGTCCGACTACTACTTCCGCTACCGGATGTACCGCCTCGAGGCGGGGCCCGAGCACGCCGCCGCCCACCCCAGGTCCTACTTCGCGTGGGACCTGCCGGGGGAGCTCAAGAAGTGGGTCTTCTTCGAGGTCGTGAAGGCGTACGTCTACGTCGACCGCGAGCGGATGGTCAAGCGGCTCCTCGACCTGCTCGACCGGGAGGGGTTCACGTCCGTCTCGTCCGTCCAGCGGGTCCAGCGGACCAACCGGATCCGGGCGCGCGCGCCCGGGGGGAGGTCCGCCGCGGTAAACCTCACCCGGGCGCTGCAGTCCGTCGGCTACGAGGGGTTCGGATTCGAGGAGGCCGCCCGGCTAGAGGTCGCGCGCGCCCGTGGCGCGTCGCTGCCGCCCTTCGAGCAGGACATGGTCGAGCTGCGCCGCGAGATCGAGGGAGACGAGTACCTCGAGAACGAGGGCCTCTGGGAGGAGCACGCCCCCCCCGCGCTGCGGCCCGCGTACTTCGAGCTCATCCGGCGTGCGCACGCTGAGGGCACGCGCCAGGTGGAGGACCGAGGGAACGTCGCGCTCTTCGCGTACCCCGTCGCGACGGCGTCGCCGGCGGAGCGCCGCCGCAACCTCTACGACGCGATTGCGTACGTGCGCGAGAACCACACGGACCAGCCGCGGGGCAAGTTCTACCAGGCCGTCCCCGCGCGCGAACCGCCGGAGGACCTGTACGTGACCCACGTCGTCAACGAGTGGTCGCGCGACGACGGGGCGCTCGACCTCCTGCGTGCGGGAAAGGTGCACACCGTCCAGTGGGTCGACTCGGCCGCGCTCGCGCGCGAGGTGCTGCAGGGGTTCTCGCGGATCGGCATCCAGTCCTCCACGGGGCCACGCACCGCCAAGATGCGCCAGCGCGTGCTGCTCCTTGCAGACGGGACGCGCAAGCCGTTCGAGATCGCCTACGGCGCGCGCCTCATCGCGGAGTTCGGCTTCGGGTTCGACCAAGCCGTCGACCTCTCGGTGATCAAAGCGTTCCTCAAGGTCGAGGGCGCGTGACGCCGGCCTAGGGGAGGGGTTGAGTGGTGTGCAGAGGACTGGGGAGGGGTTGAGTGGTGTGCAGAGGACTGGGGAGGGTTGGAGTGGAAGGCTACGGCGGCCCCCCACCGATTGCCGGGCTTCCACCGGAAACGGTGGGGGGTAACCAAGTCCCGCTGCACCCCCCGAAACGGCTTTAACGGGATGCCCCCTGGGCAGTGCCCCGGGTGGCCCCTTGGTCAAAGAGTACACGCTAGAGGCGCTCCGCGAGACGTGGGAGCGGTACTTCACAGAGTACCGGCTCAAGGCCCAGATCCTGGAGGTCGCCCAGGCATTCCCCGACGAGCGCTCCTTCACCACCGAGTACCGCATGGTCGCGCAGTACGACACGGAACTCGCCGAGTACCTCGTGCAGCGGCCGAAGCAGGCGATCTACGCCGCCGAGGCCGCCCTGCGGGAGCTGCTGCCGCGCCACCTGGACGCGCCGATCCACTTCCGGGTGAGCGAGTTTCCGCCGGACCTTGCGGACGTCCGCGTCGAGGTGCGCAATATCCGCAAGAAGCACCTCGGCCGTCTCATCACAGTCGAAGGGCTCGTCCGGAAGGTCACGGAGGTCCGGCCCAAGATCCAGGACGCGGTCTTCCAGTGCGTGCGCTGCACCGCGGCCATCGAAGTGCCCCAGGACGGCCAGGTGCTCAAGGAGCCCCTGGAGTGCTACGAGGACCAGGGCGGGTGCAAGCGGTCTGCCGGCTCCACGAAGTTCATCCTGCTCACCGGCCCCGCGTCGCTCACGGACCCCTTCGAGGAGCCGCGCGAGGGCAAGACGCTGCGGTTCTCGGAGTTCGTCGACACGCAGCGCATCGAGATCCAGGAGTCGCCCGAGGGGCTGCGGGGCGGGGACCAGCCGCAGCGGCTCGCGGGGTTCCTCGACGACGACCTCGCGGGCGTCGTGTCTCCCGGCGACCGGGTCGTCCTGAACGGGATCCTGCGGGAGTACCCGCGGCCCATTTCGGGTGGCAAGGCGACGATCTTCGACATCTTCCTGGAGATCATGTCCGTAGAGCGGCAGAAGCACGACTACGAGGAGATCCCGATCACGGAGGAGGACGAGGAGCGCATCAAGCTGCTGGCGCGTGACCCCCAGGTCTACGAGAAGCTCACGCGCTCCATCGCGCCGTCGATCTACGGGCTCGAGGTGGAGAAGGAGGCGCTCATGCTGCAGCTATTCGGCGGGGTGCCGAAGGTGCTGCCGGACGGGACACGCATCCGCGGAGACATACATTGCATACTCGTTGGGGACCCGGGAACGGCCAAGAGCCAGCTGCTCCGGTACATCGTCCAGCTTGCGCCCCGCGCGATCTACACCTCCGGCAAGGGGTCGTCAGCCGCGGGCTTGACGGCCGCCGCCATCAAGGACGACCTCGCCCCGGGCCAGTGGACGCTCGAGGCGGGGGCGCTCGTGCTCGCAGACAAGGGGCTCGCCGCCGTCGACGAGTTGGACAAGATGAACCCCCAGGACCGCGACGCGATGCACGAGGCGATGGAGCAGCAGACGATCTCGGTGGCCAAGGCCGGGATCACCGCTACGCTCCAGTCCCGGTGCGCCATCCTCGGCGCGGCCAACCCCAAGTTCGGGCGCTTCGACGCGCACACTTCGATCATCGAGCAGATCGACCTCCCGCCCGCGCTGCTCAGCCGCTTCGACGTCATCTTCTCGATGAGCGACAAGCCGAGCCACGACCGTGACCGCGAGATGGCCGACCACATCCTGCGTGGCCACCACCGCGGCGAGCGCGACGCGCGGCGCCGATTCGAGGTCGAGCAGGGGCGAGTCCCTACGGAAGACGCCGAGCCCGACGACAACTTCACGCCAGTCATCCCGACCGAGTTCATGCGCAAGTACATCGCCTACGCCAAGCAGCGGGTGTTCCCCATCCTCTCGGACGCGGCGATCCGCCGGATCCGGGACTATTACGTGGAGGTCCGCAAGCAGGGGGAGGGGGAGGCCGCGGCCGTGCCGATGACCGCGCGGCAGCTCGAGGCCTTCGTCCGCATTGCCGAGGCCTCGGCCCGCGTGCGGCTGGCGGAGAACGTGGAGGCCGAGGACGCCGACCGCGGGATCCGCATCGTGGAGTACTACCTGCGCCGGATCGCCGGTGAGGCAGGAGGCGGGCTCGACATCGACATCATCGCGGCGGGCACGAGCCGCGCGCAGCGCGAGGCGGCGCGCACCCTGCTCGAGATCATCCGCCAGCTCGACGCGGGCCCGGGCGTGACCGAGGACGACATCATCGCGCGGGCCACGAGCGAGGGGATCGAGGAGGGGCGCGCGCGGCAGATGCTCAGCCGCCTGTCGGAGCAGGGGCAGATCTACGCGCCCGACAGGCGCCACTATAAAGTGGCTTCCCGTTGAGACCGCCCCAGGGAGAAACCGGCGGGCGAGCCTTTATTTTCGATTCGCCGGGTCGTGGAGCCAGGTGAGACCCCTGCCTGGGCAGGTCTCCGTGCGGACGCACCGGTCGCGGGGCCAGGTGGTCGTTGCGATGTGCGACGCGGACCTCGTCGGGCGCCGGCTCGAGGAGGGGGAGCTCACCGTGACGCTCTCCGAGGGGTTTTACGCGGGCGAGACGTTCGACGCCGAGGAGACGGGGCTCTTCAACCTGCTCCGGGGCGCCAACTCCTACAACATCTTCGGGGAGGCGGCGATCCAGGTCGCGCTGAGGTACAACCTGCTGGACCGGTCCGCCGTCCGGATGGTCGGCGGCGTGCCCCACGCGCAGGTCTATTGCCTCTGACCGACCGCGGGCGCAAGCCGCGCGATCCTTTGAAATACCGCACCCTCGTGTCCGCGCCGTGGAGTGCTTCCGCTGCGGCCGCAGGTTCGCGGACGCGCAACTGGTGAAGGGGCTGTGCGCCGACTGCTTCGTCGAGACGAGCGCACCGCTCGAGCTGCCCCAGCACCTCGCGATCCTCGTCTGCGGGTCGTGCGGCTCCGTCCTGCGCGGCAAGACCTGGTCGCCGGCGCCCGAGGGGGACGCGCTCGTCGAGCGCGTGCTGTCGGAGAACACGTTCGCCCGCGAGGGCGTGGAGGTGCGGGGGCTCACCTGGTCCCGGGGGAGGGGGGATGAACGGTCCTTCGACATCGAGGTGCGGGCCGCGCTGTCCGTCGGCGGCACGGAATTCGTGCGGACCTACCCGGTCCACGTGAAGCTCCGGAACAGCATCTGCGACGTCTGCAGCCGCAAGTCGGGCTCCTACTTCGAGGCGATCCTGCAGGTGCGGGCGTTCGAGGGCGCGCTCGCCGGCGACCACAAGGAGCACATCCGGGAGGTCGTGGAGGTTGCCGTCGCGCGGCAGGCGCAGAAGGAGCGCGAGGTCTTCCTAACCAAGGTCGAGGAGGTCCACGGCGGGCTCGACTTCTACCTGTCGTCGACGTCCGCCGGGCAGCGGATCGCCGCCGGCCTGCGGGACGAACTCTCTGCGACCCTGACGCGCTCGGGGAAGATCGCGGGGGCGCGCGACGGCGCCGAGCTGCAGCGGACGACATTCTCCGTTCGCCTGCCGAAATTCATCCGCGGGGACCCGCTCGTCCAGGGGGAGCGCGTGTACCGCGTCCTCAAGGTGCACCCACACTCGGTGGTCGTGACGGACCTGGAGACCGGCGCACAGGAGAGCCACGGCCAGGAGTGGGTCAAGCGCGCGCGGGTCCCGGGGAAGGAGGCGCGGGCGGAGGACGCGGTGGTGGTGAGCGTGTCGGGCCCCGAGGTGCAGGTGCTCGACCCCGTCAGCTATGAGACGGTGACGCTGACCAACTGGCCGCGCGTCGAGCCGGGGACCGAGCGGACCCCGACGCTTCGGTACATGGGACGCCTCTTCCTGCGCGGCCCGCCCTAGCTCACGGCCCGCTCCCGCCTACGAGCTCGCGGTCCACCTCGCCGGCGAGCTCCTCGGCGCGCGCGCCCTCCTCCTCGGCCTTGGCCGCGAGGTCGTCCTGCCTGCTCCGGGGCGGGCCGCGGTGCGCGGGGGCTTGCTCCTCGATCCGGCCCAAGGTGGGGCCCTCGAGGAAGGCGACCGAATCCTCGGGCTCCGGCGGCGGCTTCCTCCGGCCGGCTTCCGGGTCGCGGCGCGCGGCAGCGAGCCAGACGATGAACGCGAACGTGAGGGCGACGCTCACGAACAGCGAGAGGAAGGCGTTGTTGAGGGATTCGAGGGCGTCGCCGACCGCCTCCACGGGGGGGCCCGCGAGGACGACGTCGGGGTGGCCGGGGGCGCCGTCGTTCGTGCGGAACGACAGGTTGTGGGGGCCCGGCGAGAAGGACACGTAAGCCACATACGTCTTGCCATCGAGCCAGTAGATGTCCCGGGGGTCGAGCGGCTCCATGAGAAGGGGGCTGCCGTCGACGAGCAGCTCCACCACGGTGGGCCGGTCGTCCTCCGCGTCAAAGTACGTGACCTGCACGGTGGCCCGCACGCCCGCCCGGGGGAGCGCCGGGACGATGACCACGTTCACAAGGCGGGGCGACGTGTTCTCGGCCGACGAGGTGACGAAGAGCTCAACGCCCGCGCGCGTGACAAGCCCCCCGTCGTCCGTGACCGTCACGTTGAAACGGACGATCCCACGCTCGGTCGCGGGGGCCGTGCCGGTGAGTGCCCCGGAGCCGGCATCGACCTGAACCCACGCGGGCGCGCCCTCCAAGCCATAGGAGAGCGGCTGGCCAGGCGTGTCCCGCGCGACGACCGGGAAACTGAACGGCACGAGGTGCACGGCGATGAGGTGCGGGACGGGGTCGACCTCCGGCGGCGCCGGGCCGGCGGCGGTGGCCACGACCACGAACCTGCCGAGCCCCGACGAAGGCGTGACCTCGGCGCGGACGGCCATGGCCGCCGCATCGTGGACGGAGCCGGGAACCTGCGCCCACGCGGTTCCGTCGAACCGGGCGAGGACCAGCGACGAGGCGTCCACGCCGTACGGGAGGTCGCCCGCTCCGTACGCGACCGTGAGCGTGCCGTTCGACCAGACCACGGTGCCGGTGGAGGGCCGCACCTCCCACGCGGGGCCTACGGCAAGGGCAGGCAGCCCGGCGGCCGTCGAGCGGGTGAGCAGGAAGGCCCCCGCTGGGGTCATGGCGACCGCGAACGACGCGGTGGGCGGGATGCCGTCGTCCGTGAAGGTCTGGGTGGTGGCCGGCACGACCTCCACCACAAAGGAGAGCGAGCGGAAACCGTTGTCCGTGTCCGCCACCTCGACCCTCAACGAACGCGTCCCGGCCGGCAGGGAAATCGTCACCTGCGCGCCCGCGCCCAAGAGGCCGAGGACGCTGTCGTACCACGAGACGGACAGGCCACCGGGGGTGGCGTCCGGGTCCGCCACGCTCGCCTCGAAGCTCGCGGGGAAGCCTGCGAGCAGCAAGGCCCCTGGCGCGGGCCGGACGAGGGTGACCGTCGGGTCGAGGTTGGCCGTGAGGAAGACGGTGATGAGCGGCGATTCGGTGAGCGCCGAGAAGCTCGCCTCCGTCCAGTTCGCGGCGCGCGACGCGCGGAGCGTGTAATTGGCCGCCAGCACCTGGCCCCCTTGCGTCTCGTTGTACCCGAGCAGCGCGATGGGGCCGAACCGGCCCGCGTCCCCCGTAAGCCCCGAGGACACGGAGGTGCCGCCCGCGTCGCGAAACTCGACGTCGGCGCCCCGCACGGGGTCGGCCGCCTGGTTGAGCACGAGCGCCTCGAATGTCCGGAAAACCCGTAGCTCGGACGCGTTGTCGCCGAACACGACCGGCGCGCCCCCCAGGTTGAAATCTGTGAGCGCCACGGCCGAGCCGTTCGTCAGGAAGAGGCCCTGCGTCGAATTGACGAGCGAGCTGGCGGAGGCCGCCACCGTCGAGCCGTTCACCGCCAGGGCGAACGCGAGGTCCCGCATCAGCGCGCCCTCGAGCGCGAGGGAGGAGCCCTGGAGCGCCGCCACCGCCACGAGGTGGGCCGTGAACGTGCAATTGAGGAGCGTGGCGCCGGAGCCATAGAAGTAGTTCGAGCCCTGGCCTCCGCCCTCGAAGGCGGTGGCCTCGAACCGCGGCGACGCCCCCTCGACCTTGAGGAAGGCGTAGGCGCCGAGGGACGACCCGACGAAGGTGACGTTCGACGACTGCACGAGCATCCCCGGGACGGCGGGCGCGTAGCCGAAGTCACGGACCTCGGAGCCGCGCACGAGCACGTTCGAGCCCGCGTGGAACGTGAGCGTGTACCGGCGGCCGGGGGTGGCGCTGGCGACCGACGACCGGTCGGCGGCTGTCGTGGGGGAGGCGTCCCCATCCGTGAGCTCGAATGTGCCGCCGGGCTCCACGGAGACAGAGAACGAGCCGTTAGCCGGCAGGGCGAAAAGGAGGGTGGAGTTCACGAGCGTCAGCCGGGCGCCCGTCTCCACCGTCAGGTTCCCGGTAAGCACGACCGTGCGGTTCGTCCACACCACGGGGGCTCCCGCGGCGACCGCGATGTCGCCCGACACGTACTCGGGCGGGCCGCCGGCGGACGCGGGCCCCGCCGCGAGGAGGAGGAAGAGGAGGAGAAAGGGGCAGAGGAGAAGGGGCAAGAGCGCCCCGGCACCCACGAGGGGGGCTACCCGGGCGCGCGCGGGCTGCATCGTCGGCCTCCTCGATCCAGCGGGCGGGCGCTATTTATGGGTTCTTCGGGAGGCCAGGGCCGCGCAGAGCGCGTCGAACTCGTCGCACGACAGCTCCTCCGGGCGGTGGTCCGCCACACCGAGGCGCTCCGCCTCCCGGACGGCTTCAGGCGGCGCGATGTGGAAGTGCGCCGCGGCGCGGCCCACGGTGTTCCGGACCTTCTTGCGGCGGGACGCGAAGAGCCGGCCAACGAGGAACCGGTAGTCCCCCCTGCGCGCCGCCCTCTCGCCGGGGCGCCGGGTGAGGCGCACGACCGACGAGTGCACCTCGGGCTGCGGGGCGAAAGCGTGCGGCGGCACGTCCTCGAGGATCTCGACCGCGTAGTCCCTCTGGACGACGGCCCCGAGCCGCGACCACGACTTGCCGCCCGGGCGGGCGGCCAGCCGCTCCGCGAACTCGCGCTGCAGCAGGAGCACCATGGTCTCGGGGCCGGCCGCCGCGAGGCGCTCCACGAGCCGCGTCGAGATGGAGTAGGGGAGGTTGGCGACGACCTTGGCGGGCGCCCCGAGGTCGGCGGCCAGCGCGTCCCCCTCCTCCACGCGGACGCCCGGCAACCGGAGCGCGGCAAGGCCGGCGGCCAGCGCCGGCTCGATCTCGATCACGCGCACCCGCGCGCCGCGCGCGGAGAGTTCCCTCGTGAGGACGCCGAGGCCCCCCCCGACCTCCAGCACGTCGTCGCCCAGCGCCACCCATGCGGCCATCGCCTGGCGCGCGGCCACCGACGCGTCGGTCAGGAACGACTGCCCGCGCCCCTTCGAGGGCCGCACGCCCATCGCGTTGAGCTCATCGCGAACGCGGCGCCGGCGCCCCGTGGCGCGGCGCTCACTTGGAGCCGGCACGCGGGCCCTCCGGCTCCCTCGCGCGGCGGCGGGCGACGAGCGGGGAAAAGCGCCGGCGCCGCCCCCTCGCGTCCACCAGCACGACCTCCACGTGGGGCGCCAGCGCCTTCAACTCCGACGCGAGCCGCTTCGCGGACGGGAAATAGGCCTTCGCGCACCGGACGGGGCCGCGCTCCGTCTCGAAGACGTGGGACCCCGACCGGTACCCGCTCGCGTCGAGGCGGACTCTGCGCAGCGCCGCGAACGCGACCGCGCGGCGCCGCAGCCGCAGCCGGTGGCTTGGCCGGTAGACCGGCAGGTAGAGCCCCCGCTCGAGGAGCAGGGCGGGGGACGACCAGAACCGCGCGAACGCGAGGCGTACGATGCCCCACGTGAAGAGCGCCCACATGCCGAAGTAGACTGCCTGCGGCCCTGTCGGCCGTGGGACGAAGAAGAGGCCCGCCCCCAACATCACGATGTCCAGGAAGGCGAGCAAGGCGATCCAGTCCAGCCGCGCGAATTCGGACGCGTCGACGCGGTGCCGAAGAACGACCGGGCCGAAATCGGGGGGCCCCCCCTGCGACACGGCGCGCCCCCCTCACCGCTGCACGAAGATCCGGTACTTCTGCTGGGTGTCGGCGAGCTCGAGCTCGATGCGGCGCGCGATGACCTCGTCGGGCTTGTGGAGCGTCGACACCCGCTTGGCGATGTCGTCGAAGTCGCTAAACGGCCGGGCCTTGCGCTCCTCGATGATCTTCCACATCGTCTTCTTCCCGAGCCCGGGGAGGAGCTCCAGCATGTGGAAGCGGGTCGAGACGGGCTGGGCCTCGTTGTAGAACTTCACGAACCGCTCCGCGCTCGTCCGGACCATCTCCTTGAGGACGAAGGGCAGCTCGGACTGGGCGGCGTTCGTCAGCTCGCCGTGGGCCACCCGGCGCTTCACGTGGAGGATCTTGTCCCGCTGCTCCGGCTCCTTGCCGATGTACACGCGCTCGCCGGGCAGCATCTGCCGCACCTCGGGCTTGGGGGTGAGCTCCAGGAGCTTGAACTCCTGCTCGCCGATGGCGAAGGCCACCGGCTCGTGGTGGATCTGGCCCCCGCCCGCGTGACCGCGCGGTAGGAAGTCCAGGATGTATGCATAGTCCTCCATGGGGTCGCCTCCGCCGGGGTGGCACCTTACGCGGAGGTCGCGGCTCGGGACCCGCCCGTCGTGTACTTCTCGACGGTCTCGATGATTGCCTTGATCGTCTTCTCGTCGAGCGTGAAGCGCTCCTTCGAGAAGATCGCGCGCACGTCGTCCGGGTGGTCTGGGCAGAGCTCCGCGATCTTGTGCGCGAGCGGCCCCGAGACCCGCTCGATCGCCTCGAGCTCGGCTACGAGCTTCTGCGCCGTGCGCGCGTCGAACCGGGTGAGCATCTCGCAGTGCTGGAGGACGAGCTTCTGCTCGTAGGTGAGTTCGCGGCGCTCTTGCTCGCTCAGCACGAGGTCGTGCACCTCCGGGGTGGTAAGCAGGCGCTCTCCCGTCTTCATCGGCCTCTCCCCCTCCTGCCTACGCCGCCTTTGGCCGCCGCAGGTGCGCCGGGTGGGCGACCACGACCTTCATCTTGCCGCCGATGCGGATCCGGAGCAGGTACGCGCTGCCCTGCGCTCCCACGATCACGCCCGTCATGCCGTTGAAGGTGTTGTGGGGCTGCCCGCCCCGCACGCGCGAGTCGATCCGGATCGAGGCCTTGTCGCCGGCCTCGAATTTCTGGAGCATGCGGGTGATGCGCGTCTTGCCCCGCTCGCGCGGCGGCTGTCGGAACAGGCTGCGCGTGCCCTTCCGCGTCCCCTTCGTCGCCCGTGCCATGGTGCATTCCCCCTACCCGTCGTGTATCTCCGTTACGTCCAACTCTCGAACGTCGCAGGCCATGCCGAGGATACCCGCGAGGCTTGGCTGCGTCCGCCCCTCGTCGCCGTTCATCAGCTCCTTCACGTACAGCCCGCTCTCGCCCGTCACTTCAAGCTCGATTTCCTCGCCATCCGCCCTCAGAAGCTGGACCTTCTCCACGCGTCTGCGGCGAATCTTGTCGGACCTGCGGTGCGCCACACGAAGGGGAGTCTGTTGATCGACATAGGAGCCAGATAGCTCGGCGCAGGCACGGTCAATCTGGTCGACCTTAATAGCCTTTTCGAGGCCCACGAGCACGCGGTAAGTCTTGGACCAGTTCGCGGCCTTGAGCGCCGCCACCACCGCCTTGTCGCACGCGGCCAGGCCTTCGACCTCCACGAGGCCCGCCGAGCGGTCGCGGACGGCCTGCGCGAGCGCGGCGGGGTCGAACGCGCGGCGCCGGGGGCTCCGGATCTCCACGACGAACGGGCGCCCCCGCCCGAGCATGCGCGCGTCGATGTCCTCGCGTCCGGCGCCGTGGAGCGCGTGGCCGTCCCCCCCGACCATCTCGATCAAGGGGCCCGCGACGGCGCCCTCGACGGTGAGCGCGTACATCTGTCCCGTGTTGCCGCACCGCGCGCAGCCGCGGCCGCGGCAGTGGGTGCAGGGCCAGCGCGTCTGGGGGATCCCGCGTGCGACCTTCCGGTATCGGCCCCGCACGTAGAGCGACTTGACCTGCAGCGTGGCGGTGTTGAAGCGCGTGTCGACCTTCGCGACGATGTCGGGGTCGTCGAAGTCGACCTCGCGGTGGACGCGCGCGTACACGCGGAGGCCGACCTCGCGGTTGACGGCCTGCTTCAGCGTCCGGGGGGGCGTGAGGCCAAGCGCCTTGGCCAGCGACGCCTCGCGCTCCAGGAGGTCCCGTGCGACGGTCGAGCCGACGAGGAACGTGGTGTACTCGTAGCCTTCGAGGGCTCCCACGACGGCGTCGCAAAGAGCGTCGGCCTCGCCGAGCAGCCCCTCGCAGAGCGCGCATCCCGAGGGGGGCGTGGGCGGCCCTCCCGCCGACGAGCGCAAGAGCCGGCCCCGATCGGCGTCGGCCGTCGCATCCCCCTCAGCCGAGAACAGCCGGCCGAGGCAGTAGTCGCAGAGTGGCTGTTCGAGCGCGCGGCGCGCGAGCGTGACCGACTGCGCCGTCAGCGGGGGGAGCCGCTCCATGCCGCGCCGATCCGGCGGCCTCTATTTAACCGTTCGACGGGCGGCCGGAGGGGCTTTCCAGACGTTGCTGGCTCGCGATTCTGCCGTCGCGCAAAACCCACGCGGTTTAAATCCGTTGACCGGTATGGTGCGAGTCCGTCGAGGTCGATTACCTGGCGCGCCGCAAGAGGAAACGGAAGAGGGGGGCCCCCGACGACAATGCCCCGTCGAAACGCGGCGAGAAGCACCTCAAGAAGGCGGAGAGGCGCTTCCGCGACCTCGAGGCCTACATCGACAGCGAGTTCGAGGTGCTGGCCGCGGAATACGACCGCGAGGAGCTGGAGACCCTCCGTTGGAACTACCGGATGGACCAGATGGAGGAGTACAAGCTCACCGAGGAGGAGTTGCGCTACTTCGTTGCCGCCAAGGAGGCGGCGGAGGCGGGCCTGCCGCCCCCCCCGCTCCCGGGCTCCTTGGCCGGCGGGACGCCGGTGGAGCCTGGGCAGGGCGCGGCGGCCCCGCAGGCGGAGTACCAGCGGAAGTCGAGCGTGGACATGGCGCTCGTCGACAAGTACCTCGAGCGGCACATCGAGCGGGACTCGACCTCGGAGATGGCGAAGATCTACAAGGAGGCCTTCGGGGATGACCTGCACGTCCCCGAGAAGCTCAGCCTCGTCGACTTGACCTACGGGACGGGCTCCATCGGGCAGGCGCACAAGGTGACGAAGGCGGAGATCTTCGGGACACCGGAGGAGGGCGCGGCCGAGAAGGCGGCCGCCGCCGCGGGCGAGGCGGCCAAGGTGGAGGCCGTTCCGGCGCCACGAAAGGAGTCCAAGGCCGTCAAGTTCGCGACGGCATACAAGCGCGGCGTCCCCGAAGGGCCCGGGACCGGCGAGAAGTACCGGATGAGCAACCCGCTGCGCGTGTGGAGCATCCCCAAGCGGTTCGCGGGGACGAGCGTGGGCCGCTACTACCTCCTCTTCGCCATCAACATCGCCCTGTTCGTGCTCCTCCTCATCCCGCGCATCTTCGTGTGGCCGGTCGTCTTCGTTGCCCGCCTGATCAAGCGGTTTGTGGCGCCAAGGGTGAGCGCGCGCGTCGCCCCGCGGATCCAGGGGCTCCAGGAGAAGCTCGCCGAGAAGCCGAAGCCCGCGGCCGAGAAGCCCTCGAACTGACGCTAGATGCCGCGCCCGCCGCGCAGCACCCAGCGGTAGGACGTCGCGACCGACCGCCTCAGCACCTGGCCGAACCCGGACCGCGTGCCGCCCGCGGCGTTCCGGCCCCTCAAGATGATCTCGATCGCCTCGTCGGCCCGCTCGGGCGGCGCCTCCATCCGCAGGTACCCCTGCGAGATGCGGTCGCCGAAGTGGGCGTCGGACCCGCCCGTAACAGGCAGGCGGAGCTCCTCCGCCACCTTGCGCGCCTGCGCGTTGTGCCCCTCCGCACTCTGCGCGTTGAACGCCTCGACAGCGTCGAAACGCGCGGCGCGCACGACCTGGACCGAGAGGCCCGTGTACACCCGCTCCGGGTGCGCGGCGGACGCGATCCCGCCGAGCGCGTGCACCTCCTCGATCGTCTCCGCGGCGCTCTTGCCCGAGGTGGGGGCCTTGCCCACCCCGTACGCGAGGATGTGCCCCTCGGCCGACGTCACCTCGATCCCGGGGATGAAGAGGACCCCCTCCTCCAGGCAGGCAGCGCGCATGGGGCCGTGGCCGTCCACGGAGTTGTGGTCGGTAAGCGCCAGGGCCGTGAGCCCGCGCGCTTTGGCAAGCCGCCCGATTTCGCGGGGGTCGAGCCGGCTGTCGGGCGAGTAGCGCGAGTGGATGTGCAGGTCCGCGCGCGAGGGCGCGCTCCCTTGCGTGTCCGCCAAGCGCCTCCCCCTCCCCCCGTCAGCGCACGCGCGACCCCGGGGGGACCGGCCGGTCCACGCGCACGGCGCTGCCAGCCACCGTGAGCCTGACCCCCCCGTCGCCCGTGCGCACCACCACGCCCATCGCGCCACCGTCGTCGGCCGCGGTCTCCAGCGTGACCTTCCGGAAGGCTTCGATCGTGAGGGGCCTCGCGCCGCGGGTGCTCCCGTGGACGCTCGCGCCCGGCGCGCCGCCGGTCGCCACGAGCACCCCCACAACGCCGCCGCCCTCCGCCGCGAGGATCATCCCCTGCGACACCTCGCCCCGCAGCTTGGCGGGCTCGAGGTTCGCGACGACGACGCAGGTCTTCCCCGCGAGCTCCTCGGGCGCGTACTCCTTGCGCAGGCCCGCCACGAGCTGCCGCGTCTCGTCTCCCAGGTCGACCTTCAGCAGGTAGAGCTTGTCGGCCTTCGGGTGGGGGACAACCGAATCGACCCGGGCCACGCGCAGGTCGAGCGCGGCCAGTGGGTGCGCGCGCTCCTCCCGGCTCGGCTTGCCGGCAGGCTCGAACGCGCCGGGGTCGATCGGCGCGATGATGGGCGCTGGCTCCGGCAGGGCCGTGCGCGGGACAGGCAGCCCCTGCGCCTCGTGCCACGGCACCTTGGCCACCTCCCCCTTCTCCCCGCACAGGCGCCACATCTCCTGCGCCTTGTCCGGGACGAACGGCGCGAGGAGGACGGCGAGCGCCCGGACGAGCCGCACGCCCTCGAAGAGCACGCGCGCGTTGCGCCCCGGGTCCGTGGCCGCAAGCGCCCAGGGGGCCGTCCGGTCGATGTACTGGTTCCCGAACTGCGCGAGGGCCATCACCTCCTTGAGCGCCGCCTTGAACGAGCAGGCCTCGAGGAGCTCGGCCGCGCGCTTTGCCGCAGCGTCGATGCGGCGCCCCACCTCCGCGTCGAGCACGTCGGGCGGCGCGCGCTCGGGGGGCGTCGGGACGGCGCCGAAGTGGCGGTGCGCGAGCGTCAGCGTCCTGTTCACGAAGTTGCCCAGGTTTCCGAGCAGCTCCGCGTTGTTCTTGGCGACGAAGTCGTCCCAGTCGGCCTCCGTGTCCTTGAGCTCGGGCATGTTCACCGTGAGGTAGTACCGGATGGCCGCCACCTCGCCCACGTCGAGGTACTCCTCCATGGTCAGGCCCACGCCCTTGCTCTTCGAGAACTTCGCCCCTTCGAACAGCAGGTACTCGTTGGCCGGGACGTTCGCGGGGAGGTTGTACCCCCCGAGGCCGAGCAGCACGGCGGGGAGGATGACCGTGTGGAAGGGGATGTTGTCCTTCCCGAGGAAGAAGTAGAGCTGCGCCCCCGGCTCCCTCCACCACCTCTGCCAGGCGTCCGGCTCGCCGCGGTCCTCCGCCCACTTGCGCGAGGCCGAGATGTAGCCGAGCAGCGCCTCGAACCAGACGTAGATCTTCTTCCCCTCGTAGCCAGGCAGCGGGAAGTCGATCCCCCACGGGATGTCGCGCGTCACCGCGCGGTCCTTGAGCCCCGCCTTCACGAAGCTCGTGGAGGAGTGCAGTACCGTGTCCCGCCACCCCTCCCTGGACGCAAGCCACTCAAGCAGCGGCTCCTGGAACTTCGATAGCGCGAAGAAGAAGTGCTCGGTGTCGCGCAGCTCGAGCGGCGAGCCGCAGAGCTTGCACCGGGGGTCCTTGAGGTCGGCCGGGTCGAGGATCTTCCCGCACGCGTCGCACTGGTCCCCGCGGGCCTCGGGGGACCCGCAGTTCGGGCAGGCGCCTTCCACGTACCGGTCGGCGCGGAAGACTCTCTCCTTCGGGCAAAACATCCCCTGCATGGTCGCCCGGTATATGTGGCCCTTCTCGATGAGCGTCCGGAAGATCTCCGCAACGACGAGTTTGTGGTCGTCGGCAGTGGTCCGGGAGAACAGGTCGAAGGAGATCTGGTAGCTGTCCATGAGGGCGGCGTTCGCGCGGTGGAAACGTTCGGAGACCTCCGCCGGCGTCGTGCCCGCCCTCTCGGCCTGCAGCATGATCGGCGTCCCGTGCTCGTCGGACCCGGACACGAAGAGGACGTGGTTCCCGGCCATCCGGTGGTAGCGGGCGAAGATGTCCGCGGGCAGCAGGTACCCTGCGGGGTGCCCGAGGTGCATCACCGCGTTTGCGTACGGCCAGGCGGCGCACACGAGTACCCGCTTTCGCACGGCCTCTCGCAGGCCAGGTCGTCGGATAAATCATTCGGGGCTCGAGGCGGCGCGCATGGGCAGGAGCACATGGAAGCGGTACCCGCAGAGGACGCGCCAGTGGCCCGCGAGCTCCCGGTCGAGCGCCGGGTCCCCCGTCTCCGCGTAGAGCTCGTCGAGCGCCGCGACCTTCTCCTCCGCCGCCACCACCGTGATCCGGTCCTTCCCGAACGCCCGGATCGTCGCGGGGGTAAGCTGCAGGTTCCCGCGGCCGAACACGAACCCCTGCCGCCCGACCGCGGTCACGACCATCTCCTTGGGCCCCCCGTGGCGCGCGACCTCCTCCTCGATCTCGGCGGCCGTCGCGTCCTTCCGGACGAGGGCCCCGCCCCGCACGATGTCCACGCCGAGCGGCGTGTGCGGCAGGCCCATCGCGGCCATGACCGCGCCTGGCGTCGTGCCCGGTCCGAAGAGGTAGAGCGTCCCCTCGTCCATCCGCTCGAGGAGGGCGTCCGCGATCCCCTGCTTCGACGCCTCCTCCACCTCGCCCGCGTACTCGCCCTTGGCCGCCTGCAGGAGCCCGCCGGTCGAGAGGCACCGCGCGTGGCCCGCGAGGCGGACGCGGAGCCGGCCCGCGCGGATGTCCTCCTCGTCCTCGTCCAGCACGTCGCCCTCGACCGTCCGGGCCTCCCCGTCTAGGAATGCGCGTAGGATCCGCGCGGCGGCCGACGGCGAGAGCGCGAAGACCCCCGAGTGCATCTTCACGCCCGAGGGGACGCCGAGCACCGGGAGGCGCTGGCCGAGGGCCGCGAGGACGTCCCGGGCCGTCCCGTCCCCCCCCACAAAGAGGACGGCCTCGGCGCCGGCGGCCTCGATCTCCCGGCACGCGCGGCGCGTGTCCTCGGGCGTCGTGACGGCGTCCGCCGGCTCGAACACGACCACGTGGGCCACCCCCGCCGACTCGAGCGCGTTGGCCCCCATCGGCCCGGCGCACGTGACCCACCGGACGGGTCGCGCCCCCCGGCCGACGATCCGCGCGAACTCGGCTGCCCGCCCGGGCGCGCGCGGCCGGGCGCCCCGCGCGACGGCCTCCGCGAGCGCCGGCCCGTCGGTGCCCTTGAGGGCCACCTCCCCGCCCATCCCGGCGATGGGGTTGACCAGGAAGCCGACCGTGCGCGCCGCGGCCACGGTGGCCATGGCGCGCGTAGTTGTCCCGCGGGCAGAAAAAGGGGAGGGGGCCCTGGGGCCCCCGAAGGAAGGCCTAGATGACCTTCAACTGGCCCAGGACAGGCTCGTAGATCTTGCCCTTGTCCAGGAGCGCGTTCACGACCTCGTCGAAGAGCTCGCGCGGCACGCCGCGCTTCGTGCACCGCTCGACGATCTCGTCGTAGGCCGCGCCCTTCGGGCCCTTGTCCAGCTCCTTCACGACCTGGAACACCGTGGCCTCGTGGTCCTCGGTCGCGCCCTCGGCGGTGGCCGTGACGACGGCCTCGCGGGCCGCGACCTGCCCGCCGCCGGCGGCCACCACCACCGCCTCCAGGGGCACGTTGGCCGACGCGCGCGAGGTCGGGGATGCCGCCGCCTTGCGGCGCATGTCCTCCAGGCGCTCGCGCGCCTCGTCGTCCACGATCGAGCGCACGGCCTCGTCGGCCATCGCCACGAAGTGCTCCACGTCCACCTCGCCGTAGAACTCGACCGCCTTCACGATGCCGCGCGCCTGGTTCGGCCCGACGCCGAGCTTCACGATGCCCTCCTCGGTCGGGTGGTCGACCCCGAGGGCCTCTCGAAGCGCGGACGCCCGCTCGCGCGTGCGCCGCGCGGTCTCGACGATCCACAGGTCGCGCGTCTCCGGGTCGGACTCCGCGATGTTCTCCGGACGGACCGACACGTAGACCACGCCGTCCTCCGGCGAGTACGTGCGCACCTTGCCCACGACCGCCACGACCGCCGGCGTCTTGATCGACGCCAGCCGCTTGGCCGCCTCCGGCTGGTACTGGCCCGCGGAGAGGTAGAAAGTCCCCGTCGGGTCCACCACCCGCCCGCGGTAGAGCGGCTCCTCGCCCGACCCGATGTTCTCGACGTCCGTGAGGACGCCCACGACGAACAGGCGGTTGACGAGCGCCCCGAGCGGGGTCACGATGTACGATGGCGTGTACTCGCCCTCCCCCTTGATCTCGAGGCGGGACGCGTTGAACTCCTCGGCGAAGAGCCGCCAGGCGGCCTCCCGTTTGTGCGCCATCGCGCTCACGCCCCCTGGACGGCGGCGAGGTACTGGGTGACCTCGGCCTTCACGTCCGCCTCGTGCTTGCCCATCGACTTGGCGATGAGCGTCAGCCCGAAGTCGTCGGCCAGCACGTTCCCGCTGAGCTCGTAGGGCCGGCCGAAGAGCTGGTCCTTGAGCTCCTGCCGCACCCAGTCGAAGTCCATCGACTCGCGGGAGGTCTCGACGCACTCCTCGAGCGTCTTGCCCAGGGCCTTTTCCGTGAGGCCGCGGTCGGCCACGAACGAGAGCCCGCCCGTGCCGTCGTCCATGACGCCCTTGATCCGGAGGTCGGCCTCGCCCTTCACCTTGCCGTGGATAGCGCAGCTGCCCTTCTGGATCGAGCGGCGGCACTCGGGGCAGCGGAAGATGAGCCCCGAGCCTTCGCGCACGTCGACGACGAAGCCGCGGACGACGACGTCCGCGCCCCCGCCGCGGCGCTCGAGGTCGCCGATCGAGACGACGACAGGCTTGGCGAGCTCCTCCTCGGGCGGGAGGGAGTCGGGCTTGAGCTTGTCCACCGCGCAGCGCTCGTCGAACGTGATCCGCGGCACGCCCCGCCATGCCTTGACGTAGGCGCCGCGCACCCGCACGACATCGCCCTCGTTGAGGCCGAGGTCCGCCCAGCAGGTGAACTGCACGCGGCCCGTCCGGTCGGCGGCGATCCCCGAGAACACGCGCTTGGTCGTGCCCTGCACGTTGACCTCGCGGTCGTCGACCGACAGGATGCGGAACGTCGCGTCGATGCTGCGCATGCCGTCCTTGAGGTCCTTGAGGCTCACGGCCTTGGCCGACGCCTTCGGGTCCCACGGGGGCACCGCGCTTGCGTCGGTCTTCGTGACCGTCCCGCGGTCGCCGATGTGCACCTCGACCTCTTCGCGGAACTGCTTCGTGTAGGCGTTGCGCACGAGCACCGTCTCCCCCTTCTCGAAGGGGAACGCGGCGTGGTTCCATGCCGTGAACGGCACGGTCTTCGAGTGGTCGCCGAGGATCCCGGACTTGATCTTCTTCGTCGCGCCCTGCGCGTTGATCTCCTTCTCCTGCACGAAGACCACGCGCGCCGCGAAGTCGACCGACCGCTCGCCTGGAAGGAGCGAGTCCAGCGACTTCACGACCGCGCGCGTGATCTGGCTCGAGTCACCGCCGTGGGTCTCGACCAGCTTCCGCTTCGCCATCGCGAGCGGCAGCCGGTAGGTGTTCACATACTCCGAGAGCTCGCGGGCGAGCTCCGCCTTGTCCACTTTGTCTTCTCCTAGCACCCGGGCGATTTCCTCCACGTGGGGTGCAAGCTGTTTTTCGTCCATACTGCTCAGCCCTCCTCGGGCTGATTGCTTCCCATGCGGTGGCCCTATTTAACCGCCCCATGGGGGTGAGTGAAAGTTGCCGACCCGAGTTTCAGGTGGAGCGGCCGCGCCGCCGGATGCCGCGCCCGCGAAGCGTGGCGCGCGTGCGCGCGTGCGCTGCGCTCCCTTTAATTAGCCACGCCCCGCTCCCGCGCGGCGGCTCGGGGGGCGTTGAACTGGCCGGCACGATGCGCGCGGTGGTCAAGGTCCGGGGGGAGGCCGGCGGCACCGAAATCCGCACCGTCCCTGTCCCCGAGATCCGCGAGGACGAGGTTCTCATCCGGGTCGACAAGGCCGGGATCTGCGGGACGGACCTCCACATCTACCTGTGGGACCGGTGGAGCGAGAGCCGCCTCCACCTGCCACTCATCTACGGGCACGAGTTCGCCGGCACCGTCGAGGCGGTCGGCCGCGCGGTGGAGAGGATCGAGAAGGAAGACCGGGTGTCCGGCGAGGGGCACCTCGCCTGCTGGCGCTGCAAGCCCTGCCGAGAGGGGAACCCCCACGTCTGCCGCAACCTGAAGGTCCTCGGGGTCGACCGGGACGGCATCTTCGCCGAGTACGTGAAGCTCCCGGCGACGAACGTGGTCCACAACGACCCGAAGATCCCCCTGCGGGTCGCAGCCGTCCAGGACCCTCTCGGCAACGCCGTCCAAACGGCCTTCTCGGGGCACCCCTCCGGGGCCGTCGTCCTCGTGCTTGGCTGCGGCCCGATCGGCCTCATGTCCGTGGCCGTCGCGCGGGCCGCAGGCGCGCGGGAGGTCATCGCCATCGAGAAGAACGAGTACCGGCTGGGTCTGGCCCGGCAGATGGGTGCCACCCACACGTTCGAGGACCCCGCGTACGCCGAGAGGACGATCCAGGAACTCACGGACGGGGTGGGCGTGGACGACGTCTACGAGATGAGCGGGGCGGCCAAGCTCCTGAACTTCGGGCTGAAGTCCGTGAAGCCGGCCGGCGGGGTGCACATCCTCGCCATCTATCATGATGTGGTGCCCATCGACGTCACGAATTCCGTGGTCTTCAAGGGCGTGCACGTCCACGGCATCCACGGGCGCCGGATGTTCGACACGTGGACGCGCATGCAGGGGATGCTGCTCTCGGGGAAACTGAACATCGACCCCGTGTTCACGCACGACTTCGCGTTCGAGCAGTTCGACGAGGGGATGGCCGCGATGAAGGGCGGCAATTGCGGGAAGGTCACGCTCCACTGGTGAGCGGACAGGGGGATGTTGGCCATGGGCAGGCGCGACCCGACGGGATTCCTGAGGGCGGAGTACGACGAGCTGGCGGCGCAGGACCTCGACTGGCGGATCAAGCTGCTCCACGGGCCCTCGGCCCCGCGCGCGAATGTCGCTGGGCGAGAGAACACGATTGTCCTGTGCTCGAACAACTACCTCGGGCTCGCGACCCACCCCCGCGTGATGGAGGCGGCGGCCAAGGCGGTCGCCACCCACGGGGCCGGGTCGGGGTCGGTGCGCCCGATCGCGGGGACGATGGACCTCCACGAGGAGCTGGAGAAGGTCACCGCCCGCTTCAAGCGGTGCGAGGCGGCGCTCGTGTACCAGTCGGGGTTCGCGACGAACTCGGGGCTGATCCCGCAGCTTGTCGGCGATGGCGACGTGGTCATCTCGGACGAGCTGAACCACGGGTCGATCATCGACGGCGTGCGCCTGACGAAGGCCGACCGGATGGTGTACAAGCACAACGACATGGGCGAGCTCGAGGACCGCCTGCGGGAGGCGGACGGGAAGCCGTACCGCCGGATCCTGATCATCTCCGACGGGGTGTTCTCGATGGACGGGGACACGGCGCCGGTCGACAAGATCGTGGGGCTGGCGGAGCCCCACGGTGCCATGGTGTACATCGACGACGCGCACGGGGAGGGCGTACTCGGCGACGGGGGCCGGGGGATCGCGAGCCACTACCGCGTCGAGGGGAAGGTGCACGTGGAGATGGGCACCTACTCGAAGGCCTTCGGGGTCGTAGGCGGCTACGCCGCCGGCTCGGCCGACCTGCGGCGGTTCGCCCTGAACAAGTCGAGGACGTGGCTGCTCTCGGGGTCGCACCCCCCGGCGACCACGGCGGCGTGCGCGGAGGCCGTGCGCGTGCTGGAGAGCGAGCCCCAGTGGGTGGAGCGGCTCTGGGCGAACACGCGCAAGTTCCGCAAGGGCCTCGAGCAGATCGGGTTTGACACGGGCCGCTCCGAGACGCCGATCATCCCCGTGATGACGGGGGAGTCGGCGAAGGCGAAGGCAATGAGCGAGAAGCTCTTCGAGCTTGGCGTGTGGGCACTGCCCATCGTCTTCCCCATGGTGGCGCGCGACAAGGCGCGCATCCGCACGATCAACAACGCCCGGCTGACGGACGGGGACCTCGAGGAGGCCCTAGGGGCCTTCGAGAAGGCCGGGAAGGCGGCGGGCGTACTCTAGTTTCCCTCGAGGAATAGGGTGAGACTGACAAAACCGCCAAGGACGGGGTGGTACGCCTCCGCGCGGCTCATGGCGAGCCCGGGGCGCGGCGCGAGCTCCCCGGCGCTCAGGTCCTCCGCCAGGGGGACTGCGAGCACGAGCAGAAAATCGGCCCCGAGCGGCGCCGCCAGGGCCTCGGCGCGCGCCCCCGCCCATGCCACGAGGGCGGCCGCGCGCGGGTCGCCGCCGCACGGCTCGCGGGGGCAGAGGTGAGAGAGCGCCCGCCCGAGGCTCGAGTTCGTGACGGGCTCCGTGGACGCGAGCAGCGTGTCGAGGAACGCGTGGGCCACGCGGTCGCTGCGCGCATCTTCCGTCGTATTGTGGGCGGGGCCGCGCGCGGCGATCGCGGCGAAGACGAGGGTGGCCGCGAGCAACACCGCGAACGCGCCGTAGAACGCGCTGAACCCGGCCCGGTCATGGCGCAGCCGGCGGGACCCCCTCATGATAGGAGCACCCCCGCCCGCAGCAGGCCCGGGACGGTCGTCCCGTCCGCCCGCAGCACGGGGACCGGCAGCGCCGCGACCTCGCAGGACGGCGTGAGGGCGTCGAGCGACCCCAACAGGAAGACCTCCTCGCCCGACAGCGTGTCGAGCAGGGTCGCGACGCACGCGCGGGGAGGTACGAACGTGAGGCCTAGCGTGCCCGACGCGACCGCGGAGGCGCCATCCCAGGAGACGGCGTCGCCGGGCGCGGCAAGCGCGCGCTCGGCGGGGAGCGCCTCCACGAAGAGCTGCGCCTGCAACTGCGCACGCTGCCCGGCCTCGCGGGCGCGCGCCGAGTCGTCGAGGGCGGCCATGGCGCCAAACACGAGCCCCACGCACACGATGGTGATGAGAAGCGCCGGCAACGCCTGGAACGTCTCCTCGGCGCCCTGCCGGTCGCGGCGCAGGCGGGGAAGGGGGGCTGCCATGGGGAACCGGCCTCCGGGGGTCCTCACGCGCGAACAAAGCCCAGGCGCACGAGGGACTGTGCGAACGGCAGGGCGGTGGCCGCCCGGATCGCAAGCTGGCCCTCGATCTGCGCGTTGAGCTCCGCCGCCCGCCGCAGGACCGTGGGGGTCACCCAGAAGGGGGTGCTGTCGACGCTTTCGGCTCGCTCCATCATCCTCTTGAAGTCCTTTGCTGCCACCGAGGGTTCCTCCGGGGACGGAGGGGAGGTGGGTGGGGCGACTATATGGGGGCGGCGTGAGGGAATGCGCAAAACCATCAGATAATCACGGGCGGGGAGCCGGCCCACGGAGGGGTCGGGATGCGGCGGACCCCTCGACCCACGCATCGGGGTGGGGGACCCGGGGCACGAGCTGTTGGTGATCAAACCCGAGGTCGTGGCTCCAGATCGCGTCGGCACCGACGGCGAGCGCGCAGGCGAGGTAGTGAGCATCCTTGACGTCCTTCGGCCGAAGCGCCGCGCGAGCGCTTGCGAGGTGGGGGCGATAGGCGTCCTCCGGCACCCACCTGATCCGCCGTAGCAATGCGTCCATGACCGCCCGGAGTTCCTGGAGAGGGATTCCGGCGCGCCTGGCGACCTCGGGGATGTGCCTCTCGATCTCCGCCCGGAGGACGGAAGGCGCGTAGAGCGAGGCGGCGGTGTTGACTAGCGCCGCTCGGGTCGGCCCGTCACGCAACAATGCGCTCAGGATACGATTTGCATCGACAACGATGCGGGGCAAAGGACCGCCCCCGTCAGCGGCCGATCCTGTTCCGCTTGGCGATCGCCCGGTCGATCTCGCCGGCGATCTCGTCGACATCGGCCCGTGTGAGACGAGAGGTCGCGAGGACCTTCTCGACGAGCTCCAGCGCGTCAAGGTGCTCGCCGATCGCGCGGCTCACGACCGCGCTCCAGTTCACGTCTCGACGGGATTGGGCCCGACGCTTCACATCGTCTGGGATTGAGAACGTCATGTGCGGCGCCGCCTTGGTCTTCTTCGTCTTTGGCATGTCGTACAAATATGTATTTGCACGGTGATATAGGTTTGCGGGCCCGGAGGCGGGCAGTGGGTGTGTCATGCATCACCGGGAGCTCGCTGCCGAAGGGACCTTCTCGCCCGATCGGACGAACCCGATGCGGGCGAGCGACTTTGCAAAGGGGAGCGCGAGGGCCGCGCGTATGGCGAGCTGGCCCTCGATCTGCGCGTTGAGCTCCGCCGCCCGGCGCAGGACCGTGGGGGTCACCCAGAAGGGGGTGCTGTCGACGCTTCCGGCTCGCTCCATCATCCTCTTGAAGTCCTTTGCTGCCACCGACGTTCCTCCGGGGACGGAGGGGAGGTGGGAGGGGCGGCTATATGGGGGCGGCGTGAGGGAATGCGCAAAACCATCAGATAATCACGGCCTGCGGGGAGCGACCCCGGGGCGGCGGACACCACGCGGCGTCGTCTAAAGCCCGAGGACGAACGCTCCGAGCCGTTCGATGGCCTGCTCGATCTTCTCGTAGGCCGTAGCGTAACTGACCCGGAAGTGCCCCTCGCCGGCCCGCCCGAACGCCGACCCCGGGACGACCGCCACGCGCGCTTCGTGGATCGCGCGCTCGCAAAACGCTTCGCTGGTGAGGCCCGTGCCCTTCACCGACGGGAACACGTAGAACGCCCCGTTCGGCGTGGGGCACGGCAGCCCCATCTGGTTGAACCCGCGCACGCAGAGCTTCCGGCGCCGGTCGTACTCCTTGCGCATCTTCTCGACCGCCGCCGGCGCCCGCCGGTCCTTGAGCGCCGCCACCGCCGCGGCCTGCGCAGGGGTCGGCGCGCACATGATCCCGTACTGGTGGACCTTCATCATCGCCCCGATGACCTCGGCGGGGCCGCACGCGAACCCGAGGCGCCATCCGGTCATGGCGAACCCCTTCGAGAACCCGGAGACCACGACCGAGTGCTCCTTCATCCCGTTCAGCGACGCGAACGACGTGTGCTTCTCGCCGTACACGAGGTCCTCGTAGATCTCGTCGGCGATGACGAAGCAGTCCCGGTCGCGCGCGATGGTGGCCACTTCCTCGAGCGCCTTTCGGGGGTAGAGCGCGCCCGTCGGGTTGCACGGGTTGTTGATGAGGATTGCCTTCGTGCGGGGCCCGACGGCCCGCGCCACCGCGTCGGGGTCGAGCTGGAACCCCTGGTCCTCGGAGGCGTCGACGGCCACCGGCTCGGCCTTCGCGAACATGATGTCGGGCCGGTAGCTCACGTACGACGGGTCCACGATCACGAACTCGTCCCCGACGTCCGCGAGCGCGCGCACGGAGAGGTCCACGGCCTCGCTCGCGCCCACCGTGACGAGGATCTCGCCCTCGGGGTCGTAGGCGGCCTTCCGTGCGGTCGCGTAGCGCTTGGCGATGAGCTGGCGGAGCCCTAGCATCCCCCAGTTGCTGGTGTAGTGCGTGCCCCCCGCGAGGAGGTCGTCGACGCCCGCGCGCGTGATGAAGTCGGGGGTGTCGAAGTCTGGCTCGCCGACCCCGAGCGAGATGATGTCCGGCGAGGCGGCCGCGATGTCGAAGAACCGGCGGATGCCAGACGGCGGGACCCGCTGGACGGACTGGGAGACCCCGCGCGGCACCTCGGGCCCACCTCCGCCGGGCAGTGGACTGGCGCTATTCAAGGTTGGCGCGCGCGCTCAAGCGCCGCCGCGCGGGCGCGCAAAGGCTCAAGAGAAGGGCGCACGTCGCCGGGCGCGGGGTCTCCCCCTGATCTGGCGGCTGCTTCGCGACGAGCTCGCCGTGGGCTCCGGCACGAACCTCGTGTTCATCGTCTCGAACATGACCGTGCAGCTCGCGGCGGGCCTGCTGCTTGCCGCGTACCTCGAGCCGCAGGGTTTCGGCGCGTTTGCCGTCGGCATGCTCGCGCTTGAGAGCGCCCTCGTGTTCGTGCACCTGCCGGGCGTCGCGTTCGTCCGCGAGTACTCCACCGCGGAGCGGGAGGAGGCGCTATCCACCGTCGCCGCGATCAAGCTCTGGCTCGCGCTGCCGGCGGCGGGGGCCATGGCGCTCCTCGCCTACCCGCTGGCCGACCTCTTCCACGTCCCCGCGGGCATGATCCAGATCCTCGCAATGATCCCGGTGATGACCGTCTTCTCGTCCGTCGCCGTGATGGTGTTCGAGTCGCGCCGGCGCATGGTGCGCCGGAACATCCCGGTGATCGCCGAATCCGCGGGCCGCCTTGCCGCGATCCTCGCGGTCCTTGCGACGGGCTTCGTCCTTGGCTCCCCGGAGGAGACGGCCGCCCTCGTGTGGCTCCTCGGGACGCTGCCCTCCGTGGCCATCGCCGTCGCCCTCGCGCCGTTCCCGCGGCTGCGCGGGGCGAGCCGGGCCAAGGCGCGCGAGTACTTCTCGTTCGGCTGGAAGACCACGCTCGCGCAGTTCATCCAGAAGCAGCTCATGTGGATCGGGACGCTCGCCATCCTGCTCTTCTATGTCGGTACCTCCGCCGAACTCGCCCAGGAACTCTCGGGGCTCTTCAAGGTCGCGTTCTCGCTGATGTTCTACATCGTGACCTTCGGGACGGCCGTCATCGTGATGGTCTACCCCATGATGTCCCGCGCGTTCGCCATCGAGGACGGGCAGGCGCGGCGCCTTGAGGCGCACCGGCTCCTGTCGCTCGCCTTCTACTACGAGCTCATCATCGCGCTGCCGCTTGCGCTCGCGCTCCTCCTCGGCGCGCCGGCCGCGTTCGAGCTCCTCCTGCCGGGTTTCGCTACGGCCGCGCCCTACGCCCAGGCGCTCGCGCCGGCCGGCGTCGTGCTCGCGCTCACGCTGCCCGCGGCGGCGATGCTCCCGGCCGCCAACCGCCCGGACCTGATCCTGCGCCTCTTCCTCCTCCAGCTGGCGGTCGCCGTCGGCCTGAACGCCGCCCTTGTGCCCCAGGCGGGGGCCCCGTGGGGCGGCGCTTGGGGGGCGGTCATCGCCGACTGGGGCGCCGCGATCGCCGGGTTCGCCTACGTCCACCTCCTGGCGCGGGGGATCGGAATCCCGTTCCCTTCGTTCGCCGTGTTCCGCGAGGCGCTGCGCAAGCGCGCGCCGGACGCGCCGCCGGCTCCGTGACGACACGCCCCCGCACGCCCCTTTTTATCCGGCCTGACCGGATCGGCGGCCGATGGAGGCGCCCACGCGCGGGGGCCTGACGGTCGGCCTCCTGGCGCCGATGGCCTTTGTGGGCCGCTCGGGGATGGGGAGGTACCAGACGGAGCTCTCGAAGGCGCTCGCCCGTGCGCTTTCGCCGGACGCCGAGCTCCACCTGATCGTCCAGATGCGCCTCCAGGGCCCGCTGCGCGGGGGGGCGCGGCCGGGGGGGATGGAGCGCGTGATCGTCAGGGACTACATGGGGCCCGGGGCCGCGGTGCGCGAGCTGCCCCGCGTCCTGGCGCGGCTCGCTCGCGCGCCCGACCTCCTCGACTGGCACCCGGAGGCGCTCTTCTCGCTCGTGGGCTCCCGCATCCTCGCGGCGCGCGCGGCCGAGCGCGCGCGGCTCGACCTGGTCCACGGGATGGCCAACTTCCTCCCCCGGACGCGCCCCAAGATGGCGCGCGTGGTGTCGCTCCTCGACACGATCCCCCTCGACCGGCCGCAGGACGTCACGCGCTCGACGCGCCTCGGGTACCTGCGGCCGAACGAGCTGCTTCCGGACGACCGGATCATCACCATCAGCGCGGTTGCGCGCGAGGGCATCCTCCGCCACTTCCCGGCCGCGGAGGGCCGCGTCCACGTGGTCCCGCTCGGCGTCGACCGCGAGACATTCCGGCCCGCCCCGGAGCCGCCAGCGCCGACGGAGGGCGGGTACCTGCTCTCCGTGGGGATGTTCGAGCCGCGCAAGAACCTCGCCCGCGCGCTGGAGGCGTTCGAGCGCGTCGCGGCCCGCCGCCCGTCGGTGCGCTGGAAGCTCGTGGGCGCGCCGGGGTTTGGCCGCGCGCAGTTCGAGAAGCGGCTGGCCGCCTCGCCCGCCCGCGGCCAGGTCGACCTCTACGGCCCCGCGGACGACGCGGCGCTCGCCGACCTCTACCGCGGCGCGCGCGCGCTGCTCTTCCCCAGCCTCGCGGAGGGGTTCGGCCTACCCGTCGTGGAGGCGCTCGCCTGCGGCACGCCGGTGGCGGCCTCGGACCTGCCGGTGGTCGCGGAGGTGGCCGACGACGTCTTCGCCCGCCTCGACCCGGCGGACGTCGTCTCCATCGAGGAGGCCATCGAGCGCGCGGCCTTCGACGAGACGCTCCGCGCGTCCCTGCGCAAGGACGGCCTGGAGCGCGCGCAGCGGTTCGAGTGGGGGCGCGTGGCGGAGGAGCACCTTCAAGTCTATGCACAGGCCCTCGGCGCCCCCGTGTCCGAACTGCTCGTCGCGCCCGCGTGAGCCCGGGGAGGCGCGTGGATGGCCGACTTCCTCGGCGTCTCCGTCGTGACCGTGGGGTACCGCGGCGCCGGGCTCCTAGAGCGCTGCCTCGCGAGCGTCCTCGCCTCGGAGCCCCGGCCCCGCGAGGTCCTCGTGGTGGACAACGCCTCGCCCGAGGACCTCACGGGCGTGCTCGGTCGTTTCTCCACGGACGCCGCCCGCTGCGGCGTGCGCGCGCTCACCATGCGCTCCGACAGGAACCTGGGCTTTGGGGGGGGGTGCGCCCTCGCCCTGAAGGCCACGTCCGAGCCACTCGTCTTCCTGCTCAACCCCGACACGGTCTTGGAGCCCGAGACGCTTGGCCTCCTCGTGGAGGCCGGGCGCGCGGCGCCGCAGCCAGCGGCGCTCCAGCCGCTCGTCGTGTTCGCGCAGGAGCGCGGGAAGGTCAACTCAGCGGGTGTCGCCGCGCTCCTCGACGGGGGCTTCGTGGACATGCTCTGCGGGGCCCCGCGGTCGGCGGTCCCGGAGGGCCCCCTCGTGCCGATCGCCGCGGCCACGGGCGCCGCCGTCCTGCTGCGCCGGCAGGACATCGACCGCCTTGGCTTCTTTGACCCCGACTTCTTCCTGTACATCGAGGACGTCGACCTCGGGCTTCGGTGGCGGCGCGCGGGCGCACAGGCCTTTCTCGTGCCAGGCGCCGTCGTCTACCACGAGTACCACGGGTCCTCCCGGGGAGGGCGCGCGGACTTTGCGGCATCCATCTCGCAGAACCAGCTGGAGACCGTCGCCAAGAACTACCCGCCGCTCGAACTTTGCGTCGCGGCGCTCCTGTGGAGCTACAACACCGCGATGCTGCTCGCGGGGCGCGGCCCCCCGCTTGGCCGCGCCCGCCTCGCGGCGGCCGCGGGGACGGCGCGCCGGTGGCGTGCGCTCGCTGTCAAGCGCCGCGGTGTGCGGGCGACGGGCCCCGACGCCCGCATCGCGCCGTGGATCGTCGCCCCGCGCCGCGAAGGCGCTGCGGCGCCCCCGCTGCGGCGCTAGCCCGGCCGCCGGGCTTATCTGTCGCGCCGCACTGCCAAGGATTCCGGCGCCTTCCGATGTCCCACACCCACACCGCAGCGCGGGCCCGCAGGCGCATCGCGCCGCCTGCGGGGGCGACGGGCGGGAGCGGCCGGGGAGGGGGCCCATGACTCGAGGCGCCACGGGCGGCGGGGCCGTCAAGTACGACACCACCGAGTGGGACATGCGCAGCTCGCACGGGCTCGTCGTGCACCTGGTGGGCACGCAGAAGGACGTGCTGGACGTCGGTTGCGCGACGGGGGGGCTGCTGGGGCACCTCGTCGGCCTCGGCAACCGGGGAGTGGGCCTCGAGGGAGACCCCGCGCAGGCGCGGGTGGCCGCGTCCAAGGGGCTGGAGGTCCTGGAGTGGGACTTGGAGCGCGGGCTCCCGCCCCTCGAGGGCCGCTCTTTTGACGCCGTCGTGTTCGCAGACGTCCTCGAGCACCTGAAGGACCCCGCCCCCGTCCTGCGCCAGGCCCGCGCGCGCCTGGCGCCCGGCGGCCGGGTGATCGTCTCCGTCCCCAACATCGCACACTGCTCCACGAGGGGCCGCCTGCTCATCGGACGCTTCGAGTACGGGGAGTACGGGATCATGGACCGCACGCACCTGCGGTTCTTCACGAAGGCGTCGGTCACGCGGCTGCTGGAGGAGTGCGGCTTCCGCGTGGACCGGGTGGTGCCGGTCCCGGCGGTCCCGGCCCCCCCCGGCCTCGAGCGCCTCGCGCTCGGGCGCGCGTGGGTCCGCTCCGCGACGTGGCGGAAGTTGGAGGATTTCGCGGCCGACCTGCTGCCCGGACTGTTTGCCTACCAGTTCGTGGTGGAGGCGCGGCCCCAAGCGCCGGGCTTATCAGCCGCGCCGCACTGACCGGTACCACGTGTCCGCGTCGCCCCCCGCCGCCGCCCCCTCCTCGCCCGACGACTACGGCGAGCGCCAGCGCCTCCACCCGCGCGTCAAGCTCGAGTGGGTCGGCGGCTGGCTCATCGGCATCGGGTTCTTCCTGCTGCTCGACCTCGGCGGGCTCGCCTTCGACATGGCGGCGGGAGGCGACGCCACGCCCATCTCGCTCGTCACCGTCGCGCTCATCGCCGCGATCGTCGCGGCGGTCGTGTGGGCTCAGTTCGCCTACGAGAACTACTGGTACTCGCTGCTCGCCGAGCACATGGTCGTGGCCAAGGGCGTCTTCTTCAAGACGCGGACCTACATCCCCTACGGCCGGATACAGAACGTCAACGTGACGCGCACCGTGGCCGACCGGGTCCTCGGGCTCTCGCGGATCACGGTGGACACGGCGGGCGCGCGTTTCTCGGAGGGGGTCGTCCCCGGGATCGTCGAGCCCCAGCCGCTCGTCACGTTCCTCATGAACCGGGCCGAGCAGGTGCGCCTCGGCCGCGCGGTTTTCTCGGGCGACGAGGACCGGGAGGCCGCGGCCTTCGAGGCGATCCGGTCGAGCCTGCGCGACGTCCTCCAGTCCGCGCGGGGCGGGGGCGGCGAGGGGGGAGCCCCGTGATCGCTTCGCCGGTGCCGTCCTACGCGGCCGCGCCGTCGCCATCCTGGGTCCTGCGGCCCGCGCCTGCGGGCGCCGTCAACTGGGGGCTCAGGTACGCGTCGCAGTTCTTCGTCTTTGCCCTCTTCCTCGGGTGGACGGGGGCCGCAAACGCGGTGGACTGGCGCGTCGCCGCGGTGGGCGCCCTCGCCGCCCCCCTGGCCGCCGGGATGGTCGCCGGCATCCTCTACCGCCAAAGCTTCGAGGCGGAGCTGTCCCCGCTCGGCCTCACCGTGCGCCGCGGCGTCCTCACGAAGCGGGCGGACTTCGTGGCCTACGCGCGGATGCAGTCGGTGGTCGTGAAGCAGGGGCCGCTGCAGCGGATCTTCGGAATCGGCGACGTCCTCGTGCAGAGCGCCAAGCAGGGCCCCATGGGGGGCGGCGAGCAGCAGGAGCGGCGCAACCGCTCGGTCGACGCGAGCCTCGAGCTGCGGTTCGAGGGGATCATCCGGAACGTCGCGGACTTCGAGCACGTCCGCGGCTTCCTGATCGAGCGGGCGGAGCAGGCGCGCGTCGCGCCGGTGGCCGGCCCCCCCACGCCCGCCGGCCCTCCCTCGCCCGCCGGATCCCCCGCGAAGGCGCGGATGCCGGCGGACGTCCCGGGGCTCTTCGCCGAGGCTGCCGCCGCCCTCCACCGCGCCCTCTCCGGGAGCGACGTCCCCCCGCCGCCCGTGAGGGGCCCCACCGCGGTGCCCCTGCAGCCCCGCGCGCGCGTCCTCTGGACCACCCGGTGGACGGCCGGGCTGCTCGTCCTCTACATCCCCTTCGCGCTCGCCTTCCCGTGGCAGACGCTCGCCCTCACGCCGCTTGCGCCCCTCGCGGCGTACGGCGCGGCGCGCGTGTACTACCGCCACTACCGCGTGACCGTGCAGAGCGAAGCGATCGAGGTCGAGCGGGGCCTCCTCACCCTGCGGCGCGCGCTCGTGCCGTTCCGGCGGATCCAGAACGTGAACGTGATCGCCGGCCCCCTCGAGCGGGCGCTCGGCCTGAAGACGCTGCGCATCGAGGCCGCGGGCCCGAACATCGCCGAGGGGTACATCGACGGCATCCGGTCGGCGGACGCCGAGCCGCTCGTCGCGTTCCTGATGGGGCGCGCGGAGCGCGCGCGCTTCGACGACGCGCTCGGCGACCAGGCAGCCGCCCGGGACGCGCGCGCGCAGGCGGTCGACGAGATGCGCGCGATCAACGCGCTGCTCGAGCACCGGGCGGCGGCGGCCGCGGGCCGCGACAGCGCGCTCGGCGGGGGCCGGTGGCTCCCCGGGGCGGAGGTGCTCTCCCGCAAGTGGCCGGTCGCCAACGGGTTCTCGTCGGCCCTGGGAGGGGCGGTGCTGTGGCTCCTCACGGTCTCGTGGGTGCTCGCGGCGCTTCGGGTCGCCGACCCCCTCCTGTGGGCCGGGACGGCGCTCGCGTTCATCGGGGCGTTCGGCGCGGCGGGGTGGGGCTACGCGCGCGTCCGCCTGCGCCTCTTCGCGTTCCGGTTCGGCCCCGAGACCCTCGAGGTCCGCCACGGCGTCCTCTTCCGCGCCCACGACCTCATCCCCTACCGGCGGATCCAGTCGGTCGGCGTGTCGTCCGGCCCCGTCGAGCGCCGCCTCTTCGGCATCTGGTCGCTGCGCCTGTCGACCGCCGGGACGTCGTCAGGCCTCACCGAGTTCCCCGGGGTCGTCGACCCGCGCCCGTACGCGGACTTCCTGCTGGCGAAGGCCCGGCTGTCGGCCGCCCCCTCCGGCGAGAGCCCCGTCGTGGAGCTCGCGGCCGAGACGCAGCGCGCGGCGCAACTCGTCCTCGCCATCGAGGCCGCCCGCAGGCGCGCGGCCGCGCCCGCATGACTCGCGACGCTGCCCGCCACGCGCGCAGGGAGTGGGGCCGCCAGGAGTCGAACCCGGATTGCGTCGTCCCAGGCGACGGGTGCTACCGTTACACTACGGCCCCGCAAGGTGGGGCCGCGGCGAATCGAACGCCGACCTCCTGGTCTGGAGCCAGGCAGACTCCCGTTATCCTACAGCCCCGGTGCGCGCGGATGGACAGCCGCGGGGGGAGGAGGCGGGACGACGCCGCGTCAGGGCGGCGCGCCCGCTCGCTGGGGTGGCGACCTCGCGCTCCCTGGGGAGGAACGGCTGCGCCACCGCCCGCGGCCATCACGGGGGTGGGCGCCAACGGCTGCCTGCGGTCCCGTAACTGCGCCCGTCCATGACCGTAGACGACTCCTGCCGATCGGCAGGCGCCGCGAAGGGGCGCTCCCTAATCAATCTGGCGCTTGACCCGAGGGCGTACGCTCCATCGGGCAGAGTCGGCGGGGCCTGAGGGCCCCAAGGAAGGAGAAGTTCAGCCGAACGACTGGCCGCACCCGCAGGTGCTCGTCGCGTTCGGGTTGTCGATCTTGAAGCCGCCACCCATGAGGTTGTTGACGTAGTCGATCGTCATGCCGTCGAGCAGCGGGGCCATCTCGGCACGCACGAAGATGCGCACGCCGTTGCGCTCGAGGACTTCGTCACCCTCTTCGGGGCCCTTCTGGAAAACGAGGCCGTACTGGAAGCCGGCGCAGCCGCCGGGCTGGACGAGGATCTTGAGGCCCTCGCCCTCCTTGTTCATCTCCTTCATCGCCTTGTGGAGTTCGGTCGCCGCGACTTCGGTGAGGTTCAGTTCCATAGGTTGGCCTCCCTTGCTGGTATAGACTCAGTCGAAATCCGTATTTAAAGCCTGTGTGGGACGTTCCACGGCCCCAAAGAGAAGGGCCAGGCGCCGGCGTCAGGCGGCGGCCGTGAAACCGATGACGACCACCTGCTGGGGCGCAAGCGCCACGCGGGCGACGACCCCGCCGCCCTCGCGGGCGAAGGGGGGCGCGAGCGTCTCGTTCCCGAAGTCGCGCATCTCGCGCAGCTCGACGCGGTGAGGGACGGCGTCCACGTTGCGCAAGGTGTAGTTCACGAACACCGTCGAGTTCGTCGATTCGACACCCCGCTCCGCCTCGATGTCGAACGACGTTCCCGTCTGGATGAGCGCAGCTCCGCCGCCAGCCGTGTAGGCGAGCTGGTCGGAGCCCACGAGGACGCCGTCGCGCCAGACCTCCACGAGTCCGGGGACCCACGGGATCGTCCCAGCGTTCACGAGTTCCAGGAACGCGGGGAGGCCGACGGGGCCGGGCGAGTCCGGCGCGGCGGTCGTGGGCGCGTCGCCGTCCTTGAACGTGGCGACGACAAACTCGCTCGCGTTGACGGGGCTCTCGTAGACGCGCAGGCTGAACCCGGCTTCCCGGCAGGCGCGTGCGTCCTTTCCCGCGGCGCCCGGCAGGTCCACGTCCTCTGCCCGGTGGACGACGTAGATCCCCGCGTCCCTCGAGGAGGGGACGGTGAACGCGCGCAGGCCGCCGGAGCCCGACGTGCTTCCGGCTGTGGTCGTGAACCAACCTCCGCCGAATCCTGCGGAGTCGGCGGCGACGGGGCCCGGCGGGGGCCGGACGGTGTTCGCGGTGTGGATTTCGCCCGACACGAGCAGGAGGTCGACGCCGCGGAAGAGCGCCTCCGCCTGCCAGTGGACGCGTGCGACGAGAGCGAGGTCGGAGCGGTCGAGGTCGAGTTCGTACCGGTGCGACCACCACGCGGTCCCCGCGATGTAGTCGATGCTGACGCTGGCGGGGAAGGTGGCGTTGTCGCCGGGGATGTCGAAGGTGACCCTCTCGCCATCGTTGAAGAATGCGGTCACGGGCGCGTCGCCGCTCCGGATCCTCAGGTGGTCGGGGTCGCGGAAGCCGGGAAGCGTGATCGTGAACCAGCCCGCCTTGGGGACCGTGCCTTCCACATGCGCGAGGACGGGGTTGCCGTAGAACATGCCGTTGGCGTACGCCGCGACCGCCGTGACCCGTGCATCGAAATCCCCCGGGAGTTCGCCCGTGACGATCGTCCGCTCGCACGCGGGGCGTAGCGCCACGGAAGCCCCCGCGGCGCCCCCGACGACCAGCAGCGAGACGAGCAGGAGCGAGCGCAGTTTCTTCCTTTCCTTGGCCGGGTTCAGCACGGGAGATTCCCCGGAGTGCTACGGGGCCGCGGGGAATGAAGCACCCTTTGGTATCAAGGCGAAACGTCGTCCAGGTGCCGTCCATGCGGCCCGCGTCTGTACCAAAAGGGTCTTAAGTCGGCGCGGGCAAGGGCGCGGCCGATGCGGCTGTGGCGTAAGATCGTTTCCGTATTCGCGGGCACGATGATCGCGGCCGGCGGCATCGTCGGGACGCTCGCGGTCCTTGAGGCGACCTCGCCTGCCGAGACCTCGGGCGGCGTCTACGAGCCGCCCCGGCAGTGGCTCTTCGAGCCGAACTCCGCCGAGGCCGCCGTCTCCGAGGACCTCGCGGTCGTCCGGACGTGGCTGAACGAGACCGCGGCCGGGGGCGGCCCGCACGACGCATCGACCGCTTTCGATGCGGCGCTTGCGGCGGACGCGATGTCGGGGGTCGCCTCAGGGGGCGGCACGGGGACGGAGGGCGCGACCCGCGGGGAGGTGTTCGAGCCGGCGGCGCAAGAGGCGGCCGCCCTGGGAACCCAGGCCGTGGTTGACGCGTCTGAGATCCTCCTGGAGGCCGACCTCGATCTTGCGTCGAACCCCCAGCCGGCGCCAGCATGGAACACGGCGCGTGTTGATTCGGTCGTGTCCGTGGCCCTCACGAGCTCCGCGCTGCAGGTGTATAGCCAGGAGGCGACCGGCGCGAGCCTCTATCTCAATTCGGCTGAAATCTCGTACACCCCGCGTGCCAACGCGACGGCCGTGGTCGCCGCGGCATCCACCGAGAGCGTCGCCCTCCTCGCGGAGTCCCCCAACCCCGCCCCCGAGCACGTCAACTGGACGGAGGCGGCCAAGGCGGAGATCGTCGACCGGAACCAAGACGGCGCGATCGAGCAGGACACGGTCACCCTTGCCCTCGCGTCCCAGGCGCTACGGTCGGAGGAGCCCGCCGCCGCGGCCGCCATCAACGCGGAGCTGCGGTACCGGCAGGACGCCAACGGCTCGTTCGGCGGGGACATCCGCGCGACGGCCGAGTCCGTGCGCGCGCTGGCCTACGGGACGACCCTCGACCGTACAGCCGCCGCGCGCGGCCTCGACTGGATGGACGCGCAGGGCACGCTCTCCCCGCAGGACGCGACCTACCGGCTGCGCGCCCACGCGGTCGACGGGGCGCTCGATGCCACGCCCCCGCCCGGGCCCCCCGCGTCGGACACCGCGTTCGGGGGCGGAATCTCCGTTTCGGGCGCCGGGGCCAAGGGTGTCCTCGCGCTGCTGTTCCTCGGTGGGGGCATAGGCCTCTCGCTCACGCTCGTCACCGACGACGCCCTCAAGGGCGCGCGGCGGCGCCTCTATGACACTGTCCGCGCGGAGCCCGGGCTCCACGTCAACGAGTTGCGCCGGCGCCTGTCGATGTCCCCCTCCTCCATCGAGTACCACCTCGCAGTGCTCACGGGCGCCGGGCTCGTGATCTCGGAGGACGACGGGCGCTACAAGCGGTTCTACGCCAACGGCGCGGGGCTCGGCCTCAACCCGGGCTCGCCCAATTCCCGCAACGCGCTTGGCGCGCTGCGCCGCCCGCACGCCACGGAGATCGTGCAGCACCTGCTCGAGCGGGGCGACGGGACGGCGCGCGAGGTGTCGCGCGCCCTGGGGCTGCACGAGTCGGCCGCGTCCCGCCGCCTTGACCACCTGGAGCACTCGGGGCTCCTCGTCTCCGACCGCGTCGGCCGCGAGCGGCGCTACACCGTGCGCGAGCGCCAGGCCGCGATCAAGGCGCTCACGCTCGTGGAGGCGGCGGTGGCCCCGCAGGCGTTGCTCGGGGCGGGGCCGGACGCCACCGCGGATCGCAGCGGGTCTGAGGGACTGCCGGCGACCGCCATGTCGCCGTGAGCGCGCTTACCCCTCAGCCGGACGCCCGCGACTTCGGCCAGGGCTTCCCGCCCCTCGCGCGGAAGCGGCCCCCGGCCGGCGACGCGAGCTCGATGGGAATCCCGTCGGGGTCCTCGTAGAACGTAAGCAGCACCGACCCCTCGCGGAACGTCGGGATCGTCACGCTCCCGCCGCGGGCGAGGATCTTCGCGTGCGTCGCCTTCAGGTCGGGGACGTTGAACCCTAGGTGGTCGAGTTGGTCGCCCCTCCGGTACGGCAGCCCGCCCGGGTACCAGTTCAGCTCGATGGTCTGCTTCCCGCCCGGCGACTTGAGGTACGCCACGTACCCGCCGGTCTCCTTGATGCGGAACTTGAACTGGAGCTTCATGTCGAGCGCCTCCGTGTAGAAGGCGATCGACCGCTTCATGTCCTTCACGCGAAGGCCGGTGTACTTCAGGCGGGGTACGGTGAGGCGCGCCACGGGGCTCCCGCCCCCGCAGGGTGCCGCCAAGCCATGAAGGTCGCGCCGTCTATGGGCGGCGCCGCGGTCAGGCCGGCGCCGTGCGGTCGGCGCGGCTGTCCTTCTTGCCTCCCCTTTGGCTTTCACGAACGTGAGGACGGGCGGTTGAGCCCCCACCTGCCCCGCGGTCACGGGCCGCCGCCGCGCCCCGGCTCGTGCGGTCGCGCCGGCCGCCCCTTCCTGCGCTGCAGCACGAGCAGGAGCGCAAGCGCGCCCCCCGCGGCCGCCGCCATCGCCAGCGCGAGCGGGACGAGCCACTCGGCCGCCGATGTCGCCGCGATCGGATCGCCCGCGTGCACGGTTACCCGAAGCTGCGCCCCGCGCACCGCCGTCCCGTTCGTGGCCTTCACAGTGACCTCGTACTCGCCGGGCGCCACGCCTCCCGCGACGCGGACTTCGAGGGCGCACGCGTCCCCGGGTCGGACCGGCGCGGGGACGCAGCGGGCGGTGACCCCCTCAGGCAGGCCCTCCACGAAGACCTCGAGGGGGGGCCCGACGTACTGGTTGACCGCGCGTATCTCCACGACGAGCAGCGCGCCGGACCCCGGCGCGACGTCGAGCCCCGGCGCCTCGAGCGCCACCGAGAAGTCGCCTGCGCCGAGCCGGCTCGTGGCGGCGACGAGGTCGATGGGGGCGGTGGCGACGACCGTGTGGCGCCGGTCGCCCCCGTCCGACCACGAGGTGAAATCGTACACGAGGCCCGCGAGCGACTGGGGCGTCTCAAACTCGACCGTGTGGGTCGTGCCCTGCGCCCACGAGCGGCGGGCCGGGGTGTCGGCCGCCTCGCCGTCGAGGAGCACGGTGAGGCCGGCGGGCACCGAGGTGACTAGCGCCTCAAAGTCGGACGCGTACCGCGCGGTGAGGGCCGTAGGGCCCTCGCACGGGACGGACCGCTCGCGCGGGGCCCCGTCCGCCCAATCGAGGAACCGGTGCGTCGCGCGTTCGGCCTCCTGGACGGAGGGGGCCGAGAGGTTCAGGCGGGCTCCGCGCGCGCACCACGCCTCGACCGGCGCGCGCTCGGTCGCGCCCGCGACCGTGACGTTGAGGCCCGCAGGCTCGGTGGCCACCCGCACCCGGACCTCCTCCGTGAACGTGGCGAGGAGGTCCGTGGGACCGTCGCACGGCGCCGCGTGGCCCTGGGCCCGGCCGTTCGACCACGACGCGAAGAGGTGGCGAACGCCGTCGCCCTCCTGGGGCGAGGGGGCGCCCACGAGGAGCTGCGAGTCCGCGGGGCACCAGATCTCCGCGGGCGTTACGAGCGTGGCGGTGCCCTCCTGGAGCTCGAGCCCCGGCGGGTCCGTGAGGAGGCGCATGCTGAACGCCTCGGGGGCAAAGGCCGCAACCACGCCGTACGCCCGGTCGCAAACGAGGGTGAGGTCCTCGCCCGCGCGGGGCTCCCCGAGCCCCAGCCACGAGGCGAAGGCGTATTGCACTCTCCCGACGCTCTGTGGCGAGGGGGCGCGAAGCGCGAGCGTCGCCCCCTCGGCGCACCAGGTCGAAGTGGGGGCAGGGGAGGTGGCGCCCGCCACCTCCACCGCTAGGCCCTCGGGCTCCGTCGTGACGTTCACCCGGTGCTCGACGGGCGCGAACCGCGCCTCGAGGTGGACGGGGCCGTCGCACGGAACGCTCCGGGGCAGCGCGGCAGAGCCGTCCGCCCACCCGGCGAACAGGAACCTCGTCCCCTCGAATTCCTGGATGGGTTGCGCGCTTGCGACCATCGCCGCCCCTTCGGGGCACCAGAAGTCCACGGGGGAGGAGGCAGGCGCGATGTCGATGGAGACCGAAAGCCCCGGAGGGTCGGTCGCCAGCGTCACGACGTGCTCCGCGGCGAAGGCGGCCGTGAGCGCGCCCGGTGCGCCGCACGAGATGGCGTGGGCGGCCGCGCCGCCGTCCGACCAACCGGCGAAGGTGTAGCGGCTCTCGTCCACCGTCTGCACGAGGACGGCCTGCACCCACGCGCCCGAGGCCTCCGGGCACCACCACGAGTGGGGTGGCGGGACGGACGCGTTGTCCACGAGCAGGGTCACGTTGGAGTGGGACGCGGAGACCGTCCACCGGTGCTCCGTGGCGTAGGCCGCCACGAACGACTGGTCGGCGGTGCACCGCAGGACGTGCGTCTGCGACATGGCGGGCGTCCACGACCCGAAGACGTGGCGCGTCTCCCCCCGCTCCACGACCCCTGGGGCACCCACGAACAGCGAATTGTCGAACGGGCAGGACACCTCGAAGGGAGTCGAGACCGCCGTGCCGTCGATGATCACCTCGAGGCCCTCGGGCGAGGTCGCGTAGGAGGCGCGGAACGCCGTCTTCATCTCCGCCGCGAAGGCGTCGTACACGCCCGAGAGCGTCGAATCGTGCGCGCCGGCCGTGGCGGGGAACGACGCGGACGCGGTCGCCCCCGAGATGACGGCGCGGTCGACGGAGACGGCGACCACGGAGTTGGGCGTGTCCGTGCTCGTGCCCCCGAAATACGTCGAGTAGAGGAGGCGGCTGCCATTGGCACTGAGGCGCGCGACAAACGCGTCGTAGGCCCCGCCGAGGTACGACGGAAACTTCGCATCGGCCGTCGTCGGGAACCCGGAGTTCGAGCTCGTCTGGCCGAGCAGGAGGATGTCTCCGCCGGGGGCAAGCGCGAGGTCCACCGCGGAATCGGCCCCCGAGCCGCCGAGGAGCGTCGAGAAAGAGAGGCCGCTCCCGTCGGCTGCCACCTGGAGGACGAACGCGTCCTGGCCGGAGCGCGTCCGGTCGAATGCGCCGGCAGTGGTGGGGAAGTCCGAGGATACCGTGGAGCCCCCCACCGTCATGCGGCCGCCGGCGTCGAGCGCGAGGCCGCCCGCCGTCTCGTTTCCGGCGCCGCCGAGGTAGGTGGAGTAGAGGAGAGCGCCGCCGGTCTCGTTGAGGCGCGTGAGGAAGAGGTCTCGCGCCCCGGGGCGGGACGGCTGCAGCGCGCCCGCGGTCGTGGGGAAATTGTCCGACTCGGTGGTGCCATAGACGGTCGCGCCGCCGGAGGTGTCCACGGCGATCGCCTCCACGGAGTCGTTCGCCGCCCCGCCGAGGTAGGTCCCGTAGCGCAGGGCGCCGCCGCCCGCGCCGAGGGCGACCACGAAGGCGTCCTGCATCCCGTTGGCCGAGCCGTCCCACACCTGGTTGGTGGTGGGGAAGTCGAGCGACTGCGTGTAGCCCCCGGCGAAGACGGTGCCGTCCGCGCCCACGGCGAGGGCGGTGACATCGTCGAGGGAGGTTCCCCCGAGGAAGGTGGACCAAAGGAGCCCTCCCGTCTCGTTGAAGGCCGTGACGAACCCGTCGCCGTAGAACCCCGTGTAGGAGCGGTCGGCCGCGCCTGGCGTGGTCGGAAAGTCGGTGGAGTAGGTGCGCCCGGAGACGTAGACCGTGCCGTTCGGGGAGGCCGCGACCGCGTAGGCGAGGTCGGTGCTGGCGCCGCCGAGGTAGGTGGCCCAGCGCAAGGTGGACCCGGTCGGGTCGAGCGCTGCGACGAACGCGTCGGTCGTGCCGTTCAGTGTGTCGTCGTGGGAGGGCCACGCGCCCGACGGGAGGTTCGTGGAGTAGGTGTACCCCGCGACGTAGATGTTCCCCGCCCCGTCGGTGGCCAGCGCCCCGACGAACTCGTAGGAGTTGCCACCGAAGAGCGTGGCGTGGAGGAGGGTCTCGAAGGCTTGAGGTTGGGGCGGGTCGGCGGCCGCCCGCGGAAGGAGGAGGACGAGCAGGAAAGCGGCGGCCACCGCGGCAGCGGTGCGCTGCGGGTGGGAGGAGTCCGGCGTGGCACGCGCCCCCGGGCGCCCAAACTACGCCGGGGGGGGCTAAAGGCCTTTGGGGCTTACCGGCAAGGCCGGGCTCTCGGGGGAGAAGAGAGGTGGGCTCGTCCAGAGGTAGGTATGGGTGCGGCCATGGGGGATTTTTGGCGGGCTTGGAAGGAGGGGTCCGGCAGTGCAATTTGGCACGATCGATACTCCGCCTGAGGGCCGCGTCGGAAGTTGCTTCTTCCTGGCCACGCGATTCGAAGGGTGTAAATATTGGTTGCGAGCATTGGGGCTCGCGGGGTTTTCGTGAGAATCTTGGCTCATCAGAGATCACATGCGACAGAGAACCGGGAAATGGCGATGAGAGAGGGAAAGGAAAGTACCGGTTGGATGAAACAAAAACATACGGCTCGTCCTCTCCGAACTTCCCGCCGCCGTGGTAAATCCCAGTGGATCGCCATTCTGGCGGTGTTTTGCGTGGCAATTTTGGTCTCATCGAGCCTTCCATTTGGCCACGACCCACAAACCGAGGGATCGTCAGGACTTCGAGACAGGACGCATGAACCGACGGGCGATCTTGAACTCATGACAGAAGAACCAATCAACATGCCGGACTATTCGATATCGGCACCTGAGTACTACTATAACGAGATCCAGGGTTCTCCATTGGCCGCGGGTACCGCTACTGGGAGCGTCTCAACATCCGATACACCCACCTCAAGTGTAGGTGGCGCCAGCGGCGGATACTACGGGGGGCCAACCGCGAATGGATACTCATACCATACCCCTGTCGGGGTCTTTCGGTCGACGTATTCTGCACCGCAGGTTCTTGATTACGAACTTGGCCCGTCAGACGAAGTCGTATTAGCATCGGCGTTCGTGCCGGAATTCGCCGGCCAAACCACAGCGATATCCAACATCGCCGTCGAGTTTTTCGCTCCGGAAAGCTACATGGTTACCTATGACGCGTCAGTGGCCGGGAACGTAGAGGGAACGATGACCATTTCATCAGAGTTTTCCCCTGATGGGCCCCCAAAGTTTACTGCCTCGTACGAGCCCGTGGCAGGTAGCCTGCTTACGGCTCAACTCGTCTGGAAGGTGCTAACCGCCGGCCACTATATGCTCGCCTCCAACGAGTTGGATGAGACCAGTACTGTCTACTATGGGACTGGTTCCCTTACCCAGCAGACGGGTTGGACCGACGCATATGTGCAGTTTGGGGACAACACAGACCCCCAGCAATGGACCACGCGCGGGACGCTGTCGTGGCAAGACTATGGTTCAGGGGAGCTATGGATTGGCAACGTGGTAATCGATTTCAACCATCAAGGACCAGGGATCGAGGTGAGGTTCCCCACCGGAGAAACTACAATCGATCCAACTATGTACGCGCGTGGACCCGGATCTGGGTTGCAGTACCAGTCCGAACGGAAGGCGTTTTATTCGGCCGGCCACTATTGGAGCTTTTGGGCGGACCGCCGGGAGATATTCTTTTCAAAATCTGTCGACGGTGCTAGTTGGGATGACATTTCGCCCATCGGGGCGGAAAATCTTCCGGATGGCGGCGCATTCGACGTAGCGTACTACGGAGGCACACTAGCCGTGGCCTGGTTTGACACAACTGCGTGGAACGTGCGCGTTAGGGTAGGATCGGTACTACCGGGCCAGATTGAATGGGATGGAGATTCTGAACTGATTGACTGGAGTGCCTATATCGTTGGACTGAATCAGGCAAATGCGCTGACGCCGCCGACAATTGCCATTACAACGGATGGCTATGTCTACGTGGCAGCGCGTGCGGAAACGAGCCCCGTTCCCACAAATGTGGTTATGAGATCGGTTGGTCCGTATTCGCCGATCATAAGCGAAATCGTGTGGAGCTGTGACCAGACTAATTGTCCGGATCCGAGAACTGACTTGACAACCGAATTGGTGGCCGGATTGGATGGCGGGCTAACCGTCCTTATGGCCCCCTCACGTTGGGCTCCCAATCCTTCGAGGTTTTACTGGGCTACATATGCGCCAACGGCGAGCCCCTCGTGGTCATCCCCCACATACCAGAACTACTTGGATACGAACAGTGCTGATTGCCTTGACGAAGACGGCCTCGCGGCACAACGGTTTACAGCCGCCCTCTCCAAGTCCGGAAGCACGGGCGTGGTTCTCAAGGGCTCCGATGGATCTCTGAAGTACTTCGAAGTGGACAGTTCCGGGGTGGTGGCGGGCCCCGAGACGGTAGTTACTCCCAGCGGAGGCATCGTCCCCATACACCCATCGTTGGGAATCGACCCTGTTGGGCATTCCCATCTAGTGTGGCTGTCAAGAAACTGCGGATATGACGGGTCCGGTCACCTGATATCCATTGATGACGATGTCTTCTACTCGAAGCGCCATACCTTGGCATCAGGATCGGCCCAGTGGACGGCACCTAGATCGCTACAAACCAGTAGTTCTGCGAGCGGGCTGTCGTCGCCACACGTTCCAGCGTCTGTGTTTCCGGCACTCCTCGTAACGTGGAGGGGGCCCGTGACGAATGGAGTCGCGGACATTCTCGGAAGAACGGTACAGCTTCCTCTTAGTTCGGCCGCATTTGCCGGACACGCATGGTCCGGACAGGGCCTATCATCATTTGGTTCCTATGTGAACGAAATGGGTTACTCAGTCTCTTCAACAAGTGGCCAACTAATGTATCGCACTGTGGAGGTGGACATCCCGGCGCGTGGACTTGACCTAACCCTTACACGAACCTACGAAAGTCCACAGTACTTCAGCAGCGAGTCGGGTCAGGTGCGACCCTACCTCCACGAGGGGAATCCGTATGTTTGGATGGGAGAAGGATGGGGTCTCGAATTCCCATGGGCTTCAGATACCTTCTTTTATCTCCCGGGTGGCGCCCAAATCCTGTACTCATGGGGTTCGGACGCCAAATTCGAGAGCAGGGCGGGAGTCGCATTTCAAGCGACCTACAGCATCCCGACTTCTGGACCACAAATCGAGTTGAGTTTCTCTAGTGGAGTCAAGATGATCCTGTCCAAGATTGGCGGGGCCTTCTTGGTTACAAGAGCCTGGAATGGGCTAAGCTACACATCTTCCAACGCACCGAACGTCGTCATGTTTGAGTACTATGGATCGGGGGGCGCGGCGCCAAACCGACTGGAAAGAATTACTGATCCCACCCAGCGCACCTTGACATTTGGCTACGCGGCGGGCCTACTCACATCCATCACGTACAAAAGCACCCCTACGGACGCCGCTCATACGGTTAGCACATATGGATACTACGCGAGCGGCTCCTCAGTCGGTCAACTGATGTGGGCAGAGGACGCCAACGGCCAGCGCGAGTCATACGAATACGCAACTACTCCCGCCCCAACCTACCTTTTGAACAAGATCACATTCCGACAGGGTGGCTTCGCGGCGCTCGGCTACCATGACGCCGTCACGGTCGGCACGGATGCGCACACCTACCCCGTCAATCTAGTGAATCTCTATGGGCTCCAGGATGTTTGGGAACCGCCATCCTGGACGACGAACGCAATTCTGGCACACACGACACGAATCGACACGGACTTTGTGAATGGCATCATCTACCACACAAAGGTAACGAACGGCGATAACCAAGCTAGTGTGAAGGCAATCAGCGATTTCACGGTCTCTCCGCGCCGGGGTTACTCCGTTGGAATTGATCGGGATGCGGATGGTAATATCCTCCGGAAGAATGTGGCCTGGTTTGACGTGACGGGGGCCTTGTGGAAGGTCGATCGATATGTGGGGTCGGCGGCGATACCGTATGCCACTGAATACGCCGGTTTCGACGACAATGGGAATCCCGCTTACTCACGAGATACGAATGGGTTTGAGATCTTCTCGTCGTACCTCAACACGGGATCCGAATCGACCTACAGAGGCGCCGCGCGAATCGACTACACGAGCGGAATGGGTGGCCTTGTGGAGCGCTTTGACCATGGCGACGGCACGTATTGGTCGCTGAGCGAGGGGTGCCCCGCATCAGGTTGCCTTGTGTGGGATGACTATTTCTTTGACCCTCCCGCGCTACGCGTCTACGACGATACGGCACAGTTTGCTGAGAATTCCGCCATTCGGTCGATTGGGATGTCCATCTCCGAGCCCTATGTGACGGCTGTGTTCAAGATCCGTTCCCCGTCTTTTGCCCAGTACAGTTTGGCGCTTAGAGATCAGAGTTCAAGCAAGATTGCATTCAAGCTCACCCTCGAGGCGAATTTTGATGCCCAGGGCAATCCCGGGCAATTCCGTGCTCGATGGGTAGATTCGGAAGGAGGGTTGAACACACCTGCCCCATACCCCGATGTCTCTTTCGTTATGAGTGAATGGCACAAGATCACCATCTGGAGACAACAGACAACATATTTCGTTTTTGTCGACGACGCCCTTGTTCTCCAAGGATCTGCCTTTGATTCCACCGTAACATCGATCGACGCCATAGAGGTCATCGCGAGGCGTGGTTCGGGATCGCCCGACGCTGATCTCCTCCTGAACGAACTGACCGTCGGGATCGACGGCGTCGTCGGTGACGGGCAGGGGGGCCATTCACAATCCTTCGAAGTAAGTGGGCTCCCGACCGGATCCAAGGTCTTCCTGATTGACCCAGTAGGCGGAATCGTGGACAGGGCATCTGTGATCGGCACGGGCTACGTGGAGATGGAAGGATTGAGATTGAATTCCACAGCCCAGTTGATTGTGATCAGCGAGAGTGGCCAATTAGTATTCGGAGGTCCGATCTCCGGATCGGGTCGAATAGACATGCATTTCACGCCGCCCGCCTCACTATCGCCCATTAGTCTGGCTTCCAGCGGATTCGCCAACATGGGTCGCGTACACGTAGCGATGGTCAACGACCAGCCATGTCCCAGCGGCTCTCCAGAAGTGTGCTCAAGCGAGCCTAGTCAGTACTTCTATGTGGACGATGACCCAATTGGCGCGGTAACCGGTGGCACCTACCACCAATCAAAGAACGCGGGAGGCGCCCACCGCCACGGCTTCAACGCGGGGCTTTACTACTCAGGTGAGGGCTCGCCGACGGTATGGACAGTTCCGTCCGGTTCCTATATGCAGCAATACGTGTATGTGCCGCACGGCGCCCGACCAACCGAAGTGATGGTCGGCTACTACGTTCAAAACATGAATCCGTGGGTGGCGGGCACCTGGACGACCGCCTCTTGGGGAACGGATTCTATTGATTCCGGTGCCGATTGGCCATTCGATTCAAAACTAAGGGCCTCGGATGACGCGCCCAGTGAAGGGCATTGGGTTCAACTGCTGGTCAAGGCGTCAGATTTAGGCTTGGAGGGAGAGGACATCGCGGGCATCATGTACGCGGTGGACGGAGGGACAGCACGATGGGACCTGAGTGCCATCGCCACCCCGGGCGCCGCCGGAATCACCATTTCGAACCTTGACCCGGGGATGACCGTACAGTTCGAAGGAGAGCATACGACGATGGCATGGGCATCCTTTACCGATTCCTGGGACTACACCGCATTTCTCGACCTTTACGAGGCGGGATACCGCATGTTCCCCATTGATGGAACCATCAGTGTATTTGATTCCGGAGGCGACCTCGTCTCCTCCGTTCCTGTAACGAACGTCATGGGTGGGGATCAATATGCATTCAATCGATGGGATTTCTATCCTGCACCTGCTGTGACGAGGCCTCCCGAAGAGATGCGAAACCTTCAGGCGGGGTCGATTTCCTGGGCATCGGGGCGCGAGATACTCTCTCTCGATACAGGTGCATTGATCCATTCGACGGACGACGAGAGCGCGGTGGATGGCATTCTCGATGTGAGCGGCAACGGCCACAATGCAGTTGTATACGGCTTTGATGGGCTGACAACAGATGGACATGGGAACGGAGGACAGGCGGCTTATGCCGACTACGGGTTGCAAATTCGAGTCCCGACCTTTTATGACGAAGAGCCCCTCTATTACAATACCGCCGCATTGCGGGTTCCATCGGATATGCTATCTCTATCGGTTCGATTCCGACTTGATGCGAGTGTGCCGACCACCACGGGGCTGATCTCATATGGGATTCCGCGATCCGACTTCTCGGGCGGACCGTGGTACATGATCCTATATCCGACCGTCGTAAATGGCGTGCAACTCCAGAAGGTGATGTTATACATTAGCCTTTTGGATGGAACTACCGGCGTATCCGTGGTACTTGACAGCCCCGAGAACTCTGTTTCGGTTGGCAACTGGCATCAGGCGGGTTTTACGTTCGGCCACAACGCCGTCACGCTCTACCTTGATGGCATTGCCGTTGACAGGTTTGACGACTTCACTTCTGAGGCGGGCATCTCAACGCAGCTTAGCAGCCACTACCTCTACATCGCCGAAGGGCCTAGCACGGTGGTTCCCGGCGGTCTCTTCGGCGCAATTGATGATGTGAAGCTATTTGACCACGCCATAATGGAATCCGAGATGGAGCAACTGGCGAGCGCGCAAGAAACGACGGCAAGGCAAGTGTACACGGACTATTGGAGTAGCGGTCTCGTTCGATCCGTAAAGAACCAGATAATAGAGGGAGGATCGGTAGGCGGTTTGGGATTCTCCCAGTGGGTGGAGAAAGGGTTCACCTACGACACCTACGGCAACCTAGTGTCGGCAACCGACGGCCTTGGGATGACCACCACATTCTCCTACTATTCGACGCCTGCGCCTGCGCACACGTATCCGATCAGTGTCCAGCGAGTGGCATACGACAACGCGGTCAACCCACCGCTGTTTACAATTGCCACGGAAACATTCGGGTACGACATTTGGGGCCGGATCACTAGTTACATATCGCCCAAGAGCCTTCGGACCGACTTCACCTATGAGAACGACGCAACCGGCAGTCCCATTGCAAATGGTAGGCTCACGAAGATTGAGTATCCCGTTTATAGTGGGAATGACCAAACGCTTCAAGGCACGCGCCCCACGGAAACGTGGGCGTACCTTGACCCCGCACGAAAGGTAATTCACACGCCTCCTTCATCGACGTATAGCGACCAAGTGCAATATGACGGATTGGGCCGACCAAGGTACGAGAACCTTGTCTGGGCTCCGTGTTCGGGGTGCACGGGGTATTATTGGTCCTCTCAATATTCGTACGACTTTTGGGGGCACGTGACGGCCAATGAAAGGACGTATGAGCGGCTCTCGCAAGCCGGTGATGAAAGTGAGAGAATAGTCCGGGAACACGACGCGCTAGGAAGGCTTGTTGCGCTTGTCCAGCCACCGGGCACAACGTCGGCTCCCCGGGTGGAGTATGTCTATGACAATACCGGGAGCATAGGCGGTGAGCCAGCCGGATCAGCGCCAACCGTCAAGGTTGTTGATGAGGAGGGCCGGTGGACAATCTACCGATTTGGCGTAGATGGGAGGCTGCGGGACACCTGCCAATGGGCAGACCGACAAGCAGAGACCAACTGTTTTTCATCGGCTGAAAGCGAAATCGTCGAGGTTAGGCATAATCTCGCAGGAGAGAAGGTCTGGCAAAGGGATGCTGAGAACGGTGTTTCCAGTTGGGCATACGATCAGTTTGGTCGCGTGGCCCGGATTTGGTCTCCGAATCCTGCGACTGGAAAGACAACGGTCCGATATGATCGCGACACATCCTACTATGTACTCACTGTGAGCGTCCAAGTGGATGGATTCAGCCTACCCGTCCGCACGAATCGGATAGACGCGCTAGGGAGGGTCTTCTATTCGACTTCTTTTGACGGATACGAAACTTCCCATGTTTTCAGGGGATTTGATGCGGATGGGAATCTCATCCGCTCGGAACAGCCCCCTGTTGGGTACAAGGACGAGTACTGGTACAACTCATGGGGACAGGTTGTGAAGAAGAAGACAACTCCCTTTGGCGGTACCGCAAAGCAAGTCGACCTTAGCTATGACGGCGCAATGCGCCTGTCAGGCATCAAGTATCCGGACCAATCATACATCGGTTACGAGTATGACACATTCGACCGAATCCGGGCCATAACCAGCAGCTGGTCGGATGTCCAGGATCCGTATGACCAGGATCCCAACGATCAGGATGAACTTGTTCTCATCCTCTACAACCGAAACCACGAGGTCGACACGCGGTGGATACTTAGAAGCACGCACATTGGGTGGTTTCAGCAGCAGTGGTCTCCGTTCGATTCCCCTCAGGATTCCTACACGGGCGATTGGGGGACTGGTGAGTTCTTGGTTTATGCCCACAATGACGCGGGGGATCTGACATCAATAGCAGACCCGTCGCAGACATTCTCCACCTCATATGAATACGACGAAATGAGGCGGCTGACCAAGGTCACTCCGAGTGCTGCTGGCTCAACAGAGTTCTCCTATGACGGAAACGGGAACAGGGTTTCTGTATCCGACAATTCTGGAACCGGCACCACCACGGGGTATTCCTATGAAACGGGCGACCTACTGACGACCATCTCCAGGTCCGGCGATTCCTCCTACCCCCGACAACGGCAGTACGATGAATTCGGTCGCCTGTATGAAATAATCGAAACGGACGGCAATTCGTGGGGATACGAGTACAGCCCCGGGGGACAACTGAAGCAGGTCCGAACCGGGACTACTGGGTCGAATCGTGATACATGGAATCAAGAGGCCGCGTACTGGTATGGTCCCGAGGGCGATCTGCTCTCGGCGTCAGAAGGAACGACCGGAACGAACTACTTCACACTTGGCGGGAGGGTCATTTACAGTTGGCCCTCGGTAGGGCCGGGGGCGAGGACGTACGCCTATGACCCTAAGGGACTAGTGGCCATTCACGACGAAAGTGGTAACACATACATCCCGTTCCAAGACCCCCTGGACAACATCCTCCGGATCTCCGACAAGAGCATGAACGTCGTGTGGCAGGCGTCATATTCACCATTTGGAGTCGCCACGCTTGGCTCCGGAAACACAATACAGAACGAATTCGGCTTTGTGGCAAACGGTCTTCACCCAGACGCCGGTCCGGCAGGACTTGGGTTTTTCAATGCGCGGTGGTACGACCCCGAGAACGGCCGCTTCATCTCCCGAGACCCAATGGGCGGCAGTCCGGCTGCGCCCGCAACGTTGAACCCCTACTCCTATGCGCTCAACAACCCGATGACTTACACTGATCCAACCGGATTGTGCGTATTCCTCGTAGGATGCGTGATCGGTGGCATGGTGCTCGGTGTTGTGCTCGGCTTGATAGTCACGTTTGTAGGCGCCCCTGCCTATGAGTGGTTTACCCAGGAGGCCTCATGGCAGGAGCAACGGGGTTTTGTGGCGGGCGTGGCCCTTGCCGTACTAGTAGGTTTGAGTTGCGTGTATGCCCTCTGTTCAGGACTTGCGCTTCTGGGAGGCACAGCGATCGCTGCGGCAGGGGGGTACTTGGCTGTCACGGCAGCGTTGGGCGGCACGCCGACGCTGGAGGGACTAATGCACACCGTCGGAATAGGAATGATAGCCGGCGGAGCCGCATTCACCGCGGGACGGATGCTCATGACAGCTACGCAAGTTGCCGGAAGGGAGGCATCTATCGCAGCCGCGAATGTCAATTACTTGGAAAACACGTACATCTATCGGGCAACCGGGATCGGAAGGGGTCCATTGGGACCGACAAAGCTGGGCAAGGACCTCGAACGGGGTGGAGTTTCCTTCTTCGAATCCCCAACTCAGTTCGTAACATCCGCCAAATACTATCATGGAATCTCGCTGAAGCAAATAAGGGAAGCGGGGGGGCGCTACATGTTCGACGGAGGAATGACGAAGCCTGGGGGAGGATTCTACCCCCCAGGTCACGTATCGGTCACGCCGAAGCCCGGAGTCCCTGTCGAGCGTTTCCTGGAAGACCTGGCAAGGGTTCTGGATTCACCAGTTGGTGACCTTTTGGAATGGGGTTGGATTCCATGACTATTCCGTGGAAGGGATCTTCAAGGGGTGGCCCACGAGCATCGTACCAAATGCAATTGGGGGAATGGGGGCGGGCCAAGTCAGACGATACCCAAATCTCGCGCATCTCCTTGAATTCGAACGAATCAGCGCGACGGTTGGCTGTGGAAGTGCCGTTTCTTGTGCGACGGGGCGTTATCGAGCTCCAGGCAGGAAAGGCCGAATGGTCGCGTCCGGCGATCCATAGGTGGGGGTGCCAGCCTTCGCTGGTGGCTCACTGGTGAATGCCTGTTGTCGCAGGGGTGGGATTGGTGACTGAAGGATCGTCACGCCTATTGGGACGAATGGTAAGCATCTCGCAAACGCGGTGGTTTGGGGATGAACCACCACGTCTGCTTGTTCGTGTCGTGGATCTGGCACCGTCGTGGGGACCCTATGCCAACCGAAACCTCGTTACCGAAGTAGTTCAGTCCACGATTCGTCGGTTTGTTGGTGCCACAGTAGCGATTCAGGAGACGGTAGTGAGAGGGGAGGGTTTCCAATCATTAGAACCGGGCAAGCCGATGGACGCATTCATGGTGATTTTAGACGAGGTTGGCGAAGAAATGGGTTACTCTGTGTGCACCATCGAATTAGCACAAGAGAATGCAGAAGAAGGTGCAGCGAAGAAGACGCTCATCACACGGGCTTCTAGGGAGACAACTTCCCCGAACGCAGTTCTTGAGATCGATCTAAACGAACTAAAACTCATGGGAGGAAGCAAAACGCTTTTCATTCCGACATCTCAGGAGGTTCGTTTGATCGAGGATCAACTTCATCGACCACTGCGTCCGGGCGACCGAGTGATTCTGGTCGATGTTACCGAAGTTCGCGAAGCGGGGGTCGAAGAAGGCCCGGAAGGGCACATGCTTCGAATTGACGCGACGACAAGATTAGAATTTGATTTCGCGGTTGATCTGCAGAAGCCGGACTGGAGGGCGTGATGCATCTATACATCAATTCGCCGCTTGGCGATGATCCCCCAAGGTCCCCGCTGGGTGCGGCCCTTGCCTAGAATCAACAGGCGTGTCTGGAGGTTCTCATGCCCGATCGCTTCCAGCGCCCATTCCTCAAGGAAAGGGGAATCGCCGATCCAAAGCGGCGGCGACGGGGTCTCAGGTGAGAGCGCGGTTCGTGTGGTTACTGGGAGAATCCGGCCATCATGCTTCGCTGCGTCACTGACACCGTAGACTTGGAGCATGCGAGCATCTTGGAGCGCTTCTTGTGTTTCGTTGAGATCGGATGCAGGGTTCAGAGTTCGTTCGACGGCCTGTTGATCCGCGTCGATTGGACCACGGGTTTGGAGCTCCAATTCTCTGTAGATCTGAAGTAGCCCGATTGGAAAAGGAAGGCGAAACCCTAGGGAAACCATCGGAAGTCGTAATGGAGCACTGTCAATCCAAATGAATGGGGTGTTGCCCACCGCAACCGAACATCAAGCGGATGACCTGCGTACAAGGCGCGTCGCGGTGGAAGGATCGATCGTCGAAGGAAAAAAGCCCGATTGTTTGATAATCCCGGGATGAGGAGGATCTCCATGCGCGTCCCTATGTCTGTATCGTGCGGAGGAAGCCCGGACCGGACCCACGTACGCGCCGATCGCCTTCGCTTCGCCTCAGGCGCCCCGCCTCGTCCAACTGGGAAGGAGGACTTAATTGGGTACCTCGCGTCCTACGTGAACCAATCCTCGCTGATGCCCGGGCCTCAGCGTCGACTGCCAACGCTGTAATCGAACCGTCAACGCGTAACCAAAGTGAGGGGAGAAACCACAATGACCGACCGTTCTTGGAGCGGGGCGATACTCTCGCCCATGATCGCAATTTTTGTGCCTCTATCGTTGCTGACCTCCAGCGCGTCGGCTTATCCGGTTGCATCTGGCGGCTTTGCGGACCTGACGGATTCAGCAACTCTCATCTTCCAGCCATTCACAAGCACGATGAGTGGCCCCCCAATACGCTTACCCACCAATAGTACCGTAACCAGTGCAACTATCACGGTTGGAGGATCCGGGGACCATCTGGAAACCACCATGGACGATACAACAACGGCGGATTTCTCGGCAGGTCGTCTCGTGGAAAACCTAACGACCACTGCGGGGAGCCTCCAGCTGGGCACGGATTCGAGCGTTCGCTACCTTGGAGCATCGAATATGTTTGGTAATGCGTCTCTCACAGGCACGGTCATTTCGAATGGCACCGCAACGCTTTCTAACTCAAGCAACGGCACGCTTACGTCTGAGGTTCTGGGGGCTCCACCATCGGGGTGGGGAATTCTTCTCGCTTCGGCAAGGGTCTCTCAAGGCCAAGATCTTTCCGTAGACCTTCTAGCTTCGAACGGAACTCTCATCGCCAGCAACGTGGCAATCGGTGGGCCGGTTCCCCCTAGTGCCGTTGCGGCGCCTGCCCTCCGCGTCCGGATCGCCCTATCCAGTTCTTCCCAAACGGCCAGCCCCTCGTTGTTTTGGGTTTCCCTTGGCCAGCAGACGGGCCATACACGAGCTGTGGATGCAGCCACAACACAAGTGACTGCGCTTGATGAGGTGGATGGCCATTACACCGTGTCCACGACGAACATGTCGTTTAGCAAATCACCAACGAATCCCCTCGTTGTGGGAACCTCGGGAACCTACTTCGAAGAGGTTGGTCGCCCGAGCCTTTTCTTCCTAAACGGCACCTACCACCTCTTCGCTTCGACCCGCAACTCGACGCTTTTCTCGATCGGCCACGCCACCTCACCGGATTTGGTAAACTGGATCTGGGATGCTTCGCCTGCTCTTGTCCCTGCGGCCACCGGGTGGGATGCCCAACGTGTGGAGTCACCCTGGGTAATCCTGGACGGAGGGGGGGCCGGGTTCCTCATGTACTACAATGGGATCAACGGGAGCTCGACACAAATCGGCGTTGCCACTTCGAACGACCTGTCAAATTGGACCGCGTATTCTGGCAACCCCGTGCTGAACGCAACCGCAGGCGCATGGGACTCATGGGCGGCCGCCTATCCGGTCGCCGCCCTGGAGAACGGGTCCTTTAAGATGTGGTACTCGGGCAGGTCAATCTCCATGAACACCAACAACTCCGTTGGTTACGCGACGTCACCGGACGGATTCAATTGGACGAAGTTCTCCGGCAACCCCGTGATCAACTACACAGCCAGTTCGGTCACACCAAACGGACTGTGGGTCAATTCTGTCCGCAGGTACGGTGACAGCCTCTTCGCGCTCCTACAATGCAGATCCTTCGCGTGGCGGATGTGTGCGGCCACCTCATCGGATGGAATCAGCTGGTCGGTGGCCGGCCAACAGATCCTCGCCAGAAGTCCCTCTGGGTGGGACAGCGAGTTTGACCTCGGCGGAGACACGCTGTTGGTGAACGGCAGCTTGGCGATCCTCTATGTCGGGAGCCGTTGGGGGGGGGCGAGCGATGCCCTCGGGATTGCCTACGCCGACTTCGTGCAGGGCTCGCTTTCTGGATCCATCGATCTCGGAAGCCAAGCCCCCCGTCAATTCAACTCGCTCTCCCTCGATGTGACGGGGCCACCAGACGCCACCGTGGCCTTCGCGGTGCGAACCTCCCCCGACGGCCTGAATTGGACCATCTACCAGAACCTCACTTCCGGAAACCTTTCGGGGATCGCAGCCACACGATTCCTCGGCTGGGATCTCGCCCTGAACGGTACGGCAGGTTCCACGGCGCCGCGCTACGCAGGCTTCACGCTGGGCACTATGAGCTACATCGCCAATGGCCGCTACGAGTCGGCCGTCCAGTTTGACCAAACGGACGTCGTGGGCGTTTCTGTCACGGTTGCGGGCGACACGGCCAGGGGGAGCATTGTTCTCGAGGCATCTTCCGACAACGGCACGAGCTGGCAACGTGTGAACAACGGCAGCATGGCCTCCGTGGCCTCGCCCGGTACCGAGTTCCTCTACGCAATCCTCTTGGAGGGTACTCCCTCAGAAACGCCCGTCATTGACTCCGTCAACTTCACCCTGCAACGGTACGGGTTCCCCGAGAACGTGACCGTTCGGCTCGGAACCTCGGGAACGCCATTCTTCAATTGGTCTGGGGTTCTTGACGTGACAGTAAACGTCTCGATCCCGCCCGCAGCGTTCAACACGATCATTCAAGTGACGCTGAATCAGACGCCTTCCGCGTCCACCGTGGACATCCCCTTCGTCGTCACGTCGTCACACTTCGGGGTCGTGGAACTCTCCCAGCCACGGTATACCTTCGTCCTCAAGAATCCCCTCTTTGCTGCTTTCTCTCCAAACACCTCTTCCGTCAGCATGCCGGAGAACTCCACCATGTCATTCCAAGTGAATGCCTCGTCCTATCCGCCTGAGACGAAGGTGAACATCTCGTGGTCGTTGGACGGCGTGGCCATTCCGGCGTTCCGAGACGCCCCCCAATTCAATTGGACTTCCGACTTCTTATCCGCGGGGAACCACACGATCCTGTGTGAGGTAGAGAACGGGGATTTCTGGATCAACCGGACTTGGGTCGTTATCGTCATTAACATCAATCGACCACCGGTCTTGCAGAATGCGACGCCTGCGGATCCCGTGGTGGTGTCACACGCCGCACCGACCCGCTTTTCGGTATTCGCAACCGATCCAGACGGCGAGGCACTGGAGTATGCTTGGACGGTGGATGGAGTACCCATCGTCGGCAATGGCAGCATGGCCGATGTGACGAACCTCGTGCCCGGATTGCGAAACCTATCCGTGGAAATCTCCGACCCTTGGTCGACCCTGGTCGTAGCTTGGAGCGTGACAGCCACGAACGCGGATCCACGGTTCCTGTCACTGGATCCTTCCGGCGATTTCAACCTCTCCCATGCGGCAGCCCGCGCGGTGGCGTCCTACGTACAGGATGATGATGGAGAGGCCCTGAACTTCGTGTGGAGCATCGACGGCACCCCCATTAGCGGCTCGGGGGGGGCGACCCATATAGTCGCCAATCTTCCGATTGGTGGCCACACGCTGCGACTGGTCGTTAGCGACCGGTTTTCGTCGATTCAGGCCACATGGAGAATCAACTCGACGAATGCGGCGCCGGTCATCGTGGCGGCCTCCAGTCCGGCATCAAGGGAGGTTAGCTATAGGGCGGGCGTGAACCTCGCCGTTTCCCTCGCCGACGCGGATGGCGATCGCATCAGCGTGGAATGGACGGTTGATAGCATCGCACAGGGTTCTGACTCGTGGTTTCTCGAGCTCTCGCCCGTCGGCTTGGGAACTCACCGCGTGGCCCTCACGGCAACCGATGGATTTGCTAGGATCTCAATTGAGTGGACCATAAATGGAACGAATTCACCCCCCATCATTGCGAATGCCATTCCGGCCATTCCTGCGAACCTGTCGTTCGTTGATGTTGGCTCGTTCTTCGTACAAGCCGTGGATGCCGACGGGGATACGTTAGATTACACCTGGACGCTCGGATTAGCTCCGATAGCGAATGGAACGACTTCTATTTTGGTTGGGCCGCTTGCCCTTGGAACTTATGAACTGCGAGTAACCGTGGCCGATGGCAACGCCACCACCTTCCACACTTTTTCGATAACGGTCGCAAATACTCCGCCCGAATTCTTGTCCGCAAACCCGCCGACCGGGGTGCAGGTCGCGCACACGCAGGCGATGGTCTTTAGCATCGAAGCAGCAGACCACGAGGGTGAAACCCTACGGTACCAGTGGCTCTTGGATGGCGAGAAGGCCGCGGGTTCGGCCAATAGCACGACGCTAGGCCCGCTTTCCGCTGGCGCACACTCGGTTCGCGTCGTTGTTCATGACGCGTCAGGGTCAAGCGAATGGGGTTGGGAGGTGCATTCCGTCGATGATGCTCCCATCGTGCTGGGCTTTGCCCCGACGGCCCTGACAATCGTGGTTTCGGTAGGTGGTGAGGTGACATTCTCGGTAAGGGCGGTAGACCCGGAGGGCGATGAGATCGCCTTGAGATGGTCACGGGACAATAGGCCCTGGGGTGACGGCGGCAACATCTCCACGAACTGGAGCAGCCCCGGGGAACACTCTGTGACCGTTGACATTATCACGGCGGGCCACAGAGCATCAATCAGATGGAACATAACCGTCGTGAGTAGGATCGACGTTGCTTCGATCCGTTCTACGTGGCCAGCCGCTCAGGAGGTCAAGGTCGTCTCAGGAAACGTCGCCACGTTCGTTGTGACAGTACGCGAAGACGGGGCGACCGCGACGGCGGTCAAGTGGTATCTTGACGGAGACCTAATGGGACAAGGCGAAGTGTTTGCCTACTCGCCGTCATCGGGCGGCGCGGGCAGCCACAATCTCACAGCGGTCGTTGAAGACAGGGGGACGCAGGCGGCCGCACGAACCTGGATTGTAACTGTCGAGGAACCCCCAAGCCCACAGGGGTCGGGACTGGGTGACCTTGCAACAGCTCTCCTAGGCCTTGTTGCCGGTGCGGTTGTGGGGCTGATGGCGATGCGAATCCTGCCGAAGCGTCGCAGGGGGCTATAGCGGTATGTTTAGTCCCGGCATGCCCGCGTGGATTCAAGACCGGCTTGCTGGCGTTCAGCACAATCGCCAAGGTTCACCCCCTCCCCAGCAGACCACGTTCAAGGACCCTTCAAGCGGCGGGTCAAAGGGGAAAAGCAGGGAGAAAGAATGGGCCCGTCCAGATTTGAACTGGAGTCGCGTGCACCCCAAGCACGTAGGATACCAAGCTACCCCACGGGCCCGTGGGAAGAGGTAGGGCGGGCAGGCCAAGCGCACTATTTCACCCCTTTGCCCGGCCGGCGCCGCGGGGCGCGGCCGGCCCCGCGTGTCAAAGAATTGATGTCCCGCCGACCCCACAGGATGGGCCGAACGCGATGGCCCCGCCGACCCGCGCGCCGATCCCCACGCCGACGGCCCCCGCCTCCACGAAGTGGCTCTACTACCTCGTCGTCCTGCTCGTGCCCGTCGGGTTCCTCGTTGCCGCCATCAGCGGCGCGCTCGGCCCCGCCCTGCGTCTGGACGGCACGATGGACACCGTCGCCGTCGTGCACGTGGAGGTCACCGTGTCGCTCGAGCCCGCCGCCTCCGCGGAGGGCGCGCCGGCGGCAGACCCGATCCAGGCCCCCCACTGCGCGCAAGCGCGCCTCGACGGCAACCGCCTCCTCTTCTTCGGCCCCGGCTACGACCGGCAGACGAGCGTCGTCCTGCTGATCGACTACCGCGGGGAAGGGTCGTTCAGCGGCGGCGGCGACGACCGGATGGTCGAGATGCTCCGACCGGGGGACGACAACGGCGTCCGGCCCGCGATGGTGCGGACGCCGCCGCTCTACCGGGTGCTCGCCCAGGCGACCGTGTCCATCGTCCCGGAGATGGCCACCCTGACGGAACCGGACCACTACGAGGCGACGTACACGGTCTCCGGCGCCGCCGAGCCGCGGCCGTGGTTCGAGACGGCGGGGAACACGACCGTGACCGAGGTTCATGAGGTCGTCATCGGCTACAACGTGGCCGTCGTGCAGCAGCCGGCGTTCGGCTGCATGTGAGCCCACGCCATGCGGCGGTTACCGAGAGAGCCGCGCCACGTCGCCGATCCGGTCCACGGGCGCCGCGACCGCACGCCGCCCCGCACGCGCCGAAGGGTTGATGCTCCGGCGGCCCCACGGATTCCCCGGTCTCCATGGCGCCGCCGCCCGCCGGGCCGCTCCCCCCGACTGCGCCCCCCGACTCCGGGGCGAGCCGGTGGGCCTTCTACCTCGTGGCCCTCCTCGTGCCGCTCGGGTTCGTCGCGGCCGCCTTCGCCGGAGCGCTTGGCCCCGCATTCCGGCTCGACGGGACGGTCGACCACGTGGCCCTCGTGCTCGTCACGGTGGAGGTCTCGTCGGAGCCGGTCGACTCGGCCCCGGACGCCGCGCCGATGGAGCCGGTGCAGTTTGGCTGGTGCCCCCAGGCGCGGATGGACGGGAACCGCCTCGTGTGGTTCGGCGACGGCTACGACCCACGCACATCCGTGGTCGTCCTGCTCCGGTACACGGGCGACCCCGCGCTCGGGGGCCACGGCGGAAACGAGGTCTTCGAACAGGTCCAACCCGGGCAGGAATTCGCCGTCCGGCCCGCGCTGAAGCTGCAGCCGCCCCTCTACCGCGTGCTGGCCCAAGCCACCGTCACGACCGCGCCCGGCGCGGCCATGCCCACGGGCCCCGAGTCCTACGAGGCAACCTACCACGTCACCGGCACGGACCCATGGAATTGGCGCGGCGAGCCCGGCGGGAACTTGACGGTCACCGAGGTCCACACGCTCGTCACTGGGTACGGCGTGCCCGTCGTGCGTCAAGCGCCGCCCCTTTGCATGTAGGATCCCGCGGCCGCCAACCGGTGCGCTCATGGGCGGCGGTTGGCGTGGCGGTGCAGTCCGGTGGCCGCCCGACCATACCCAAAAACTTATGGAAGCCGCTGTGCAGACCTTCAGGCGGACGGTTCCACGTGCGCGGCGCACTCCTTGGTGGCGTAGGCGATGACCGGTCGCAGGAAAGGAGGCCACTCCGCGCCCTGGCGATCCCCCTGGTCCTTGCGTCGCTGATCCTGTTTGCGGCCGGCGTCCAGTTTTCGCCGATGGGGGCGGAGGTTCCGCCCTCGACTCCGAGGCCAGACGACCCATCCGGATCCGGTGCGTCCGCCGGTTCCGCCACCACCCCACCACCGCCGAACGCGAGCGCCGCCCCCCCTCCGGGGTCCTCCTACCTCCTCGGGAGCGGGGCTACCGGGGCGCCGGGCACGGTCACCCTCGTGCTGATCAACGCCAGCCTCACGCTCGAGCCGCTCGCCTTCCCCGGCAACGCGTCCGCGGCCGACCCGCTCCGCCTCCCTCACTGCTCGTACTCGGACTACAACGGGTCGGCGGTCAACTCCTCCGACCCCGCCTTCGAGAACGGCACTCTGGCGCTGGTCCTCATCTCGTACACAGACCGAACCTCCTTCAGCGGAGGCGGCGACGACGTGTGGCCCGCCTACCTGCAGGCAGGGGAGCGCTTGACCGTGCGGTCCGCGTTCGACAACCACACGATCTTGTACGAGATCTCGGCGGGGTCGAGCGTTACACTCACGCCGGTGGATGCCACGGGAATGCCGCCCGCGGTAGCCGTCGACTATCCGGTCAGGGACGCGTCCGCTTGGCCCTGGACACCGCATGACCAGACGGGGAACTTCACGGTCCACGAGACACACACGTGGACCGTGCTTGAGGGTGTGCCCCTGCGATACGCGGGCCGGGGCTATTGCGATTGAGATGGCCCGGCTACCCCGAGAACGGCGCCACGTCGTCGATCAGGCTCACGTGCGCCACGAGCACGCGGCGGCAGCAGTACCGCTTGAGGCCGAGGTTGTCGAGCACCTCGCGCGGGTCCGCGCCCTCCTGCACCTGCTTGATGTAGGGCTCGTAGAGGGAGCCGATCACCTTGCCGCACGAGAAGCAGCGGACGGGCATCATCATGGGCGTCGCTTCTCCTGGAGTTCACCGGTAAGACTTCTGCCGCCGCTTGCGCGCGCCGCGGCCGAGCGGGTGCTTCGGCTCCTTCTGGCGCGGGTCCGACACGAGGAGCGACCGGTCCACCTGCTTGTACATGGCCGCGAGCCCGTCGTCCTTGAAGAACGCGACGAGCCCCCGGGCGATTGCCGTGCGCGCGGCGTCGGCCTGCCCCATCACGCCGCCGCCCTCGATCGTCACGTCGATGTCGATGCCGCCCGAACGGTCGCCGAGCAGGATGAGCGGCTCCTGGATCTTGAGGCGCGCGAGCTCCGGCGTCCAGATCTCGATCGGCCGGCGGTTGATGCGCACGACGCCGCGGCCGCGGGCCACCGTCGCGCGCGCGATGGCCGTCTTGCGCTTGCCCGACGAGACGACCGGCGCCTGCGGCTTGGCCATGCGTCTCCTCCCCCTCAATGGGCCGGCTTCCAGCCGCCGATGGACTGCGCGACCTGCGCCAGCGTGATGTAGCGCGCGGTGCGCACCGTCGTCGCGTGCTTCGGCCGCTCGGCCTTGACGCCCGCGAACTCCCTCGGGACGCCGTTGTAGCACTTCAGCCGCTTGTACGCCTCGCGCCCGCGGTCCTGCTTGAACGGGAGCATCCCGCGGACGGCCCGCTTGAAGATCCGCTCGGGCCGGGAGGGGTAGAACGGCCCGCGCCGCTCCTTGCCGACCGTGCGCCGCTGGTGGTAGCGGGCCTCGATGCCCTTCGGCGAGCCCGTGATGAGCGCCTTCTCTGCGTTGATGACGGCCACCCGGGTGTCCGCGCTGGAGAGCAAGGCCTTCGCGATGTGCGTGGCCGCCCGGCCGAGGACGACGCCGTCGGCGTCGATGACGAGGAGCGTCCCCTTCGGTTCCTTCGCCATGCGCCAGCCTCCCCTCACGCGACGATCCTGACGCCCGACCCCTTGGGCGACTTCCTCATGAGCTCGGCGATGCTGATCGGATGCCCGCCGGCCGCGCGGATCTTGTCGCGGGCCGACGAGGAGAACTGGAACGCCGCGACGGTGACCGCATGGGTGAGGGCGCCCGACCCGAGGACCTTGCCCGGCACGAGGACCGTCGCGCCCTCCGGCGCCACGCGCGCGAGGCGCGACACATTGACCTCCGCCCAGGTCTTCGAGGGCCCCTGGAGCCTCCGGGCGACGTCCGCCCAGATGGGGGCGCCCTGGGCGCGCGAGGCCTTGCGCAGGCTCCCGAGCAGCGCCACGAGTTCATCGTTGGACTTCGGGCCAGGCCTTGCCATTGGAAATCACGCGCGCGCCAGGGGGCGACGCGCGTCGGGCATAATGGCACCTATTTATAAGCGTTTGCGGCGGCCGGCACGTTGCTGGCCACGCCAAGGGACGGCGCACCGGCGAGGCCCCCTCAGGCCGAGATTTCGAACTCGATTCGGCCGTCCGCCTCGCCGAGGCGCCCGTCCTGCGCGCCGTCGGCGGCGGGCGAAACGATCTCGCCCGATATCGCGCCCGTCGAGAGGTTGTACACGAAGGCGACGGTGAAGTTCGCGCCCGAGGGGTCGAGGTCGACGAGGTCGTCGGCGTTCACCCCGACGGTCTCCGCGAGGTCGAGCTCCCAGAGCTCCATGGTGATGGCGACTTCCCACTGGCCGTCATCGACGTCGACCGTGAACACGAGGTCGAGGTCGTCCCGCGCGCCCGTGAGGGCGGTGGTGCCGTTCAGGTCGAACGTGCGGTCGGGCAGGGCGGCGCCCGCGACCGCCACCCGCAGCAGCAGCTCCCACGGCGGGTCGAACGCGCCCTCGCCGCCGGCGGTGGCCAGCGTCAGGGACGCGGCGGTGACGCGGATCGTAATCCACAGGTTGCGCGCCGGGTCGGCATCGCCGCCGTCCAGTGTCCCGTCGCCGTCCGTGTCCGGGTCGTTTGGGTCCGCTCCCCGCGCGTACTCCTGCGCGTTGGGGAGGCCGTCGCCGTCGGGGTCGAGCGCGGCGTCGGCCGCCGAGGCGGGGTCGAGCCCGTGCAGGATCTCCCAGCCGTCGGCCATGGTGTCGCCGTCGGTGTCCGTCCGGTCCGGGGCCGACCCGGCCTGCGCCTCCTGCAGGTTCGTCGCGCCGTCGCCGTCGGGGTCTGCGCCCGCGTCCCCCGCGTTCGTCGGGTCGAGGCCGAAGGCCCACTCGTAGCCGTCGGCCATCCCGTCGCCGTCCGAGTCCGCGCCCCGGGGGTCCGTCCCCGCCTCGAACTCACGGAGGTTCGTGAACCGCTCGCCCGGGTCGATGGAGCCGCTGAAGTCCGCGTCGAACGAATCGAGGTCGGGGTCGAACCCGGCGTCCGCGGCATCGAGCGGGTCGAGGCCATGGAGGACCTCCCAGCCGTCGACCATCGTGTCGTTGTCCGTGTCCGCGTCCCGCGGGTGCGTGCCGTTGGCGAACTCCTCACGGTTGGAGAGCCCGTCGCTGTCCTCGTCGCGGGCCGCGTCGGCCGCGTCGACCGGGTCCAGCCCCTGGAGCACCTCCCAGCCGTCGTCCGTCCCGTCGCCGTCGCTGTCGCGGTCGCGCGGGGCCGTCCCGTTCTCGAATTCGGCCACGTTCGTCAGCCCGTCGCCATCCGCGTCGCCTGCCGCGTCGGTGGCGTCGAGCGCGTCGAAGCCGTTGGCGACCTCCCAGCCGTCTCCCATCCCGTCCTCGTCCGAGTCCGGGTTGTTCGGGTTCAGCCCCGAGAGGTACTCCTGCAGGAGCGTGAGGCCGTCGCCGTCCGTGTCGTTGGCCGCGTCGGAGGCGTCTAGCGGGTCGAACCCGTACTCGACCTCGAAGAGGTCGGGGACCTGGTCGTTGTCGTCGTCGGGGTCGTCGACATCGAGCACGCCGTCCCGGTCGAAGTCGGACGCCGTGATGCATCCGGCCATCGCCGCGGCGACCAGGCACGCGGCCGCGAGGAGCGCAAGCTCGGCCGGCGGCGCCTTCGTCGAGCGCACCCGCATCCCCGGTGTCGAGCGCGGGGCCGCATATTCAACGTTGGGGCGGCGCGCGGCGTGCGGCGCGCCGCAGCGCGCCTGCGACCCCCGGCAGCGCCCGGGCCTCCCGTTGGGCGTCGCGCACCTCCTGCTCGCTCGGCTCGAGGATGATGTGCGCGGTGACCTCCCGGACGAACGCGAACGGCACGGCGAGCGGCCCGCTCTCGCCGCCCCCGCCCACGACGAGCGCCTGGAACGCGCCCCGCCCGTCCCGCGCCACCGCCACCGCCGGGCCGATGTCGATGCCGTCGATCGTCGTGACGTGGCGCCCGAGGAAGACCTCGTCGCCGCGGGTTGTGAGCCGCAGCTCCGGGCCGGCGGCCATCCCCTGGAAGTGCGTCCGCGCGATCCGGACGGCGTGGCCGCCCACGAGCACGACCTCGATGTGCTCGGCCGCCCGGAAGTCGAGGTGGCCGAAGCGCTCGCCCCTGGCGTCGGTCACCGGCGCCCCGTCGTCGCCAGCCACGGCCATCGGCGGCGCACGCCGCCCCCGCGAGAAAAAGGGTTCGGGCGCGCCCCGCGCGTGTGCCAACCGCCAAGCGTTATCTCGGGGGACGCGCCATCGGCCGGCGATGGCATTTCGAAGTGCGGCGCGGGCCATGGCCGTCATGGCCGTCCTCGTCCTCCCCACGCTCCTGGCCGGGGGACCCGCGGCCGCCGGGCCCCTTGCCGACGGCCACGCCGTCCCCGTGCCCGTCGTTGCCCTCGACCTCGAGGTCGCCCTCGTGTTCTCCGGGTTCGCGCTCACCGCCCCCGAGAAGGCGGCGCTCGAGGACGCCATCGGGAACACGTGGGTCCCCTTCGTCGTGCCGACGGGCTTCCCCATCGGGGTCGAGTACGATGTGGCGCTGCGGTTCATCGACACCTCGAGCGCGTTTGACGGCGCGCTTGCCGGCGCCATCACGGCATCGTTTGCCAACGACACCCTCGGGCGGGTCGTGGGCAACTACCCCGGCCTGTTCGAGAACCTCACTGCGGCCTTCCCGTCCGTGCAGCAGGGGACGCCCGTCCCCCACGCCGACGCCGACGAGGTGCTCGCGTGGCTGGCGGCCTCGGACGCCGCGTTCCCCGAGGTGGCCGCGGGCGCGGACGAGGCGCGCTTCTTCTTCCTCAACCCGGCGGGCGTGGACGCCCCCTACTACTATCGCGTCCATTCGCAGGACCGCGACACCGGGGAGAACTTCACGTTCGAGACGGCCAACGCCTGGGGCGGCGACGCCCTGGTCTTCTTCCAGGACCTGCGCGCCGCCCCGAACCACCTCGGCGAGGGGACGACCGACGGGCGGCCGGCGAACTTCGCCGGACAGCCCCCGCTCTGGTCGTACGGCAACTCCGCGGGCGAGCGGGCCCGCCTCATCGCCGACCTCGCGCACTACGTGAACACCTCCGTCCGCGTCCTGGCGGCCCCGTCGTACGCCGTGACCCCGTTTTACCCGGCGTCGCTCACGCTCGATGTCACGCTCTTCGACGGGACCTCGACGCAGGACGCGTTCACGCCGGGCGGGGCTGGCGCCGCGCACGGGTTCTCGGCAGCCGCCGACATCCTCGACACCGCCGCCGTCCGGGCCGCCCTGTCCGACCTGCTCCAGGTGGCACCCGTGGCGGCCAACCTGCGCGTCTCGAACCGCACGACCGACCCCGACATCGGCTCGTCGGTCACGGCCCACCTCTCGGCGGGCCCCGGAGGCGCGGTGCTTCTCGACCCCTTCGCGGTGAACGACGACCTGAAGGCACGCTTCGCCGTCCCGGACCACCCCGTGCTGCCGGGGGAGGACGTCACCGTGCCCGCGCTCGTCGTCGTGCTCGACGAGGAGGCCTACATCCAGAGCCCGGGGACGCGCGGCGCCACCCTCCAGCGCAGCGACGGGCGCGCGGCCGCGGTCATCATCGCCGGGGGCCTCGACCAGCTCGAGGGGCGCGGCTTCACGGACACGCTCATCCACGAGGCCGGGCACGCGCTTGGCCTTGGGCACCCGCACGAGCTCGCGCTGCCCTCTGCGGGCGGCCCGGCGGACGTTTTCGTCGACTGGCTGCGCGACCTCTCGTCGACGCCGATGACCTACCTGCCGAACTACGTCGACTACACGTTCGACTCGTTCGACCGGCGTGCGGTCGAGAGCGGGATGGCCGCGACCACGCTGGCGGCGGCCTACATCGCGCGCCAGGAGGCGTACTCGGCCCTCGACAACCGGGCCTACTCCAACACCACCCTGCCGGAATCGTTTGCGACCGCCGAGTCGCTGTTCGGTGCCTTCGCCGCGGCGGCCGCCGCCTCGATGGCCGCGGGCGAGTTCTTCGTCCCGGCGGGGGTGAGCTCCGCGCCGGCGGGCGCCGTCATCTCAGCCAAGCGCGCATACGACCAGGCGAAGGACATGCTCATCGACGCCGTGCTGCTCCCGCGGTGCTGCGGCGACGGGGACGCGCCGCGTTTCCTCCCGGGAGCCGGGGCCGCGCTCGGGCTCGCGGCGGTTGCCGCCGCGGCGGGCGCAGCCTCGCGCGCCCTGATGCGGCGGCGTCAGTAGATGGCGTCCCACGACGAGTACCGGCTCTTCAGGCGCGCGGGGGTCGCCACCACGCGCTCCACCGCGTGGCCCACGGCTTCCGCCTCCTTGCCGCGGGCGCGCTCCACGTGCTCGAGCGCCTGCCCGTGCGCCGCCTCGAGGGCCCCCACCAGCCTGTCCGCGTACTGCACCGCATCCTCGACGGCCACGAGCGCCTCCGTCGGCGCGCGGCCGCCGTGGAAGTCGTCAAACGCCCCGCCGAGGTACTCCTCGAGCGCCGCGTACGGGTGGCGGACCTGGACGTTCAGCCCCTCGACCGACTCCAGCCCGTCCTGCACGAAACCGAAGCGGAGCGTCGCCTGCTCGAGCCGCCGCTTGGCCTCGCGCAGCGGGTAGTGGCGCACCCCCTCCGGGATGAGGTCGGCGAGCGAGGCGACGTCCTCCTCTTCGAGGCGGCCTACGCCGGCGATCGCTCCCTGCGCGGCCTCCAGGTCCACGAGCGCGAGCTCCGCGACGGAGGCGGCCTCCTCGAGGACGCGCGCGTCCTCGACCCGCTCGGCCACCTCGATGGCCGCCGAGACGCGCATGAGCGCGTGCTGCGCCGCCGGCATGCCGTCCGGCCCCAGCGACGCGACGATGTCGTCGCGCCACGCGACCAGCATCTCGTGCTTCGCGGCCTGCCCGCCGAGGGCGCGAATCCTGTCGTCGATCGCGTCGAGCTCCTCCCGCAGGCTGCGCATCTCGTGCTCGAGCACGAGGTAGAGGCCGGCCGCGACAAACCCGCCGCGCGCACCGGGCGCGAGGAACGCCTCCATCCGCCGGCGGTGGAGCGCGTACTTGAAGAGCGGGCCCGAACGCGCCGCCGCCGCGTCGACCCGCTGCGCCTCGGCGCGCGCGCGGTCGAGGCGGTCGCGCACCTCCGCGGCCGTCGAGAACACGACCTCCCTGCGGCGCGCCAAGCGCGCGAGCTGAGCCACGTGCACGGAGGAGGTGGCCAGCCGCCCGTTGACGTCCTCTAGGCGAGCCTCGAGTGCGCCCATCCGCCCCCGCCCGGCGACCCACTCGGGCCGTCAAATCCTTTGTGGCCGGCCGCGCCGGCAAGCGGCGCTCCCGACAGCGGCAGGAGGAAGTTCACGCGCGCCCGCCGCCCGTGGCGCTAGCCGACCCGCGCCCCGGCCGCTCCCGGCCGCCCCGGGCCTGCCCCGGCCGGCCCCAGGCCACCCGTGCGCCCGGGGCTCCGTCATTCCTCCTCGCCGGAAACATGCCAGGCGCTCTCCTCCGACCGCAGGTCCACGGAGTCGAGCATCGTCATCCGCGCCTCCTTTCGCTTGCGCTCCATGAACCCATACACCGTCGAGTGCTCCGACCCGGAGAGCAGCATGTCCACCGCGCGCTTGGCCACCTCCAGGCCCTCGAGCTCGCCGATGGCCGACACGGTGTTCCCCTGGATCGCGAGGTGGCAGCCCGTCAGCTCCTCGATCATCTGCCGCGTGCGGCCCTTCTCGCCGATGACGCGCCCGCGCATCTCGCGCTGCCGCGCCACCCGCGCGCCCGTGTACTCGCGCACGTCGATCACCGCGAGGAAGACGCCGTCGGCGAAGAGCGACTGCGCGTGCTCCGGCGAGAAGCCGCGCGCGATCGCCCGCACCACCTCCTCGGCCTGGAGCGCCTTGAGGGGGTTCGTCGTCTGCCGCTCGATGATCTCGACGGCCCCCGTCTCCGAGTCGATGCGCAGGCGCACGCGTGCGCGGCGCTCGAGCTGCGCCTTAACGGCGCCCCCCGGCCCGATGAGCGCGCCAACGCGGTCGAGCGGCACGCGGACGGCGCGCGTCATTCCTCCTCCCCCCCCTCGCCCTTCTTCGTGAAGGAGACGCCGCGCGTCCAATGGTCGAAGAGCGCCCCGGCGTCGGCGCCCTCAACCCCCCGCCGCGCGAAGAACTTCGCGACGTTCGCAGCGTCGCGCTCGAGGTACTCCTTGGCCTGCGGGTGGTCGAGCACCAGCGACTGCCCCACGTCGATGATGAAGGGGCCCGCGCCCGCCATGACGATATTGTACTCGGAGAGGTCCCCATGCACGAGCCGCGCGCCCCGCACGATCCGCCGCCCCTCCTCGCGCACCCGCGCGAAGACGGCCTCGTTGTCGACGGCGCGGGCCTGCCGCAGGGGGGGCGCGGGGTCGTGGTTCGCCCCCACGTGCAGGTACTCCATCACGAGGATGTTCTCGTACGCGCGCATGGGCCGCGGCACCGCGACGCCCGCCGCGTGCATCCGCTCCAGGTTCTTGAACTCCTTCATCGCCCAGGCGTAGATGACGGACCGCTTGTCCCGGCCGATCCGCCGGAAGCGCGGGTCGTCCTGGATGTAGCGGCGGATCGAGTTGAATGTCGCGTTGCCCACGCGGTACACCTTGACCGCGTACTCCTCCATGCGCGGGCTGAGGCCGCAGAAGACGGTCGCCTCTTTGCCCGTCGAGATCGGGAAGTCCAGGACCCGCAGCAGCCCCTCGTTCATCAGCTTGTGCAGGGCCTTCAGTGTCCGCTCGTCGAAGACCTCGTCGAGGATCTTGCGCGCGTCGCCGTGGCCGACCTTGGCGCTGAGGACCCGGTCGGCCTCCCGGTCGGCGTCCTCGATCATCCGCTCGCGCGCGTGGGCCACCGGAAACACCTGGAGGGGATCGCCGCCGCAGGCGGCCTCGCCGGATACGCGCCGCCTCTAGAAGATGTCAACGGTGGTGGGCAGGAGCTTGCGGCGTGAGAGGGCCACCGACTGGGTCTTGGTGTACCGCCACCTGATGTCGGACTTGTCGTTCTGGAACTCCCACGGCGACACGATGAGCAGGTCCCCCTCGCGGATCCACATGCGCTTGCGCATCTTCCCCGGGATCCGGGCCATCCGCGTGACCCCGTCCTCGCAAGCCACCTCGATACGCGAGCCGCCGAGGAGCTTGTTCGCGATCGCGAAGATCTCGCCGACCCGGCGGTCCGGCAGGCGGACGCGGATGTTGGCGAGGTTCTCGGGGGTGAGCATGCTCTCATCGACTACCTCTTCCTTGTACCGAGGCGGCATGCGGAGGCTCCTTGCTGGCGCTCCGATCCAGGGTGGCTCTATTAAAGGTGCGCGCGCCTGCGACGGGCGCGGGGGCCGCTGCGGGGTGCCGCAAGCGTGGAGGGAACCGATATATAGCGACCGGCCACTAGGTAAGCAGCGGTTACCATGTACGGAGGTGCCTGAGGTGACCGCGCCCCCCGGCCTGCGGGCCGGCGCGGCCATCGACCTGGACGCGGTCCTGCGGGTCCTTGCCTCGCCCACCCGGCGCCGGATCCTGGCGCGGCTTGCCACCGAATCCCACTACCCACTCCAGCTCTCGCGCGAGCTTGGCGTCTCGCAGCAGGCTATCATGAAGCACATGCGCGTGCTCGAGGAGGCGGGGGTGGTGCGGGGCGTCGAGGAGCCGTCCGACCAGGGGGGCCCCCCGCGGACCGCCTTCGAGCTTACTACCGCCCTCTCGCTCTCGATCGACGTCGGGCCCGCGCTCTTCTCGACCCGCCTCGATGTGGCCGACGCAGCCGCGCGGACGCGGCGGCCCGAACGGGCCGCCGACCCGTCGGCCCCGCGCGAGGCGCTGGCGATGCGCCTCTCCGAGGTCTCGAAGGAGGTGTCGGAGGTCGACCGGGAGATCCTGCGCCTGGACGCCAAGCGTGCGGAGCTCATCGCCCGCAAGAACCGGTTCCTCCACGAGGCCCACGGCCTCATCGAGCGGATGAGCGACAAGTACCTCTCCCGCCGGATCCTGTACTGGATCACGGAGACCGATGAGTTCTCCGTCCCGCGGCTGGCGGAGGCGTTCAATGTGCGGGAGCGCGTGGCGCAGGAGGCCTACCGCGAGCTCCTGCGCGCGCACCTCGTCCCGGAGTACAAGATCCGCCGGCTGCGGTAGGAAGGGGCCCCCGCCACCAGCATGGGCGACCGCATCGATTAAATACGAGCGCTAGTATAGCAGGCTCCATACCGGGGGCGCAAGCCCCCTGTGGAGGATACCGAATGCTGCCAGCTGGAACCCAGATACTTGTGCTGAAGGAAGGCACCGAGCGCTCAACCGGGCGCGGTGCGCAGTCGAACAACATCGCCGCCGCCATCGCCATCGCCGATGCCGTGCGCTCCACCCTCGGCCCCCGCGGGATGGACAAGATGCTCGTCGACTCGATGGGCGACGTGACCATCACCAACGACGGCGTGACGATCCTCAAGGAGATCGACGTCTCGCACCCGGCAGCCAAGATGATCGTCGAGGTCGCGAAGGTCCAGGACGACGAGTGCGGCGACGGGACGACCACCTCGGTCATCCTCGCCGGCGAGCTCCTGAAGAAGGCCCAGGACCTCATCGACTCCGACGTCCACCCCACCGTCGTCACGGAGGGGTACCGCCTGGCCTCCAACAAGGCCGTCGAGGTGCTCGAGAGCATCTCCAAGCCGGTCAAGGCCAACGACAAGGAAGCGCTGCGCAACATCTCGATGACCGCGCTGGCCTCCAAGCTCGCCTCCTCGAACGCCGAGTTCCTGTCGGACCTCTGCGTCCGCGCTATCGGCGCGGTCAGCGAGGAACGCAACGGCAAGACCGTGGCCGACAGCGAGAACGTCCTCATCGTCAAGAAGACGGGCGGGGCCGTGGCGGACACCGAGTACGTCGAGGGCATCATCCTCGACAAGGAGCCCGTCCACGCCGGCATGCCCAAGGTCATTGAGGGCGCCAGGATCGCCATCGTCGACTCGGCCCTCGAGATCAAGAAGACGGAGGTGGAGGCCAAGATCGAGATCCACGACCCCTCCTCGCTCGGCGCCTTCCTCGCGGAGGAAGAGTCGACCCTCAAGAAGATGGTCGAGAAGGTCGCGGACTCCGGCGCGAACGTGCTCGTCTGCCAGAAGGGCATCGACGACCTCGCGCAGCACTACCTGGCCAAGCGCGGTATCTACGCGGTGCGCCGGGTCAAGAAGTCCGACATGGAGAAGCTCGCCAAGGCCTCGGGCGGCTCGATCGTGACCAAGCTCGACGACCTCACGAAGTCGGCGCTGGGCAAGGCGGAGCGCATCGAGTGCCGCAAGATCGCGGGCGACGAGCTCACGTTCATCACGGGCTGCAAGGGGGCCAAGTCGGTCTCCCTGCTCGTCCGGGGCGGGACGGAGCACGTCGTCGACGAGATCGAGCGGTCGATCCACGACGCGCTCTCCGTCGTCTCCGACACCGTCGAGGACGGGCGGCTCGTGGCCGGCGGCGGCGCCACGGCGATCGAGCTCTCCAAGCAGCTGCGCGAGTACGCCTCCACGGTCGGCGGGCGCGAGCAGCTCGCGGTCCAGGCGTTCGCGGAGGCCTTCGAGGTCATCCCGCGCGCGCTCGCGGAGAACGCGGGGCTCGACCCGATCGACGTCCTGATCAACATCCGCAAGGCGCACGCCGACGGCAGGAAGAACCACGGCGTGAACGTGTTCACCGGCCAGATCGTCGACATGTCGAAGGCGCACGTCGTGGAGCCGATCCGCGTCGGGCGGCAGGCGATCACCTCGGCCGTCGAGGCCGCGGTGATGATCCTGCGGATCGACGACGTGATCGCCTCGAAGGCGCCGTCCAAGGACGACAAGGAAGGCGGCCCCGGCGGCGGCATGGGCGGGATGGGCGGAATGCCCCCCGGCATGGGCGGAATGATGTAGGGACGGAAGACATCTCGAAACAGCAAACGGACAAGGAACAACGAAGGTGGAAAACATGCTAGCAGGACAGACACCGATTCTGGTTTTGAAGGAAGGCACCTCCCGCGAGAAGGGGAAGGGCGCGCAGCACAACAACATCGCGGCCGCGAAAGCGATCGCCGATGCCGTGCGCTCCACGCTCGGCCCGCGCGGGATGGACAAGATGCTGGTCGACTCCCTGGGGGACGTCGTCATCACGAACGACGGCGTGACGATCCTCAAGGAGATCGACGTCGAACACCCGGCGGCCAAGATGATCGTCGAGGTCGCCAAGACGCAGGACGAGGAGGCCGGAGACGGCACGACCACGTCCGTGATCCTGACGGGCGAGCTCCTGAAGCGCGCCGAGGAGCTGATCGACGCCAACGTGCACCCGACCGTGATCTCGGCCGGCTACAGGCTGGCGGCGCAGAAGGCCTCGGATGTCATGCGGAAGGTCTCGACCAAGGTGACGATCAAGGACCGGGGCGTCCTGCAGGACATCGCGCTGACGGCGATGCGCTCGAAGGTCGCCTCGCTCGGCGGGACGGAGCTAGCGGAGATCGCGGTCAAGTCGGTGACGGCGGTGGCCACGCCCAAGAACGGCGAGGACGGCTACGACGTCGACCTGGACAACATCCAGGTTGTCAAGAAGCAGGGCGGCTCGATCCACGACACCGAGCTCATCGAGGGGATCATCCTCGACAAGGAGCCCGTGCACCCCAACATGCCGAAGGTTGTGGACGGCGCGAAGATCGCGCTCATCGACGCGGCCCTCGAGATCAAGAAGACCGAGGTCGAGGCGAAAATCCAGATCACGAGCCCCGACCAGGTGCAGCGGTTCCTCGACGAGGAGGAGAAGACGCTGAAGGCCATGGTCGCCAAGGTGAAGGCGTCGGGCGCCAACGTGCTCGTCGGGCAGAAGGGGATCGACGACCTCGCGCAGCACTACCTCGCGAAGGAGGGCATCTACGCCGTGCGGCGCGCGAAGAAGTCGGACCTCGAGAAGCTCGCGAAGGCCACAGGCGGGAAGATCGTCTCGCGGCTCGAGGACCTGACGAAGGCGGACCTCGGCCAGGCGAAGCTCGTGGAGCTGCGCAAGATCGGCGACGAGGAGATGACGTTCGTCACGGGCTGCAAGAACCCGAAGGCCGTGTCGCTGCTCGTGCGCGGCGGCACGGAGCACGTCGTCGACGAGCTCGAGCGCTCCCTGCACGACGCGCTGTCGGTGGTCGCGGACGCCCTCAAGGACGGCGCCTACATCACGGGCGGCGGGTCGACGGCGATGGAGATCGCGACGAAGCTGCGCGAGTACGCCCCTTCGGTGGGCGGCCGCGAGCAGATGGCGATCGAGGCATTCGCGGAGGCCGTGGAGATCGTCCCCAAGACGCTGGCGGAGAACGCGGGGATCGACCCGGTGGACACGCTGCTCTCGCTGCGCAAGGAGCACAAGGCCGGCAAGAAGAGCGCGGGGCTGAACGTGTTCTCGGGCAAGACTGAGGACATGCAGAAGCTGAAGGTCCTCGAGCCCATCCGCGTCGGGATGCAGGCTGTGAACTCGGCGACGGACGCCGCGGTCATGATCCTGCGGATCGACGATGTCATCGCGGCGAGGGCTGGGGGCGGCGGCGGCGGTGGGGGCGGCTCCCACGGCGGCGGCGGCGACGACGACGGCGGCGGCGACTTCGACTGAAGTT
>Ga0302046_10000057_pt1 | contig 109256 bp, 86 predicted proteins | sample RVTome_11_FD_200261 | JGI IMG/M metagenome (GOLD analysis project Ga0302046, IMG submission 200261) | Soil microbial communities from uranium-contaminated site in the Upper Colorado River Basin, Wyoming, United States - RVT147D111 (version 2) ... | reverse complement strand
ACTCCACCCACAGCGTCGCTTCGCTCCGACATCTGTCCGACTTCCGTCGGAATCGGTGTCCGACTAAAATCGGAATCACTGTCCGACTTCATCGGAATACGCAGTGAGATCAGGAAAGCAGGTGTCACCACACTGACAGGCATTGCCCAGTGCCTAAATGCGAGGGGATTCAAGACCGCCAATGGAAAGGAATTCTTTTCCCAGAGCGTAAAGAATCTGTTGGCGGTGCATGGGGATTGACACCGGTTTGCTATCCAGTCACCGCGTCCGTTTCGTTGCATTCAGCGTTGCAACCTTCCGCGACTGGTGTGGTTGCTTGCTGCCATGGCAAAACAAACCGGCCATGAGCGCAGGTTGGACCCAGAGATTGAAAAGAAGTCCAATGGTGGCCGCAGAGTAATTTCTGTTCCAGGACGGTTCCGGCCGAGGTTTTGGACCGACGCGGATCAACGTATCGCGACGGTCCGTGCCATCCGCCAACGTTACCTCACGCTGAAAGAACATACCCAAGCGGAATCCATGCAACGGGACCTTTTGTGTCAACGTGCCGCCTTCGTTTCCATCATCGTCGAGAAGTTCGAAGTCGAGTGTGCAGAAGGAGAAGGACTTGATCTGGGGGTTTACACCCAAGCCGTGAACTCACTGCAAGGATTGCTGAAAACTTTAGGCCTGGAAAAGCAGATCAAAGATGTCTCCGATCTCAAATCCTATCTTGAGGAGAAGAAGAAGTGACGATACTCGAGGCCATCCGCGACGAGCACCTATTCCGCCCCTTCCTTGGCGAGCAGCTTGAAAGCTGGAAGCCGTGGAGTATTGCGTTGCGGTGCCTGTATGGTCTGCCGGTCCGTGCCGTGAAATCGAAAGAGTTGGTCCACCAATGCACCGGACGCCATGCGGATGAACTGCCTGCGGCAGGATTCCAGACGGCGTTGTTCCTTGTAGGGCGGCGATCAGGCAAGTCCCGTATCTCGGCAGTCATTGGGGCCTTTGAAGTTTTGTTTGGAGGCCACGAGACGCGGCTGGCTAAAGGCGAGACTGGCATCATCCCCATCATTTCGCCGAGCCGATACCAGAGCACCATCGTTTGGAAATATCTTCGCGCCATCTTCGACACGCCACTGCTCGCCAAGGAAGTGGCGAGCACACAGGAGTCATTCCAGACAATGACGCTCAGGAATGGTTTGCAGATCACAATCCTGACAGGAGACTGGAGAACGGTCCGGGGTCCGAGCGTTGTCTGCGCCATCCTTGACGAAGTTTGCTTTTTTGGCCTGACAGAGGAATCGAAGGTAAGGAGCGACACTGAGCTGGTGCGGGCACTGAGACCGGCTCTGATTACCACGAGAGGCAGGCTGATCGCCATTTCCTCCAAGTATAGCCGTAAAGGGTGGGCCTATAGCCAGTGGCTGCGACAGCATGGCTGCAACAAGGGGGTCAGCCCGTCTTTCGTGCAGGCCTGGGCCACGCTGGTGTGGGATGCCCCGTCCCAGCGGATGAATCCTACCTTGCCCCAGAGTGAGATTGACGCGGCCTTCCTTGAAGACCCCGCCGCGGCCCGGTCTGAGTTCGGGGGAGAGTGGCGGGATGACGTGAGCGAGTATGTGCCCCGCAGCCTTGTGGAGGCCTTGGTTTCGAGGGGGCGGAAGGAATTGCTGCCCCGGCTAATGCATCCACACGCCCGGGCCTATGTCGCATTCACCGACCTGTCAGGGGGCAGGCAAGACGATGCGGCCCTTGCCATCGCCCACCGTGAGGGGCGGAACGTCATCCTTGATTTCATCCGCCTATGGCGTGCCCCCTTCAATCCCCATGCCGTCGTGGCAGAGCAGGCGGAGGAACTGAAGCGGTTCAAGCTTCGTCGTGTGACTGGTGACAACTATGCCGCTGAGTTCGTCGCCCAGTCCTTTCGTTCATCAGGCATCCATTACCACAAGGCCGAGAAACCCAAGAGCGAACTATACCGCGAGCTTCTACCCCGCCTGTGCTCTGGCGAGATTCAATTGCTGGATGACGAACGGTTGATTGACCAGATAGCCAGTTTGGAACGCCGCACCCGAAGCGGTGGCAAGGATGTGATTGATCATCCCCCAGGAGGAAAGGACGACCTAGCGAATGCGGTGGCAGGTGCTTCGGCATCGCTGGCGGCAGGGAAGAGACGGATTGGAGGATGGAAACTTCATAGTTGCGACGATGAGTTCTTACCATAGTGTGCGATAGAAAGGCAGACCCATGATAGACGTCGGTGGTGTAAAACAGCGGATCGATGAGTTTGATAAACGGAACGGTGGCAACCCGGTCGTGATGGGCAACTGGTGGAGGTATGCCAATGGGGCTGCAAGGGAGGTTGAACCGATGGGGGCATTGATTGAGCCGCCAACCGATGAATTCAACCGTCTGCGGAACGTGCTCAATTACCACCGAGCGAGGCTTCATCACGCTGTCAGGGACTTCGACAATCTCAAAGAGCGGCTGATGATGTCTGCCTGTGATCACGGAAACGGCATCGACCGTCTGAAGGAGCTTCAAAGCATCGTGAGTGAGCGCAGCAAGGCGGTGGAAGATGCCAAAGCGAAGCTGGCTGCAACCGACCAAGGCCAGGCGATGGAGCGGGCACGCCAGCAGGATGCCGACAATCGCCAACGTGCCACTGATTTCAGGGAACGCGTGAAGGAGATACGGATATGACGACACACAAAGTGGAACTTCCAGACGGACGGCTCATCACCATCGAAGGTGGCAATGCAGAGTCGGTGGCCAACGTCATCACCCAGAGCATAGGTAACACCCGGCTCGCACGAAACGAGGAGCCGTTGGAACTGCCCCAGATGCAGTTTGAATCACGAATGCAGCCTGTGGCAGCAGGGCACCTTGTCAACAATGGCGAGGAGCCATTGGCCATGCCTGCGATGACGTTCTGAGCTTTTCCGTTTTCCATTAGGGAGTCAGGGCAGCTTGCGCCGGACAAGTCCACCGGCGGCGGTGTTATACCATTTCACACCGTTCAGGATTCACTGTCCTGACTCCCCTTTCTATATCCACCCCGGTTTCAAATCATTCACAATCTCTGGTTGCCCTGATGAGAGATGGGTTTATGAATCATATAATACTTAGCCGCAATAGGTTGAGGGAATGAAAGGGAGACAGAATGAAGAATAAAGCTACCACCAGTAAAAAGTTCAAGACACCACACGAAGCAAAGGCTACCGCGAAGGCCAAAAAGGACACCGCCAAGGCCCGGAAGGCAAAGGGCTCCAAGCGGGACGCCTTTGGCGGTCTGGTTGGGTCACGGTGCAGCAAAATCAACGTGGCCGTGATCGAGGCCGGGACGGCGGGAGGGACGGCGAAGGAGATTGCCAGCAAGACGGGCGAAGATGCCGCCCTCGTCTCGGCTCAACTCTGCTGGATGTTCAACCCCAAGGGGTTCCTGACTCGGGAGAAGGAAGGAAAGTCTTACCGCTACTTCGTCAAGGCCAGCTAAGGACACGAGATTTGGCTGAGATGCCAGGGTTGGTGCATGGACTGCTGCCAACCCTGGCAGACTATTTGCAGGCAGATCTGCTAGCAACGAGAGGCAAAAGAGATGAGCAACGAGACTTCCAAGCCATTGCGTGCAGTTGGCTATTGCCGAACTTCTGGCGAAGGGCAACGTGACAACACATCGATTCCTACTCAAAAAGAAGCCATTGAGCACTTCTGCAGAGCGAATGGATGGACATTCATTTCGCACTATGTCGACGAGTCTAAAACCGGTTCGAAAGTTGAAGGTCGGGATGGTTTCCAAAAGATGCTCAAAGATGCAAGCTCGGGGGTTTTTGACATTATAGTGATTTACGACATCAGTCGCTTTGCGAGAGACGGCGTAGATATTCTTAAAACGGCCAAATCGCTCTATGATAATCAAGGAATCTTAGTTCGAGATACGAAAGGCGGTTTCGACTCCGGGCCTGGTGGTAACACGATGCTCAATTATGTAAATGCAGGCATGAGCGAAAGTGAGCGGCTTTCGATTGTAAAGCGTACCATGAATGGACGAATTACTCGAGCAAAAGAGGGGCGTCCTTGGGGTGGAAAACTACCATTCGGTAGAGATTACGACAAGGACACAGGTAAATGGTCAATCAACGAACGTGGACGACGACTGCGGAGGTTGCTAGAACGATATGCTGATGGCGAAAGCTTGAAGGCACTCTGCAAGGTATTTCCTGAGTTTACCAGTCCAACCCTTATCCACAATTACATTAGGAATTCCAAGCTATCAGGAACCTTTTTCAGGGTCGTAAAAGCCAGACCTGAAATTGGAGTCAAAGCTGAGCGCATTCCAATGCCAGAGATACCCGAAGTAATCTCGGCAGATTTATTGAGGAGAGTTAAAGCGCGCCAGCAGCACCTGCGAACTTGGAACAAGGAACAGCGTCAAACTTATATCCTAACAGGATATGTGAGGTGCGGACATTGTGGCATTGCGCTGACAGGAGTCACCACAGATGGGAGAATTTACTATCGACATTGGAACCACTCGAAAAGTAAGCAGTGCGTCTTTAGCGGCATCCGCGCTGAAGATCTGGTGAATCCAGCCCTCGACTTTCTACATTCCTTTTTCACTGATGAAGCTGCTGTCGATGCAGCGATTGCGAAAGCGCTTCCCAGCGACAACATGAGAGCCGATTTTGAAAGAGACTTAGACACAGCGGAAAAGCAGTTGCGAAAGGTTTTGGTTGAAATCTCAAACATTGCGAACGCCATTTCCGAAGGGGCAAGCGCTTCCTTACTCATCGACAAACAAGACGAGCTACAAAACGAGAAGGAGCGAGCGATCAACCGTCTGGCAGAAGCCAAAGCCAGCGTAGATGCTCTGCCAAGCCGTGAATCGACCGAGCGACAGGCAGCCTTGTTGAAGTTGCATCTTCGGCGCCAGGTCCAGTGTCGCGATTGGCGTAATCTTTCAGTTGACGAAGTAAGGAAGTACCTCATATTCCTCTTCGGCGAAAATCCGCGAAAGTCAGGCCTTGGAATCTTCGTAAAGAGAGAGCTTGGCAAGTGGGTCATCGAGGTGCGAGGCAGATTTGAAAAGCCTCAACGCATGGCAAATTGGTGGCCAGTGCTCCAAGCTGTCCGTGCGAACGCCAAAAAGGCCCAAAAGGAGCGGGTGGCAGGTAGTGTAGACCTTACACAGGACTTATAGGACTTATAGGACCTATGATTCTACAGGACTTGTAGGTCCCATGGGACCTATCCGACCCTCGGTCACCCGCCAGCGATGGAGGCGGCGGCCCAGCTCGCGGGGCCAGTTCTCCTCCGTGCAGGTCATGAACACCTGGCCGCTGGCCTGGTGGGCCCGCTCCAGTAATGGCAGAAGTCCGCTGCGCCGCCGCGCGTCCAGTTCCCCCATCACATCATCAATCAGCAGCACCGGCGGGGAGCCGTGCAGGCCGGTGAGATACTCCGCCTGCGCCATCTTGAGCGCCACGGCCAGCGTCCGCTTCTGTCCTTCGCTGCCGAACTGGGCCGCCGACTGGTCGTTCAGGCAGAACTGCAGCTCGTCCCGATGAGGTCCGATGAGGGTGGCGCGATACTGCCGCTCCCGGCCGCGGGCCTGGGCCAGTTGCACGGCAAAGTCGCCCCGCACGCTCGGCAGGTACTCCAGGCGCAACTCCTCGGCGTCATTCGAGATCCTCCGGTAGGCCAGCCGCACCAGGGGCGAGAGGCGCGGGATCAACTGCTGGCGGGATCGGGTGAGCGCCTCGCCCAGCTTGACCAGTTCTCCGGTGAAACTCTCCAGGGCAAGCGGGTCGGCGTTGGGTTGCTTGAGCAGCGCGTTGCGCGAGCGCAACACGCGCGCATAGCGTTGCAGAAGCCCCAGGTATGGAGGCTCGGTCTGGGTGAGGAGCAGGTCCATGAAGCGACGCCGGATGCGCCCCGTGCCCTTGACCAACTGCAGATCCTCCGTGCAGAACACCACCACGCGCAGGACTCCCAGATAATCATTCAACCGCCGCACCGGCGCGCCGTCCAGGCTCAGGCGCCGATCCTTCATCGACCAATACATCCGGATGTCATGCTCCCCGCGCCCCGTCACCCGGGCGCCGACGAAATACCCCTCTCGTCCGTGCCGAATCATCTGCGCGCCACCCACGCCGCGAAACGAACGCAACGTGGCCAGCAGGTAGATCGCCTCCAGGATGTTCGTCTTGCCCTGCGCGTTGTCCCCCAGCAACAGATGAAACCCCGGGCCGAAGGAGACATCCAATCGGCCGTAGTTCCGGAAGTCGCGAAGTCTGAGCTGGGACAAATGCACGTGGGGCGCCGGGTTATAGCGGGCGGACGAAATTAAGGGGGAGAGCTTGGGCCAGGGCAAGATTAAGCGTGGGGGGCGAGACGAACTGCTTGCATCAACCGGATGACCGACCGCTTAAAGCCAGGACCCGTCGCAATGGGCTAGACAGGGAAGAAGCACCAACTGCCACGGCTGTGCGAAAGCCCCTCACTCCAGCCCTCTCCCGGGGGGAGAGGGAGAATCGTCTTCCGCGCGGCGAAAGACTTCCGATCTGAACCCGTACCCTCCACGGGGCTTGCGGCTCCCTCTCCCCGCGGGAGAGGGCTGGGGTGAGGGGCCTTTGACAGGGTGCGGTGTAGGGCGCTCTCCTTGCCCTTATCCGCCTTGTGATGCCATCCGCTGAGCAGCCTTCTTTTCCCAGCAGCGTCTGGGAAACGACGTATTCGTACTCCCATCCTAGTCCTGCGGCTGCATGGCATCGCAGCATCACCCACTTCCAATCACGCCCGCGTGGGGGCCGCACCGACTTTAGTATTGCCACTCTTTTCGCCCTGCGGAAAAGTGAGCGGCACCGTGGCCACCAAGAAGACCCCAACGTACATCCTCGCCCTGGACCAGGGCACCACCAGTTCCCGAGCCATCCTCTTCGACGCCCGCGGGCGCATTCGCGGGGCCGCGCAAAAGGAGTTCCGGCAGCACTTCCCCAGGCCGGGCTGGGTGGAGCACGACGCCAACGAAATCTGGAGCTCCCAACTTTCCGTGGCCCGCGCCGTCCTGCGCCAATCGCGGACGGCGCCCGCCTCCGTCGCGGCCATTGGCATTACCAACCAGCGTGAGACCGTCGTGGTCTGGGACCGCAAGACCGGCCGCCCCGTCGCCCCGGCCCTGGTCTGGCAGGACCGCCGCACCGCCGACCATTGCCGAGCGCTCAAGCAGGCCGGGCACGAGAAGCTGATCCGCCGCAAGACCGGGCTGGTGATCGACCCTTACTTCTCCGCCACCAAGCTCTCCTGGCTGCTGCAGCACCACACCGGCCTGCGCCGCCGCGCCCGCGAGGGGCAGATCGCCTTTGGCACCGTCGATTCCTGGCTGACCTACAGGCTCACCGGCGGCAAGCGGCATGTGACCGATGCCACCAATGCCTCGCGCACGCTCCTGTATGATCTCAAGACCGGGAACTGGGATGCCGACCTGCTCGAACTATTCGGGGTGCCGGAGGCGATGCTGCCGGAAATCCGCTCCTCCAGCGAATGCTACGGGGAAACCCGGCACTTCGGCGACGCCGCCATTCCGATCTCCGGCATCGCCGGGGACCAGCAGGCCGCCCTCTTCGGCCAGGTCTGCACGCGTCCCGGGCAGGTCAAGAACACCTACGGCACAGGCTGCTTCCTCCTCACCCCCACCGGCACCAAGGTGGTTCACTCGAAAAACCAGCTCCTCACCACCGTGGCCTGGCGGTTGGGTGACACCAACACCTACGCCCTGGAGGGAAGCGTCTTCATCGCCGGCGCCGTGGTGCAGTGGCTGCGCGACGAGATCGGGCTGATCAGGAATGCGCAGGACATCGAACAGCTCGCCCGCTCGGTTCCGGACAACGGCGGCGTGTATCTCGTCCCCGCCTTTGCCGGACTCGGCGCGCCGCATTGGGATCCTTATGCGCGCGGGCTCATTGCCGGCCTGACCCGTGGCGCCTCCGCCGGTCACCTGGCGCGGGCCGCCCTGGAAAGCATCGCCTTCCAATCCGCCGAGGTGCTCAAGGCGATGGAACAGGACACCGGACGCAAGATCCGCCAGGTGCGCGTGGACGGCGGGGCCTGCGCCAACAACCTGCTCATGCAGTTCCAGTCCGATCTCATGGGGGTGCCGGTGATCCGCCCCCGCATCACCGAAACCACCGCGCTCGGCGCGGCCTTCCTGGCCGGGCTGGCGGTGGGCTTCTGGAAGAACCAGGAGGCCCTGCGCAAGATCTGGCAGGCCGACCACACCTTCCACCCAGGCATGTCCGCCCAGCGGCGCCGCGACCTGACCCGGCATTGGAACCTCGCCCTGGAACGGGCCCGTGGCTGGGAGGCTCCCGACGCGTGAACCGGGAACGGTTCCTCTCGGAACTGGACGACACGGCCAGCCCGTGGGATGTCCTCGTCATCGGCGGTGGGGCCACCGGCCTGGGCACCGCCGTCGAGTCGGCCGCACGCGGCTACCGCACCCTGCTGGTGGAGCGGGCCGACTTTGCCAGCGCCACCTCCAGCCGCAGCACCAAGCTGGTCCACGGCGGCGTGCGCTACCTGCGCCAGGGCGACGTGCCGCTTGTCCGCGAATCGCTCCGCGAACGGGGACGCCTCCTCCGCAACGCCGCCCACCTCGTCCGGCCGCTCCCCTTTCTCATCCCGAGTTATCGCTGGTGGGAAACCTCGTTCTACGGGATCGGCCTCAAGTTGTATGACCGCCTGGCCGGGCGCCTGGGCATCGAGCACACCCGCCTGGTGTCCAGGGAGGACGCTCTTGAACGCATCGCCACCCTGAACCCTCAAGCCCTCCGAGGTGGCGTGCTCTATTTTGACGCCCAGTTTGATGACGCCCGACTCGCGCTGACCCTTGCCCAGACGGTGGCTGACAAGGGTGGCGTGGCATTGAACTACGTCTCCGTCACCCGCCTGCTCAGGGAGTCCGGCCGCATCCGCGGCGCCATGCTCCGGGACGGCGAATCCGGGAACGAATGGGAGATCCGCGCCAAGATCGTCATCAACGCCACCGGCATCTTCACCGACGACATACGCCGCATGGATGACGACGCCTGTCCCCCGCTCATGACCGTGAGCCAGGGCATCCACCTGGTGCTGGACCGTCGTTTCCTGCCGGGCACCACCGCGCTCATGATTCCATCCACCGTGGATGGCCGCGTCCTATTCGCCATTCCCTGGGAAGACCGTGTCCTTCTCGGCACCACGGACACGCCGAGGCCCAAACCGGAACGGGATCCGCACGCCTTACCGGAGGAGATCGAATACCTCCTCGAACACGCGGCCCGCTATCTTTCCCCGGCGCCGAGACGCGAGGATGTGCGCTCGGTATTTGCCGGTCTCCGCCCATTGGTCTCGCCCGGCAAACAGGTTCGCACCGCCCGCATCTCGCGAAGCCATTACCTGACCGTCTCGGATTCCGATCTGGTCACGATCACGGGAGGCAAATGGACCACTTACCGGCAGATGGCGGAGGACACGGTCGATCGCGCCGCGCAGGTGGGGGGGCTTCCGCCCAAGCCCAGCATGACACGTGACATGCCGCTGCACGGCCACACCGATGCCCCGCCCGCCACGCCGCATCTGCGGGTGTATGGCGCGGCGGCCGCGGAGCTGGAAAAGCTGGCCACCGGCACCGATGCCGACCCACTGCATGGCCGCCTGCCCTGGCGCGGCGCCGAGGTGCGCTGGGCGGTGCGGAGGGAGATGGCCCGCACGTTGGAAGATGTGCTGGCCCGGCGAACGCGTGTCCTGTTCACCGATGCGGCCGCCGCCACGGAAATGGCGCCCAAGGTGGCGGCGATCATGGCGGAGGAACTGGGCCAGGACGCCGCATGGCAGGCCTCGCAACTCGACGCCTTCAACCAATTGGCCCGGCACTGCCGGATCTAAAACCTCCGCGGCCCTCTGCGCTTCTCTGCCGTATGCGTTAATCAATGAGCGCCGCTCATGCAACCGCGCCCAGCAGGTCCACGCGGGGCGTCATCTGACGCCGTCCCTTTCAACGCAGAGATCGCAGAGGACCGCAAAGGGCCGCAGAGGGAGGAGGAGGAGGAGGAGGAGGAGGAGGACCCGGAGGGGATCAGGCCGGAAAACGTTCAACGTTCAACGTTCAACGTTCAACGTTCAACGTTCAACCATTGGCCCGAGGGAGGCAACACGCAGGGTCGTTGACAAAGTCCGCGGGTTGAAGCGTGGTCGCCCCTCGACATACCGGCTTCATCTTGCTCTTACACCTACTCTGCAGAGGCGAGTAAGAGCAAGAGTAAGTCATTCCCCGGACGCGACTGGGGAAAGAAGGCTGCGCAGCGGATTGCAGTGCAAGGTGAAATAGGGCGAGGAGAGGACAATCGATCTCACCCTGTCAAAGGCCCCTCACCCCAGCCCTCTCCCGGCGGGAGAGGGAGCCGCAAGCCCTGTGGAGGGTGCGGGTTCAGATCGAAAGCCTTTCTCCGTGCGGAAGACGATACTCCCTCTCCCCTCGGGAGAGGGCTGGGGTGAGGGGCCCGGCAAAACGACAACATGTTGGTCGTTCTTTTCGGATCAAGGGTAAGAGCAAGAACCTGCGCCACAGGAGCCCGTGCCGACTTTGTCAACAGCCCTGAGGCATCACGGAAAGGGGTCATGGCCACTATTGCCACCGCGCCGGCAACTTGGCACCCTCGGCGCATGAGTCACCTGGCCCGGGCCCGGGAAGTGTTTGCCATCGAGATCGCCGCGTTGCAGGCGGTCAGACGCCAACTCGACGCCGCCTTTGATCGCGCGGTCGCCATGGTGACCGAGGCGCTTTCCCGCCAAAGCAAGGTCGTGGTGGTGGGCGTCGGCAAGTCGGGCAACATCGGCCGCAAGGTGGCCGCCACCCTCACCAGCACCGGCACCACCAGTGTGGTCCTGGACAGCGTCGATGCCCTGCACGGAGACCTCGGCATCGTTAACGACGGTGACGTGGTGTTGTTGCTGAGTTACTCGGGGGAATCGGAGGAGATGGTGGGATTGCTTCCGGCCATGAAGCGGTTCCAGGTCGGCCTGATCGCCATGACAGGCGTCCCCCAATCGAGCGTGGGACGCCACAGCGACGTGGTGCTCAATGTGCGCGTGCCCAAGGAGGCCTGCCCGTTCAACCTCGCCCCGACCGCCTCCACCACCGCGATGCTGGCCATGGGCGACGCCCTGGCCATGGCCATCCTCCAGGCGCGCGGCTTCAAGAAAAGCGACTTCGCCCGATACCATCCCTCCGGCGCCATCGGACGCGCCCTGCTCCTCCAGGTCCGCGACATCATGCGCACCGGCAGCCGTCTGCCCGTCATCGAACAGACAAAGACCGTGCGCGAAGCGCTGCTCGTGATGACGCGCGCCAAGTCGGGCAGCGTGAGCGTCGTCAACCGCCAGGGGTGCCTGGCCGGCGTCTTCACCGACGGCGATCTGCGCCGGCACATGGCCTCCGGTGACGCCATCCTGCAGGAACCCCTTGCCAAGGTGATGACGCGCCGCCCGATCTGCATCGAGGAAACGGCGCTGGCCGCCGACGCCCTGAAGATTTTCCACGGCCGCAACATCGACGACCTCATCGTGGTCAACGCGAAGAAGCAGCCCATCGGCCTGGTCGATTCACAGGACCTGCCCAAGATGAAGCTGATGTAAGCGGTGCAAAACCCGAAGCACGAAGTTCGGAATCCGAAACAAGCTCAAATCTCGAAGGGGAAAAAGTTCAAAACGGAATCGTGTTGAGCATTTTCACGTTGGTGATTCGGATTTGTTTCGGATTTCGAACTTCGCGCTTCGGGTTTCTCCCCATCAGGGGAGCCACGGCTGTTCCATGGCGCGGTCGGGGATTTCCTTGCCGATGTCGGTGTTGCGCCGGATGAGGTCGGAAAGCGTCTGCGACTTCACGAACGCGAGGAGGTGGGGCGGAAGGTCGTTCTCGTAGAAGAAGCGGTCGCCGTCGCGCAGGCGAAGGAACTGGTCGCGGGCGATGGTGAAGATGGTCTCGCCCACCATGGCGTCGCTGAAATGGTCCTCGGCCAGGCATCCCACCCAGAGATCGATGTCATCCACCGACGCGTAAGCCTGCGCCAGGCGTTGCTGGACGACCGGATCGGAACTCACCTCGGCGAAGGAGGCGCGCGGGGCCAGGCCGTAGGCCTCCCGGATGTGGTTGTAGCCTCCCAGCCCGTGGTCGCGCCCGCGCTGGATGTTGAGCGAGGGGAGATCGAACCCGCCCGCGCCCGGAGGGCCGAAGAGGAAGTTGCGCACGTCGGCAATGACAAAAGCATCCACGTGCTGGGCCATCTGCGCCGCCAACCCGCGCAGGAAGGTGTCGGGACCGCCGCTGCCCACGTAGGTCTCGGGGCTGAAGAACGCATCCCTCAGCGCCAATGGGCCTTCCGCGATGGACTTGGTGCTGCGATTGAGGCGCTGCAACCGCGGGGAAAGGAGCGTGTGCCCGACACGGTAGGCCGCCGTCGAGAACTCGGTGGCGATGGTGGCATTCACATCCGGATCATAGCCGTTGTAGTCCCCGAGCGCGGCGGGCCCGAGCAGCAGGGGCAGGAACTCATGATAGGTGATGTGCTGCATCTGCGCGCTGACCAGGCGCCGGGCCAGTTGATAGATCTCCTCGCCGCTCGCATCGGGCAGCGCGTCCCGCAGCGCCTCGGCCAGCATGTTGTGTTCCCGGGCGAACACGGTGTGGATCGAAGTCAACCCCACCTGTTCGGTGACCCGCACGTCGCCGGCCAGGTAAAAGCGGGGATCATCGTTGACGGGGAAGTTGAAGATGCCATTGACGTTGAACGGCAGCTGGTTGCCCTCCGACATTTTGAGGCGGCCGGTGCCATCAAGCGTGCGCAACTCCAGGGCGCGGGCTTCATCGGACCCATACACCTGCGAGGCATCGATGAAGGCGGTGTTGATATTCACCTGTTCCCGCACCCCGTTGATCATGAGGTAAAGCGTGCGCTCCAGGGGGATGACCTGCGTCCCGGTGCCGAACGGATCGAAGAACACATCCCCGGTCGGCACGGGAATGTCGAAGGGCTCCAGCGGGTCGATCAGGGGCGCCAGCGTGATGTCGTGATCCAGGAACTGGCCCCACTGCCAGAACATGTCCGACACGCCCCTGGAACTGGGCACGGAGGCCGGCTGGTCAATCACGATGTTGGATATTGTCCGGGGATTGGGCCGTTCCGATCCGGATGGCGCCTGCACGCCATCCTCGTAGCGGGCCGGGCTCACGCGCACGAACGCAGCCGGTGCGGCGCCCCAGCCGGGGTTGGAGAGGTTGTTGCCCGCGCCGCTGATGGTGCGCGCCTCCTTCGCCATCAGTTCGCGCAATTCCGGCTCCATGAACCGAAACTCGTTGCGCATCTTGTTCTGGTGCCCGGGATGCGAGTCGGCCGCGCGCGCCGACGAGAGGGAGGACACCAGCACCATGGCAATAACCACGGTGCATACAATTCCCGGAAATGGTTTCATGAACGTTGTGTTGAGATTCATTTCAGACAGCGGACCCTCCCGCCCAAGGAGCGCAAGCCATGCGAGCTGGCGACCATGAGTTCCATCCATCAGGGACCAAGACAGTCAGGAGACGGCTTAATCTAAAAAAAAAGGGGGCAAGAATCAAGAGGGAGCGAAGGCGGCTGGAAGACCAAGCCTGGCCTCGGTTCGGCGCCCAAGCGCTCGATGCCCTGAAAACCCCAGCAAATCACGATAAACAGGCGCCTCCTCTCCGACGCCGCCCACCGTCCTAGGGGATGCCCCGTATGCAGAAAAGGGGATCCCCCGATCCCATTGCTTCCCTCCTCTGCGGCCCTCTGCGATTCTCTGCGTGCTCTGCGTTTAGAAACAAGCGTAGGGTTGCACATGGCATTGGCATGCTGACATCAGGCGTTGAACTGACGCCTTTCCATATCAACGCAGAGCACGCAGAGAATCGCAGAGGGCCGCAGAGGAGGGAAGGGAGTGATCAGAGGAATCGGCGCTTGAGACGCGCCTGGTGGTAAGCGGCGCGCTGGGCCGAGGTCATGGCATCGAAGTCCGGACCGCCCAGCGGCGTGGTGGGCCAAGCTGCTTTCCCGTCGCCCTTTGATTTCGGAGTGGCAGCCGGCGAGTTGTCCCTGCCTTGTGTGAGCGGATTGCCCTGCACCGTGACCGAGGAGCGAGGCGTCGTGCCCTGGGAATCGTAGCTCATGGCCTGGTCGGTCAGGACCAGATCCTCCTCCAGGCTGCGGTTGGGTGCGATGCCCCTGGCCTGCAGCACTCCGTGATAGGCGCGCACCGCCTCTTCGGGCGTGATGCGTCCGTCAGTGATCAGGCGGAGCATTTCGATGAAGGCGAGCTGATGCTCGGCGTTGTTGATCTTGCGCCCGAACAACGCCACCCGGGCCCCGTATTTCCTGGCGTCGTGGATGAGCTTGAACGCGTCGTAGGTCGTGCCGGCGCTGCCGCCCAGGATGCCGACCACGAGGTTAGGGTCGTACTGGGCCAGTTCCTCCATCGCCCGGGGCCCATGATACACGATCTTCAGGAAGACGGGCCGCCCCGCCTCCGGCACGCCGGCGAGCGCCCGCAGGATGTTGTCATTGATGAACTCCCCCAGCTTCTCCGGCGGCACGCCGCTTGGCACGTTGGGATCGAAGACTTCGAGGAAGTGACGGAAGCGCTTCCGCTCCGCCTCCTCGCGGAACGCCTTGTAGGCCTCCAGCGTTGCCTGGTCCTGGTCCAGCTCGTTGACGAACGTCACCGAGTAAAGCCCGAGGTTGGCGCCCGGGAAGGTGTTTGTGGACCGGTCGCACTCGACCTGCCCGCACTGGATGTGGTCGATGCTCGCGCTGCGGAATGGCCGGGCCGGTTCGGCCACGTAGCATCCGTGCCGGATGGCCCAGACATCGGTGGCGTCATTGGCGCGCGCGGCGGGCGTGACGTGGGAGCCCTGGAAAAGACCTTCCTTGATCGCGAGCTGCTCGCTCACATAGGCCGACATGAGCATGATGTCCACCAACCCCTGTCCCACCACCTCGCGGATGATGTCCAGGAACTCGGGCAGGTTGCGGTAGCCGAACTCCTCCCGGCTCCAGACCTCGGGGGAGAAGCGGGCCGGACGTTCCCCGGCGGGGGCGAGGTAGCGGCGTGGACCGGGGGCGCGCACGCCGAAGGCCATGTCGGCATCCTTGGCGTCGGCGATGATGAAGTCCGGGCAGGACGGGTCGGCCTTGATGCGGGCGAGCTTGGCGTCGAGGGATTTCACGCCTTCACCTTGGCCAGCGTGTCCTGGAGGGCGCGGACGGAGTTCTGGAGGCCGGTGGCTTCCTTGGGCCAGAGCTTGATCTCGACGTGCGCTTCCACGCCGGAACGCCCCACGACGGAGGGGACGCTCAGGCAGATGTCGCGGATGCCGTAGGCGCCGTCGAGCAGGGACGACACGGGGAGCAGGGTTTTCCGGTTGAGCAGGACGGCGTGCACGACGTCACGGATGGCGACGCCCACCGCCCAGCCGGCGCCGCCCTTGCGCTTGATCACTTCGGCTCCGCTGCCCTTGGTGCGCTCGAAGATCTGGTTCTGGAACGCCGGCGTGCACCGGGGCAACCCGGCCAGGGGCAACCCATTGACCGCGGCGCTGGACCAGACGGGAATCATGGAGTCGCCGTGCTCGCCAAGGATGAGGGCCTTGACCTGCGTCGCGGCCAGGCCGAGCTGCTCGGCGATGAGGGAGCTGAACCGGGTCGTGTCCAGCATCGTGCCCAGGCCATAGACCTGCCGGGCGGGCAGGCCCAGGCGCTGCACGGCCAGGTGGGTCAGGATGTCCACCGGATTGGAGACCACGAAGACCTGCGCATCCGGGCGCAGTCCCGCTCCCTTGATGCTGTCGAGGATCTGGAGAAAGAGCGCCACGTTGCGGTTGATGAGGTCCAGGCGTGACTCATCGGGCTTGCGGCGGAGCCCGGCGGTGATGACGAACAGGTCGCTGTCGGCGGCGCGGGCGTAATCGCCCGGATAGATGTTCTGGTCGCCGGCGAAGGCGGTGCCGTGGAGGAGATCCAGCGCCTCACCCTCGGCCAGGGCCTCGTTGGCATCGAGGATCTGGATCTGGCGGACCAGCCCGGCGCATTGCAGGGCAAACGCGGCACAGGACCCGACCCGGCCGCCGCCCCCGATGATGGTGACTTTCATGACTGCATCCTCTGCATGATCTGCTCGGTGACCATCTGCACGACCGCCTCGGCGTCGGCATCGGGACGGGGCGCGGCGCCGTTGCCGTTGCCGCGGCCATTGGCCTGGGGCGGCAGGCCGCAGGCCACGCCGGGGCGCCATTCCTCGTTGTCACACAGCTCGCATTCCTTGAGCCCGATGCGCGGGTCGGGGATGCCGAGGTTCTGCTTGATCTTGAGCAGGTCCTTGAGCTGTTCCTTGGTAAAGGTCTTGAGAGGCTGCCCGAGCTGGGAGGCGACCCAGACGGTGCGGCAGTAGGCCTCGAGGATCTCCATCTTGAAATAGGCGTCCTCGACATTGACATGGCTCCAGGCCACGGCGCCGTGGTTGCCCATGAGCACGGTGTTGTGCGTGTCCACCAGATCGGCCACGAGCTGGCCCATCTCCGGCGTGCCCGGCGTGCGGTAAGGGGCGATCGGCACCTCGCCGATGAACACCTCGATCTCCGGAATCATGCAGGTGGGGGGCTTGACGCCGGCCACGGCGTAGGCGGTGGCGTGGGGCGGGTGACAATGCACCGTGGCCTTGGCGCGCGGCTGCCGCTTCATGATCTCCAGGTGCATGAGGATCTCGCTGGTGCGCTTCTTCCGTCCCGCCTTCTGGTTGCCCTCCAGGTCCACCAGGCACATGTCCTCCGGCTTCATGAAGCCCTTGGACACCAGGGTCGGCGTGCACAGCGCGAGATCGTCGGCCACGCGGATGGCGACATTGCCTCCGTTGCCGTCCACGTAGGCCCGGCCCCACAAGCGCCGCCCCACATCGCAGATCTCCTCCTTCAACGCGCGCATCTCCGGCGTGTTGAAAAAGGCTTCCAACTCCGCGGCGGAACTGGCCGCGGTGACGGGTCGCGCGGGAGCCTTCGCGGTGCGGGCAGTGGAGGCGGACACGGTGGCCGACAGGGCGGCATGCCCGCCCTGCTCCAGGTCGCGCAGAACATCCCGCGCCGCCGGGGTGATGATGGCGTCGGCCGGCAGCGACGTCACATCGCCGCCGCGACGCAGCAATTCTTCCAGATCCTTGACACTGATGACGGTCTTCATGAGATGGGTGAGTAAATGATCTCGTCCACCAACGCCGCGTTGATGGCATCGACCGGCGTGGGCCGGTCGAAGGGGGAGGCGGCCTCACGCCCCTCGATGTAACCAATGGTCTGCCCGACCGCTCCCCCCAAATTGTCATACACCACCGGGGTCGGGTCCTTGCTCAAGCCTTCGGGAGTGTCGGTCCCGCGCTGGTAATGCTCGCGCGTGAAGGGGCTCACGATCAGCCAGCGCGCCCCAATCAGGGCCGGCACGGTCTGGCTGAGCGTGACGCGTCCGATGACAGCTCCCAGCTTCATGCCGGCACTCCGGATTCCCCTTCATCCACGATGCCGGCCACCATCCAGCGCACCGGGCTCTTGGGATCGCCGACCGCCTGGCGGGAGGCCGAGCCGTCGGAGGAAATGAGGACGCGCTGGTGCATGCCGGCGCCATGCGCGTCGATCGCCACCTGCGGGGCGCCCTCCGGCGACCCGTCCGGGCTGATGGGCTGGCAGATGACAAGGCGCCAACCTTCGAGGCTCGCGTGTTTGCGCGTTGCCACGACATTGCCTTCCACTCGTGCCAGCAGCATCGGTCAGTAAATCCTCAGGTTGTCCACCATCACGCAGCGGCGCACGCGGCAGAAGGTCTTGGGGTTGGTCACCCCTTCCCCCGTCGGCGTCGCCACCGAATAGCTCAGGTATCCCTCGCCTCCCAGCCCCAGGCCCGCCATGCAGGGGCCGTTCTTGACGAAGATGGTGGTGTCCAATGCCCGCGCCATGGCGGTCATGTTCTCCACGTCGTGGCTGTGGATGATGGCCGTGTGGCGGTAATTGTGCTCCGCCTTCTTCGAAGCCACGATGCCGGCCGCCACGTCCGGCACCCGCACCACCGGCACGAAGGGCATCATCTGCTCCTCCTTCACGAAGGGATGATCGGCGTCGGTTTCTCCGACAAGCAACTGCGTCCCCGCCGGCACCTTCACTCCCGCCGCCTCGGCCAGGACGGACGCGTCCTTGCCGATGAAATCCTTGTTCACCACCGGCTCCGGGCACCCGGCCCCCTGCCCCTCCTTGAACACGAACGCGGCACGGGTCAGCGCCTCGACCTGGGACTCGGAAAGCCGGACCGCGCCGGCGGTCTGGAGCGCCTTCATGAACTTGTCCGCGGCGGGCTCGACGACGAAGGCCTCCTTCTCGCCGATGCAGAGCAGGTTGTTGTCGTAGGCGGCGCCCTGGATGACGGCCTGTGCGGCGCGTTTCATGCAGGGCGTTTCATCCACCAGCACTGGGGGATTGCCGGGCCCGGCGCAGATGGCGCGCTTGCCGGTCTGCATGGCGGCCTTGACCACGCCCGGACCGCCCGTGACGAGGAGGAGCCGCACCGCCTCGTGGGCGCACATCTCCTTGAAGGAATCGAAGGAGGGCTGCTCGATGATGCAGGCCAAATTCTCGATGCCCGTCTCCCGGTGGATGGCCTCGTTGTAGGCACGCACCGCCATCGCGGCGCAACGGCTGGCGGCAGGGTGGGCGTTGAACACGACAGCGTTGCCCGCCGCGACGATGTTGATGATGTTGCCGCTCAGTGTGGGAATGGAATGGGTGGAGGGCGTGACTGCGCCCACCACGCCGAAGGGGGTGTATTCCTCGTGCATGATCCCGTGGTCGCCGCTCAGCGCATCGGGACGGATCCACTCCACGCCCGGCACCAGCTTGATGATCTGCAGCTTCTCGATCTTGTGATCGAGGCGGCCGATCCGGGTTTCCTCCAGCTCGATGCGCCCCCAGGACTCGGCATTGGCTTCGGCCAGGGTCTTGATGATCTCCACCACCTTGCGCCGCGCCTCCATGCCCTTCTCCTGCAACTGTCGGAAGGCGCGGTGGGCGGCGTCAGCGGCCTGGGCGGCATCGGCGAAGACGCCGAACCGGCCCGGGGCGAGTGCGCGCGTGGAGACGGAAGGGGCCTTCGCGACGGCAGGCGCGGACGGGCGCGCGGGCGCGGCGGGGGCGGCTGACACGGACGGTCCACCCACGCGGCCGAGGACCTCGTCGATGACTTCGCGGATCAGTTTCTCGTTCAAGCTCGTGCTCATGTCAGGTTGCGGTCGCTGCGGCCGGCCGGGTCAGGGTGCCGTGTCGGGGGCCGGTTCAGGTTGTGGCGCTGTAAATCTGCCGGCCCAGGACATCCACGCTGTCCACGATGCCGATGATGACGGCATCGACCGGGGCGTCCTTGAGGTTGGGCGCCAGGCGGGCGGAGCTGCCCTGGCAGAACAAGACCATCTCGCCCACGCCCGCGCCGACGCTGTCCACGGCGACGATGGTGTTTTGGCCGGGACGTAGCCGGCCGGGATCCTTGTCGTCCACGAGCTGGGGGCGCAGGATGAGGAGCTTGCGGCCGCTCATCGAAGCGTCCTTCTTGGTGGACACCACCGATCCCTCCACTTTGGCCAGAAACATGGGTTTGGGGAGGACCGGCCCGCGCCCGGATCGAACCCGGCGGGCCAGGACCTCGTGGGGGGTTACTTCTTGCGGGCGGGCAGGACCGTCGCGACGTCGCCGTGCGGGCGGGCGATGACGTGCACGCTGACGAGGTCGCCGTGGATGGCCTTGATGGCCTGGGCGCCGGCGTCGGTGGCGGCCTTGACGGCGGCCACGTCCCCCACGACCACGGCGGTGACCATGGCGCTGCCGACCTGCTTCATGGGGCCGGCCAGTTGCACGTTCGCCGCCTTGAGCATCGCATCGGTGCCCTCGACAAGGGCGACCAGGCCGCGGGTTTCAATCAATCCAATCGCTTGTTGTGCCATAGAGTTCTCCGTTTGGGATTACGCTGAAATGGATTTCTGGCTCAGCAGGTGGCGCCGGACTTCCCGGGCCACCACCAGTTCCTCGTTGGTCGGAATCACCATCACCTTCACCCGGGAGGCGGCCGAGGAAATCACACCCTCCTTCGCGTGCGTGGAGGCATTGCGCGTCAGATCCAGCTCGATCCCGAGCTGGTCGAGGTCGGCGCAGATCCGGGCACGCAACGCATCCCGGTTCTCCCCGATGCCGGCCGTGAAGACCAGCGCGTCGGCGCCGTTGAGCTGAAGAAAGTAGGAACCGATCCAGTGACGCGCCTGCTGGACAAACACGTCCAGCGCCAGTCGCGCGCGGACGTTGCCCCGGGCGGCCTGTTCGGTGATGTCGCGGATGTCGTTGGACACGCCTGAAAGGCCCTTGAGACCGGACTCCTTGCAGAGCTGCCGTTCCGCCTCCTCCAGGGAAAGCCCCTCGGTGCGCATCATGAAGGGCAAGGCAAAGGGATCGAGATCCCCCACCCGGTTGTTGTGGGGCAATCCCGATTGCGGACTCATGCCGAGACTGTTGCCGATCGCGATGCCGTTGAGGATGCCGGTAATGGAGGAACTGCCGCCCAGGTGGCAGGAGATGACGCGCAGCGGCGGTCCAGCGACCGGCGAGGCCGACCCATCCACGTAGAGGCGGCGCGCCCTCTCGGCGACGTCGTCGCGCCCGAGCAGCTCGGCGGATCGTTCGGCGATGAACTTGTGGCTGGCGCCATGAAACCCCCAGCGCCGAACGCCCTTGTCGTGCCAGGACTCGGGCACGGCATAACGCATCGCCGCCTCGGGCGCCCACTGGTAGAAGGCCGTCTCGAACAGCCCCACCAACGGCACGCCAGGCATGCGCTTGGCGAAGAGACGGATGCCGGTGATGTAAGGCGGATTGTGCGCGGGCGCCACATGGTTCATGGCCTCCATGGCCGCCACGGCGGACGCGTCGAGCCGCACGCAGCCGGTCACGCCCCTGGCCAGGATGGTCTTGAAGCCGACGGCCGCCAGGTCGCGCTCGCTCTCGATGTGCCCGGCCTCGCGCAAGGCCGCCAGACACTGGTCCACCGCGTCCGCGTAATCCGTCACCCGCTCCAGCCCGCCCTTGTGCAGCAGTTGGCCGCCCTCTTCGAGAAAGTCGAAGAGGCGCCACTTGAGCGAGGTGGAGCCGAGATTGGCGACCAGGATTTTCATGGTGGACGGGACGGGAGACACGCAGACGCGCGGGGCGCCGGTCAGATCCAGTCGCCGAGCAGGCCGAGGTCCTCGTGCGGGCGCGGGATGACCTGGACGCTCACCACCTGCCCGACCTGGGCGGCGGCGGCGGCGCCGGCATCGGTGGCCGCCTTCACCGCCGCGACATCGCCGCGGAAGAAGGCGGTGACAAAGCCGCTCCCGATCTTCTCCCAGCCGGAGAAGGTCACGTTGGCCGCCTTGAGGGCGGCGTCGGCGGCTTCCATGAGGGCGCAGAGCCCCTTGGTTTCGATCATGCCAATTGCTTCTTGAGCCATAAGATGAATGGGGTTGGACGTTGCGCTGCGTTACTTGGCGGACTTGGCGGGCGCGCCGACAAAAGCCTTGAGCAGATCCTCGTGAGGACGGGCGATGATGTGGGAGCTGACCAGCTCGCCGACCTTGCTTGCCGCCTTGGAACCGGCGTCCACCGCGGCCTTGACGCTGCCCACGTCGCCGGTGGCCAGCACGGTGATGAATCCGCCCCCGATCTGGATGGTTTTGACCAGGCCGACGTTGGCGGCCTTGACCATGGCATCGCTGGCCTCAACGCTGCCGACATAACCCTTGGTTTCGATCATGCCTAATGCTTCACTCATGGATGTTCCTGGTGTTGATGGTTACAGATAAAAGGTGCTTCAGGTGAGCAGCTCGCACGGCGTGTGCGGCTGCAGGTTGCAGGCGTTCCCCTCGTCCGTGTCGATGTGCACCTCCAGCTTGAAGCTGGGATCCACACGGCAGAGCATCTTGTCAAACGTCACCCCGCAGGCCCCCCCCACGCGCAAGCCGATTTCGTCCCCCTGCTTCACGCCGTAATAGGTGGCGTCGTCGGGACTCAGATGCGCATGGCGCAGGGCCCGGATGACCCCCTGCTCCATCTCGAAGAATCCCGCCGGCCCCATCAGCATGCAGCCCGGCGTGCCCTCGATGTTTCCCGAGATGCGGAGCGGAATGTCAAAGCCCAGCGCCACCGAATCCGTATAGGCCAATTCCACCTGGTTGATCGTCCGGCACGGCCCGAGAATGCGCAGGTTCGAGATCACCCGGCTGCGCGGCCCGATCAGGGTGACCGTTTCCTGCGCGGCAAACTGCCCCTCCTGATACAGCCACTTGAATGGGGTCAGCGTGTGGCCGGGACCGAACAGGGCCTCCACCGCCTCCTGGGTCAGGTGACAATGGCGGGCGCTGACGTTGACCACCAGCGGACTGGGACCCGCCGCGCCCTTGGGCAGGGTCTTGCCCATGCGCTGATACACAGCCTGGCGGACCCAGTGCTCCACGACGGCTCGATGGATGGGAGGTTGTGGCGTGGCCATAACGCTTGATACGCGCCCGTTTTCAAGCATGAGCTAATCCGTGTCAACAAAAATGTTGCAATTAATATCAAAATCTTCCAAATTCTTTCAACATGCAGGCTGAAGAGCGGCAGCGGCGGATCGGTGAGTATCTGCAAAAGGTTGAGTTCGCGTCCCTTGACGAGCTTTCCGAGCTGGTCGATGCCTCGAGCTCCACGGTGCGACGCGACCTGACCCTGATGGAAGGCAAAGGGGTGGTGCAACGCACCCACGGCGGAGCGCGCCTGGTCAATCCACGCTCCGAGGAGTTCAATTTTTCCGCCCGGGACACCCGGCAACTGGAGGAGAAGGAGACGATCGGACGCCTCTGCGCCTCGTTGGTGGAGACCAACCAGAGCGTGATCATCGACGCGGGCACCACCTGTTATCACGTGGCGCGGCAGCTCGAGTCCAAGTTGCCTTACATCATCACCAACTCCCTCCCGGTCGCCAACCTGTTCGCCGCTACGAACCAACTTGAGGTGGTGGTAAGCGGCGGTGTGATCTATCCCCGTCTGGGTGTCCTGGTGGGTCCCCTGGCGGTCGAATCCTTCACCAAGCTGCGCGCCGACGTCGCGATCCTGAGCGCGGGCGGCATCACGCCCGAGGGCATCACCAATTCCCACGGGCTGCTCATCGACATCCAGCGCGCCATGATGCAGGCCGCGCGCCGCATCATCTTCTGCTTGGACCACTCGAAGTTCGGGCGCCAGTCGGTCTCTTTCCTCTGCGGTCTCGATGAGGTGGATGCCGTGGTCACCGACGCCCAGGCGCCACCCGACCAGGTGGCCGCACTGCGCGAGGCCGGGGTGGAAGTCATTATGCCAATGAAGAATGAAGAAGGCAGAATGCAGAAGGCGCAAGACGCGGTTGAGCGTTGAGCGTTCAACTCTCAGCGCTGTGCTGATTGCGTCGTAATTCGAGGCAATGTCCAGTTAACAATTTGCCATGCCCAGTGAACAATCTCTGCCTGCTGGCCACAGGCCGCAGTCACACCATCATCAACACGCATGCGGTCTGGCAGTCAGGGGGTCAGGAGGTGAGGGGAGGTTTGTTGGGGATCTGGGAGGCATTCCCCCGCGTCAGAAACTCGCCCGGCCCCAAATGAAGCCTTACATAGGTCGCTGTGGCCAGATCCTCCATCACCTTGTCCAACAAGAGCACCACCTTCGAACTCGTTCTTGAGAATCCGGATCCGTTGCCTTCGGGATCCCCCTTCATTGTGTATTTGAAGGAATTAGGTGCGTCCACATCGTGCACCACGACCTGGCCGTTATAGAATTCAGCCTCCGCTCAGGTCACTCCCGCAATACTTACCATGCCGCCATTGATCAGACCGTGCGCTTGCGAGGTCACAGCCACCGCCACGGTGGGATCGGTGTCTTGTGTCAGGCTGCTGATGGACACTTCTGGGAGATACGGGACCCCACCATGATACGGATCGTTTTCGGTGCCGGAACCCTGGTTGCCGTCGCTGCGCAGGGCGATCCACACATCCTTGGGATCCCGGTGAGGATCAAACAGGATGGCATCGAGGAGACTCAAAGAATCTCCCGCAGAGGCGCGGTGCTCGCAGAGGAAGAGAGCGGAGGGCTGGGAGAGATGTCGTGGTGGGGCTTCTCCTTGGCGTCTTGGCGGGAGCCGAGGAATCCTCCCGCCAAGACGCCAAGGATTCATGAGAGGGAAGGTCTGGGGAGGTTCCATCTTCTGGAACGCCCTTCTCTCGCCCGACGCCTTCCGTTGCCTGGCGGTTTGTTAACTGGGCATTGGAGAACCCATCGGAACGACTGCCCACCGCCCACCGCCCACCGCCCACCGCCTACCGCCTACCGCCCTCTCCCATAAGCTCCAGGCACTCACGCAGCACCTCCACGACAGGCAACGCCGCGAGCCCGTCAGGATGCTCCAGGATGCGGACGTGGTCACCCAGCGGACACCACACCTGGCGTGCGGTCGGTCCCCACAGCACGAGGCTGGGCGTGCCGACGGAGGCGGCGAGATGCGTGATGCCGGAGTCGTGCCCGACGAAGGCACGGCAGCCCGCCAGGAGTCGGGCCACTTCCGGAAGGGGGCGTTGACGCGCCACGTTCCTCCTGGCAGCCGGCAACAGGTTTTCAAAGTGCCGCAACCGTTCCCCTTCCGCCTCGCCGCCGACCAGGAGGAAGCGATGGTCCGTCGTCTCCGCCAAAGTCACGATCAGCTCGCGCCACTTGGTATCCGGCCAGTTCTTGGTGTCGCTGCCGCTGCCCGGATGCAGGGCCAGCCAGGGCGGCCCGGCATCGTCGCCGGGCGGGATCTTCAGTTGCGGCACGGGATCGGCGTCGAAGATGGCCAGTCGTTGCAGGGGTTGGAGCAGGACGTCGGTGGCGTGCCGGGAACCTGCGTCATCGGGCCGGTGCGGCCCGGCAATGAACTGGCCGGAGGTGCATCGCCGCACATTGTCCTGAAAGATTCCGTCCGGATCGTAGAGGTAGGAGAAGATGACCGCGAAGCAGGAGAAGTAACCGGCCAGTTCGGAGGGCAGTTCGAGGTTGGTGCTGAAAAAGGAGGCCAGAGCGCGGGCGTCGATGGAACGGGAGGCATCGACCAGACCACCCGCTTCGGCCAGGGAGGCAATGTGCGGGTAGCCGAGGACTTCCAGGCGCGCCCAGGGGAACTGTTCGCGCAGAGCCCGGAGCACGGGCAGCGTTAGGATGAAATCGCCGATGGCCCCGCCGCGGATGACGAGGATTTGACCTTGAACCGGCATGACCAACTCAAGGGGTGGACTCAGCCCTGCCGGGCACTTGGCCGCGGCGGCGAGTCGATGTGCACGTCATAGGCCAGTGGTGCCTGTCCAAGAGCGGCAGCCACGAGGGACGCGGGGCGCGGGGCGGAATGGAGCCAGGCGGTGGAAGGGGCTTCGGCCTGGCGGTAAGCGGTTCCACCCAGCAGGGCGACGAAGAGGCCGAAGACGCAGCGCAACCCGGCCAGGAGACGGGTGCGCGGCAGGTTGGCCGTGTTCCACTCGATGATATTGCGCAGGCGCCAGGGGGAGATGGTCCACCACATGCCGGCGACGATCCAGAGGTAAGCCCAGGTCACCAGGACCAGGCGCCATTCGGTATCCACCCAGCGGGCGGTGTCCACCACCAGCTTGGCGCCCAGCAGCATGAGCACCGCCAGACCGCGCACCGGGAGATAGTCGCGCACGAAAAGACAGGCGCCGATGCCCACGCCGGCGAAGAGGGCATAGAGGAGCGGCTTGAAGGCGAGGAAATCCGCGACGGTCTCCTGGCCCACATAATGCAGGAACCAGAAGGTGGCGACGAGGATCAGGACATAGCCCAACGGTGTGTAGCGGGGAAACTTGCGCAGCAAGGCGGCGTAGTGGGCAGGCTTGAGCACCCCGTAAAGGTTGGTCAATCCAAAGGCGAGGCCAAGCAGGATGGCCAGGAGGGACAAGGTCATGATGTCAGGGCGGGTGAGGTGCCCGCCCGGGCGGGGGGCGGCGGTTCAAGGTTAACGATGGCGGGGTCGCCGTAGAGGGTGAAGCCTCCGGCCCGCACAATGCGAACGTCCATGACCTGGCCTCGGTGGCGTTCTCCCCCATCGAAGACCACGATTTTGTTGCAGCGCGTCCGTCCCATGACGTGGGCCGGGTTCTTGCGGCTGGGTCCCTCGACGAGAATCTCCGTGATGCGACCGACGAAGTCGCCGTAGCGGCGCGCGCCAATCTGGTTCATGACGTCCAGGAGCCGCTGGTTGCGCTCTTCCAGGACCGGTTGCGGCACCTGATCGGGGAGGGTGGCGGCAGGGGTGTCCCGGCGCGGGGAATAGCGGAAGACGAAGGCCATGTCGAAATCGACTTCCCGCGCCAGCGACAAGGTGGCCTCGAAATCCTCCTCTGTTTCACCGGGGAACCCGACGATGATGTCGGTTGTGATCCCCATGCCGGGCTGCACGCCGCGCAGTTTCTCGACCAGGCGCAGGTAGCGTTCCCGGGTGTAGCCGCGGTGCATGGCCTTGAGGATGCGGTCGCTACCGCTTTGCACCGGCAGGTGCGCGCTCTCCACGAGCTTGGGCAAGCGTCCGTAAGCCTCGACCAGGTCGTCGCCATATCCCTTGGGATGCGGCGAGGTGAAGCGGATCCGTTCCAACCCCTCGATCGCATGAACGGCATCGAGCAGTTGCACGAAGCCCGAGCGTCCCTCGGCCACGGGGATCTCGCGCCGCCCGAAGCTGGTGACGATCTGGCCGAGCAACGTGATCTCGCGCACGCCGCGGGCGACCAGTTCCCGGCACTCCGCCTCGATGTCCTGGATGGGACGACTGCGCTCGGCGCCGCGGGTCTGCGGGACGATGCAGAAGGTGCAGTGCTGGTTGCAGCCCTGCATGATGCTGACGAAGGCCGTCACCGAGGCCCGGGACGCCTGGCCGTGCGGGAGATGTTCGCGGATGGCGGATTGACTCCCCTCCTCCGCCTCGATGTCCACCACCTTGCGCCGTGGCCCCCGCAGGAGGGTGTCGAGATGTTCGGCCGTGCGATGGAACTTCTGCGTGCCGATGACCAGGTCCACGTCGGGCAGTTGGTCAATCAACTGCCGGCCGCGACTTTGCGCCATGCAGCCCATGAAACCGAAGAGGACACCCGGCCGGCTGCGTCGCGACTCGGCGATGAGGTTCTGCATCTTGTTGACGGCCTTTTGTTCGGCCATATCCCGCACGCTGCAGGTGTTGAGGAGCACCACGTCCGCCGTCGCCTCGGAGGGGGCCAGTGTATAGCCCTTGGCCACGAGCTGGGCGGCCACGGCTTCCGAATCCCGCTCGTTCATCTGGCAGCCGTAGGTCTTGATATACACACTGGGCATGACGGCATCAAAGCGTGGAAAATAGGCGACTCGCAGGCGGTTGGAAAGGGCGAAGTCGTGAGGGGAAGCAAGGCAGGCGCATGCGAATGAGGCCATGAAGCGATCTTCCCATCGGACCGATTCGACGGATCCGACCGATCGGTCAGATCGGCGGCGGTTCATGGAGACCACCCTGGTCCTTTCGGACCTGCCCACGGCCCATGAACCACGCGCAGTCCGGACTGGCTGATGGACTTCGGCCCGCTCAGTCGCCCGCCTCCGCCTTTTCGACGGCCTCGCGGATGGCCTGGCGGAACCGGTCCAGCCCGACATCGAATGCGGCGGCCAGGGAAAGGATGGGCACACCGCGCACTCGGCGGCGGAACTTCTTGAGGTTCGCCTCGGCGGCCGGCTCATCCATCTTGTTGGCGCCGATTAGGCGCGGCTTCTCGAACATGGCCGGGTCGTAGCAGCCGAGCTCGCGCAGCAGGTTCTCGTAGTCCTCCCAGGGAGCGCGTCCCTCGGTGCCCGCCATGTCGATCAGCAGCACGAGCACGCGGCAGCGGCGGATGTGGCGCAGGAAGGCGTGGCCCAGCCCGACATTCTCATGGGCGCCCTCGATGATGCCGGGCACGTCGCAGACGGTGAGCCGATTGAAGTTGTCGTACTCCAGCACGCCGATCTGCGGATGCAGGGTCGTGAAGGGGTACGGGGCGATCTTGGGCCGGGCCTTGGAGATGGCGGAGAGCAGTGTGGACTTGCCGGCATTGGGATAGCCGACCAGGCCGACCTCCGCCAGCAGGCTCAGCTCCAGCCGGTAGTGTCCGGCCTCGCCGGGTTCGCCGGGCTGGGCGAAGCGCGGGGCCTGGCGGACCGAGGTGGCGAAGTTGCGATTGCCCAACCCGCCGCGTCCGCCCCGGCAGAGCACCAGGCGCTGGCCATGTTCGGTCAGGTCCGCGACCAACTCGCCTTCCGCCTCGGGGTCACGGACAACGACCGGCTCCTCGGCTTCGAGATCGACCTCAAGAAAGACCCCGCCCTCGGCATGGGAGACGACGCCTGCCGGTGGGGCGGACGCAGACGTCACGCCTGCGTCGGACACCTTCCAGACCATCGTGCCGCAAGGCACCTTGATCACCAGGTCCGGGCCGGCCTTGCCGTCCATGCCCTTGCCTTTGCCGGGCTCTCCGCTCGGAGCGATCAACCGCGGCTGATAATACTGGGCGACGAGGTTGTTGATGTCGTGGTCGGCTTCCAGGATGACATCCCCGCCCTTGCCCCCGTTGCCGCCGCTGGGGCCGCCCTTGGGCCGGAACGATTCGCGCTGAAACGCGACGCAGCCGGGTCCGCCGTGGCCGGCGGCGACTGTCACCTTGATTTCATCGACGAACATGGCGTGCGGAGTTGGGCCGTGGCGGGCACGGCGGATAAAGCAAACGGCGAGGCCGGTGACCTCGCCGTGCAAAGACGTTCTGGGAAGGCGGCTAGTTGGCCTTGACGGGCTCCACGCTGACTCGGCGCTGCTCCTTCTCGAAGCTGACGCGGCCGTCCACCTTTGCAAAGAGCGTCCAGTCCCGACCGGTGCCGACGTTGCGGCCGGCCCGGAACTTGGAACCGCGCTGCCGGACGATGATGCTGCCCGCGGAGACCAGTTCCCCGCCGAAACGCTTCACGCCGAGACGCTGGCTGTTGCTGTCGCGTCCGTTGCGGGAGCTGCCTTGACCTTTCTTGTGAGCCATAAGCCTAAGCCTTGATGTCGGAAATCTTGATGCGGGTCAGTTCCTGGCGGTGACCGACCTTGCGGTGGTAGCCCTTACGACGCTTCATCTTGAAGGCGATCTTCTTCGGGCCGCGTCGGTGCTCGATCACCTCGGCGGTGATGGTGGCGTTGGCGACGCCGGGCTGGCCGACCGTGACGGAACCCTCGCCACCCACCAAAAGCACCTGGTCCAAGGTCACGGTGTTGCCCGCCTCGGCGGGCAGCCGTTCCACGTCGATCGTGTCACCGGGAGCGACCCGGTATTGTTTTCCACCTGTTTGAATGATGGCGTACATATGCGCAATCCCCTGAAGGGCCCGACATCGGACCAAAAAGCGGAATGGGTGTCAATGCCTGATTTTGGCTAAATATCGCCGCCTAAATGCTCCACGCTCAACTCCAGCTACTTCCGACGGGAGCTTCTGATGCGGCGGAACTGCAAGCCAAGAGCGGCCCCGTTTGTAGTTCTGGCTTTAGCCAGCTCCGAAGCTTGATGATCCGTTGGATGATCGAGCTGCCTAAAGGCAGGACTACGAACCTGGGCCGCCACGCCTGTGATTCTGGCTTTAGCCAGTCCCCGGCTCAGGCGGAGGCCTCCCCGGAAATCGGGCGCAGGCGCAGGGGGCGGACATCGACCGCGTGCATGCCGGCGGAGCGGATGGCTTGGAGTCCCAGTTCGGTGTCCTCGTATCCGCAGCAGCGTTGCGGCGGGACCCCGAGGCGCCGGGCTGCCTCGAGGAAAATGTCGGGCGCGGGTTTCTGGTTGGCCACGTCTTCGCTGGTGACGACGGCGGCGAAGAGATCACGGATGCGGAGATGCAGGAGCACGCGCTCGATGACACGCCGCGTGCCGCCCGAAGCCACGGCCATGGGGAGGCGGCCGGCATGCTGGCGCGCGACCTCGACCACCTCGTGGATGGGATTCACCTGGTCGAGGAGCTTGAGGTATTCGTGTTCCTTTTCCTGCGCGACCGCCAGAGGGTCGATGGGAACGTTCTGCTCCTGGCGGAGGACCTTGAGAATGTCGCGCGACGGCACGCCGCCAAGCTGATAGAAGCGGTCCTCGGGGAAATGCAGTTGGTGGCGGAGGGTGATGACCTGCCAGGCCTGCCAGTGCAGGGGCATGGTGTCGGCCAGGGTGCCGTCGCAATCAAACACGATACCGTCGAACATCATAGTCAGGAAAAGTGTCGCAGGGCGAAGGCGCCGGTCAGGACGCGGCGTCGGCGCATTCGAGGCGGGCCTCGATTTCGTGGGCGTTGAGGAGGTCGATCAGGCTGTCCAGATCCCCTTCCATGACGGCCTGCAGGTTGTAGAGGGTGAGGTCCATGCGATGATCGGTGACCCGGTTCTGGGGAAAGTTGTAGGTGCGGATCTTCTCGCTGCGGTCGGCGGTGCCGACCTGGGCCTTGCGTTGGGCGGCATACTTGGCGTTCTCGTCCGCGACCTTTTGCTCCAGCAAACGCGAGCGCAGCACGGTCATGGCGCGGGCCTTGTTCTTCTGTTGGGAACGTTGATCGGCGCAGCGGACGATGAGCCCGGAAGGTTTGTGCAGGATCTGCACGGCGCTGTCCGTGGTGTTGACCCCCTGGCCGCCGGGGCCGGAGGCGCGGCAGACACTGATCTCCAGTTCCTCGGGCCGGATTTCGATGTCCACCTCCTCGGCTTCGGGCAGCACGGCCACGGTGGCGGTGCTGGTATGGATGCGGCCCTGGGCCTCGGTGGCGGGGACGCGTTGCACGCGATGCACGCCGCTCTCGAACTTGAGCTGCTTGTAAACGTCGGTGCCGGTGACGTTGAAGATGACTTCCTTGAGCCCGCCCAGATCCGAGGCGCTGGAATCGAGCACTTCGGTGGACCATCCCTTCAGCTCGGCGTAGCGCTGGTACATGCGGAACAGGTCGGCGGCGAAGAGGGCCGATTCGGAACCGCCCGCACCGGCACGGATTTCGACGATGGTGTTGCGGGAATCATTGGGGTCGGGAGGAATGATGCCGTGCTGGAGACGGCGCCGGAGGGCGTGCTCCTCCCCTTCCAGGCGGGTGATCTCCTCCAGGGCCATGGCGCCCAGTTCGGAGGCCTCGGGCTCGGAGGCCGCCAGCTCACGGTTGGTTTCCAGCTCCTCCACCACACGAAGGTAGTGCGCGCCCGCCTCGACCAACGCCTTGAGCCGCGCGTGATCGCGCGAGAGCTCCTGCGCCCGCGCCTTGTTGGCGAACACGGCCGGATCGCTCAGAGCGGTTTCCACCTCGGCAAGGCGCTTGGAGAATTTGGATATGAAGGGGCGAAGATCCATGGGGAAAAGAAATCCGCCCGCACCACGTCTCGCGGTGCGGGCGGAGAAAGCCGGGGGGCGTTACTTCTTCTTCTTGCCGGACCGGGCGGCGTGCGCCTCCTGGGCGGCCTTGGTCTTGGCCATGCGCTGCTGGAACTTGTCCACGCGTCCGGCCGTGTCCACGAACTTCTGGGTCCCGGTGTAGAACGGGTGACAGGCATTGCAGATGCCGATCAGAATGGTGGACTTGGTGGAGCGGGTCTTGATCACGTTGCCGCAGGCGCAGCGGATTTCCGCCTCCACGTAGTTGGGATGAATGTCAGCTCGCATATCCAGTAAAAGGCTGGAAAAATTATCATCCAGCCCCCGGATGACAAGCGTTAATTTGACAAATACTGGGGAACAGGATCCTCCCGGGCCGGTTTCCCGGGCAGGGGCTTGCGGAGGGCGGGAATGAGGGGGCGCAGCGGACGCGACCAAGCCTGCGCGGCCACCTGCTCCCAGAACCCGGGCGGGTCGGCCACCAATTCCGGCTGCAATTGACGGAGCAGATCATACTGCTGGCGGGCCTCGGCCAGGGCGGCGCGGAAGACGAATCGGTAAGTCGGCGAAATGACCAGATGCTTGATGCGCCCGGAGCGCCGTTCGATCACCAATCTTCGATTGTTGGGCTTCAAGGTGTTACACCACGGCTCGGCGGGCCAGACACGGCGCACGCCCACGGACCGGATGTCGTCATGGGGGATGCGCCGGACGACCAGGCCCAGCATGAGGATTTCAAGGTGAAAGGGAGTGATGCGGTAGTCGATGTTGACCAACAGCGCGAGAATCAAGGCCACAAATGCGACCGCAAAACCCAGGATGATTGCGAATTCCAATAGGTGACCGCTCATTCAATGCATCTCCATGGCACGCTCTCCATGCGGCCGGCCAGCAACTCCCTGCGTCGCGGCATCCCGTCCTGCACCTGACACGACGCCTTGAGCCGGATGGATGCCAAGCGGGGAAAGACCTTGTGATCAGGGAAGATTTGCATGGCAAAGGGCCATATATATGAGGCAAACGCATTAAAAAACCGCCCGTAGTAACGGGCGGTGGCGCGATCCGTGGAGATTCGGTGTGCCTTGAGCAGTTGCCTAGTTTTCTACCGGGATGATCAGCTTCTGTCCAACCTGGAGACGTTTCCAATCCACACCCGGATTGGCCTCCTCAACAGCCTTCTGAGGCACGCTCACACCGTTCTGGTCCTTGAGTTTGGTCAGGATCTTCACCAGATAATCCCCGGCCACCACCTCATACTCAAAGGTTTTGGCGGTCGGGCTGATCCTGGGAGTGGTGCTCTGCGGCTGGGCCGGCGGGGTGGTCCGGGTGCTCTGCCGCCGGGTGCGGGTGCTCTGGCCCATGTTGGAGACGATCCGCTCCACCTTGGCCAGCTTGTCATCGACGGCATTGGCATCCGCGATCCGCTTGCGATCCACCTCCTGAAGGGCGCGTTCCAGCGATTTGATGTCCTGCTCCAGGCCGGCGGCCGGGTTGACCCGCCCCACCTTGGCCAGTTCCGTGCGCAGATTCCGGTTGTCATCCTCCAACTGGGTGATGCGACGCTGCTGGCTTTGGAGCGCCTGCTCCATGTCGCGGAGCCGGGATTGGGTGGTTTTGATAAAATCGAGAAGTTCCTCCCGTGCCGCATGCGCCTCAAGGGAGCTGGCCGCCTTCAGCGGCATGGCACAGGAGATCCCCAAGATGATCAGGAGGCAGGTAAAAGCGCGTTTCATGGCAACATTCATAAGAAATCCACTCCCATCTGCAAAGGTCAAAGGTCAAATAAGCCCCAGCCCACGCTGGCACAAGGTCGTTTAGGTCTCTGACAAGCCATCGGCCCGTCGGTTCAGCATTTCTCGGAGAAGGGCTTCCTACTCGCAACGGCCGGCCCTTCCGACTGGAAACACCCGGACCGGCTGAAGCCGGGATTACCAACGTGGCGGCATGCGTTTGTAGTTCCGCCTTCAGGCGGTGGGTGTGATGTCGGTTTATGGAGGGCCCCCACATCCAAACATGTTGGGACGGGCATGGGGAGCATGAACCTGACAACGATGGGACTGCCTAAAGGCAGGACTACGAACGCGGGCCGCCACGCTTGTCGTACTGGCTTTAGCCAGTCCTGGGGAGCCGGTTCATGGGCAGGGACGATGTGCCCACGCCAAGACCCATGGCGCTTGCATGTTTTGGCTTTCCAGGCCGCACCGTCCCACTAACGTATGGGCCGTGACGGTTTTGGAGGTGATCCAAAAGAGCGCCGAGTTCCTCGAACACAAGGGAGTGGACTCGCCGCGTCTGCAGGTGGAACTCCTCCTGGCCGACCTCCTGCAGATGCCTCGACTCAAGCTCTACCTCGAGTTTGAACGGGTGCTGACAGCGGAACAGGTTCAGGCCCTGCGCGAACGGATCCTTCAGCGCGGCCGGCGGATCCCGCTACAGCATCTGCTCGGCCACACCTCGTTCTGCGGCCACGACATCGAGGTCAACGGAGATGTGCTCATTCCGCGACCGGAAACCGAACAGCTCGCCGCACGGGCCATCGGGTGTCTCTCCGATCATCCGCCCGACGCGCCGGCCAGCCAGTGCGCATTGGACTTCGGCACGGGCAGCGGCTGCCTGGCCATCGCCCTGGCCAAGGCCCTGCCCTCGCTGCATGTGGACGCAATCGATGTCTCGGCCGCCGCCCTGGCCGTGGCCCTTCGCAACATCGACCGGCACCAACTGGCCGGACGCGTGCGCCTGCACCAGGGGGACGGGTTTGCGGCCCTGCCCAGCCCGAGGCGCTATGCCTTGTTGGTGTCCAACCCACCCTACATCCCGAGCGGCGAGATCGATGCCCTGCAGCCGGAAGTGCGCGACCACGATCCGCGCGGCGCGCTGGACGGCGGGGTGGACGGACTGGATTTCCATCGCCGGTTGGCGGCCGAAGCCGGACCCTGGCTGGCTGCGGATGGAGTGTTGATGGCGGAGATCGGAGACGGACAGGACACGTCGGTTCGCCGCGTCTTCGAGGAAGCCGGATGGAGAGGGACTGACGTGTTCAAGGACGACAACGGAATTCCGCGGATCTTCGTTGCCTGTCGCCCCCACTCGTGAAACTCTGCGGCGAAGTTTTTTTCTGCGATGGACAGTCTGGAAATCAAGGGGGGGGTCCCGCTGCACGGTGATGTCCGCATCAGCGGCGCGAAGAATGCCGTGTTGCCCATCCTGGCGGCGACCCTGCTCACGCCGGAGCGATGCGTCATCCGCAACGTCCCGGACCTGAGCGACGTGGTGTTCATGGCGCGGATCCTCAAGTCGCTGGGGGCGCGCGTGCGGCTGGAGGGCGGCGCCATCACGGTGGAGGCCCGGCGCCTCCGCGCGGTGGGCGACTATGATTTGATCCGGAAGATGCGGGGCTCGATTTGCATCCTGGGTCCGCTGCTCGGACGTCAACGCGAGGCCAAGGTGTCCCTGCCGGGCGGCTGCGTGATTGGTCCCCGCCCGATCGACCTGCATCTGAAGGCGGTGCGCAGGCTGGGCGCCAAGGTGACCATTGAAGGCGGCTATGTCTGCGCTGTGGCCCGGCGGTTCCGGGGGGCGGATGTGTTCCTTGGGGGGCGCGCGGGACCGACGGTCCTGGGCACCGCCAACCTGATGATGGCGGCGGTGCTGGCGGACGGCGTGACCACCATCCATAGCGCGGCCTGCGAACCCGAGATCGTGGACCTGGCCGATTTCCTGACCAAGATGGGCGCTCGCATCGAGGGCGCGGGCAGCCCCACCGTGACCATTCGCGGCGTGAAGACGCTGCATGGCGCGGAGCATGAAGTCATTCCGGACCGCATCGAGGCGGCCACCTTTGCCATCGCGGCCGCCGCGACGGGCGGCGAGATCTCCATGCACGGCGTGCGGCCGGACCATCTTCACGCCGTGCTGGACAAGTTGCAGGAGGCGGGCGTCCGGGTCACCCAGAAGAATCAGACCCTGAAGGTGGCGGCGGCCCGGCGGCTCAAGCCCGTGGATGTGACCACCCAACCGTATGCCGGGTTTCCCACCGACGTGCAGGCGCAGCTCATGGCCTTGTTGGTGCAGGCGCCGGGCATTTCCATCATCACCGAGCGCATCTTTGAGAGCCGTTTCATGCACGTGAGCGAGTTGACGCGCCTGGGCGCGGACATTTCCATCGAGGGTCCCAGCGCGATCATCAAGGGCGGCGCGCCCTTGAGCGGGGCCCCGGTCATGGCCAGCGACCTGCGCGCCTCTGCCGCCCTCGTGCTGGCGGGACTTGCCGCGCGCGGACGCACACTCGTCAACCGCATCTACCATCTGGATCGCGGCTACGAGAACATCGACGCCAAACTGCGCCAGCTCGGCGCCCGCATCCGTCGCCTGAACACCGAATAGGGCATTACTTTTTGCTAGCCTAACCCACGGGCCAGCCATAACTTGGGTCCCATCACCAGTGATGGCCCCGGCTTATGGATCTGATCTTTAACTGCCCACATTGTGAACAGGAACTGGCCGTGGACGATTCGGCCGCAGGGTCTGAAATCGAGTGTCCTTCCTGCAGCCATACAATTGTCATCCCCGCAACCGGAAGCGAAGGAGGCGGCGGCGAAGGCGGCTCTCCTCCCTTGGCGCTCAACCCCATCAGCACGTCGGCGGCGGCGCGGGAGGAGCGCCATTTTGCCGTGCCTCAGCACGAAACGCCGACCGGCCCGCTGATTGCCAAACCACTCAAGACACTGGAGGCGGCCGCCAAGGGCAGCGGCCTGGTCACGGTCAAGACCTTCCGGCGCTCGGACTGCGTCGAGGTCGGCAAGGACAACTTCGACCAGATCGTGAGCAAGTTCCTGCAGGAGGTCGGCGACGAAAACCTGGTCTCGCTGCACCCGATCACCTACTCCCACCAGGACCTGGCCTCGCACCAGTGGATCTCCGATTACGGCATCATCGTGATCTACAAGGCGTAGCGCCCCATGAGAAACGTAGCCACCGCGGTGACGCGGTGGACGCGCGCAAGCATAGCCCCACAGAATCCGCGCCCCCCCACTGGGGACGCGGCTACCACCTGGTCAGTGGTTCTTAAACGGCCTGCTAGCAAGACGCCCTTGACCGTGGTGGTCCCGCCATCCGGGATCAGGAAGCGGATGGCGTGGTTGGGTGGCTGCCCAAAACCGCCTCGTGATCCCGCGGCCGCAGGGATCAGGAGGTGGATTCAATGCTCACGCGCCACGTTGCACGGCCAGGGTCCACCGCCTCACGGCGGTGGCTACGAGTGCTGCGCCACTTCCCACCCGAGTCGCCGTCCCTGCGGCCGCGGGACGGCTACTCCAGGGCCGTTGACAAAGTCCGCGGGTCGAAGCGTTGTCGCCCCTCGACAGGCCGGCTTCATCTTGCTCTTACGCTTACTCTTACTCCTACTCTGCGGAGGCGAGTAAGAGTAAGAGTAAGAGTAAGAGTAGGAGCAAGAACCTGTGCTACAGGAGCGCGTGCCGACTTTGTCAACAGCCCTGACGGCTACTCCCCATTCGCCCATTCGAGTTTGACGCCCCCCAGCGTGCCTGATTAGCTAGGCCCCCATGTTAACGCGGTTCCGCACATGCATTTTCCTGGTCTTGCTCGTTCTTCTGGGATGGCCGCTGCGCTGCCCCGCCCCACTGGTGTACACGCCGGGGGAAGGCTGGCGCTACGAACCGGTCGGGGAGGAAGGTTCCTGGGTTCGGGGCACTCCCAAGGAACAATATGAGCTGGCCCAGGCGGCGTTCGAGGCCAAGAAATACGGCCGGGCCCTCAAGTCTGCCAAGCGCACGGTCAACGTGTGGCCCTTCTCGGATTACGCTCCGGAATGCCAATACCTGATCGGCCGCTGCTACGAGGCCAAAGGCAAGGATCAGAAGGCGTTCCAGTCCTACCAGACCATCATCGAGCGCTATCCCAAGCTCGACAACTACGACGACATCGTCCAGCGCCAGTTTGAGATCGCCAACCGTTACCTGGCCGGCAAGTGGTACCGGCTCTGGGGCATCGTCCCGCTCTACCCTTCGATGGACAAGACCATCAAGCTCTACGAGCAAATCATCGAGAACGGCCCCTACAGCGAGGTGGCGCCGCAGGCGCAGATGAACATCGCCGAGGCGCACATCCGCAAGACCTTCCCGGACTACCCCTCCGCGGCCCAGGCCTACGAAAGGGCCGCCGACCGCTACAGCAACCAGGACATCGGCAAGGACGCCCTCTATGAACTGGCGGTCACCTACCATAAGCAGGCGTTGACCGCGGAATACGACCAAAGCATCGCCGCCCGGGCCATCGCCACCTTCACCGACTTCATCACCCTCAACCCGAGCGACGAACGGGTCGAGGAGGCGCGCCGGCGCATCGTTGAACTCCGCACCGAGCAGGCCCGCGGCAGTTTCGACATCGCCCGCTTCTACGAAAAGAAGTACAAGTGGGACGGCGCCCTCATTTATTACAATGAGGTGCTGCTCAAGGACCCTGAATCCCAGTTTGCGGACCAGGCCCGCAAGCGCATTGCCTCCATCAAACGGCGCCAACGCTAAGCCAACCCCGCCACCGCACATGCCATCCCGGATCGCCCCGACTCTCCTTGCCACAGGCTGGCTGCTGTTCACCGGTTGCGCCGGCTACCAACTGGGCCCCACCCAGGGTCGCGAGGCCGGTTCCCAGTCCGTCCAGATCAATCCCTTCGAGAACACGACCCTCGAGCCCCGCCTGAGCGAGGCGGTCACCTCCTCGGTCCGCAAGCAGGTCCAGCAGGACGGCACCTACCGCCTCAACACGAAGGACGAGGGCGACATTGTGGTGACCGGCCGCATTCTTGAGTTCCATCGCGCCGGCCTTTCCTTCCTGCCCGACGACACACGGACCGTCCGCGACTACCGCCTTTCCATCACGGCCCAGGTCACCGCGAAGGAACGATCCACCGGACGCATCCTGCTTGACCGCCCCGTCACCGGGCACTCCACCATCCGGGTGGGCAACGACCTGACCAGCGCGGAACGCCAGGCCGTCCCCCTGGTCGCCGAGGACCTGGCCCGCAACCTCACCTCCCTCCTCGTGGACGGGGTGTGGTGAACTCGGGGATGCGGAAGGATCCCTCCCGCCAAGGCGCCAAGGCGCGAAGTCAAGGCATGGACGTTCACGCTCTCCGTCAACCAGCCGGCATCCGGACCGCCTGAAGGCGGTTGGGCCAGTGCATGGCTCGCCGACACCCATGAAAAAGGCGGCCCGCGAAAGTAGCCGCCGAGGTCACGAGGCGGTGGACACGCGCAAGCATATTCCGCCGAATCCGCGGCTGCGGGACGGCGACCACCTGTCAGTGGTTCTTGAACGGCCCGCTAGGCTTCCATGGGACCTTCGATCCCTCCCGTCAATTCCTCGGCGATGTGGACGGGTTTGTAGCCGCCGATCGATTTGAAGTAGATCAACAGCAGCAGGTAGATGACCGCCATGGTGGCCGGGATGGCGGAATCGGCCACCAGCGTTCGCCGGTCACCGGTGATGCTTGCCTGGTAAAGGGCTGCCTCCTCCGGAGTCAGCTTATCGAGGGCGGCTTTGGGATCCTTCACGCCGGCTTCGGCCAACTCGGTCCGGGTGGTTTCGAGCTTCTTCTGGACGTCGCCCAGCTTCTTGCCGTCGATACCGTGGGCCTCGGCAAAGAACAGGAACTTGCTGGGCGATTCGGCCTTGGAGGCTTCGTAGAGAGCCGCGTTGGAAGCCTGGAGTTCGGCGCCCGAGAAGCGGTCCTTGGCATAGCCGAGGCCCGGGGAGCCAATGAGACCGGCCGACATCATGCCGATGCCGCCCATGATGCTGATGGCGATGGCGCCCGTGCGCGGGAAGCGGTCACTGGCCACGGCGAGCATGGTGGGCCAGAAGAAGGTCTTGCCCACGCCATAGACGGAGAGCGCCAGCAGGGCGAGGCCGAAGCTGTTCACCTTGCTCACGAGGTTGAGGCCGATGCAGGCAAGCACTGCGCAAACGAAAAGGATGCCCACGGGGGACAGCTTGAGCTTGTGCTCGATGAAGTGGGCGCAGAAGCGCAGTGCGAACATCAGGGCGGAGGTCCAGACGAACAGGATCTTGCCCTGATCGGGTGTCAGGATATTGCCGGTGATGTTCTGGATCCAGCCATCCGTACCCAGTTCCACGGCACCCACCATGGCGTGCACGATGAACAGCACGAACAAGAGCCAGGCCCCGATGGAGCCACGCGTGATCACGGCCACACCGACCAGCAGCGCACCCGAGATGAGATACGAGACGACGGTGGGGATGCCCAGCGCCCCGCTGAAGAACAGGGCGAGCAGGAAGCAGACAATCAGGGCGCCCAGGATGCCGACGTCCTTGAACATGTCGCCCAGGCTCAGGCCCTTGGCCGAGGCTTCCGACTTCGGGAAATGCTGGCCGAAGAACATGAGGCCGTAGATGGCGGTCGGGACCAGGAAGAGGGCCAGCATCGCCTGCCAGCTCCAGGACCCGCCGAGCGTCCAGCCCACCAGTCCGCCCAGGACCAGGCCGGCCGGCCAGCTGGCGTGAAGGATGTTCAGGTAGTGGGTGCGGTTCTTGGGGAACAGGGTGGCCACCAGCGGATTCGCCACTGCTTCAAGGGTGCCGTTGGCCACGGCGAAGATGAACGTACCCCAATACAGGAACCGGTATGCGGCGTCCGTCGCCATGCCATCGGTGGCGGCAAACGTGACGAAGGCCGAGAGCACATGGAAGCCGAACGCGGCGATCACGAGCTTGCCGTAGCCCAGCTTGTCCACCACGACACCACCGACGATGATGCCGAAGCAGAAGCCGGTGAAACCCGCCCCGTTGATGTTGCCCAACTGCTGTCCGGTGAAACCGAAGTCCGCACCCCAGTTGGCAAGAATACCGCCGCGGATGCCGAAGCCCACGCCGGCCGCGAGGATGGCCATGAATCCCGCCCATAGGAGCCGCCTGGCGTTGGGGGCGATGCCGTTTTCCGTTCCATTGCTCATAGGTTTGTTGGTTTGTCCGTTCCGAAGGATGGGGTTTGCAGGTGGGTCAATACGTGAACGAGGGCAGCTTGACCAGGGTGCCGCCCTTGAGGGCGGACTGGTGGGCGCAGAGACCGACGCAGGTCCAGTTGGCCGATTGCCGGGCGTTGGGATAGGGATCGCGCCCCTCGGCCAGGGCGGCCACGATCTCGTGGGCCAGGTGCGGGTGGGATCCGCCGTGCCCCGCGCCCTGGGTGAAGCTCAGGTGCGTCTTCTTGCTCAGGTCATACACGCCCCGGGTGGTGAATGCCTGGATCGGCTTGGGCAGGCGCTTGGCGAAGTCGGGCGCCGTCACCTTCTTGGGAATCTTCGGCTCGGGCAGCTTGGCCCGGTGCATGACCAGCGGCTCGTGCTCGATCAGGGGCCACTCGACCGAAACCTTCGACCCATACACGTCGATGCTCTCGCGATACTGGCGCGCCACGTCGAAGAGCGAGCGGTAGATGCGCGCGCTCACGTCCGAATTGCGGAACTTGATGTGCGTGCTCTCCACCGCGTAGGGGGACTTGTAATGCTTGATCAGCTCCTTGCGGATAGTGCCCGAGCCGAAGCATGAGACGTATTCCGCGTCAAGGTTGGCCATGGCGCAGACCGGACCGACGCAGTGCGTGGCATACCACATCGGAGGCAGTCCGGGCCAGTAACCCGGCCAGCCGTCCATGTCCTGCTGATGACTGGCCTGGAGGAACTGCAGCTTGCCCAGGGTGCCGTTGTCGTAGAGTTCCTTCATGTAGAGGAACTCGCGTGCATAGACCACGGTCTCCATCATCATGTACCTGAGGCCGGTCGTCTCGGTCAGCCGCACGATCTCCTTGCACTCCGCGATGCTGGTCGCCATCGGCACCGTGCAGGCCACGTGCTTGCCCGCCTTGAGGGCCTCGATACTCATCCAGCCGTGGTCGGGAATGGGGGAATTGATGTGGACCAGATCGACGTTCGGATCCTTGAGCAGATCCTGGTAGCGGACATAGCGCTTCTCCACCCCGAAGGCATCGCCCACCGCGTCGAGCTTCTTCCTCGTCCGCTGGCAGATGGCATACATGTTGGCCTGCGGATGTCGTTGGTAAATGGGAATGAACTCCGCTCCAAAGCCCAGCCCCACGATGGCGACGTTGATCTTACGTTTGCTCATGTCGAATTCTGTAAAACCCTCAAGGCCGCTCCGCACCACACCCCTGCATGGAGCGGCATCCACGGAAACGGCGATGCGCGGAATGACACCCCCCATCCCTGATGCTGTCAACGGAAATCTCCGCCCCTCAACCACCTCGGCTCATGGCAGAGCCGCGACGTTCTGGGCAAGCAGGAAGGCCAGCAGGTCGTTGAACGCAGCGGGCTGGATCACGTCGGCGAAGTTGTCGGGCATGAGCGAGGTGTCCGAGACATGACGCGCCTCGATCGAGCCACTCGGGAGGGCGTGCTCCTTGCCGGTCGAGTCGGCATAGACCAGCAGATCGCCGTCGTTGCGGCGAAAGAGTCCCGACTCGATGTCCCCGTCCTTGAGCGTGAACACCGTGGAGCGAAACGCCAGGTCCACATTGCGGTTGGGATCCACGATGTCCTCGACCAGGCGCTCCAGGCCGCGCCCGCCCACGCCGTCCAGTTGCGGCGCCACCAGACCCCCTTCCCCGCCGACCTGATGACAGGCACCGCAGTTCTGCACGAACACGTCACGACCGCGCGTCGCGGAGGCTGCGCCGGCGTCAAAGGCCTGGACCTTCGCGGCCAACAGCTTGATGCGGCCCTCCTCAAGCGGGGAGAGCGTGCGGGTGAGTTCCTTGATGCGGGCACCTGCATCCTGCGGCCGGGCGGCCAGCAGCTTCTCGCCGACCTGACGATCCTGCAGCACCGAAGCGCCAAGGGACCCGTCCGTCACCCAGTCCAACAACAGTCCCGCACCCTCCTTGTTGCCGGCCATCTGGGCGGCGAGCCGGTTTTGCAGGATCCCCGGGGCCAGGCGCAGCGACTCCCGCAAGGCCGCCAGCGCCGCGTCGCTCCCGTCGCGCACCAGGGGCGCCACGGACTGCATTCTCAGCACCGGCAATTCCGCGGGGTTGGCGACCACGTCCATCAACGCCTCGGCAGCACCCGGAAGGCTCGTCCGGGCCGCCGCTGCCATGGCGGCGGCGCGCACGGATGGATCGGCTTCGGGATCCGCAATCCGTTCCACCACCGCCCCGGCCAGCGAGTCCAGGTTCAGAAGCGCCACCAACTCGACGGCGCGCACCTGGCGTTGGGCTTGTTCCGCGGGTGAGAGGGCGTTGACCTTGACCACCGCCGGCTCGAATCGCCCGACGGCCAGCCATGCGTAGGCGGTGGCCGTGTCCTGATCGATGAGTTCCAGCCGCACGGAACGGCCCTGCCACGCCGCCAGGTCCCACTGCACCAACTGGGCAAGGTCGTTGCGCGGAGCGGCCGCCCGAACCAGTTCCTCACCCGAACGGGCATCGACCAGCCGGACCATGTTCAGGTTCTGAAGCGGCTTGTCCGGAAACCCATCGTGACCGGCGAGGAAGAACTTCAGCCGGTCGGGAGCGGCAAAGGGATGCGACCGGAGCACGCCGGCCTTTTGCTCGCCGCTGGGCAGGGTGGAAAGGAAATTGCGACCGCGCACGCCATCGCCCGAATCCCGCGCCTGCACCGCCCAGGGATTATCCAGGCTGCCATAGGGATGGACGGGGCGGCTGCTCCATTCCGAAGCAGGCGAAGGCCCCAACAGGGCACGAGCCAACTCAAGCCCCCATCCCCGGAGCGCCTCGGGCAGAGCCCCGCCTCTTTCCGCCAGACCGCCCTGCACGGCATCGAACAGGACCAGTTGCTTGGCGGCGTCATTCGGCATCATGCGGCGGGCCAGGTCCGCGATGTCCCCCACCCGATCCTCGGGCAGGTGGCGGGCCGCGTGGCGAAGGTATTCCCCGGCCTGACTCGGCTCGGCCTGCAGACCCGCTGCCACGGTCAACAGGAACGAGGCCGCCTCAGGCGACTTGACTGCCAGGGAGATATCCGCCAGGGAGCGCACCATTGTGGCAGGCAACGCCGCCGACCGCATCCAGGCATAGCCGCTGCCCGCCGCCAACTGATCCCGCAAGGCCTTGCGCAGGACGTAGCGGGTGTGGGTGTCTCCTTCGGGCACCTCGCCGAGGCACGCCAGGAGCGGGGCCATGTTGTCGGCACTACGATGACGGGACAGCGCCTCGCCCGCGCAACGCCGCACGAGCCAGTCCGGATCCTTCAGCGCCGCACGAATGCCCGTGAGCAGGTCGGGAGGAACGGGGTCGCGCTGGGTGAGGAGGCGCAGGGTGTGAACGCGCACCGCGGCGGCGTCATCGAGGAGACCGGCCGCCATCTCACCCTCGGTGAGCCCGCCCAACCGCTGCAGCACCCAAAGCCCGTGCACCCTTTGCCAGGCGGTGGCCTGGCCGGCCTCCAGTCCCTGGCGCACCACCGGGACGGCCCCCTGGCCCACGCGGTCGGTCAGTTCATTCATGGCCAGGATGCGGTAGGGAAGATTGGGATCCTTGAGGGCGGCCCACAGGTCCCGGGCCGAGGCGCCACTCAGGTCGCGACGTGGACGCGCCTTGGAGGAGCCGTCCGGTCCGCGATACACCACGCGCCAGATCCGGCCGCTGGTCCGGTCGCGTCCCGGGTGATCGAGGGGCACCTCGTAGTGGCCGATGATGCGGTTGTAGAAGTCGGCCACGTAAAGGGCGCCGTCCGGCCCAAGGGTCACATCCACGGGACGGAACCAGGGATCATCGGAGCGAATGAAGTCGGGCACCTCCTGCGCCTCCCACGTGCTGCCCACGGCCTGGAGATGATCCTGGTTGAGGCGGCTGGTCATGACGTTGCCGACAAAGATGGTGCCCTGGTAGGACTCCGGCCAGAGATCATCGGCGTAACGGCTGATGCCGCACAGCGCCGTCGATCCGTGTGAGTGCCGCATCATGGCGGGGGCAAAACCCAGACCGTCATGGGGTTTGCCAAAGCTGGGATAATACCCACCGGTCAGCAATTGGTAGATGGGTGAGCTGTGGCAGTCGGCGGAGAAGAGGTTTCCCATCGGATCGAAGCAGAGCCCGAACGGATTCACCTGCCCCCAGGTGTTCTGCTCGACCCGCGAGCCATCCGGCCGGAAGCGGTAGGTGTTGCCCGATTGCATTTCGATGTGACTGCCGTCGGGCGCATCGAAGGTGGAGCGGTTGTTGTAGCCGTGCGTGGCATAGACCCAGCCGTCAAAACCGCGGCGGAACGAACTGTTCATGCCGTGCGTGTCCCTTTCCCAGCCCAGCGGTCCGAAGAGCTTGGTGCGCTTGTCCGATTTCCCGTCGCCATCGGTGTCCTCGAAGTACCATATGTTGGGAATGCTCCAGGCAATGACTCCGTTCTTGTAGGGAAGGAGGCCGGTCGGGATGTTCAACCCCTCGGCAAAGGTCCGGATCACATCCGCACGCCCGTCGCCGTCGGTGTCCTCCATCACCTTGATCGAATCCCTTCCCGTCCGGTCCAGGGGAACCGGATAGGGATATTCCCGCGTCACCGTCGCCCAAAGCCGTCCCTTCGCGTCGAAGGCCAGGTTCATGGGCTTGAAGATGTCGGGTTCGGAAGCCACCAGTTGGATTTCGAATCCTTCGGGCACATGCAGGGCCGCGCGTTCCTCCGCGGGCGGCAACCAGGGAGTGGAACGAACATTCTCGGAAAAGACGTCGGCGGCCCGGCCGGGAAGAGCCAAAGCCAACCCGCCAAGGAGGAGGCAAACGACTCGGCAGGAGCGTGACGCGAAGGGAGCGGGTGTCATGGTGGCGGCAGCTTATCGGGTTGTCTTGTCGGCTGACAAGTGGCGCCTCGCCAGGTGGCGCACCGGCGCATGGTGTGGGGTCCGGACCTCATGAGCGGGTCTCCCGGCGAACGAAGCCGCCCTCCTTGGGGCCATCGGTACAAAAAAAACCCGGGCTTCTCGGCCAGGGGGTGACCGGATGCCCGGGGGAATTTTCGATAATACAATAGTGGGATTACGTGGTGTTTTCCCAAGTCTGGCTTGTATCAGACCAGCCCCGGAAAGGCTTTTCGATTCAATCGGGCGAACCCGCCCTGCTCGAACCGCAAATTGATTTTCAAAGACCGAAAATTCCGTGCTCGCCCACAAAAAAGCACCCCCCAGGGATGATGTCAAGCAGGTCAGTAAAATTTTTTATCTTTTTCACGAGTCAAGTAAGATCCGTTAATCCATCCAGTCGTTGAATGGTTATACAAAACATTCTGTAAGGGGCTCTGCCCCAGCAGGCTGCCTCGGGTCGTCAGAGGACGCGCCACCTTTGGGGGACGGTGCCGCGTCATGGAGCCGGCTTTGAGCTTCGCAACACCGAACGGCAGTTGGCGCCCCCACAGGCCTCGGCAAGGCCTTCTTGGCTCACCGTTCCATGGTGAGCTGTCTTCCGGATCGGACAAGAAAGGGCGGTGGAGACGCTCACCAAGGAATCCGTCAAGGTGGGATGGGGAGGATGGCGGGCTCGACTCGATGGACCGACTTGACGGCATCACGAGCACCGGTACCAATCTCCGAACGTGAAGTGATGCGCGCGCAAGCCGCATCGATCGCATTCGGGGCATACCACTAAAATCCGAAGGCGAAATCGAGCCGACCTTCAGGTGTTGCGTCTGTGCAGCGAACGTGCGCAGCGACCGGACCACGCGCAGCAAGCGTGCATGATCACCCCTTCAGAAATGGCCTGTATTCACAGGTCGAATGTGAAATGTGGAATTTGATTTCGGTTTCATGTTTACAGCTTTGTGACTCCTGTTAGGATCCCGGGCGTCTCGCGTTTCAAGTATCAGGAGTGTGTGGGGTGTCGGCATGTCTTGAACCTTCCGCAAGTGCGACTGGGGTTGTGCCAAGGAAGGTTTTGGGTGGCCGATCATGGAGGCGAAAGCCTGAGCGCAGATTGAACGCATCACCGCGCTGGACCGGTGGGGTCGGTATCGTGGTGGTCTGCGTCCTCCGCTTCGGCTGGGGTCGGCGTCGGGCCGGCACGTCTCTACGGGGTACTCAGGATGGATCCAATGAGCGGCAGCCGCACAGCTATGGGGTTGGAGAATCGCACGAAGGTATGGGCGGGTGAAGTGTCTTCAGCGAGCGACCCGCGCTCGGTCGCGCTCCGACAAGACCTCTTGCATGCCACCACGCCTCGATGGCTCCACCCCAGTCGCCAAGGCGGCCTCGGAGGGTGCCGGACCCATCCAATCCATCGTCATTCCAGGGCTTTCCGAGCGGCGACAAGCGGTGTGAACAACCGGGGAACAACTGTTAATATGTTGTCCTCGTCAGCCCGAATGACATTGCCTAGAACCTCCCACGCGGATATCGAGTGCAACCCTTTTCAAGGTCGTGCCCTGCCCGGGCAATGTTGTCCGGCCCCAGGCGCGACCCACGCTGTAACTTGCTTTGCAGCAGCATCCTTCGGCTTTGGGGAGTCGAAGATCAAGGGACGGGTATCCCAGCACGGCCCTGGCCGGAAGCAACGGAACATGCCTCAAGGCGATGGATCTTTGGTGCTTTGAAAATGGAAGTTCGAAACGAACGAGCGATTCAGTGAATAAATCCGGGCAACCACGCCGGATCGATCAGGAAATCGACCATGGAATTGACGGGTGAGAAAATCTGGGCCGACGCGCAAACCTACCTGCGATCGATGCTCAACCACGACCTTTACAGCCTCTGGTTTGCCCCGGTGCGAATGGCGGAGTTGGAGCAGGACAAGGTCACGCTGGAGGTGGCCAACGACTTTTGCGAGGTCTGGCTGAAGGACAACTATTTGGGGCTGCTGCGGGACGTTCTGGCCCAGGCATCAGGGCGGGCGTTGGCCGTGGATTTCCGCGTGGCCAGCGCGCAGCACACCGCCACTCCCGCACCGGATACGGCGCGTCAGGAGGCCCCGGCCAGCACGGCACTCCACGAGGGACGCGAACGACCGCGCGCGCCCCTGGAAGCCTCCTTCAATCCGAACAACACCTTCGACACGTTTGTCGTCGGCAACAACAACACCTTCGCCCACGCCGCCGCCTATGCCGTGGCGCGCGAGCCGGGCCGCTCCTACAACCCGCTGTTCCTCTATGGCGGGGTCGGCCTCGGCAAGACGCACCTGCTGCACGCCATCGGTCAGCACGTCTGCCTGGAAAAGAAGCGGGCCCGCGTGGGCTACGTCTCCTCGGAGAAGTTCACCAACGAGTTCATCGACGCCATCCAGAACAACGAGCTCGTGCGGTTCCGGCGCAAGTACCGCCAGTGCGACGTCTTTCTCATCGACGACATCCAGTTTCTGGCCGGCAAGGAACGCATCCAGGAGGAGTTCTTCCACACCTTCAATGCCCTGCACGAGTCGCGCAAACAGATAGTCATGACCTGCGATCGGCCGGCCAGTGAGATCCAGAACCTGGAGCAACGCCTGGTCTCGCGCTTCGAATGGGGTCTGGTCACCGACATGCAGCCGCCCGATGTGGAGACGCGGCTGGCCATCCTGCTCAAGAAGGCGGCCATCATGAACGTGCATCTCCCGGAGGAGGTGCTGCACTTCCTGGCCCACCGCATCCGCACCAACATCCGGCGCCTGGAAGGCGCCCTGGTCAGGGTGGCCTCCTACGCGTCGCTGACGGGCAAGGAACTGACCATCGAAGTCGTGGAAGGGCTCCTGCGGGAAATCCTCCACGAGGAGGGGCGGTTTGTCATCAGCATCGAAACCATCCAGCGCCGCGTGGCCGACCACTTCGATCTGCGCCTGTCCGACATGGCCAGCAAGCGCCGGCCGGAGAACATCGCGTTCCCGCGCCAGATCGCCATGTACCTGGCCCGGCAGTTGACGGGATCCTCGCTCAACACCATCGGGGAGGCGTTCGGCGGGCGCGACCATGGCACCGTGTTGCACGCCTGCCGGCTGGTCAAGGACCGCATGCAGGTGGATGCCAACGTGCGCCAAGTGGTCAGTTACCTGGAGAAGCAGCTGTTGCGCTGATCCTTTCCATCCCCAACCCCCCAGCCCACGCCGCGGTTATGCCGGCCATCGAAGTGGAGCAACTCTCGAAGTCGTTCCGCACCTACAAGAAACCGCCCGGCATTGCCGGCGCCCTCCGGGGCCTGTTCCATCGCCGATACGAGCTGACCTGGGCCGTGCGGGAGGTGGGATTCTCGATCGAGCCGGGCGAGCTGGTCGGCTTCCTGGGCCCCAACGGCGCCGGCAAGACCACCACGCTCAAGATGCTGGCGGGACTGCTCCATCCCACCTCCGGCACCGCCCGCGTGCTCGGCTATGTGCCCTGGGAACGCGCCGACGGGTACCGGCGCCAGTTCGCGCTCCTGTTGGGACAGAAGAACCAGCTCTGGTGGGATCTGCCCGCCCGGGACAGCCTCGAGCTGAACAGCAAGATCTACGGCATCCCGGCCGACACCTTCCGCAAGACCGTCGATGAGCTCAGCCAGTTGCTGCAGGTCGCCGACAAGCTGGATGTGATGGTGCGGGAACTCTCCCTCGGGGAACGCATGAAGATGGAGCTCATCGCCTCTCTCCTCCATCGTCCCAACGTGCTTTTCCTGGACGAACCCACCATCGGCCTGGATGTCGTTTCCCAGAAGATCATCCGGGAGTTCCTGCGCGAATACAACACCACGCGCAAGACCACCATCCTGCTCACCAGCCACTACATGGCGGACATCCAGGAACTCTGCCGCCGGGTGATCATCATCGACCACGGCCGCATCTTCTTTGACGGCCGGCTCAGCGAGGTGGTGGACCGCTTCGCCAACTTCAAGCTCATCACCTTCGTCTGCGCCCAAACCGAGGCGGCGGATCCCGCCGTGCTTCACCGCTACGGCGAGGTGATCGAGTCGCAGCCCGGACGGGTGCGCCTCAAGGTGCCGCGCGAACGGGTCATCCCGGTCTGCAAGGCGCTGCTCGACGAACTGGACGTGCAGGACATCGACATCCAGGAGGTCCCCATCGAGGAGATCATCCGCCAGGTCTTCGACCGGTCCGACCGATCGGACTGATCGGCACCAAAGATGGGAGGAACGCTTTCCTTCTTTGCGGCTTGGCGCCTTGGCGGGAGATGCCTTGGCGGGCAGTCACTAACCCACGACGCCGTGGGCGACCTGGCCATGGACGTCGGTCAGGCGGAAGTCGCGACCCCCGTAGCGGAAGGTCAGGCGCTCGTGGTCCAGGCCCATGAGGTGGAGGATGGTGGCGTGGAAGTCGTGCACATGGACGGGGTTCTCGACGGCGTGCATGCCCAACTCATCGGTGGTTCCATAGACGGTGCCGCGCCGCACGCCGCCGCCGGCGAGCAGCATGGAAAAGCCGGTGTGGTGATGGTCGCGGCCCACCTTCTGTTTCTCGCGCTGCTCCGCGTAGGGGGTGCGGCCGAACTCGCCTCCCCAGATCACCAGGGTGTCGTCCAACAGGCCGCGCGCCTTGAGGTCGTTGATCAGGGCGCCCGTGGCGCGGTCGCTGTCCGCACAAAGCTTGGGATGATTCTCGTTGTGGGCCGAATGGGTGTCCCAGGGTTGGTTGCTCTGCTTGGTGTAATAGACCGTGACGAAGCGGACGCCGGACTCCACGAGCCGGCGCGCCATGAGACAGGACTTCGCGAACGGACTGTCCCCGTACATCGCCTTGAGGTAATCGGGTTCGCGCCCGATGTCGAACGCGTCCATGGCCTCGCTCTGCATGCGATAGGCGGTCTCCATCGCCTCGATCTGCGATTCCAGTTCGGGTTCGCCTTCGCGCCGGGCCAGGTGTTCCCGGTTAAGGTGGGCGACCAGGTCGAGCTGACGGCGCTGCTCCCGGAGGTCGAGGCGCGGATTGCGAATGTTGCGCAGCATCGTCTCCACGCGCGGGTCCTCGGTCAGGACGCTGGTCGCCTGGTTCTCGCCGGGCAGGAAGCTGTTGCTCCAGAGGGCCGGGCCCACGACGATGTTGGGACTGGGGCGCAGCACGACGTAGCCCGGCAGGTTCTGGTTCTCGGAGCCCAACCCATAGAGTAACCAGGACCCGAGGGAAGGCCGGATGGGCTGCACGTTGCCGGTATGCATCTGGAGGAGGGCCGGCTCGTGGTTGGGCACATCCGTCTTCATCGAACGGATAATGCAACATTCATCGATCACGCCGGCGAGGTGCGGCAGGCTCTCGCTGACCTCGATCCCGCTCTGGCCATGGCGGGAAAAGCTGAAGGGCGAGGGCATGAAGCCGCTGCCCTTGTTCTTCTTGTAAAGGTCGCCCGACGGCTGCTCGCCCTCGTGCTCCATGAGCGCGGGCTTGGGGTCGAAGGTGTCTATGTGCGACGGCCCGCCATTCATGAAGAGGAAGATCACGCGGCGCGCGCGGGGCGTCACGTGAAGCCCGGCCCGGCCCTGCGAGGCTCGCAACGCGGGGGTGCCCAGCAGGCCGGCCAACCCCACCAAGCCGAATCCCGCGCTCATGCGGGTCAACATCTGTCGCCGGCTCCAAAGAGCGGGCCCACCGGGAAGCATGCCTTCGTCGTGCATCACATCAGTCCAAATAACTCATTTCGTTGGCGGCCATCAGGGCCTGGACGTAAGCCGCCCAATCCCCGCCCTCCCGGGCATTTGGTCCTCCAAGAAATTCCATGGCCGCCTCCACCTCCGCTTCGGCGGGGGGACGCGCATAGAGGAGTTGGTAGGCCAGCCGGACGCGATTCGGTCCGCCCTGGGGCATTTCACGCGCCAACCTTCCGGCGAGGCTGGCGGAGGACTCGATCATGAAGGGGCTGTTCATGAGAAAGAGCTTTTGCATGGGCGTGGTGGTGGTGACACGACCCTCGCTGTGCACATTGGCGTCGGGATAATCAAACTGCATCAGGTAATCATCCAACTTGAGCCGGCTCACCCGGGCATAGACCGTGCGGCGATGGTTCTCCGCATCGGTCAGCTCCCGCGAGGGGGCATCCTCCCATTCCAACCGCCCCGAGACCGCCAGCACGGCGTCACGGAACATTTCAGCCGAGAGACGCTGGTGGGGCATGCGCCAAAGGTATTGGTTGTCGGGATCCAGGCGGCGCCCTTCCGGAGTGAGGTGCGAAGCCTGACGGTAGGTGGAGGAGAGCATGAGTTCGCGCAGGAGCGGCTTGACGCGCCAGCCCCCGTCGAGAAACCGGCGGGTCAGGTCATCGAGCAATTCCGGATGCGTGGGTGGCGCGCCCATCTCGCCGAAATTGCTCGGAGTACGGACCAGCCCGCGGCCGAAGGCCATGGCCCAGATCCGGTTCACGAACACGCGCCCCGTCAACGGGTTGTCCGGATCGGCGATGGCCTCGGCCAGTTCACGACGGCCGCTGCCGGCATGGAAGGGTTCGGGCGAGGAGGAACTCAGCACGCGCAGGAAGCGACGCGCCACCTCGGGCCCCTGGTTGTCCACACTCCCTCGCAGGAGGACATGCAGGTTGTGTGCCTCCCCCTCGGCCACGATGTGCATGGTCTCCTTGGGGTCGATTTCTTTCTTCTTCTTTTCTTCCTCGCCGGACTCCTCGTCCTTCGCTTCGGCCTCCACCGGATGCAGGGGATGGTTGATCATGCGGGTGCTGGCGAAGACGCCGGCCAGCGCGTAGTAGTCCTCCGTCGTGATGGCATCGTACTTGTGATCGTGACAGCGCGCGCAGGCCACGGTGAGACCGAGAAAAGTCCGGGTCACCGTATCGACACGGTCCTCCCATTCATCCGCCATCACGTCAAGACGGCCGCGGTTGTAGTATTTGGGGCCCAGCCCGAGGAACCCCAGCGCCGGCAGCTCAGCGGCGGCATCGGGATGATACAGGTCTCCGGCCAACTGTTGCCGGATGAACTCATCATAAGGCTCATCGCGGTTGAAGGCGTCGATGACCCAGGCGCGGTAGAGATGGGCGTTGGGGTAGAAATGCTTGGTGTCATCCCCGACCTGATGGGCCTGGTCTTCGGCATACCGCGCCAGAGTCATCCACAGGGAAGCCATCCTCTCCCCAAAGGAGGGCGACGCCAGCAGGCGATCCACGACGCGCTCAAACGCCTCCTCCCCTGAGTCGGCGAGGAAAGCCTCCTGCTCCGCCGGGGTCGGTGGCAGTCCGGTCAGTGCGTAGGTCATGCGACGCAGCCAGGCGGCCCGGCCCACCTCGCCGTTCGGGGCCATTCCCCTCCCCTCCAGGGCGGCCAGGATGAAGTAATCCAGCCGCTGGCGCGGCCACGACGTCTGGCGCACTGCCGGCAGAGTGGGGGCCTGCACAGGTTGAAACGCCCAATGCTGACGCGCCTCCTGCCAATCAATGCCCGACTCAGGGACCTCACTGGCTACCAGCGGGATGGGAATAGACAGCAGACAAACTATAAGGGTCAGGGCATGGAAAGGGTGTGGGAAGGCAAGGCGGCGGCGATGGGTGTCAGGTTTCCCCACCCGCGCAGCATGCAGGTTTGGGGGGGATTTGCAAGCCTCCTGCCGCCGAACCGCCACGCGCGCCGTAGCCGCCGACTGGCCAGCCACGTTCCACGTGGTCAGGAGGCGGAGGGTCACGGCCGGATTCACGACAGAGTCCGCCGCCTCATCCCGCGGCCGCGGGACGGCTACGTGGCATGTTCTCGTGCTCGTCATCGCCTTCGATACGCCAGCTTCATGGGCCGTGAGCAGGTCCGTGAAGGTTTTTCTCCCGCCAAGCCGCGAAGGCGCTGAGTAGGAGTTGCAAGCTTGCTCCAATCCGTGACATCCGTGACATCCGTGGTTGACTCCTTTTCCTTTTCAACCAGCACCTGGATCTCCCCGACGTCACTCTGGTGAAGGTGCCCTCCATTGAGCCAGTTCGTTCCTCATTCCCCCAGGGACCTTCGGATGTGACCACGGATGTCACGGATGTCACGGATAATCAGCGGGAAAGGCCATGTTCCTGCGGATGCGATGCGCTGAAGATGCGGAGAGATCCATGGTGACTCGTTTGCTCCCCTTTTTCCCCTCCGCGCCCCTGCGCTTCTGCGGGAAGCCTTCCGGTTCCTGGAGTGCTCTTCACGTTTCGAGTTCCCAGTGTCGAGTGTCGAGTGCCGAATTGGAAACTTGAAACTTATCACTTGGGACTCGCAACGGATCATGGAGATCCCTCACCCCAGAATCCACCGCTTCATCCCCGCCGTCGCTGGGCGGCTGTGTGTTCTGTGTCTGCGCTACTTCCCCGCGGCCCAGCGCACGGCGTTTCTCAGGAGCAGCTTGAAGTCCTTGTGATCGTGCGCGGCCCCGTCGTGGCCCAGCGTGATGCCCGCCACGCGGCTCTTGGGATGCTGGACCACGAAGACCATGGGAAAGGCCTGGTTGCGCCGCTCGGAGTGCGCCGTCGCCAGGACGCGGATCGGGGTCCCTTCCGGATCGGGCTGGAAGTAGTAGAGCTCGTCGTCCAGCGTGAAACTGGCTTCCACGCCGGTTGTGATGGGATGCTTCTCCTCGGTCAACGTCACGGTGAACGTGCCGTAGCGGTCGTGCCCGCGGGAGCCGCCGCCGGCCAGGACCTTGTTGTACTCGGGCCAGTCCCTCCAATTGTACCAGAGTCCGGCATGGACCATGACCAGGCCCTTGCCCGACTCGACATGCTTGAAGATCGCCTCGCGGGTGGCGGGATCGGGGATGGGCTTGTTCAAAGTCATGACGAGCACCTCCGTGTCCTTCAGGGCCGGCGCGATGGCCGCGGGATCGTCGGTGTAGGTGGCGCGCGCGAATCCGTCCGCGCTCAGGATGGCCACGTCGGCCTTGTTGAACCAGCGGTCGAAGTCGTGGGCATCGCCGCCTCCGACGATGAGCACCTTGATGGGATCACCACCATCGGCGGCGCCTTGCTGGGCGGCCGTTTCGGCGGCCGCCGCGGGCGCCTCCAGTGTGGAGCCGGCGCCACCCCGTTCGGCGGTGATGGCCACGGTCGTCGGAGCCACATCGGTGTCGTAGCTCTCCAGGATGAGCGACGCCACCAACCCGGGCTGGCGCAGCGGCAAGGTGAACCAGCGCAACTGGTTGGCGGTCACGACGCCTTCGGCGCGTCTGGAACCGGGCACATCCACCTCGCGGATCCAGTCGGCGAAGGTCTCACCATTCTTCAGCACCGTCTCCTCCTTGCGTCCGTCGTCAAACACCGCCGTCACTTTCATGACCGGTTTGCCATTGAGCGCGTCACCTCCCCACGGGAAGCCCCAGCCGCCGACGCCGCCGAGGAAGTGCAACTTGGTGGCCTCCATGCCCACCGGCAACTCGACCCGCTGCGGGAAGTTCTTCGAGTGAACCGAATCCGATGACCCGCCTTTGAGGACGATCAGGTTGCGACCGCCCGGGGCGCGGGTGGGATCGGCGATGCTGAAGGGTATGCCGTCCACGGAGACATGTCCGAGCCGGCGGAACTTGAACGTGTCGTTCAAGTTGTCGGGGGCCAGGTACATGCCCTGGCGCGAATCGGCGGTGGCGGCGGGTGAAAGGTCCAGGACCCGGAAGCGCGAGTCGGTCTGGGTCATGAACGCGAGCAGGTCGCGGAGCCCTTCCCCGCCCAACGCCTCGAACCCGCTCGGCATGAGCGAGCGGCCGGTGTTGCGGCGGCTGCGGATGTTGTTCTTGGCAATCTCCATCTCCCCGCTGGCGTTGCGCAGGAAGAGCGTGCGGCGATTCTCGCGCGCCACGATGCCGTCATAGATCTCGTCGTCCTCGGTCTCGATGCTGGTGGTGAGGTAGGTGTCCTCGACCGCGCGGTTGGGGTCCAGGATGTGGACCAGCAACTCTCCGGCGCCATGCGCCCCCATGCCGTTGAGGCCGGGTCCCACTTCCCGTCCCATGCCGGCGAACTGGTGGCAGGTGGCGCAGTTTTGCTCGAAGAGCTCGCGGCCGTGGGCGGGATTGCCCGGTTGGGAGACCGCCGCGACCATGCTGTCGATGAGGGCGTTCTTCTCCTTCAACTCAGGCCCGCGCAGGGTGTCGAAGAGCGTGTTGGCGGCCGTGGCCACCTCGGGGTTGCTGTGGTGGCGCAACCGGTAAATGGTCGAGGGACTCAGACTCTCGTGGTTCACCGTCCCTTCCTGGATGGCCGCAAGGAACCGTCGCGTGGACGCCGGGCGCTTGAGCAGTTCGCCCAGGGCCGTTTCCTGCAGGGAAGGACTGAGCCCGGCATACGAGACCACCAGCACCTGCGCCGACTCATCACCTTCCAGACTGCCCAGAGCGGCGATGACTGCCGCCTTGTATTCCTCGTCGGGCGATGATTGGAGGGAAGCGCCCACCGCCGGCAGGATGCGATCATCCACCGACGCGACGCCAACCAGGCTCAATGCCAGGGAGACCCGCTGGTCGGAGCTCTGATTCGGGTCCTGAAGGCGGCCCAGAAGTCCCTGGATCACCTCGGTCAGGTTGCCGGACAACACCTTTTCCCGATCCCAGCGGACCAGCAACGGCAGCGCGGTGACGGGCAGTCGCGAATCATCCGACTGCAACAGTCCACGGAAGGCGGACTGCAGGTCCGCATCCCAGGCCGGGACAACATCCGCGCGCAACCGCTGCGCAAGGGTGGCCAGGGCCACGGCCTTCAGGCCATTGGCGCTGGCGGGCTGTTGCGAGACAAGTTCAACGAACCGGGCGGCCCCGGCGGCATCCTGACGTTCCGCGACTTGGCCGCCGAGGTGAACCACGACCTCATCGAGCGCATCCGTCTGTGGCAGTTGCAGCGCGGCCTCGAGAAACTCGAAGGGCCGGGCCGACATCAGCGCCAACGTGGCCGACCGCACCCAGGCATCCTCCAGACCGGGATACGACTTCAACAACGCCTGCGCCGTTGCGTCATCCACACCCACACCGGCCAGGGCCTGGACGGCGGACAGGCGAACCTGCGGATCCGGATCGTCGAGCGTGTTCTTCACCGCCTGGGGAAGGGCGGACCCCTTGGCGCCCGCCAACTGTGCCACGCGCAGGGCGTTCTTTCGCACCGCGGCATGCTCGTTCGCCAGGGCGGCAACCAGGGTGTCGTCGTCCAGCGTATGGAGCCGTTGCAGACCCCACAATCCAACCACCGCAGCCCGGGGATCATCCTTGGAAAGTGCCAGGCGCTTGAAGGCCGGGGCGGCGTCCGCGCCATTCCGCTCCAGCAACAGGCGAAACGCTGTCATGCGCACATGCTGGTTGGGATGGCTGAGGGCCTGGGCAAGTTCGTTCAGCGAGGCGCCCTCGAGGTTGGGCACCTCGACGGGGCGGGCCTGACGATGGTCCACCCTCCAGATCCGGGCGAAGTAATGGTCGCGGTCGGGCCGGACGGCGGCGTTGACGTTGTTGTGCGCGGGACCGCGTGTGTCGTTGTGGATGACCGCCTGGTTGTAGAAATCCACCAGGTACAGCGCCCCGTCGGGACCGATGCGCGTCTCGATGGGACGGAACCAGGGGTCGCGGCCGCCGATGAACTCCTCCTGGCGCGTCTTGGCCGCGTCGAAGGAGACGCCGTCGGGCTGGACCGCCTCGTGATGGATGAGGTTGATGGTGGGTTCGGTGGTGAAGTAGCCGTAGTTCCAATCCTCGGGCCAGGTGCCCCCGTCATAGATGGCGCAGCCGGCCGCGGCGGTGAAATAACCGACCTGATCGATTTGCACGTAGGGGAGGCTTTCATAGCTCAGGAGCGGATAGGAGGGGCGGCGGCGGATCATGGCCTTGAAGCTCGGCGTGTTGCCCACGCGCCCCATGGCCAGGACCGACTCGGGGAGGACGACGTGGTTGAGCAGGTCGCCGCTGGTCGGTTGGGTGAAGAAGATCTCGTTGTCCCAGGCGATGTCCAGGCCCCAGGTGTTGCCTCCCTTGGAGGAAACCTGCTCGAAGGCGCCGCCATCCGGGCGGAACCGCACCACGCCGGACCCGATGGTGCCGAAGGATTGCCCGCCGTCCGGCGAGGTGACCTGTCCGGCGCTGTATCCGTGCGTGGCGTAGATCCAGCCATCAAAACCCCAGCGCAGGCTGTTGATGACGGCGTGCGTGTCGCGCGTGCCCAGTCCGGTGTAGAGCACCTCGACCTTGTCCGCCTGATCGTCGCCATCGGTGTCTTGCAGGAGGTAGATGTTGGGCGCGGCCGAGGCAATGACGCCATCCCGGTGCAGGACAAAACTGGTGACCAACTCCAGGCCCTCGTGGAAGACCTGCTTTTTGTCCAGGCGCCCGTCGCCGTCGCGGTCGGTCAGGATGCTGATCCGGTCACGGGCAGGTCGCTGTTGGAGGCCGGGTGTATTGTCGATGCCGCCGTGATCCATCCAGGCCTGGTCATCGTCGGCGCGGACGCCGCGCCGGCCGTTGGGGTATTCGATGGTTTCAGCCGCCCAGGTGCGCCCGGCGGCATCCCAGTCGATGGCCATGACCTTGTTGACGAGCGGCTCGGCCGCCGTCAGTTGAAGGGTGAAATCGGGATGCAGACTCAGGAGGGCGCCCGCCTTCTCGGGCGCGGTGGGACCACCCTCGGGATAGCGGAAGCTGGCCAGCTCCTCGCGCGAACAAAGCGCATCGACATCCCGGCGACCGGCCCACGCGATGCCGCGCAGGATGGCACCCCGCACATGAGGTTTCTGGAAGGACTCGTAACGGTGCCCGAGCAGCGAGACGAAGGCGCGGTGTCCGTCGGCTTCGTAGGTCCACATCTGGGGGATCACCCCGTACACATGCGGCTGCAGGCGGTTGCCGGGGGCGCGGCGCGTGTCGGGCCGCCAGCTTCCGGCGAGGATGGTCGCGCCGGGTTGCAGGTGCAGGTCCCAGTACACCTCGTCCTCGATGTCGAAGTTCGACGCGCCCTGTGTGATGGGATGCTCGTGGTTGACATACATGATGGAGACATCCCCCTCGTAATACTTGGAGTGACCATGTTCCCAGGCGCCGCCGGTCACGGTCTTGAACCATTGCGGGTCGTCGCCGCAGACAGCGTCGTGCAGGCAGACCACGCCCCCGCCGCGCTTGAGGAAGGCATCGAGGCCGGCCCGCTGGGCGGCATCGAGGTTGCCGGCGTTGGCGGCGAACATGACCAGCACATCGGTCTGGGCCAGTTGGTCGCCGGTGGGAAACGCCAGCGCGCCGGTCACGCGGGCGCCGCGCTCGCGCAGGAGGAGGGTCCAATCCTCCATCCAGCGCGTGTGGTCATGAAGTCCGTTGCCGGCGGGGCCGTGGGTCTTGGGACCACCCCGCAGGAAGATGCGCAGCGGTTCGGCGGCGGACACGCGGTGCCAGGCCCCGACAAGGAGCAGGCCAATGAGGAGGGGGACAATGCGTTTCATGGGATGGCAAGGGGCGTTGTTGTAAGTGCGCCAGCATACCGGTTTGCCGGGGCCTTGCAACCGCAGGATGCGCGTGCGTAAAACCTCAGATCAAGGACGTGAATCCTTAACCGTACCCGCCGATGTCAGGAGGAGGTCCATCGCGACTCAGTAGCCGCCGACGTCAGGAGGCGGTGGCTCGTTGCGACTTCATGGTAGCCGCCGACGTCAGGAGGTGGTGGCTCGTTGTGACTTCATGGTAGCCGCCGACGTCAGGAGGTGGACTCGTGCGTGACGTGTCGCAACGGACCACCTCCTGACGTCGGCGGCTACCGCACCTCCTGACGTCGGCGGCTACCGCACCTCCACGTCAGGAGGCGATCCGCGGTCCGTGGACGCATGCATTCGGCATTGCTCCGGATTGTGTCCATCGGTCACATTGAGCCCGGAGCGGGCATGATCGACAAACAGTTCATCGAGTACCTGGGCGCGATCATCGTCGCGGGGGCGTTGTTCGCCTTTGGGGCGCGCCGCCTGCGTCTGCCGAGCATCGTGGCCTACCTGGTGGCGGGCCTCGTCATCGGGCCGGGCCTGGGCCGGGTGGAACTGACCGAAGCGCTCCGGACCATCTCCGAGATCGGCATTGTCCTGCTCCTCTTTCTGGTGGGACTGGAGCTGAGCTTCGACAAGATCCGCGGCATGGGCAAGGCCGTGCTCTTGGCCGGGTTGGCCCAGGTGACCCTCACCTTGGGAGGCGGATTCCTGGTCTCGTGGGGGTTGGGTTTCCCCCTGAAGGACGCCGCGATGCTGGGCATCGCCGTGACCTTGAGCAGCACGGTCGTGGCGGTGAAGTTGCTCGAGGAGAAGGGCGAGTTCAACAGCATGCACGGCCGCATGGCGGTCGGCGTGCTGCTGATCCAGGACCTGCTGGTCATCATCCTCCTCACGCTCCTGTCGGGATTCGAGTCGGGCGAGGGGCTGGACCTGGCTGGTGTCGTGTGGAGCCTGGTCAAGTCGATGGGCGGCATGGCGCTGCTGTGCGCGGTGGTGTTGCTGGCGGCGCGCTACATCCTGCCCACCCCCTTCGCCTGGGCCGCCGCGTCGTCCTCCACCCTCTTTGTCTGGAGCCTGTGCTGGTGTTTCTTTGTGGTCTCGGGGGCGCACTGGATGCATCTCTCGGCGGAGTCGGGCGCGTTCCTGGCCGGCCTGGGTCTGGCGCAACTGCCCTACAACCACGATCTGCGACGGCGGGTTCATCCGCTCATGAACTTCTTCATCGCGGTCTTCTTTGTCTCGCTGGGCATCCAGATGGAACCCGCCTCGATGGCGACGCATTGGAAGGCGGCGCTGGCGCTGGCGGCGTTTGTCATGGTGGGCAAGTTTCTCATCGTGATGGGGACCCTGTCGTTCCTCGGGTTCGGCGAGCGGACCGCCCACTACTCGGCGGTGACGTTGTCGCAGATCAGCGAGTTCTCGTTCATCTTCGTGGCGGTGCTGCTGCGATCGGGCTGGGCGGACGCCGCCCTGGCCGGCACGGTCGCCCTGGTCGGGCTGGTCACCATCGCGGTCTCATCCTGCCTCATCATCTACAACCGCCCTCTTTACGAGGCGATGCGCCGGCGCGGCTGGCTGCGGCTTTTCCGTGCCCGGCCGGAGCGGGCGGCACCGCCCGATCATGCCGACTGGCGGGACCACATCATCATCGTGGGCATGAACTCGCTGGGGCGGCGTCTCGCCGTGCGCCTGCACGAGCGCGGGCAACGGGTGTTGGCCATTGATACGGACCCGGTGAAGCTGGCCGGCCTGCCCTGCGCGACCATGCTGGGCAATGCGGAGTATCTGTCGGTCCTGGAGGAGGCGCACCTGTCCCAGGCGCGGCTGCTGGTCTCGACCCTGCGCATCGAGTCCACCAACGACCTGCTCGCCTACCGCGCCCACGCGGCCGGAGTGCCCTGCAGTGTTCATGTCATCGACCTCTCCGTCATCGACAACCTGCTTGAGATGGACGTGAGCTACCTGATGATTCCGAAGGTGGACGGGATCAAGTTGCAGACGCGCGAACTGCAGGGCCGGGGGTTGTTGCCGCCATGACCTGGCTGGCGCTCATCATGGCTGTGGCCGCGGCCGGGTTCGGGCTGGCGCGCTGGCTGCGCCTGCCCGTCATCCCGCTTCTCCTCTTCGCCGGCATGCTGCTGTCCATCCTCCATGCGGTGCCGCAGGAGGCCCTCACCTACAACGTCGTCGAGCTGGGCCTGTCCTTCCTGGTGTTTGCGGCGGGGATGGAGCTGACCCCGGCCCGGTTTGCGCGCCAACGCAAGGCGGTGCTGATGGTTGGGCTGATGCAATTCGCGGTGGTGGGCCTGGTCGGATACGGGGCGGCGTGCCTGCTGGGCTTCAAGGGGACAAGCGCCCTTTATCTGGGCGTGGCCGTTTCGACCAGCTCCACGCTGGTGGTGGTCAATCACCTCAAGACCCGCCATCAGCTTTTCGAACCCTTCGGGCGCCTGGTCATCGGTGTGCTGTTGATCCAGGACCTGCTCATGATCCTGCTCATCGTCCTCCTGGCCAACCTGCCCGGAGGCGCTCTGGCCGTCTTCAAGGGGCTGGCCGGAGTCAGCGTGGTGGCAGGCCTGGCCCTGGCCGGTCAGCGTTGGGTGTTTCCCTATCTCATCATCCGGCTGAAGCCCGATGAGGAGACCCTGCTCCTCATGGTGTTGGCGCTGCTCTTTGCCATGCTGGGCCTGGCCTTCCACCTCGGGCTGCCTCCGGTGACCGGCGCGTTCCTGGCCGGGTTTGCCCTCGCCAAGTTCCCCGTCAACGGCGTTGTCCGCGGCCTGCTCAATTCGCTGAGCGACTTTTTCCAGGCCGTCTTCTTCACCGCGCTGGGGGCCGTGGTCTCCACCCCCGAAGGCCCGCTTGTCATACGGGCCCTGCTGTTGGCCTGCATCGTCGTCGTCATCACTCCTCCCCTTGTCACGCTCATTGCCGAATATGCAGGATTCAACTCGCGCGCCGCCGTTGAGTCGGGCCTGCTTCTGGCCCAGACGAGCGAGTTTGCGCTGGTGCTCGGGCTGACCGGGCACGAGGTCCTCGGCCAGATCTCCAGCGACGTCCTTTCCGTCATCGCCATCGTCACCGTGTTGACCATGACGCTCACACCGTTCCTCGGCACCGACCGCGTCACGCGCCGGCTGCTGCAGTGGCATCCGTTGCGACGGCGCATGAGCGAGGAGGGTGCGCTGCGGGATCACGTCGTCATGCTCGGATTCGGCGCCGGCGGCATGTGGGTGCACAAGCCGCTTGTGCAGCATGGGTACGAGGTCCTGGTGGTGGACGACGATCCGGTGGTCATCGAGCAGCTTCAGAAGGCGCATGTCCATTGCCTGCGCGGCGACGGGTCGGACACGAAGGTGCTCAATCGCGCCGGCGCGCGCCAGGCCAGGTTCATCCTTGCGGGCATGCGCCGCGTCGGCGACGCGGAGAAGGTCATCGCGCACGTCGGCAAGGTGCCCGTGTTCGCCCGCGTGTTTGAGCAGGACGAGGCCGATCGCATCGACAAACTCGGTGGAATTCCCATCCTCAACGCCGAGGCCGCCGCCGACACGTTCATGGAGTGGTTCGACAAGACCCAGCAAGCTCGGCAATCGGCGATTCGATCGGACTAAACGGACGGATCGGACCACTCAGTCCGATCGCGAAGGCCGCATCCCGGGGTTGTCGTAGGCGATCACGCCGAGATTGTCTCGTTCCTCGCAAGTCAGGATGTCCAGGTCGTGGAGCACCACCAGATCGAACTTCACGCCTTCCGGTCCGCTGATGTCGCGTGTGTTGACGTGATTGTGATCGTGGTCGGGCTCCCGGTTGGTGTCGAACCAGGACTGGACCGCCTCAGCCCAGTATTCCATGCGATGGTTTGCGGCGTAGGTTCCCTTCCAGAGCCCCTCCTTCGCGCGGCGCTTCGAAGGGCAGGGCCCTGTTTGGGTGACTTCATGACCTGGCGACTTCGTGACGCGATGGGAGGCTCCCATTCACCCATTCGCCTATTCGCCTATCTGCCCCCCATCTCTTCTCCTTCGCGATGGGTCATGGGTGACACTTGATTGCCCTGCCGAGGCAGGATCAGCAATGGAGCAAGAGCAAGAGGAAGAACGGCGCATCTTGCTCTTGCTCTTACTCATGCTCCTGCTCCTTAGGGTCACCCTCTTTGAATCGCCCCCCCACGGATCTCCCGCCCCCACACCCCGCTTGCCCTCAGGGGCGGTCGTTGGCACACTGCGCGGCTTGATGCGGGATTGGATACGCGCCATGACGGAGCGGACGGAAACGTTCGTTCTTGAGGTCATTTCGGGCGAGCGCCAGGACAAGAAGGCGGCGGTGGCCCGGCTCTTTCTCTATGGTCTGTCCCGCGTCTTTGCCGTGGCCATCAAGACCCGGCGCTTCCTCTACAACGTGCGCATCCTGCGCGACTCCACCCTCGGGGTGCAGGTCATTGCGGTGGGCAACCTCACCGTGGGCGGGACCGGCAAGACGCCGGTGGTCGAGAAGTTCGCTCGTGAGCTGCAGGATCAGGGCCGCACCGTGGCGATCCTGTCCCGCGGCTATCGCTCCAAGCCCCCGCCCCTGACCCGCCGCCTGGTCAACCGACTCCTTTTGCGGTCCGTCACCACGCCGCCGCGCGTGGTGTCCGACGGGCGCTCCCTGCTCCTCGACTCGGAGACCGCGGGAGACGAACCCTACATGCTGGCCTCCAACCTCAAGGACGTGATCGTGCTGGTGGACAAGGACCGCGTCAAAAGCGGCCGTTACGCCATCGAGAAGTTCGGGTGCGACACGCTGCTGCTGGACGACGGATTCCAATACTGGAAACTGGCCGGGCGGCGGCATGACGTGGTGCTGATCGACTGGCAGGAGCCCTTTGGCAACGAGCAACTCCTTCCCCGCGGCACCCTGCGGGAACCGCCCTCCCACCTCGCCCGCGCCTCCACCTTCTTCATCACCAAGAGCGACGGGGACACCACCGCCCTGCGTCGCCGGCTCAACGAACACAATCCCGGCGCGGGCATCATCGAATGCATCCACCACCCGCTCTACCTGGAGGACGTCTTCACCGGCACACAACATCCGCTCAAGATTCTCAAGGGCCAGCAGGTGGCCTCCCTGAGCGGGATCGCGCAGCCGGAAAGTTTCGAGCGCAGCCTGGTCCACCTGGGCGCCGACCTGGTCTATTCCAAGCGCTTCGCCGACCATCACCGATTCACGCAGCAGGAGATCCTCAACGCGCTCAACCGAAGCAAGAAGCGTCAGGCCACCGCCATCATCACCACCCAGAAGGATGCAGTCCGCTTCCCCAAGATCGACCGGCGCGACCTGCCCATTTATTTCATGCGGGTCGAGATCAAGATCATCGCCGGCGCCACCGACTTCCATGATTGCGTCCGGCGCATCTGCTTCCGGTAGCCCCCTCATGGAGCGCATCCTCTATATCGTGGCGTTCTGCTTCATCAAGGGGCTCCAGGCGCTGCCCCTGTCCTGGGTGGCCCGCCTGGGTCGCGCGGCCGGCGGACTGGCGTATCGCCTGGACGGACGCCACCGCCGTGTCGCCGAGGCCAACCTCAAGGCGGCGTTCGGCGATGCCTGGACCGACGCCCAGGTGCGGGCCACGGCCAAGGAACACTTTCGCCGCCTCGGCGAAAGCTACGCCAGCGCCATCAAGACCTCGGCCATGTCCGACGACCAGCTTCTGCCCCACCTGGAAGTCACCGGCGTGGAGCACCTGTTGCAGGTCGCGCCCAACGGGCAAAGCCTCGTCTTCGTCATCGGTCACTTCGGCAACTTCGAGCTCTACGCGCGCGGCAACCGTTTCCTGTCGGGCTACACGATGGCCACCACCTATCGGCCCCTGCGCCCGAAAAGCATCGACGACCTCTTCAGGCGATTGCGCACCCGCTCGGGCCTCCTCATGTTCGATCGGCGCTCGGATGCCGACGCCCTGCGGCAGGCGGTCCGTTCGCAACCGATCATCCTCGGGCTGTTCTCCGATCAGCATGCCGGCCGCAGCGGCGCATGGGTGCCCTTCTTCGGGCGGCCCGCCTCCACCACCCGCTCCCCCGCCCTTTATGCGATGCGGTTCCGACTGCCGCTCCTGGCGGCCATCTGCTATCGCACCGGTCCCGCCCGTTGGCGCATCGAGGTGTCCCCTCCCATTGCCACGCGCGAGAACGGAACCCGCCGCTCCCCGGACGACGTCATGGCCGAGGTTAACCGACTCTTCGAGGAAGCCGTGCGACGCGACCCGCCCAACTGGTTCTGGGTCCATCAACGGTGGAAGCCTTTCAAGCAACGGAAGGAATCCTGATCATGTTCCATAACGCTCATGGCCTCGCGCACAGGGATCGCGGAGTCCAAACCAAGAGACAGGAAGACTTACGGCCTCAAAAACCTCCGCGTCCTCAGCGCCTCCGCGCGAGATAGAATGCGCTGTGGCTTGGTTCATGGTTGCAACTGCATGCGCTCGCCTTGGGCGTATTCCCTCTCCATGAACCGGCACAATGGCCGCACTCATGAAAGGCCCCTCACCCCTGCCCTCTCCCGCGGGGAGAGGGAGATCCGTCCTCTCCGCGGAGAAAGGCCCCTGCGCTCATCCAACTCACCCATCCCGGCTGGCTGTTCCCTCTCCCCGCGGGAGAGGGTCAGGGTGAGGGGCTTTTGCAGGGTACGGTTCATGGACCGTGAGCGGATCCGATAGAAACAGGGAAAGCCCCATGAAACGTTATCCGCCACGGGATACGCGGCCATCCCGCGGTCGCAGGACGGCGACGTGGCGGCCCGTTCATGGTACCACCTTCCGGCGGCTTAAGTTCGGGCTCCGGACTCCGGGTCCTGTTCTCCCGCTGCGGGATCCACCAAACTGTAGAGTCGCCACCGCGCCCTGCTGCCGCACCGGGCCTGGCGCTCAAAGTAGATCCTCATCACAACGCCCTCGTCGGTGCGGATGCGATACCAGTGCTTGCGCACGTAGCGTTCGCCCGATCCGTGACGGCAATCCCCGGCCTCCTTCCACGTCTCCAGCACCTCAGCCACGGCAAAGCGCTTCCCCCTCCAGCTAAATCGGGCGGGGAGTCCCGATGCACCACCCGCCATGGCGCCGGTGGCAAAGGAGGTGTCGAGCGGGGTAATGGCCTGCCCGATGAAGGTCTCCCGGACTGAGGATTCACCTGGCATCATGGCGCGGGCGGGTGGCATCAACGTCGGATCCGATAGAGATGCACGCCATACCCTTCGAGGTCATCCGCAAAGGCGTGCTGGCTCACGTGCAGGACGCGGTCCTCGCCAAGCACCTCCAAGGCGCCATCCCCCACCTTGTCCTCAAAGCGAAAGGCGGCCTGCACCTTGTCGGGCTTCATGTTCGCGGCGAACACATAAAGGTCGCCTTCCTTCCGCTTGACCATCACGTCCACCTGCCCGTCGGCGGGTTCGGTGGACACACGCACCCATCCTTCCAGCGTGGGGCTGTTCAGCACGGGAGCCAGCTTCTGGATCTGGAGATTAAGCGCCGTCACCCCCCGCAGCAGCTCGGCATCATCAAGGAGCGACGCCTCGACAAACCGCGGCTTGAACTGGTGGACAAAGTAAATCAAGCCGCGGCTCCCGTGGATGAGGCTCATCCAGACCTCCGACCGCACTTGGGCGGCGGTCGGCTTGGTGTCCACGTTGCTGATGCGGGAGGCCTCGATGCAGTTCCAGACCACGCGCTTGCCGCGGGTCCAGTCCCGCAGTCGATCCACCCCTCGCGGAACCCATTCCAACCGGCCCGCCACGTCCGGGTGATCGTGCACCACGGGGTAAATGTCGAAGGAGACGATGTCACAGCCCTGGACGTATTCGAGATAGTCCTCGGGATGGTTGCGCCGCACGCCGCGCCCGATCCAGTGGTCCCAGGCGACGCCCTGCCCGAGGTTGAGCAGGATGGGTCGCGTGGGGTCGCGTTCCTGAATCCACCGGTAATCCGCCACGATCCGGTCGGGCGGGATGGGCGGCCCGTAGCCTTTGCCCTGGCCGAGCGACTGGGCGTTGTCAGGCTCATCCCCGTGCATCCAACCGACAATCACGTCCCGGTCGGGATGCGTCAGGCCGAGGTCGTTCTGATGACAGATCACCTGCATGCCGGCCTCCTTGAGGCGCGCCAACTGTTCGTCGGTAGGGCCCTTCCACAAGCCGACGTAGAGATTGATGCCAGCCTCTTTGAAGCGGGCGGCGTTGCGCGGGTCCTGCAGCCAGACGGCGATGGGAAAGTAACCGGGATCCGCGGCGGGCCCGTGGGTCCAGGCAAGGTAGGGGGACGTCGCGCTGTCGGCCTCCGCGGTCCGGCCTGGTCCCGCCAACCCAAGCACCGAGGCCAGGAGTAGCAAGGTCAGCTTCTGGAGCCGAGCCGGGCACGCGGGCGTCCGCGGCACGCCGCTCAGGAGGGACGAACCAGCGATCATGCTCGATTGCCATACCCTCCTGGCCCCGTGGAGGCAAGCTCATAGGGGCGGAAGTGGCATTCTCCAAGCCTACGGCGCGCGGCTCTCCAGAGCCGCAGCGGGATGGAGTGCCGCCTTGGGTGAGAGGGAATCTCCGGGGCCGAATCAATGATGCCATCGTCCGGCACCCTTTCACCCGATGGGGTTGGGCCATCCCGCTGCGGCTCTGGAGAGCCGCGCGCCGACAGGCTTTCCCCCTCGACACCCATGCTGCCCGCGATATGTTCCTGCCCCGGCAGCATGGATCCAACCCACATCCTCATCCGCGGGGTCAACTGGCTGGGCGACGCCGTCATGACCACACCCGCCCTGGCCCGCCTCCGCGAGGCGTTGCCCCGATGCCGGATCACCCTGCTGACACCCTCTGGCCTGGCCGACCTTTGGCTCGATCATCCTTCCCTGGATGCCGTGATGACATTTCAACCCGGCGAATCCCCCATGCAACTTGGGCGACGTCTGCGCTCGGAAGGCTTCGACTGTGCGCTGATCCTTCCCAACTCCCCAAGGTCGGCCCTTGAAATGTGGGCCGCACGCATCCCGCGCCGCATCGGATTGCGGCACCCATGGCGCAACCTCCTGCTGACGGAACGCGTTCCGCCCAGGCCGGGCGACACGCCGATGCGCAAGCGAGGTGAGGAAGAGATCCGGCGACTGACGTCCGGCTCCGACATGGTGACCCCGCCGACCTACCCTCCCGGCGCCCACCATGTGCACCACTACCTGCACCTGGCCAGCCGGCTCGGGGCCGACCCCGCGCCATTGGCGCCGCATGTGGTGGTGTCGGAGGAGGAGGTCGCCTCGTTTCGGCAGGCGTGGATTCCGACCGCCGCGGCCAAGACCCAATGGCTCCTGATCAATCCTGGGGCGGCCTACGGATCGGCCAAGCGCTGGCCCGAGGAGCGGTTCGCCGAGGCGGTCCGCGCCTGGCATGCCGAGACAGGCAGCGGCTGCATGATCACCGGCGGGCCGTCGGAAACGGAGTTGGCTGGAACGCTGGCGCAACGCCTGGCCGACCAGGGCGTGGACCCGGTCCTCAACCTGGCCGGGCGCACACGCCTGCGCGAGTTGTGCGTGGCCCTCGCGACGGCGCGCGTGGTTCTCACCAATGATTCCGGGCCCATGCACCTGGCGGCGGCCCTGGACACCCCCGTCGTGGCCATCTTCGGCAGCACCGCCCCCGAGCTGACAGGGCCGGGACACCCGGAGGATCCCGCGCCCCACCAACTTCTGCGACAGGCCACCCCGTGCGCTCCCTGTTTCCGGCGCGAATGCCCCATTGACCGGCGCTGCCTGACGCGTGTCACGGTGGCGCAGGTGGTGGATGCGCTGCGAAGGGCGTGGCCGGGCGCACATGCACGCTGACCTCTCGCGGGCATCGCCCGGAATCGGGCCGGGCGTGTTTTGGGGCGCGGAGCATTTGTGAGATGGCTTCTTGAGTTTTGCGAGGGGCTGTTCTTAAAGTAGTCGCAATGAGCAACGACGTGGTGCCAGTGGAGATCCGAGGCATACTGCCTTCCCAAAGCGGTTGCGCCATTTTCCTGGGCAATGACGAGAAGGTCTTCGTCATCCAGGTGGAGCAGAACATGGGCGTGATCATCAGCATGTTCCTCCGCGGTGCCCCGAAGGAACGTCCCCTCACGCACGACCTCATGACCAACGTGCTGCGGGGCTTCGGCATCTCCATCGAGCGCGTCGTCATCACCGAGCTCAAGGAGTCCACCTACTTCGCCCGCCTCATCCTCCAGCAACAAAACGAGCTGGGACGCAAACTGGTCGAGATCGACGCGCGCCCCAGCGACTGCATGGCGCTGGCGGCGGCCATGAAGCGTCCGTTGTTCGTCGCGGCCGATCTCTTCGAACAAACCGAGGACATGTCCAAGTGGCTGGAGGAAGCCAACGACGGCGGCTCGGAAATCGACTGAGCCTGCGCGGTTCACCCTGTCGCTGGAGGCGTTACTCATCCCGCACCCCATGCCCACCCGCAAAGCCTCAGGCCGCGCCCCGTTGATGCTGGTTTTCGGGGACGACGACTTCGCCGTCAAGCAGAGCGCCCGCCGGGTGTTCGACTCCTGGTGCGCCGAAGCGGAAGGAGGCGACCACGAGATCATCGACGGCCAGGTGGGCAATTCAGGGGAGGCGCTGCGGTCGATCGGGCGCCTGCGCGAGGCGCTGCAGACACTCCCCTTCTTCGGCGGCGGCAAGGTGGTGTGGTGGCGCGGCGTGACCTTTCTGGGCGAGGACCGCACGTCCACGAGCCAGGCGGTCACGGCGGCGCTCGCCGAGCTGGCGCAGGAGATCAAGGCGTTTGACTTCCCCTCGGTCAAGCTCGTCATCTCGGCCGGCAAGGTGGACAAGCGCAAGGTGTTCTACAAGGCGGTGGACCAGACGGGCGACACCGAGGCGCACCTGTCGTGGACGCCAGACAGCCGCACCTGGCATGGCGAAGCCGAGGCGTTGGCGCGGCAGACGCTGCAGGCCCAATCGCGCCGCATCGGCGCGGAGGCGCTTGCCGCGCTGGTGGACACGGTGGGGCCCAACCGCCCGCAACTGGTGCAGGAACTGGAGAAACTCTTCCTGCACGCCGGAGAGCGGGACACCATCACGCTGGAGGACGTGCAGTCCGTCGTCACCCGCAACAAGCAGTCACGCGCGTTTGCGCTCGGCGACGCGCTGGGGGACCGGGACCTGCCGCGCCTGGTCCGCACGCTCGACGAGGAGTTGTGGGAACTGCAGGTGGACCGGAAGAAGTCGGAGATCGGCCTCCTCTACGGGCTCATCACCAAGGTGCGCATGATGATCTTTGTGGAGGAACTGCAGCGTGAGAAGCTGCTGGAGGGGGCGCAGGATTACGGCCGCTTCAAGGCCCAGCTGGACCGGATCCCCTCCGACCGCCTGCCCCAGGATCGCCGTTTCAATCCGCTGGCCATGAATCCCTACCCTCTCTACCGCGCCATGCAGCAGGCGCGCCACTACACGATTGAGGAACTTATCCAGGCAATGGATAAACTTCTCGATTGCAACCAACAACTTATCTTCAGCGGACTTGAAGGCGGCCTGGTGCTTCAGCAGACTCTCGTGCAGATCGTCAGCCGCCGCGCCGCGGCTTGAATCGCTCAATCACTTGCTTCCGTCGTCCGATGGCAATCTTGACGGGATGTTGGCCTAAACACATATTCACCCCGTAAGGCATGAAAGCATCCGGAACCAACCTGAGCGTATGGTCTGAAGAGAGGATCGCCTGCGTCAAGGTGGCGGGCCGGGCTAATTTCAGTGCCAGCCTCAGTTTCAAGGAGGTCATGCTTCACCTTCAGGACCAGGGCCACGACCGGGTCGTCATCGACCTGACCGAGTGCCCGATCATGGACAGCACCTTTGTGGGGGTCCTGGCGGGTCTGCGCCGACGGGCCCGCGACGGCGCGAGCAAGCACAGCCGCCCGGACATCGAGATCCTCAACCCCAACCAGCGCGTCACCGACCTTCTCGACAACCTCGGCATCGCCAACCTCTTCACCATCCATCGCGGCGAGGCGCCCGAACACACATGCGCCCCCAGCTTCGAGGAGGACACCCAGACTTCTCTGGTCCGCCGCCACGAACTTTCCCAAACCTGCCTCGAGGCGCACCGCACCCTGATGGAACTCAACGAGCGGAACGTCTCCAAGTTCAAGGACGTCACCCGCTTCCTCGAAGAGGAAGTCCGACGCTCCTCCCCCTCCTAAGGAGGGGTCAGACCTGACCCCTCCCTGGTTGCGCATCTGCGGCGCCCAGGTAAGCTCCGCGGGGATGAAACGCATTCTGTTCGGCTTCCTGATCGGTGTCCTCGCCGGTGTCGCCGGCGTCTGGCAGGTGGAACAACGAATGGACGGACGCAGCCTGGTCCAAACCCATCGCAATGTCGCCGAGGAGGCCGCGGCCATCCGGGCGTCGGTCCAGGACACCCTGGAGAACCTCACCCCGGAAGCCATCCGCCGGGACCTGGCCCAGACCAGCATCGTGGTGCGCGACAAGGCCGGCGAATTGGGACGGGCCTTCATGGATGCCACCGCCAACGCCCGCACCACCGCCACGATCAAGACCAAGCTCTTCTCCGAGGCGGACCTACCCGCCATGCAGATTCATGTGGACACCGCCAACGGCCTGGTCACGCTCTCCGGCACCCTGCCCAACCACGAGCAGGTGGCGCGCGCCGTCAAGCTGGCCCTCGAAACCGAGGGCGTCAGCAAGGTCGTCAGCACCATCCAGGTCGCCCCGCCTCCGGCCTCCCCTGCCCCCTGAACCGCCTCCCTCTGGCCCTCTGCGATCCTCTGCGCGCTCTGCGTTGAAATCCCAAACCGCATCGCCACGCCTCCCGTTGAACCCCCAGGCGCGGGCGCCGGGGTGGCGCCACCTTCTTCTTAAACGCGGAGGTCGCAGCGGCGCGAACGGGTCGTCCACAATCAACAATCCATCCGGCCCGGCCGACACACCGCAGGTTCCTCTCAGCCCAACCCCTCCGGCATGACGATTTCCAGTGGCTTACGGACGGTGCAGACGGAAGAAGCGGGGCTCCTGCGGGGAGAGCACGTAGGGACTGTTCGAAGCCGGCGCGTCGGACCAGGGACCGTCGGCATGCATGGCCTGTTCAAGAATCCACGAGGCATCGGCTTCCCAGGATACCTCCACAAGGCCGCCATTGAAGCGGATATGGAGGGAAGGAACATCGACTTGGAGCCGCACCCGCACCTGAGGCCCGGCCCGGCGCACTTGGTCGTTCCATGCCTCCAGATGCAATTGTTGACCGTCCCAGGAGGCAGGCGTGGAGTCGGTCACCACGCGAGGAGCCAATGCGCCGGGGATGGGTTGGTCATTGAGATACCATTGAAACCAACGCCCCCTCAGGACCAGACCTTCCACCTCCAAACGCTCCCCTTCAGCAACCATGACTTCTGCGGGAAACCCCAAAAAGACCACGGGACCTTGACCCAGCGAGGTGATCAAACCAAGTGCGGAAATAAGCGGTCGGCATTCCGCCGGAGAGCGCTTCCCCGGTCGGGACGGGCAGGACTTCCAAGGTTTGATCATAGACAAACGCCGGCAACCCCTCGCCCCAGTGGGCATCGTCATACGCAGGCGACGTCCAGTCGATGGCGTCGAGCGGGAGATCCACCCCGGGCCAGGGATCGTAATACCGCCAGAACCGGCCGAGATCGATGGGCGCGATGCGCTGCACCACCGGCAGGGCCTCGGGAGGATCCAGCAGGTTCGCCCTTGAGGAAAGATCAGGAATGCCGGACACCGTCAGGACATGGGGCGATACGTCATCCACCAGGACGGTCACCGTGACCGGATCGGTGGCCAACTGGCTTAGGGCATTCTCGACTGTCACATAGTAGTCGCCCGAGTCCGCGTCCGTGATGGAAGGGACATGGTAAACGGAAGCGTTCGCGCCCGGGATCGGTTATGAAAAGAGTAAGTCATTCCCCAGACGCTGCTGGGGAAGGAAGGCTGCGCAGCGGGTTACGACACAAGGTGAAACTTGGGCGAGGAGAGCACCTTAGATCGCACCATATCAAAGGCCCCTCACCCCAGCCCTCTCCCGGCGGGAGAGGGGGACCCGTCCTCTCCGCGGAGAGAGGCTGCTGCCCTGATCCCTTTACCATGGGGTGGCATGCTGTTCCCTCTCCCCGCGGGAGAGGGTCAGGGTGAGGGGCCCGCCAAAACGACAACATGTTGGTCGTTCTTTTCGGGTAAAAGGTAGGAGCACGATCAAGAACCTGCGCCACAGGCGCCCGTGCCGACGTTGTCAAGCGCGTCGATGGCTCCTTCGAGGAACCGCCATTAACATTCGACGATGTGGATCCCAAGAGATACAAGCGTATGGCACCCCATGAAAACCGAGATTGGATCCTGCCTGGTGCATGCCAGTTCCGGAGGGCGGTCCAGGGACGCCTTCACGCGATGGGAGATGTTGGTGGTATTGGTTATGGTCGTCCTTCTTTTGGCGGTGAACCTGCCGGGACTTGCCCAGGGCAATCGTCGTTCGGAACGAGTTCACTGCCTCAACAACCTGAGTGCGGAAGTGTTCCTCGTCCGCCTGGGCGAGGCCGACGGCGATCTCGACGGGATAGACGATGACTGGGAACTGGCCTACTTCGAAACGCTCGATCGCGATGGAACCGGGGACTGGGACGAGGATGGGCAAACCGACAGGAACGAGTTCGCCGCCGGTACGGATCCGACCAATGAAGACTCCATTTTCCGCGTCCTCACGCTGCAACGTCCAGGACCCGGTGAGGTGGTCGTGCTGTGGGCCTCGGTTCCCGACAAGGTTTATCAGGTGGAATACGCTGATGACGCGGGAGCGCCAAACTGGCTTCCGGTGGGAGAACCGGTGACCGCCACGGAGATCACCACCTCCGTCACGGACACCGAAGCCGACTCCTCGCCGCGGCGTTTTTACCGCGTTCGGCTGGTGCCCTGAGGCAATGCCTCGCTATGGATGCTTCGCAGCGCATTCCCCATGCCGGGCTCCTATGCCTCCGGCCCCGGGGCCCATGTCGCCGGGAGGTGTCAGAGGCGGCCGAGGATTTCGAGGGCGCGCACGGTGGCGGCGTTGCGGCTTTCGATGCCCAGCTTCTCGAAGATGTTTTGCAGGTGCTTCTTCACCGTGTTCTCCGCCGCTCCAAGAATGCAGCCGATTTCAGGATTGCTCTTGCCTTGCGCAACCCAGAGCAGCACCTGGGCTTCCCGTTCAGTCAACCCCAGCGACTGCAGCGGGATCGGCGAGGAGAAGTCCGGCTTGAACTCGCCCGAGGGCCGGATGGCTTCCCGCACGAAACGCGCCTCAATGGCGGCCAGCAGTTCGCTCGCCGTGACCGGCTTCACCAGGTAGTCATCCGCGCCAAGGTTCATGCCCATGCGCAGGTCTTGTCGTTCTCCGCGGGCGGTCAGGAATATGAAGGGGATGTTGGCGGTCGCGGACGCGGCGCGCAGTTCCTTCACCACACCGTGCCCGTCAAGGTCGGGCATGGTCACGTCGCACAGGATGAGGTCGGGATGGTCGCGACACGCCGCTTCGATGCCCAGGCGGCCGTTGGCGGCGGTCACGGCGCGGAATCCCTCCATCTCAAGGATGGTGGCGAGATTGTGCCGTGTCTGGAGCTCGTCTTCGATGATGAGAATGGTCTTCATGACAGGCCGGGATCTGAGTCAGGGGATTCAAACAGCGGAAGCCGCACGGCGAAGGTGGTGCCGTGACCGACCTTGGATTGGAGTTCAATGGTGCCGTCGTGCAGCTCCACGCAGTGCTTTACGATGTGCAGCCCCAACCCGGTGCCCGGGACGGTGCCGACATTGCCCGCACGGTGGAAGGCCTCGTAGAGACGCGCCTGGTCCGCGTCCGGAATGCCGATGCCATGGTCCACGACGCGGAACACCGCATCGCGCCCGTCGCGCCCGACGCGAAAGGCCACCTCCGCCCCGGGCGGCGAATACTTCACCGCGTTGGAAAGGAGGTTGGTCAGGATGTGCCGCAGCAAGGTCTCATCAGCCCGCACCAGTGCCGGGAACTCCCCGAGGTCCAGGCGGATCGAACATCGGTCATTCATGGCCGATCGCTGCTCGTCCACCAGACGCTTGCACAAGGCCGGCAAATGCACGTCGTCCGGCGCAAACTGCAGGCGCCCGGCTTCAACCCGCCCCAGCAAAAGCACCTCCTCCATCATTTCCGCCATGCGCTTTACCGAACCCTGGATGGCCGACAGGTGCTGCTTGCGTTCGGCGGGTGGCAACCGGTCGAGGTAACGATCCAGGATGTCCGTGCTGGAAACGACGACTTCAAGCGGCGTGCGAAACTCATGCGAGACGGTCGAGACGAAATTGGTCTTGAGCCGGCTCAGCTCCTTTTCCTGTTCCAGCGTTCGCAGCAGCTCGGCCTCCGCCCGTTTGCGGTCGGTGATGTCGAGCCCCACACTCAGGATGGAGGGTCGCTGGCCGATGGTGATCAGGTCCCCCGACTGGAGCACCACCCGGGACTCCCCGCTGCGCGTCCGGAGGACGGTTTCAAAATCACGCAGGCAGCCGTCCCGTTCGTAGCGCCGATAGGCCTCGGCCCGCTGGGCGGGATCCTGCCACAGGCCGATCTCAAGCGACGTCCGCCCCACCAACTCTGCCCGGGAGTAGCCGTAGTTTCGGACGAAGGAGTCGTTCACGTCGAGGTAGCAACCGCTGGCTCCGTCCAGAATCGCCAGGGCCACACTGCTGCCATGAAATGCCTTGCTGAAGCGCTCCTCCGACTCCCGCAGACGCTCCGTCGTCTCGCTCAGTTCGGCGGTTCGCTTGCGCACCTGCCGGCGCAGCAGCCCGATCCACCCCAGCGACAACGCGGCAAGCGCCGCCGCCACCCCCGCGCTCCGCAGCATCGTGCCGCCCAGCCAGACGGGGGGCTCGGATATCATCCTCACGTCGTCGGCGCCGCGGAGATGGAGACGGAAGGCGCGCGCGCGCCGCAGCTCCCCTCCGCGCACCTCGCAGACACCGGTCACTTCAATCAAGCCGTCCTTCTTGACCGAGAACGCTTCGGGCGCCTCGCCCTGATAGCGCGCTTCGAAGACATGATCCCCGGTCTGGAGCCATAGAGTCTGCGTGGTCAAGCCCCCGTCTCGCGTGGTTTCCCGATCCACCAGCCTGGCCCGGAGCGTCACAAGCCGGCCGTCCCAGGTGCCGGAGGCTCCCTCGCTTCCCGAGATCGATTGCGCGTCCGGCGCCGCGCCCCGCCCGACGATGCGATACTCGGCATGCGCGAGTAAGGGCGCCAGCCCCGTCCCCGCCCCCGGCAAACCAACCAGTTCAATGCGGTCACCCGGCGTCAGCGGCGGCAATTCGGCGCGCGACACATACTGGCCAAGGGCGTCCACCCGTTGCAGGGGATGGAACGCCCGGGCGCTTGCCGTGCCGGAGTCGTCCTGCAGGTAACACAACCCGGACGGTGCAGCGTAGGTCACGATACCGGACACCTTCACCCGCGCCGTGGAGGGGGTTGGGAGGTTGCGCAACGAGGCGATGGGAACCGTCATCCGCTCAAACGCATCCTGGGTGCCCGGCTCAAGGACCGTCACGAAGTCCGGGCCCGGCACATGAAAGCGGAAGCCCGAAGGCAGATTGCGATCGTCAAAAAACGTCCAGGTGACGCCCCGCATCTCGACAACCGCATCCAGCCACGCAGCGGGCAACGACGCGTCAGAGGTCAAGGTGACCCAGGTCAGGAACGTATGCCCCTTCTCCGAACAGAGCAGCCACACGCGGTTTTGGGCCACCGCAACGTCCAGCACCAGCGCCTGCAGGGAGACCCATTGGGCGAAGTCCTTCCCCGCGGCCAGGTCCGTCGCCGTGACCGGATGCGCATCCGGCAGGGCCCCCTGGCCCATGAGTCGGACCTCCGCGTTGTTGACGAAGTTGTAGTAGGCGCCGCGCGCGGCCATCCCCTCGATCTCGACCACCTGGCCGGGTTTCGCGACGAAGTCAAGGTGGTTCGCCGCCACCTGGACCCCCGCGCTGGTATCCTGCACGTAAAGGCGGTTGGGGACCAGCGGCGAAGGATAGGTGATGACCGCGTGCAGCCGAACCGGATGCGCGCTGACTTGGGTGCTTTCCACACCAAGGTCGATGACCTGCCGGGCGTTGCTCAGCGTGACGGGAACGGGCGTGTCCGCACCCCAGGCTTGGGCCGCGCCCCAGGCCAGGGCCACGCCCAGCAGGCAGAGGCCCAGACCGTCGTGAATCCGCTTTGGAAGTCGCCGCATCATCATGGACACGCCGCGAATCATGCTCTCGGGCCGGGCGATGGCCAATACTACTACCGGGTTATGCCCGGCGGAAGAAACGGGGCTGGCTTGTCGCGATTCAAAGTGGGGGGCGCAGAGGAGTAAGAGGATGAGTAAGAATAAGTCATTCCCCAGACGCTACTGGGGAATGACTTACTCTTACTCCCTCCCTGATCCTGCTACTGCATCGCATTGAGTGATCACCCATCTCCAATCCCACCCGAGCGGGCATGGCACCAAGGTGGCATGGTGCCCAAAGCGGTCAAGGTGATAAATCGATGAGCATGAAAACAAGCAACACACCCGCACTCCCAAACACCCACCTCCACCCCGCCTCGCGCAGGAAGCAGCTTGCCCTGCTTCTCTGGCTGTCCTTGACATCCCACCTCACCGTCCACGCCTACGACCACGAATGGATCGGCCCCAACCAGGGACTCTGGGCCGTGGGCGACAACTGGACCAACAACTTCCCCAACCCCACGGAGAACCGCCAGATCCGGCTGCTCTTCCCCAATCTGTTGGATGCCAAGACCACCTACCAGAACGTGACCGGGTTGTCCGTGGATTACCTCGAGATCAATGGCGAATACAACTTCGCCGATGGCGGCGCCTTGCGGCTCGGATTCCGTAACACCAATGACAACTTCACGACCATCGCCATCAAGTCGGCCGGACGCCCCACCTTCGCGCCCGACCTGGAACTCGTCCTGGCCGACGAGGTCCGCGTCTTCGTCACTCCCGGGGGGAGTTCGGACAATCCCATGGGCCTGTTCCTCGGGCGCATCTCCGGTTCCGGATCCTTCCAGGTGGACGGCAATGGGGCGATCGAGTTGGGAGGCAGCCTGCCCAATTCCTATGGGGGGACCACGAGGGTCGTAGGCGGGAAGCTTCGCCTCAACAAGACGGGAGGGGTCGCCGTGCCGGGTGACCTGGTGCTCGGATACGGCACCGGCGGGGGAAACCAATCAGCCTGCAAGGCCTTGTTCTTTCACGATGACCAACTCTCGCCCAACGCGCAGGTGCAGGTGCTCGGCCAGGGGTGGCTGAACCTGAATGGATACGACCAGACCCTGAACCACCTCACGCTCCTGGCCGGCCGGGTCTCGACCGGTGACGGCGTCCTCTCGCTGGGTGGGACAGTCACCTCCCATCCAGGCAACACAAATGCCTTGATCGAGGGGAATGTGTCCTTGGGCTTCGTGCCGACGACCTTCGATGTCGGGGGCGACCTGACCAACACCGAACTGCGCGTGACCGCGCGCATCAGCGGCGGCGCCGGCGGGTCCCTGATCAAGTCAGGTCCCGGCACCCTGACGCTGACCGGCACCAATACCTATCTCGGAACCACGCGCATCGACCAGGGCGTGCTCCGCGCCCGGGGCCCCAATCCGCTCGGCAACGTGACCGGCGGAACGGTCGTCCTGCCGGGGGCCACCCTGCACCTGGAAGAGGCGGATCTCGGAGGCGAACCGCTCACCCTGGCAGGTCAGGGGGACGAGGACCTTGGGGCGGTCTTTGTCTATGGCCCGGTGAATGGCTCGGGTCCCGTCACGCTCCAGGATGACACCCGCATCACGGTTTGGCCGGGATCGTTCCTGGGATTGAACGGGGTGGTGTCCGGGCCTGGCGGCCTGAACCTGGTGAGCGGCCGGCTCTCCATGGGTGGCCCTTCCGCCAATACCTACTCCGGGACCACCCGCGTGCTGAGTACCACCCTTGAACTGAAAAAGCACCTCACCATCATCGGCGGCAACACCATCGGATTGCCCGCCATCCCCGGAGCCCTACAGATTGGCCCGGGCATCGCCACGGCCCGGCACTTCTACAACGACCAGATTGGCGACGACGTTCGCGTGACGCTGAACGGCAACGGCCACCTTGACCTGGACGGCCATCGCGACGTCATCGGGTCGCTGGCCGGGGACGGGGGCACCATCGCACTGGGCAATGGCGACCTGATCGTGGGCAACGACCACATGTCCACCACGAGCGGCGCCCTGGTTTCCGGCACCGGCGGGCGTCTGCACAAAACCGGTTCCGGCACGCTGACCCTGACCGCCCACCACACCCACACGGGCGGCACATTGATCGAAGGGGGCACCCTGGTGGTGGAGGGAACCATCGGCAGTGCCTTTGTCTCCACCAACGCAACCCTGGGAGGGACCGGCAACGTGGGACTTGTCCTCGTGCAGGGCGGCACCCTTTCACCCGGCGTGGGCCCCGGCGTCCTGCACAGCCAGAGCGTCGTCTTCAACAGTGGTACCGGCGGCTCCCGGTTTCATGTGGAACTCAATGGCCCGCAACCCGGCGCCCACGACCAGCTCCGCGTCGTCGGATCGGTCGCTCTCAACAATTGCCTGTTCACGGCGTCGATCGGACAAGCCAGCGCCGCCGATGCCGAGTTCGTCATCATCGACAATGACGGGGCCGACGCCGTCTCCGGCACGTTCGAGGGCTTGCCCGAGGGACACGACCTGTCCTTCGGAGGCACGTGGTTTCGGATTTCCTACCAGGGTGGCGACGGCAATGACGTGGTGCTGACCCAGACCGGTCCCACAGTGATGCCGCATATCGACGCCATCGTACCCCTGCCCAATGGCGGGCTGCAGTTGCTCGGAACCGGTCATCCTTCCGCTCTCCACAACGTGGAGCGCAGCATTGACTTCGCACAGTGGGCCCTCCTCGATACGATTCCAGCCGATGCCGCCGGCCTCATCCAGTATGCGGATCCCGACGGGACCAGTCTCCCCTGTGCCTTCTATCGCCTGGTGACGGCGGATGACACCTGGTCCGACTGACCCTTCACGACAAGACGAAGCCAAACCACGAACCACACGAATCACACGAAAGTCGGGAGCGACCGACCCATGAAGCGGGAAAGGCAGAACGTAGAATGCAGAAGGCAGAGTGCTTTCTTGCTCCTACCCTTTACCCGAAACGAACCACCAACATGTTGTCGCTTTGCCGGGGCCCCTCACCCTGACCCTCTCCCGCAGGGAGAGGGAAAGCATGCCACCCCATGGTAAAGGGATTAGGGCATCAGCCTCTCTCCGCGCAGAGGACGGGTCTCCCTCTCCCTGCGGGAGAGGGCCGGGGTGAGGGGCCTTTGATAGGGTGCGGTGTAGGGTGCTCTCCTCGCCCATGGTTCACCTTGTGACCCATCCCGCTGCGCAGCCTTCATTCCCCAGCAGCGTCTGGGGAATGACATACTCTTACTCCCCCCATGCGGTTCATGGGCAGTGAGCAGGTCCGAAAGAATCAGGGAGTACCCCATGAACCTGCCCTGCCACCCGTTCCCGCGTCGTACAAATAGAAGCGACAGGTGTCGCTTCTATTTGTGGGCGCCAGGGGCGGCAACGCGCGGTGGCGCAGGATAGGTTCCCGGCCTCACGGCATGCTCCCGTGCTCGTGCTCGTGCTCGTAATCGGCCTTGAGATGCTCGTTCATGGTCCATGACGGTTTCCGACATCCGATTGGACCCACCGCCAACCCTCTGCGGCCCTCTGCGATTCTCAGCGTCCTCCGCGTTGAAACGAAGCGTGCCGGCCGCCAACCTCGGCCGGGTCCATCCTCACCGCGGCAGCGCATACACCGCCTTCTCATACGCCTCCAACAACTGCAGCACCACCGGGTCGGCGAACGGCCGGATCTGGGTCATGACCACGCCGCCCACACCCTGAGTGCGGTCGATCCAGAAATAGGTGTTGAACGCGCCCGCCCACATCAGGCTGCCGGCCGCACGTCCCCCAGTCACCGGCTCGGCGTTGAGCAGAAAACCGTAGCCAAACTTGTTGGTTGCACCCGGAAACAAATGGACGTCGTAGGACAACTCGGGCGACGCCGAGATCATTTCCCCGGCGCGGAACCCGCCGATGTGATTGCGCCCCATGAGATCCACCGTCTCCTCCTTGAGAATGCGTGCCCCATCCAGTTCCCCACCCCGAACCATGGCCCGCACGAAGCGAAGATAGTCCGGCCCCGTGGACACCAATCCCCCGTCGCCGTGGAACTGCCGCACCTGGGGCGGATTTGGTCCCGGTTTCGGACCGGAAATGGCCACGCCACCATTCTGTTGTCGGGCATGGAGGCGCGTGATCCGCGACCATTTGTCTGCCGGCACCTGGTAGAGCGTGTCGTTCATGCCCAGGGGGATGAAGATGTGCTCGCGGAAATACTCCTCCAAGTTGGCTCCGGAGATCTTCTCGACGATCAGGCCCAGGACACGCGTGCTCGGGCCATATTCCCAGCGGGTCCCCGGATCGCTGACCAGCGGATAGTCGAGCGCGGTCACGCCGCGGCCCGCCTTCCTCTCCATATCCAGATACCGGCGCATGTCCTCGTTCCATCCCGTGTAGGCATAGCCGGACGTGTTGGAGAGCAACTCCCGAATGGTGGGCGGCCGGGCAGCGTTGCGCAGGCGCGGCTGTCCCTGATCATCAAAGCCCTCCAGCACCTTCAGCTTGGCCAACTCGGGAAGGTAACGATCCGCGCTGGCACCCAGCGATACCTTGCCCTGCTCCATCAACTGCATGACCGCCACGGAGGTAATCGGCTTGGCCATGGAGGCGATCCGAAAAAGGGCATCGAGCTTCAGTGGCTCCTCGGACTCCAGATCGGCCCGGCCGAAGGCGCCTTCATGCAGGACGCGATCCCCGGTTGCGGCCACGGCCACCACGCCGGGCACGCGTCCCGATTCCACATACGCACGCAAGACCTGGTTGAGTGAGGCGGTTGCGGCCACCTCAGCAGGCCGAGCGCAGGCGACCGGCCACGTCACCAGCATCATCCCCATCAGCCAACCCAATCCAGAGAAGATCACCGCGGGCCGGAGGGTGCCATTCAGGTCGGATTGGTTCCTTCGCATGCCAGCATCAAACGCCACCTGGCATGGGGTGTAAAACAAGAAAAGCACGGTCTGTGCGGGCCTGCTCTCTGCGAGGCAATGCCCAGTGAACAATCTCTGCCCGTTGGCTTCAGGCCGCAGTCAAACCATCATCAACACGCATGCGGTCAGGCAGTCAGCATGGGTAAGACCAAGCAGTGCCTCTTACCCTTACTCTTGCCCTTACTTATGCTCATACTCTTGCTCCTTTGAGTCACCCACCTTTGATCACCCCCCCAGCCCGGCCCGGGATCGGCCAGGAGGGAATCCCCAATCGGATACCACCCGGGGCTGGGCCCCATCCGGATCAGGGGGCATCCCGGATGGGGTGTACGGGAATCCCGGAGGGGGACCATCGGGCTGGGTCGAGGGTGTTCATGCGTGGTTGCTCCGATTGTCGGCAACTTGCGCCGGGCGGATGTTAGGGGCGCACCACCATGAATATCATCGAACAAATCGACACCACCTTCTGGGAGAAGGTTCACGTGATGGATGGCTCCGACCATCCGGATACGCGACGCCACATATGGATCGCCGGCCTGACCTTGGCCTGCGTGATCTGCGCCCTCTCCTGGGTTCAACTTCGCCGTCAATCCGCCTCCTCCACGGATGACCGGTTGTCCAGCCGGTTCCACGGAGAGCGGGGTCTCAACGCCGCCTACCAAATCATGGGACGGTAACCCTTTCCGCCAGGGGCCTCGGGCGGGACGCGGTCGGCTACATGGATGTCGAGGGCCGCCGCATCGTCCCGCCGCATCGGCAACGCATTCCTGCGCCGCTGGAGGACTCCTCATCAAAGCCACGATGAAAAAGCATTCACGCGAACAAGGTGATCTTCCCACGAACCACATTTCCGTGGGCGGGACCCGATCCCATCAAACGGACATGATTCACATCCGCAACATCCCGATGGAGATGCTGCATTCCGCGCTCCGCGCCACGCTTGAGGATTGGCGGATTGCCCGGCAGCACAGCTTGGAAAAAAACCGCTACGCCGTCGGGGCTCGGTTCTCCATGCACCTGGGTCTTCCGGGACTGGCGGCGGCGTTCGAGGAACTGGACCACCTGGAGGCGGGCCTGGGCCCCGTAACAAGGGATGAGGCCGTCCACGCCGTGGCGCGCATCGTGACGATCCTGCTGGGCGAATGTCAGACCCGCATCCTCCTGGCCTTCGAGGACGAAACCGCCCTCGTCCCGGGCGCCTCCCAGGTCGTGGATCATGTCCTGGAACGGATGCTCAAAAAGGGTGTCTGAGACGACGGCCCCGGCCTGAAGGCCGAGTTCAAGATCGAGCACGCGCACCAAGGAGGGATGTAGCCGCCGACGTCAGGAAGCGAACTCTGTCGTAAAGGATCACGTGACGCCCCCCTCACTGGGGATGGCTACGTGTCCTGTGGCGGATAGCGGTTCGTGGAGAGCCTCCTGTTCCTTTCTGACCTGCCACCGCCCTTGAGCGCCCCACTTCATGCACTGAGAATTGTTAATGGATCATTGGGGGGAGGAGTCTCTGGTTCATGGGGAGCCCTCACCTCTGGCCGGATGGGGAGTCGCATGAACGCAGGCAGCCCTGCGCGTGGTCACCGAGCCAAGGCGATCTTCCAAAGCTGGATTGTGATCCTTGTGGGGAAGATGCGCCGGCCCCATCAGCATGTCCCCCGCCTGCGCCTGGATCTTCTTGTCGCCAATGGTAAACAGGGCGCGACCGCTGCGGAGGATGAATACTTCGTCATAGGGATGCACATGCCAACGCGGCCCTTCCCCCACCGTCTCCGTGGCATACATCAGCACCGTCACGCCAGTCCCATGTCCTTCCCCTCCACATACCCCTTCCATAGATCCGGGTCCGGCATCCACCCAGCACGGCGAATGAGGACGGTCTTGCGGTTCATCGATCCAGACATGGGTTTCCTCCACTGTTGTGTCGCGGCGACATGGCAACAACCCTAGCGGACACGTCTCCGTGAAGTAAAGACCTGCCGCCGGAGAGTGATGATCGCACCATTGCCAGTCATGGCTTTGAGGCACATGATGATTGAGTTTCAAGCTCCCGCATGTAGGGGAACATGACATCATGAGCAACGCGATTGCGTATCGACGAGCGACCCGAGACGAACTGAACCTCGCGGTGGAATGGGCGGCCGGCGAGGGATGGAATCCGGGCCTGCACGACGCCGACCTTTTCTGGGACACCGATCCGGACGGGTTCGTGTGTGCGGAGCGCAATGGGGAGCCGCTTTTCCTGGACGTGCCCGAACCCAACGAGGCCGCCCTCGCGTTGGCGGCGCGCCACGGGATGAGGGAGGTGTTCGGCTGTGCCCGTTTGTACCACGGCCCCGCCCCCACCCTGCCCCTGCAACAGACCTACGGCATCACCACCTTTGAGCTGGGTTGAATGAGTGACAAGGACCCGTAAACCATGCAGGTCCCGCGAAGGACTTTTTCCTCCCGCATAGACGCGAAGGCGCAATGGGTTGCAGGAGGCTTCCTGATCCCTCCTTGGCGGCTTGGCGACTTGGCGGGAGATTCTCCGGTTCATCGAGCGCAATCCCAAACTTTGCGTTGCCGCTCTCCGCGGGAGCGTTCACTCTGGCGCCTGCTCCATCCGGCTCATGAAATACCTCTTCGCACTGACCATAGCGGCGCTGTCGGCCGTCGTCTCCCGGGGCGCCAACCCGCCGAACATCGTCTTTTTCTTTGCCGACGACCAGACCACCAACACGCTGGCCTGCTACGGGCATCCGTTCGTGCAGACGCCCCACATCGACCGACTGGCATCGCAAGGCACGCGCTTTGCCAATGCCTTTGTCAGCCACTCGATCTGCTGGGTGAGCCGGACCACGATCCTCACCGGACTCACCGGGCGCAGCTACGGAACGCCGGACAATCCCGAACTGGCCCGGCCTGATGCCGTGCGGACGCTCCACTCCGACCTGTTGCGTGCCGCCGGATATCGCACCGGTTACTTCGGAAAATGGCATGCGAAGATGCCGGAGGGTTTCCGCGCACAGGATCACTTCGACGTCTTCCAGGCCATCGGTCGCAATCCCTATTACAAGCCGCAACCCGACGGCGGTTTGCGTCATGAAACGGACCTGATCGTCGATCGCGGGATTGAGTTCATTCAAAGCCAGCCCAAGGGAAAGCCCTTTGCCCTCAACCTCTGGTTCAACGCGTGCCACGCCGAGGACAGCGACCGGCGCCCTGGGATCGGCCAGTTCCCGTGGCCGCAATCGGCCGCCGGCCTTTACGAGGATCGCCCCATGCCTCCCCCCCGGTTGAACGATCCGGGCATTTTCGACGCCCTGCCCGACTTCCTGCAGACCACCATCAACCGCGAACGCTATTTCTGGCGGTGGAACACGGAAGACAAATATCAGGTCAACCTGCGCGCCTACCTGCGCATGGTCACCGGCATCGACAACGCCATCGGCCGGTTCCAGGAGGCGCTGGCGGAGGCGGACCTGGCCGACAACACCATCCTCGTCTATTCGGCGGACAATGGTTACCATATGGGCAACCGCGGCTTGGCGGGCAAGTGGTCCCATTACGAGGAGTCGCTGCGCGTCCCGTTGATCGTGATGGACCCACGAGTGCCAGCATCGCGCCGCGGCCAGGTCACCGATGCCATCGCTCTTAACCTCGACCTGCCCGTCACATTCCTCGATTGGGCGGGCGTCCCGGTTCCTGAACGTTACCAGGGTCGCAGCCTGGCACCGGTCGTGGCCTCTGGCCGGCCCGACGATCGGCGCACCGAAACGTTTCACGAACACTTCGCCGTGCGGAACCGCATTCCCGCCTTCGAGGGGCTGCGCAACGAGCGCTTCAAGTACGTCCGCTACATTGACCACGGCAACCGGGAGTTCCTGCACGACTTGCAGGACGACCCCGATGAGTTGATCAACCTGGCGGGCGATCCGGCCCACGCCGAGGTGCTTCGCGACATGCGCGAACGCACGACCCAACGCGTGGCGGCCTTGGGCGGCCCGCTCGCCCCGCTCTCCGGCCGCTTCCAGCCCTCCACCGTCCCCCACCCTGTTGCGTCGGCCGCCGTCAGCGACAAGCCCGGTCCGGACGGTTTCGTGCGCCTGTTCAACGGCCGCAACCTCAACGGCTGGACGGGCGACATGCGGCACTGGTCGGTCGAAGACGGCGCCATCACCGGCAAGACCGATGGATCCCTCCGCACCAATCGCTTTCTCACCTGGAAAGGTTCGACCATTCGCAACTTCGATCTGCGGGTGAAGGTGAAGGTGAGCCCCGGCGGCAACAGCGGCATCCAGTATCGGGGCCAATCACGCCCGGAGATCGGACTGGACATCGTCAGTGGCTACCAATGCGACGTGGTGGCGGACACCCCGAAATACAACGGCATGCTCTACGAGGAACGCGGCCGGCGCATCCTTTCCCACACGGGCGAGAAGGTGATCGTCGAGGTCACCGGCCAGCCGTGGGTCGTCGGTCCACTGCCCCTCAAGGAGTTTGCCGCGGGTGAATGGCATGACTACCGAGTGGTGGTCCGGGGCAATCACCACCAGCACTGGATCGACGGTCATCCCACCGCCGACCTGATCGACCTTGACGAGAAGGGACGGGCGCTGGAAGGCGTGCTGGCCGTGCAGGTCCACGTCGGTCCCGCCATGACCATTCAATACAAGGATTTCCTGATCCAACACCTGCCGGACGACCTGCCGCTGCTGCAACCCGGGGATCATCCCATCCCGGCCGACGCCTATGGGGTTCGTCCCCAGGGTCGATTGCCGACGGACTGGAAGCCGCCGGTGTATGGGGAACGCTAAGGTTCAAGGTTCAAGGTTCAACGTTCAACGTTCTGGAAGTAGCCGCCGACGTCAGGAGGCGGATGGCGAGCTGAGGCCACCGCGCCCACGGTCCACCGCCTCACGGCGGTGGCTACGGGACTCCAACACACAACCCTCACCCCCTCCCCCTTGGCGGCTTCGCGGCTTTGCGGATAATTCCCCCTTCCTTTCGCGGGCACCTTGGTCAACGCCCTTCCTCCACCAACTCCGCCGCCGTCCAGGGCCCTTCCCGATCGCTGGTCTGAGCCCGGACGGTCTTCACCTCCTCCGCGGTCACCTTATCGTTCAGGCCGCCGAACTCGCCCCGCACGAAGGTGAGCACCTCGGCGATCTGCGCGTCGGTCAATCCTCCCAGGGACGGCATGGGCACGGCGTCCGGTTTGGTGCCGAAGGATTGCCCGGCGACAGTCACCGGCCCGGTCAGGCCGTGCAGCACAATCTTGATCAGGCGCGCCTTGTCGTCGTCCCGCATCCATTCGCTTCCGCGCAGCGGCGGATAGGTCCCCGCCAACCCTTTGCCTTCGGGCTGGTGGCAGGTCAGGCAGGCCATTTCATAAATCGCTTCTCCCGGGGAGGCGATTCGCGGCGCTTCCACGAGCAGCTTGCGGAGGTAGTCGCGCTGCGCATCGCTCCCCAGGTGCAGCCGTTCGGCCGCGAAGAGCGGCCCCCAATAAGGCTGCAAGGCCCGGGCGCTCTGGCGGATGGCGTAATCCAGGAACGGATCGCGCGGCTGGTCCAACGCCGCCGCCACAATCTCGACCGCCTCGGGCCTGGGCACATAGCTGGCCGCGATCACCGCTTCCAAACGCACGCGCGGATGCTCATCCGCCACCGCCTTGCTGAGGCGATTCATCGCGTCAGGCAGCTGATCCGCCCAGATGCCCAGCACGCGCGTGCCGTAGGCGCGCACCCGCGGATCACGGGCATTCAACAACCGGGCCAGCAACTCAGGCCGCACCGATTCGTGTGCTTCAAACACGCCGATCGCCTCCAGAAGAAGCCTCCCCTCATCCACCTTTGCCACCCACGCGTCCGCAGCCGGAAGCACCATCTCGCTTGGCGCATCAAACAACAACCGCTTGGCCTGGTACCGCGTCCATCGTTCCGGCGAACGAATTTGCTCCATCAACTCGGCAGGCGACATCGAGGCCAGGTCCGGCGGCCGGATCGGGGCGCGTCCCTTGGCCGTGATCCGCCAGATCCGGCCATGACTCGAATCCCGGCGCGGATCGGCGTAGCTGGCCTGGTAATGGCCGATGACCGGGTTGTACCAGTCGGCCACGTAGATCCCGCCGTCCGGCCCCACGCCGACATCCACCGGGCGAAAGGCGTTGTTCGAGGCGGTCATGAGCCGGGGCAGTTGCGTCGTCTTGAACCCCGATCCCGCATCCTCAAACCGATGCACCTCGACCAATGATCCCATGAACCCCGCAATCAACGCCCCGCCCTGCAACGCCTCCGGCAACGCACGCGTGCCGATGATGTCCAGCGCGGTGGTCTTGGGCGACGTATCGAACAACGGCCCGACGGAATGGTATTGCTCGGGCGAGTTCGCGTAGGATGCGCTGGCTTCCGTTTCCGAACTGCTCCCGCTCGGGTTGGCCCCGCGCACCAGGCCCGGGACCGACCAGTAACCCTGCGGACGATCACCCGACTTGTGGAACACCTGGCCGTAGTCGTCGAACGCCACGCCCCAACAATTGGCGCCCGCCATCCCACCCCCAAAGAATCCTTCCAGCCGCAGGCTCTGCGGGCGCAGGCGCCAGATGGCGGCCCGATCCAGCTGGGCAATGCCCCACGGCGTCTCGACCCGCGACATCGCATGCAATCCCTGGCTGAACCAGAGACTGCCGTCGGGCCCGTGGCAGATGCTGTTGATGAGCTGGTGCGTGTCGCCAATGCCGAACCCTGAAAACAGCACGCGCCGATCGTCCGCCCGCCCGTCGCCATCGGTGTCGCGCAGGTGCAACAGCCGGTCGAAGTCGCACACATACACGCCGCCCGCGCCCGGCTCCACGCCCTGCACCATGGTCAGGTTCTCCGCGAACCTCCACGACCGGTCGGCGCGTCCATCCCCATCGCGATCTTCCAGCACCAGGATGTAGTCATGATCGGCGTTGGCCAGGGACTGCGGGTAAGTGGGCGAGCAGGCGGCGTAGAGCCTCCCCTTTTCATCCCAGGCAATCTGCACCGGATTCACCACGCCCTGTTCCTCGGAGGCGAACAGGTTGACGGCGTATCCATCGGCCACCGCGAACGTGGCCATCTGTTGGTCCGGCGTCAGGGCCTTGGCTTCCCGGCTGAGCACGGGATCGTGAGGAGACAGTTCCAGGGGCGGGGCCGGCTCACCCAGTGCCAGGGCGTGAACACGCTGATCCGCCGCCTCCACCAACGGAAGCTGTTCCTCATAGGCGCGCTGCAGTGAAGGCCGGTTGCCGCCCGCCTTGCCGTACAACTGGCTGACCCTGTCTCCGTAAACGAAGGACCAGTTCGCGGGTCGCCAGCAGTCGAACCAGAGTCGGTTCTTGGCCGCGATTGCCTCCCGCACGACATAGAGTTCCGCCTGCGAATCCGGAACCGCCCCCAGCTCGCGCGCCACCAACTGCCCCACCACGCGCAGCCCCTCCTCGTTGAGGTGCAATCCATCGTCCGTCAACCGCTCCCGTGTCGCGCGCGTCCGCACGGCGCTGAACAGGTCCACGAACACGGCGTTCCGCTCGCGCGCGATCTGGCGGACCGCCTCGGAGTAGGCGGCCACGTCCTGATTGCGTTGGGTGAGGTCCGGCGCATGCGGCGCCTGGGGCTTTTCGAAAGGCATGGGGGAAACCAACACCAGCCGGCGGGTGCGGGTGGCGAACTGGTCAAGCAACCGGTGATAGGCGGCAATGAAGTGCGGCAGGCGCCCCACCCCATCCAAAGCCTCGACCTGGCCGAACTGCGCGATGACCATGGTGGCGCCCGCGGTTTCGAGTTGATCCGCCCAGCTTCCGAAGTTCAAGTCACGCCACTGCTCATAAACCGTGTCGGCTTCCCAGGCCATCGACCGGAACAACGGTTTCTTGCCCGCGTGCACCACGGCCAGCGCCGCCTCCAGCTCGCCGGCGTCCTGTTCGCGGACAAAATTCTCCTGCCCGACCAGGACCACTGTTTCCCCGGCCCCGATGGCAAACCGACCATCCGCAAACGCAGGCAGGGGGTCGGCCGGCTGGGCATGTCCGAAGCGGCCGACGATCTCGCCCTGCGTCGGGACCTCGCGATCCGGCAAAGCCTCCACGCTGAGATGGCGGAAGGAGATCACGGCCTTGCAGTTGCCATGGATCTGCAGGGCGATCGTTCCTTCCTGCGAGATGCCCGGCTCTGGTTCGGTCCAGGCGGCGGTGCGCTGGCCATTGAGCACCAAGGTGACCTGTCGTCCCTGGGCAATGACCTCGTATTGGTTCCAGTCCCCCGGCTTCTCCAGGCGGGCGATCAGGTTGGTGTCGGCGTGGGCCAGGAACCGGCGTCGGCGCGATTCATCGTAGAGCGAACCGGAATGGCCCGCGCCGATGTCAGCCTGGTAACCGGACATTTCGTTGGGCGGATCGGCGATGCGCACGCTGCGAAACTGCACGCCGCCGTTCACGAAGCCTTCCGTGCCGACCAAGCGGTACTCGAGCCGCAGATGAAAGTTCTTGTAGGACCGGGTGGTGGCCAGGAATTCGTTGCGCGGATTGCCCTCCATGGAACCGCCCAGGATGACGCCGTCCCGGATGCGCCAGACGGTGTGGGTGTCGCCTTCCCAGCCATGGAAGCTCTGCCCGTCGAAGAGGGGGACGGGCTGGGCGTGAAGCGCAGCAGCCATTAGAAGCGCCGGAAGGGCAAGGGAGAGCGTTCGGATGAGCATCGTGCGTGACATGGGTGACCGTTACCAATCCCAGCCGGCGCGATTGTGTCAAGAATGTTCGGGGTGACATCGACACCGAAGAGGCATTCGCACCACGGCGTAGCCACCGCCGTGAGGCGGTGGACTCTCACGTGACAACTGCCACTCACCTTGTAGCCGCGAACTTTAGTTCGCATCGTCGGTGTGAGCGATCCGGACAGCAACGCCACCATCACCATCGACGCCATCATCCATCCCGACGGCACCGTGCTCCTGCGCGCCGAACGCGCCGGGACCGGCGACGGGCGCGTGTATCACATCCACTTCACTGCGTCCGACCCTGAAGGCAGCGCCTCGGGCGTCGTGGCCGTCACCGTGCCCAATCAGAGGCAGGACGCGGCGGTGGACGGGGGTGAACTCCACGATTCGACCCAGTAACGTCCCAGACTGGGCACGACAAAGCGGCGGGGAGCACCACCCGGTTGGACACCAAGTAGCCGCCGACGTCAGGAGGTGGTCTCCGACGTGATGGAGAACATGATGATCCGCCCCCTTCTCCCGCCATGACGGGAGAGCACCAGGACCGGCTAAAAAAAGAGGAGCCCCTGCTCAGGAAAACACCCCTTCCTGCACGCGCCCTTCGTTGAGGTCCACGCGTTCGGGCCGGCCTTTGTGCATGTAGATGGTTTGGGTGTGGTCCAACCCCATCAACGCAAGGATGGTGGCATGCATGTCGTGGACATGCACTGGTTCCCCCACCGCGTACAACCCAAGCTCGTCCGTGGCGCCAACGACATGACCGGGCCGCACGCCGCCGCCCGCCATCCACATCGTGAACCCGGTCGGGTTGTGGTCGCGCCCGTCCCCCTTCTCGCTCATCGGCGTCCGCCCGAATTCGCCGCCCCAGATGACCAGCGTCTCGTCCAGCAACCCGCGCTGCTTGAGGTCCATGATCAGTCCCGCGATGGGCTTGTCCACCGCGCGGCAGAGCCGTGAATGATTCTCCTCGATCCGATCGTGACTGTCCCACTTGCTGCCTGCTCCGTGGTAGAGCTGCACGAAGCGGACGCCCCGTTCGACCAGGCGCCGGGCCATGAGACATTGCCGCCCGTAGATTTCGGTTTCCTTCTGGTCGATGCCGTAGAGGGACTGGACATCGGCCGGTTCGCTGGCCAGGTCGATGGCGTCGGGGGCCTCGGCCTGCATGCGCGCGGCCAGTTCGTAGCTGAGGATGCGGGCCTCCAGCCGGGAGTCGGAGGCGCGCGTGGCGGCATGGCGGCGATTGAGCTGATCCAGAAACCCAAGCTTGCCCTCCTGCCGCGACTCGTCCACGCCCTGGGGACGGTTCAGGTTGCGAATCGGTTCGGAGCCCGAATCAAACAGCACACCCTGGTAGCCCGCCGGCATGAAGCCCGACCCCCAGCAGCGCACGCCGTTGACCACCATCGCCGACGAATCCTTGATCACGACAAAGGCCGGCAGGCTCTGGTTCTCCGTGCCGAGGCCGTAGGACACCCACGATCCCAGGGAAGGTCGCCCGCCGAAGACCGAGCCCGTGTTCATCTGGCAGACACCGCCGGCGTGATTGATCCCGTCGGACACGCAGGAACGGACCACGCACAACTCATCGGCAATGCGGGCGTGGTCGGGAAGCCAATCGGAAATCCAGAGGCCGCTTTGCCCATGCTGTTTCCAGGCGCGGCGCGACGCCAGCAAGGGTGAGTTGGCCTCGCCCATGGCCGTGACCGGGCGTTCGAAACTGTCCGGCAACGGCTGCCCGGCCAACTCGTTGAGGAGTGGCTTGGGATCGAACAGGTCCAGATGACTGGGACCGCCTTCCATGAAGAGCCAGATGACGCTCCGGGCACGACCCGGACGATGCGGGATCTTCGCCGCCACCGGTGGCGTGGACGCCGCGCCGAGGGAGTGTCCGCTCAAGAGGCCATAGGCCAGGGCCCCCAGGCCGCCGCCCGCTCGCAGGAGGAATTCGCGCCGCGAACCGGGATGATCGATGTGGTTGCAGGGCATGACTCAGTCCAGATAGAGGAATTCGTTGGCGTTCATGAGGGCATGGCAGAAATCGGTCACCGCCCCAAGCAGCTTCGGCGGAAGCGCCCCGGTCTCAGCCGAGGGAATGGTTCGCACCCACGCCGCACCCTCCGCAGGATGCTCGCCGTCCTCCCCCTTCCATATCCAATCCACAAGACGCGCCTCGGTCGCGGGCGAGGCGGACACCAGCAACTGTTCCCTGGCCAGGGCGCCCCGGCTGAGGGTCAGCCGCGCGAGCTGGCCGTCCCATTGGTGGCCCTTGCCGACGCGGCCGCCGATGAGCAGTTGGAAATCCGGGTTCTGAATCCGGCCCACCACCGATGTCTCCACTGTCCGGCTTTCGAGCGGCGACTCCGGATCGGACAGGTCCTTCATATGGAAGGTGACGCGGCCGTTGGTGCGATCGGGCGAGGGCGTGCGCGCGGAGATGGAGGCGGCGACATAGACCGGTTTGCCGAGCGGATAACGCAGGTCGGAGGCGACCACCTCGTAGGTCGCGTTGCCCTGGAAATCCTCCCCTATCAACTGCACGATCAGGTTGCGCGGCTGGTAACGGGACTTCTCACTCGTGACACCGAACGACCAGCCCCGCGCATGCGTGTCGCTGTTCCAGCGCGAGACCAGGGTGTTGACGCTGGCGTCCGGATGCACCCGGTCCAGGTGTACCACCGCCTCGATGGTGAATTCGTCGGTGTCCAACCGGGCCTCCAGCGCCTGCAGTCGTTCGAAGCGGCTGCCCGGCTGAATCCAGAGTGCCTTGTCTCCCAGCGGGACCTCGCGGACCTGGCTGAACTGCTGCGCCATCGGGCGCAGGCCGGTTTCGTTGGGAAACGGGTCCCGCTCCGTCGCGCCTCCTTTCACGGTCGCTTGTTGCACCTCGATGAAGGCGAGCGCGGCGGCGATTTCCCCCTGTGTCGGCGCGCGGTTGAAGACGCGTTCATAGGCCTGGCGCACCTGGCGTTCCGTCATGCGGGCCTGATCCTTGAGCAGGTCGCGTGCAAGCGCCCGGGCCCGGTCCAGCACCCATTCCCCGTTGATCAGAAGCAGCGACTGCAGCGGCGTGGTGGTGGCCACGCGCGTCGGGGCGGATTCAAACCCGGCCGGGGCATCAAACCCATTGAGCATCTCGTCCGGCGTGTTGCGCAGTTTCTTCACATGAATGCTGCGGTAAGGTGCATCCCCGTTCACGGACGCGCCGCCGTCGCGCGCCTTCAACTCGCCCGCGACAGCCAGCATCGCATCGCGAACCTCCTCGGCGTCCAGGCGCCGGGGCGGGAACCGCCAGAGCCAGCGGTTGCCGGGATCGACGCGGTTCGCGCGCTCGGAAGGTTCGCGTCGTGCGGTCTGGCGGTAGGCGGCGCTGTTGAGGATCAGCTCATGGAGCGGCTTGAGGCGCCATCCATCCTCGAGGAAGCGGCGGGTGAGCCAGTCGAGCAGTTCCGGATGACTGGGAGGTTCGCCCAGCCGGCCGAAGTCATTGGGTGTGGTCACCAGGCCCTGTCCGAAATGGTGCTGCCAGACTCGGTTGACGATGACGCGCGTCGAGAGCGGATTGTCCGGCCTGACCACCCATTCCGCCAACGCGGTGCGGCGTCCCGTGCTGTCCCGCGTTCCATGAATGGCGGGCGGCTTCAGCCCGAGCAGCGCGGGAAACGCCGGATCCACTCCGGTGTTGCCCTGCCTCGTTTTCATCAAGGTAGGGACCGGCTTCGCGCCCACGTCACGGGCCGCCAAAGCCTCGGGAGGTGGTTTGGGTTTCCGGTCGTCGAAGGCGTTCAATGCCTTCTCCAGTTCCTGGAAGCGGCTCAGCTTGTCCGGCTGTTTCGTGAGCGACTTGGCCATGTCGAAGGAACGCCGCGCGCGCAGGAACTGGCGCTCGACCAGATCGGCCAGTTGTTCCTCGTAGGGAGTGCGCTCCCCGGCCGGCTTGCGGTAGATCTCCTGAATGTCCGGAGGAAACTGCTCGATGGTGAACCGAATCTTGCTGTCCAGCTCGGGCCGGACGAGGTCCTCCATCTCCCGGCGTATGTCCTGCGTGTCCTCCTCCCAGGCCGCCAACCGGCGCTGGTAATCCTCCACCTCGGCGGGCGAGGCGAGCCACGATTCAAGGGGCCAGGCCGTCGAGGAAAGAAAGGCCTGCATGGCGTAGTAATCCTTCTGCAGGATCGGGTCGAACTTGTGGTCGTGACATTGGGCACAGCCGATGCCCATCCCCAGAAAAGCCTCGCCGGTGACGCGGGTCAGCTCGTTGACGATCAGGTCCCAATGCATCCGCACGTCGCGCTGGTTCCATTCATACACGCCGTTCCGGAGATACGCCGTGCCGATGAAGGCCTGGGGATCATCCGGGGCCAGCTCGTCACCGGCCAGTTGTTCACGCACAAAGCGGTCGTAGGGTTTGTCCTCATTGAACGAACGGATCACGTAGTCGCGGTAAAGATGGGCGGCGGGGCGGAAGGCGTCCTCGCGATACCCGTCACTCTCGGCGAAGCGGACCACATCGAGCCAGTGCTGCGCCCAGCGTTCGCCGTAGCGCGGGCTTTCCAGGAGCTGCTGCACCAGCCGCTGCCAGGCGTCGGGGCGGGTGTCGCGAACGAAGGCGTCCACCTGTTCGGGCGTGGGAGGAAGGCCGTGCAGGTCGAAATAGACGCGTCGCACCAGCTCATGACGATCGGCTTCGGGGGCGGGCTGGAGACCCTCGGCATCAAGCCGACGGGCCACGAAGCGATCCACCGGATTGCGCGCCCATCCCTCCCCGGCTTCCGGCACGTCCGGATCCGACACGGGTTGCACCGCCCACCATTGGCGGTCTGCCGCGGAGAACTCATGGTGCGCCGCGGCCCCGGCGGGAGCCACCGACACTCCCAGCCCGAATACCAGGGTCAGTATGCGTGCTGTATGTCTCATGCGAGCCAGGGTAACAATCCACACTATGGGGCAAGAAGGCGGCATGGGACAAGGCTTTCGGTACGGGGCGGGAGCTCCCAACGGCGGCCTATATAGGGAGGAACCACCCATCACCACGGCTGTGCGCAGGCCCCTCACCCCCGCCCTCTCCCGGTGGGAGAGGGAGCAGCATGCCCCGTGGAGGGTACGGGTTCAGATCGAAAGTCTTTCTCCGCGCGGAAGACGATCCTCCCTCTCCCCCTGGGAGAGGGAAGGGGTGAGGGGCCTTTGAATTCGTCGTGCAAGATCGCATGCCCGTTACTTCAACAAGATCCACCAGGAGTTTCTTAAGAGCGGGACGGTCCGGGTTGCCTGGGTACGGTTACCCCGCTCCAATTCAATCTCGTTGCACTCCGGCCTCTACCAACTTCTGATTCTAAGAAGAGCCGGTCGCCATTCACCTTACGACAGCTTCCATGGACCGCGATACGGCACATCGAGCCAGGCTGGGTCTCCGGCGCCATCGACGAATTGTTCGCGGGCCGGATCCCACTTCATGCGGGCGTTGTCGTGGTAGTAGGAGAGATTGACGAGGTGACACACGGTCACGGTGCGGGCGCCAATCTCGACGTCGGCAATCGGCTTCTGGCGGGACCGGATGCATTGAACCCAGTCAGCCAGGTGGTTGTTGCTTACGTAAAGCCGGATCGAGGCGTCCTTCAGGTACTCCTTGGTCACCGCCTCGAGACTGCCGGTGCCTTCCGCCTTCTTATCATCGCCCAACCACAATTCGAATTTGCCGCGATTGACCATGACGCGTCCCATGGGTCCGTGGAAGGTCACCCCGCCGCCGCCGCCATGATGGACCATCGTCCCATCCGCATAACGGAGCTTCACGCCCTGGGAGGCGTTGGGTTTGTCAGCGGGAATCACCTCCACCGGGCCGGATTCATCCATGCCAAGCCCCCACTGGGCGATGTCGAAGTGGTGAGCGCCCCAGTCCGTCACGCCGCCGCCGCCATACTCGCGGTAATTGCGCCAGGCGGGGAAATGTTGATGGACGCCCTTCGGGCAGAGCACCTCATTGTAGCCACGCTGGGCGGCGGGGCCGAGCCACATGTTCCAGTCCGTGCGATCGGGCAAGGGTTGCTCGGGCAGGTCGCACCACTTGGCCGGGCCGCCCACGTTGACCTCCACCCTCTGCACCTTGCCCACCACGCCGTTGCGGACCAGTTCGCAGGCCACGCGGAATTCCCGGCTCGAACGTTGCATGCTGCCCGTCTGGAACACGCGCTGGTTGCGCCGCACCGCATCGACCATGGCACGGGCCTCGTGGATCGACTGGCAAAGCGGCTTCTCACAATAGATATCCTTGCCCGCGTCGGCCGCCGCAATGCTGATCAGGGCGTGCCAGTGGTCCGGCGTGGCGATGACCACCGCATCGATGTCCCGGCGAGCCAGCAGTTCCCGGAAATCTCCATACCCGTCGCAGCCCTTGTAGGCGCCCGCCTCGCGCGCCTTGGCGTAGCGGTCGTTGACCGTCTTGACCGCCGCGTCCGTGCGGTTGGCCTCGACGTCGCACACCGCCACCACCTGGCAGTCCCCGCGCCCGAGAAACCCACCCATCAACCCGCGGTTCTGCGTGCCCATGCCGATATGGCCAAGGGTGATCCGGTCATTGGGCTGGGTCTCCGCCGACCAGATATGGGAAGGCAGGATGAACGGGGCCGCGACAGCCACCGAGGTGGACTTGAGAAAACGACGACGGGTGAGAACGGGGTTCTTAGGCATGACCCCATCTATGCCGCCCCCACCCCATCCAGGCAAGCCAAACCACGAAACAGGGAACCACCAATGCGGACCTTCAAAAGGGGAGAACCACGAACCACACGAACCACACGAAAGGGTGCCATTCTTTGAGCAGGTCGCGAAGCGCGTAGCCACCGCCGGTGAGAGAGCTCGCCGCACCAACCGCCGCCTCACGGCGGCGGCTACGTGGCATTGATCGTTCAACGCTCAACGCCGTCCGCGACGCCATCCCCAAGCCGCCAGCCACCCCCCCATCAGCACACCCAGCAGCACGAACGTGCCCGGCTCGGGCACCGTGGGCACCGAGTCGGCGTCCACCGGCTTGAGTCCGGCCCGATCAAATTGCGCCTGGTTCTCCAGCACCACCGCCCCGCTCACGGGTGTGACCAGTTGGAATCGCCCAGCCAATTGGATCGCCGCATCGGTGTTGCGGTCGCGTCGCAGGCGATCCACCTCGTCCTTCGCCCACAGGCGGGCCAGGTGGGTGGAAGCCGGATCGCCGGCGGTGGCCTTGTCGATCGCCTCGACGGACACCCTCTCCCGCTGCCACTCCCACCGCTCCGTCGCGCCGGACAACTCGCGCAGGAATCTCCACAGGTCCTCATCCAGATCCTGCACGCGCGGCACCGGAATCAACAGGTCGGACATCTCCGGCGATTCGGCCAGGCGGTTGGGGCCGGCGCGCACGGAAAAGTCGTAGAGCATCGGACGCTGGTCCTTCCGCCAAAGCAGCCGCTGGCTCAGGTTCTCCAGGCGATCGAAGGCCACGGGTTGCGGACCATGCACCCAAATCACCACCCCGTTGGCGCGTTCGCCGGCCTTGTCCCATCCGGCGAGCAATGCCGCCTGGTTGTCCTGCCCTCCCGCACCGCGCAAGCGCCGGATGCGTCGGGCCAGATCCTCCCGGGTGGTGCCGGTCCATGGCCTCGGACTGAACAATTCCTCCACGCCATCCCGGGCCAGAATGACGCCCACCTCCAGTCCCCCCGGCACGCGCCCCAGCGCCTCGGCCACCTCCGGCATGTAGTCGGTCATCTCCTCGGCCCCGTCCAACACCACCATCACACGGGTCACCTCGGCATGGGGCATCCGGTGCACGGCCTGGCGCACCACCTCCCGAGGGTCGTCCTTGTCGAGATAGGTCCAGGCCGGCTTGGTCGAACTGGCGCGTCGGGCCCTCACCACACCCTGCTCACCGGCCAACGCGTCATCACTCAAGGTGCCGCGCAACGCGGAAATGCCGGGCTGCGACACGTCTTCCCGCAGTGCGTGCTGGCCTTTCAAGGTTTGAGCCGATTGCAGCCAAACGGAATGTTGCACCCCTTCGGGAACGCCGAAGTTGCGCTCGAGGAAATAGGGCAGGTGCAACGCAACCTCCTCCTCCGAAAGCAGTGACCACGGCGCGGTGATGCCCACGCGCACCTTCATCACCCCTCCATCACGCGGCACAGGGAAACACTGCATCAGGACACGATCACGGCCCGCGCTCGTCACCAGGACGGGATCCCGGCGCCGGACGACGGCCACTTCCCGGTAGGCTTCCCGCACCTTGCCGGTGCCGGCGAAGGCGGCTTCCCGCTCCTCGCCATTCACCCAGAGCGTCAGGCGCGACACCACCCCTCCAGGCGGCAGGGCAATCTGCGCCCGCGCCTCACGGTCCACTCGGCCGGTGTTCTTGAATTCCAGGATCCATTCCACGTAGGCCCATCCCTCATCGGGGCTGGCCAGGCCGTCGAGGCGGGACTGTTGCAGGGTCAATCCCTTGATGCGCCCCGCCACCGCCGTGCCACCGTGTCCCTCGTCCCATTCCCAATCGTCGATGAACTGCCAACGCGCCGATCCATACTTGCGCTGCGGCGGCGGCACGGCGTTGAAGGGATGCCCCGTCACCTGGAAGTAAATGCGCCGGGACGCATCGACGTCGGGAGGTCGTCCCCCCAGTTGCCACCCCCAGCTCCGAAAACCGCCCACCCCGCGGACATTCCGATAACAGGCGGCCAGCAGCGTCTCCTCATGACCGAAGACGCGCAGGTTGCGCAACGCGCCACGCGCCTCCTCGATGGTCGGTGCCTGCGCCGCCTGACTGGCCCAGTAATGCGTCAGCCACTGGGGTGAGTTGATCAGGGACAAGGCCAGCAACCCGGCCAGCGCGCCCCCGGCCAGCCAGGGTCCGACGGGACGCGGCACACTCCGATTCCGGACGACCACCAGCCAGCGCGACGTGCCGATAAGGCTGAGCAGGGGCGCCAGAGGCAGCAGCCCCCAGCCGTAAATGATGATCGCCACCACCGCGGGGATGACGAGGGGAACAAAGAGGATGGCATATCCCCCCGCGATGACCGCCGCCATGGCGCCGCCCGCCAGGCGCCACATGGGGGCGGACACCGAGGGCCGGTGCGCCATTTGCCAGAGCAGGAAGTTCAGCACGGGCACACAGGCCACCACCAGCCCGTGCCAGAAAGTCGGGATCGGATCAAAAAAGACACCGCCGCACATGTGCGTGACCGCTTCGATCCCCAACGTCACTGCCGGCAGGATCACCGCGAAGAAGAAGGTCACGGGATAGCGGCTGGGCTTGGCGGGAACGGCGCGGCGTTCCGAGCTCCCTGCCTGCGAGCGGACAGCGGAGGATATAGGCTCGCGAAACTCATCGGGCGGGTCCCCTTGCTCCATCCCGGCATCCAGCTCCCCCATCTGCTGCAGCACCCGGCGGACGTCCGCCGCGGTCACGGTGGGCATCTTGCCGGCCGAGAGTTCCTCGGTGAGATGACGCCGCACGTCGGCCGCCACTTCTTCGAAGTCGGCGCCGCAGGCGGCGATGGAGCCGCGACGCTTTTGCAGGTGGTTTTCCAGGAAGGCTTTGGCGGCTTGGGTCCAGTGGTCCATATCAGGCTCCTTTGCGCAGGGAATCAGCCCCGCGGTTCAAGCGGTCCAGGTACGCGTTCATTTGGGCCATCACACGACTTCCTTCCGGGGTAAGGCTGTAGTATTTGCGGGCGGGGCCTTCGGGGGACTCCTCCAGTCGCGCGGTGATCAACCCGGCCAAGCGCAGCCGGGACAACAGGGGATAAAGGGTGCCTTCGGTGACGCCGAGGTTGGGGACGGCAGTCAAGGTCTTGACCAGCTCGTAACCGTAACGTTCACAACCGGATAACGCGTTCAACACACACAGCTCCAACAGCCCCTTGCGCATCTGCACCGTCCAGTTGTCGAAGAGATCGCTCATCTACCTTGCAATGCATAATACATGGCACGGCCTAGTGCAAGCGGAAAGTCCTCCCGCCACCGTGTCTTCCCAGGGCGCTTGACAAAGTCGGCACGGACGCCCGTGGCGCAGGTTCTTGCTCTGACTCTTGCTCTGACTCTTGCTCTTACTCTTACTCTTGCTCTTGCTCTTGCCACGGCTCTTTCACCTGGGAACCGAAGGGGCTGCGGTGGAACGGAGGGGTGAAAAATGACTAGACTTCAGAAACGACCTCTGGCAGAGAATGGGGATGGCAAAGCCGGACAATGCCCCAGAACCCAGGATATTGCGTCGGATCAAAGTTAGGCAGGTCCTGCCCGAGGAGCGGGAACGATACGACGAACTATTGAAGGAACGCCACTATTTGCACAGCGCTCGACTGGGGGGACAGAGCCTGCGCTATGTTGCCGAACTGGATGGGGATTGGGTCGCGCTCATCACCTTCAGTGCACCTGCGCTGAACATCAAGGCCCGAGAGCGGTGGATCAAATGGACCGCTCGCCAACGAACCCGGCGACTTGGCTTTGTCGTGAACAACAGTCGCTTTCTGGTTCTCTCGGATCGCAACCGCTACCCCAATCTGGCTTCCCGCGTCCTGAGCTTGTGCTGTAAACGACTCAGTGCCGATTGGCAACAGGAGTGGGGGCATCCGGTTCTGGCGGTGGAGAGCTTCGTCGATGAGAGCAAATATCGGGGAACCTGCTATCGGGCGTGTGGATTTGTGGCCCTGGGTCCCAGCGGCGGTTATGGACGCGATAGCCGGGACTTTTACCAGGAGCACGGGCAACCCAAGCAGCTTTACTTCAAAGAACTGAGCCCAGGAGCCACGGCTCTTCTGCGCCGGGGGCAATTGCCAGCCCACTTGCTCGAACATGAGGAGCCCCTCAGTGGTCCCTGCCCCTTTCGCGCTCCCAAACTCTCTTCGCTTCTGGAGGCGTTCAAAACCCTGGGAGACTCTCGCCGTGGACACGGGTTGCGTCATCGACAGCCCTTCGTTCTGGCTTGCGCAGCGGTGGCCATGTTGATGGGCGCGGGAAGTTATCAAGCCTTCGAGGACATCTGCGGGAAGTTCACGCAGCGTCAACTCAAGGCGCTGGGTTGCCGCTATGATCAGAAAAAGAAGGCCTACCTTCCTCCCAGTGATAGCACCTTCTTTCGCGTGCTTAACGCCTTGGACGCACCGGCCTTTGATCTGGTGGTGGGGCAGTGGATGATGCAGCAAGACATCTCGGTGCTCCAGGCTTTGGCGGTGGATGGCAAGGTTCTCCGTGGCAGTGGGCGCGGGGATGGCAAACCCCTTCAATTGCTCTCGGCGGTCTCGCACCGATTGCGTTTGACCGTGGCCCAGGAACCGATTGAAGAAAAGAGCAACGAGATCCCCGCCATCAAACCCTTGCTCCGAAAAGTGCCCTGCCATGGCACGGTGATCACCGCTGACGCCATGCATTGCCAGCAGGAGTCCTCCCGCTTCGTGACTCAGGAACTGGGCGCTGATTATATCTTCGGGCTCAAGGGCAATCAGAGTGGGATTCTGGAGCGGGCTCAATCCAAGCTGCCCGAAGCTTTTTTTTTCCCCCGAGTATGATTCGGGGTGGAGCAAGAATCATGGGCGCTTGGAACGGTGGAGGCTCCAACGCGTTTCGGTCACTCCGGAGCAGGCCGGCCTGACGGGGTGTTGGCAGTTCATTGGCGTCTGGCGTGATCGGCAGAAGATACGACGGGGCAAAGTCGTCGAGCAATCCACCGAATACAGTCTCTATACCTGTAGCTTGGTCCAGGAGGAAGCCAGCGCCGGGCAATTGGCTCAATACATCCGGGGTCACTGGGGGGCGTGTGAAAGCGCAGCCCACTACCGGCGCGACGTCTCCTTGGGCGAGGATGCTTCCCAAATCTCGGGTCGAAATGCCGCCCAGGCCATGGCAACCCTCAGAAACCTGGTTCTGGGCTTGTTCGAACTCCAACGGGACAAAGAAAAGGCCAATGCCCCCTATGTCCCCGGATGGCGCAGGAAAATGACTTTTTCGGCGGCTCTCCAACTCATCAAGAAAGGACCGTGATTACCACAGAAGCACGATCAATAAGCCTCCCAGCAAAAACCAGGCATGGCTCCCTCTGCCTTCAGTCAGCCATGCCCGGTGGCGGAAACGGGAAAACTCGGCGCCGGTTCAGCTTAAGGAACTGCTCCGGCGCGCCGGCCTCCCGCTAAAGCTCCTGGTCAGCGTCCCAGACGCGCAGGCCCCACCCAAGCTCATCAGATGAAATGCCCGTGGTCTAACGAAAACTCCATGATTTACGTATTGACATTGTGTCCGGTCCACAATATTAAGCTTGATGATCCCGCAAGGATTCTGATGGGCAGTGGTTATGTTTGAGATCAATGCATCGTGGCATGATCTATTAGTGATCCAAACTCTCACTTAAACGCACATCCCTCATATGAACTCCTCCGACATTACGGGGCCGGCTAAACCCGACTGCACCCAGCTCTCTCTCTCTCTCTCTCTCTCTGTGTGTGTGTGTGTGTGTAAGTCTGCTGTTCGCCACGCAAGAATCCGCGTTCTCCGCTCCGCGCCCCCCTCTCCCGCCAATGCCGGAAGATTTTCTGAACCTCTGGCGATTTGACCACGACGACTGGCGTCTCAATCCGGACAAGGCCCCGTTGCGGATCAGGAATGTGGTTAGGGTGGAAGGTTGGAGCGGGCATGCGGTGCAGTTGAGCGGCCCTAATCCCGCATTGCTTGTCCTGCCTGCCACCACCCCTACAGGGCGCGTCAACCTTCTGCCATCCGGAACCATTCGCTTTTGGTTCAGACCACACTGGGACAGCGCAACGGGCTCGGAGCACGACCTGGAGCAGCCAAGGACACTCCTGGAAGTTGGAGCATGGGAGCAGCAGATTGGAATGGGCACTCATACACTGGGAATCACTCCGGATGGCGGTTCGCTCTTTTTTGCGTTGACCGGAGGAGACGCTCCAATCCTGGAGACCCCCATATCCTGGGCGGCCGGAGAGTGGCACCAAGTAGCCCTGGGTTACTCGCCTGAGGGAACGGTTCTGTATCTTGATGGGGTGCTTTCAGCCATCGGCTTGGGCGTGGACTTCGCACCACTGGAGGCAGTCCATGCCAATTGGGGGGTAGCCTTGGGCAGTGATGTCCAGGGCGGATTCCTCGCCCAGGGAGAGTTTGACGAGTTGACAACTTTCGCCGCGCCGCTTGATCCCGAATCCGCAGCCGCGAATTACCTGGCACTGGCTGAACGCGCAGACATGGGTTCGATCAGCGCCGAAGAATCCTTCTTCAACCAGTCGGTGCTGGCGGCAGCCACAGCCGCGGCCTCGGCCTATTCATTGAATCCGGAGGCACAAGGTCAGGCTGCGTCGAGTATCAACTGCGAGAACGGGCCTGCCTTGATTCCTGAGTTGATCCGTAATCAGCAGACGATGCAGCCTGAAGCGGTGCGTCTCACCTTCTGTGGGCGGGCGCCTCAAACGACCTATGAACTCGCTTTTGCCCCAAGTCTTTCGCCTCCCGTTTATTGGCAACGGATTGCATTTATTCCTCCGGAGCAGACAGAGTACATTCACTACGACCTCAGGGCGCGAAGTGGATTCTATCGATTCGGAAAACTGCCAGACTACTACGTCTCCGCCTCCGCGCCCGTGACTGGGGACGGAAGCATGGACCTGCCGTTTCAGACTCTCCAGGAAGCACTCGATCAAGCTCCTGATGGCACGGTGATCAGGGTGCTGCCAGGTGTGTACAGCGGTGAGGACAACGTCGATCTGGTCTTCGGCGCGAAAAGCCTGGTGCTGGTGTCGGAGCGGGGTTGGGAACAAACCACAATCGACTGTCAACAGGCCAACCACGCTTTCATTTTCGCCAACTCCCAATCCAATAAAGTCATCGGCTTCACCCTTGCCAACGCCCTAAACACCGCGGTGCTGTCGTTACCCGGCAGCCACGCCGTCTTCATGAATTGCTCCTTTGTCGGGAACACGGGTGGGCAAGGCGGAGCGATCGGTGTGAACCAGGGCCATGTGAGTCTTCTCAATTGCCGGTTCAGGAACAACACCGCAACTCAGGCAGGGTCCGCCATTCATGCATTGGGAGCACCTACGTCCTGGGGCGCGGTCGTCGCATTGCAATGCACGTTCAGTGAGAATCCGCGTCCCAGCGATTCTGGCACCGTCCACGCTGCCGCCAATTCACGGGTTGAACTCGTCAACACTATCGTGTGGACCTCAACGGACCTGGGAGCAGAAATCGCCCTTAGTGGTACGGGTTCCGCAAAGGTCGAGTATTGCAATATCCGGGGTGGATTTGCCGGTACTGGCAACTTGTCCTTGGATCCACAATTCGAGCCGGGCGAATCACTTCGGCTGAGCGGCATTTCACCTTGCATTGACCGAGGCATTGTTGGGCACCATTTGGGGGAATACTGGGTGACCGACTACGATATGGACGGCGAAGCGCGACTGGATCATGACATCTTCCCAAACACTTACAGCACCACGGATATCGGCGCGGACGAGTGCGTTTATCGCATCCAGTTTCCTACAACCACTCAGATGGTATGGCTCACCAACAGTGCCGCAGGCGGATTTACCCAGGTGGAACGAGTCGTTTCCAAAGTGGACGAAGCCTCGGGTGTTACGTTCATGGGGTCCACTCCCACCGGTCCGCTGATCGCGGTTGTGGATGATGAAGACAGAACCGGCTTCCGAATCTTCCAGCTCAATGCAGATGCGAGCGCGGTTGTGAGCACCACCCCTGTTTCCACTTTGAACACGGCCTACCAGGACCTTGGCGACCAGGAAATTGCGGATATGGAAGGAGTGACGTTCGACGCCGCCACATCCCAACTTTTCATCGTTACTTCCCAGACGAAGCGAAATCGCTTCCGCAATGTGGACGCCTCTCCGCCGATCCTCGATCCGATCAGTGATCCTCCGTCAAGCGACTATGATCGCCGAAGGGCCGTACTGGTACGGTTGCAAATGAATCCAGCCATTCCAACGAGTGTTCAAACCACCACACATTTCGAATCCGAATACGTCCCGATTCCGTATAATCACAACCACGCACCGGCGGCAGGCCTGGCCGCTTTTCTCCGTGCACAACTCAGTGGCAATCCTGCGCTGGTCGCTCAAAACTTCGGAACCAGCGTCTTGATCGCGGTCAATGACCAACCAAAATTCGGGACCCCGATCAATGGGCAGTCCTACCCTGGGGAAGCATTCCTTCCCTACCTGCAGGGAGGCCCAGAAGCCACGGAAGGACGTTCTTTGGGAACATTCCCCGTCACGGGCAACACCACGGTCCCAGACTTTCAGTTGGATTCCATCAATTACTTCAAGGTCTGGGCCGTGGACGCGAATTTGAACTACTACCCAGGCCCCCTGACAGTCGCGACAAACAACGGACTCCCGAACATTCTCATCAACGAATTCGAAGTGGCCGGTGACAACGAGACCATCGAGTTTTACAACCCAAGCACGGTGGCAGTGTCAATGGCAGGGCTCTGGCTGAGTGATGATCCAAGTGATAGGATGAAGTACCAGATCCCGGCAGTAGTGATTCCGGGCAGGAGCGTGATGAACCTCGTTAATATTGACAATGTGCCGTTTACGTTCGGTTTCAAAGACAATGGCACCGAGGACATCGTGCTCACATGGAGCGATGGTGCCACGATACTGGATCGATGGAATATGCAAAACCCAAGCGGCAGCATTTCCGAGGGACGTGCTTGGGACGGTGGTCCGCGTGGTTTTGTCGGCTTGACGGTGGATTTCGAGAGTTGCATTTATCGCGAGCTCACACCTGCTTCCCCCTACCCCCCAAACCTTGGACTTCTCAACCATGCAGGGCCTCGCAAGTTCTTCGATGCGGTCGCAGACTTGAACCAGACGGACGTCCACCTGTCATGGCAGGGCATCGGGGATATTCCGCCCGTCTGGGATTACAGTCCCAAACAGCATGACTTCCACAGCCTCAACGTCGAGGATATCGCATTTAGAAGTCCTTTTGAGATGATCCTCGGCTTGCGATCGCCCTTGGTCAACCGGACCAATGGAAACGCCCACTACTTCCTGGTTACGGATGTAGACACGTTCTTGTCGTCACCTTGGACAACCCAGCAACCCGTGACGGGTATCGCTGGACCGTTCGAGATGGATCTGGGAGGACTCGGCATTCGCAGCATCAAGTGGTGCCCCCAGTTGGGCCCGGCGAGCGTGGGTCGCTACTTGATTGTGGCCGGGACGGCTGATGGTGGCCCCTTGAGTCGCGAGAGTCCAAGGCAAGTATCGGCCCTATTCGCCTGGGATGGAACTAGTCCGGGCAATGTGGCCACCCCGCAACGTCTCATTCCCAACCTGCGTCCCTACGCCATTCGCCCTGAAGGTGTGGACTTAATCCAGGTGAATGGGCAGTGGCGCGTGCTCTTCGTCGAGGACCGGTTCCAATCCGAGGGTTATGCAACCCGCAACGCCATTCATTGGCCGTTGAGCATCCTGGGGACAATAGATTGACCAGAGGAATTGGCGTGAAGCCTTTGCCATATGCAATTCTTGGAGCAGGCTTGCTTGCTATCAGTTTTATTCCGAAGGCCAATGGGCAACTGATGTATTCCGTGATCCCAGTCCCGGCGCCTGAAGGATCAGGAGCCTACTCTGCATCCGGGTATTCGATCAATGACTTTGGCGAAATTGTGGGGCGCTATTCCCGTTATACTGAGAATCAGGAGAATCAAATCCGCGCATTTCACCACAGTGATGCATTGGGCTCGTCGGATGTATGGCCTGAAGGATACACTTCATTGGCCGAGGGCATCAACAACCAGGGACAAATCACTTTCTACGGATCGGACCGTGCCTTTCCCCCCGAAGCATACCGCTATACTCCTGGAGTTGGCGTGGAGCCATTGGGGAGCTTTGGAGGATCTAACACTGAATCCGAGGCCATCAACAATCTGGGTCAAGTGACGGGGTACAGCGAGGATGCCAGTGGACGCTCGATTGCGTTCAGATTCACGGACGGCCTGGGCCTCGAACCCGTGGGGGACACTTTCAGCGAAAGCACCGGTTATGCAATCAACGATCTTGGTTGGGTTGCCGGTTGGGGAGACGGCCATGCCTTCCTGTTCCAAGACGGCGTCGGCACTACGGATCTGGGCCCGGGATGGGCTTATGGTATCAACAATGAGGGTGCTGTCGTTGGCCGCTCCGTGCTTCCTTCCGGAGGTTGGGAAGCCTTTGTTTACCAGGACAGCACGTTCCAATTGCTGGCACAGGCAGGATTCCAGCAAACGATCCTTAGCGACATCAATAACCAGGGCATCGCCGTTGGGACTGGTGCCGTGCCCATGGGAGTGCTTGCCCCCTTCCGCGCATTAATCTGGACCGAGGAAACCGGTTTCATTGACCTCAACACTCTACTCCCCGAGGATAGCGGATGGTCACTCGGCTCGGCCATCGCTATCAATGAACTCGGCCAGATCACCGGCGTGGGATCTCTCCACGGAACTCCACTCGCCTTCCGACTTGACCCAATCCCGGAGCCGTCCACCTGGTGCCTTCTTTCCCTCGGCGCCTTGCTTGCCTGGCTCAAGTGCCGGACGCACAAGCGCAGGTGATCGCGCCACCAGCCCGCTCTCTGACCCAATCCACTCTTCACGATGCATCGGGACTGAGCCACTTCACGACGACACGGCAGGCTTACTCGTGTTCCTAATCGTAATCGAATCATAGGGGTTCTTGGTTCCATGGCGCTTCCGGGAGGAATGAAATTGGAATTGTGCTTTTGAACAACTCCCCTGCAGGTATGGTGGATACTGCAACAAGTTGACGGTGAACACTCGGCGGTCAATCCCCAACCGCACACCCCCAACTTCTCGGAGAGTCATGGATCGATCACACCAAGCCCCTCGGTCTGGTCGACTGCTTCTTCTCCCCATGAACCATGAAAGGGAGCCCACCACGACCCGCAGGAAATCGGGACTGGCTTGCTTTGGTGTGGTTGGTGTGTTTCGTCGTTTATAGTCCATGGGTGCCGCCCATCCCGTTGGTTGTTGGGGAACTCCCCATGACCCAGACCGCAGGAACCGCCGAGGTCACGAGGCGGTCCGTCACGCATCGCGGTGCCGTCGCCGCCGACGTCAGGACGCGGTTCGGTCATGCTTCCCTTCACGTTGGGGACCACCGCCTCACGGCGGCGGCTACGTTCACCTCGCGGCAGTCGGTCACGCATCACGTCGGTAGCCGCCGACGTCAGGAGGTGGTTCGGTCATGCATCCTTTCACGTCGGGGTCCGCCGCCTCACGGCGGCGGCTACGTTCGCCTCGCGACGGTCGGTCACACATCACCTCAGTAGCCGCCGACGGCAGGAGGTGGTCCCCGCAGTGTTGAAATCGGAAAACGCTCAACGTTCAACGTTCAACGCTTCCCTTCACGTCGGGGTCCGCCGCCTCACGGCGGCGGCTACGTTCGCCTCGCGACGGTCGGTCACGCATCACCTCAGTAGCCGCCGACGGCAGGAGGTGGTCCCCGCCGTGTTGAAATC